>Ga0210025_1000045_pt1 | contig 193585 bp, 173 predicted proteins | sample CryGeyme20150102_FD_183989 | JGI IMG/M metagenome (GOLD analysis project Ga0210025, IMG submission 183989) | Groundwater microbial communities from Crystal Geyser aquifers in Utah, USA - Crystal Geyser metaG 2015-0102 (SPAdes) (version 2) | ecosystem: Environmental > Aquatic > Deep subsurface...
ACATTGTGAAAGACAATCAGTGGCTGGCGGGAAAATAACGCGTCCGGTGAGGCTGAGGCGCTGGTTATGCAGGCGATATCCAGTTCGCCTTTATTAAAGGCAGTGACATTATTGCTGTTATTGTCATAGCGGACGTCGATGGTTTTATTCTGCGTTTGCATGGCCCGGCGCAGAATATCCAGCACAATGCCGCGATCATTCTGGCGGATCACATAGGGGGGGATAGAGTCGCCACAGCCAACGCGTACAGAATCTGCTGTTTGTGCATGCGTGTTTGGGGAGGCCAGAAAGCAGAGCAAAAAGGCAGGCAGTGATGATGAAAATAATCGCACAAGTAACGACATAATGCGGCAATCCAGTCCGACGATAGGGTCAGCATAACCGTATTTTGGCGATTTGCACGCGCTGGGCGCAGGATAAAACAGAAGGGAAAGAATGCCGGCTCTGGAACAGAGCCGGCAGACAGAGCATCAGTTCTTTTTAGAACGTTTACGCTCGTTTTCGGTCAGGAACTTCTTACGCAGACGGATGCTGGTTGGCGTTACTTCCACCAATTCGTCGTCTTCGATGAATTCCAGAGCCTGTTCCAGCGTATGCTTAACCGGCGGCGTCAGGTTGATGGCTTCATCGGTACCTGATGCACGAACGTTGGTCAGCTGCTTGGCTTTGGTTGGGTTAACCACCAGGTCGTTATCGCGGCTGTGCAGACCCACGATCATGCCTTCGTACACTTCCAGGCCCGGAGCCACAAACAAGCGGCCACGTTCCTGCAGGGTGAACAGGGCATAACCCAGAATCTTACCCGGAACCATCGATACCAGTACGCCGTTGTGACGGGTAGAGGTCAGACCGGTCTGAACCGGACCGTAATGGTCGAAGATGTTGGTCAGGATGCCGGAACCGGAAGTCATGGTCATGAACAGGCCACGGAAACCGATCAGGCCACGGGCCGGCATGATGAACTCAAGGCGTACGCGGCCTTTGCCATCCGGCACCATGTTGGTCATCTCGGCGCGACGGTTACCCATCTCTTCCATGATGGAACCCTGATGTTCTTCTTCGATGTCGATCACAACCTGTTCGTAAGGTTCCTGAATCTCACCGTCGATTTCTTTCTGCACAACTTCCGGCTTGGAGATACCCATCTCGAAGCCTTCGCGGCGCATGGTTTCAATCAGAACGGACAGATGCAGTTCACCACGACCGGATACTTTGAATTTTTCCGGGGTGTCACCTGGCTCGACGCGCAGTGCCACGTTGTGGATCAGTTCTTTTTCCAGACGGTCTTTGATATTACGGCTGGTGACGAACTTACCTTCACGGCCAGCGAATGGAGAATCGTTCACCTGGAAGGTCATGCTCACGGTAGGTTCATCAACAGACAGTTGTGGTAATGCTTCTACTTTAGAAGGATCACACAGTGTGTCGGAAATGCTCAGACCGTCGATACCGGAAATACAGACGATGTCACCGGCATTGGCTTCAGGGACAGCAACACGCTGCAGACCATGGAAACCTTTAACTTCCAGCACGCGGCCCTTACGGGTTTTGCCTTCAGCAGAAACGATCTGTACGTCGGTGCCTGGCTTCAGCTTACCGCGGGCGATACGGCCAACACCGATAACACCCACATAGCTGTCGTAATCCAGAGCGGAGATCTGCATCTGGAACGGACCGTCAAGGTCAACCGGTGGTGGTGTTACGTGGTCAACGATCATCTGGAACAGCGGCGACATATCGTCTGCCATGTTGTCAGGATCCAGACCAGCAATGCCGTTCAGGGCAGAGGCGTATACCACTGGGAAGTCGAGCTGTTCTTCGGTCGCGCCAAGGCGATCGAACAGGTCGAACATTTCGTCCATAACCCAATCAGGACGGGCACCCGGACGGTCGATTTTGTTGATTACTACGATCGGACGCAGGCCGCGTTCGAATGCTTTCTGGGTTACGAAGCGAGTCTGCGGCATTGGGCCGTCGACGGCGTCAACCAGCAGGCAAACAGAGTCAACCATCGACATAACACGTTCCACTTCACCACCGAAGTCGGCGTGTCCTGGGGTGTCAACGATGTTGATGCGGTATTCATTCCATCGGATGGCGGTGTTTTTCGCCAAAATGGTAATACCACGCTCTTTTTCCTGGTCGTTGGAGTCCATGACCCGCTCGCCGCCCTGATCTTTGCGGTCCAGGGTGCCGGACTGCTCGAGCAGTTTGTCGACCAGCGTTGTTTTGCCATGGTCAACGTGCGCGATGATGGCGATGTTTCTGAGGTTGTCGATCACAAGAATGGCCTTGGTGAAAGTTTGTACAAAAAATGAGGCGCGATTATACCTGAAACGGGCCGTTAGCGTGACATCAATTTCGCCGTCTTTGGCAGATTATCCCGACATTTGCTGCAGCAATAATAAGGCTGTTAATGAAAGCGCTGTTTTTGTGCCGAATCCCATGTACTGCGGTGTTCAAGTGAACCTATAATGTGCAGGCTTGTACTGGCTAGCGTATTCACCTCACGCCATCGCGCTAAAATGGTGCATTTGGTTCAGGTTGTGATTTATTTTGGTGCAGTGAGTGCCTGAGTGTTGTTTTGCGGCCCTGATTTTATGCGGGCTGCGCCATAAGATAAAATGGCACACTACTTGCTCCAATACTGAGCATGGCAAGCCGGGGCTAAACCCCGTATCAAGTTGAACCAGCATCTGGAGACAGTAAGATGTCAGAGAACACTCTGAATTTAATCAAAGAAAACGATGTGAAGTGGGTTGATTTGCGCTTTACCGATTTCAAGGGTAAAGAGCAGCACGTTACTATTCCTGCGCGTTATGTAGACGAAGACTTCTTCGAAACCGGACAGATGTTCGACGGTTCTTCTATTGCTGGCTGGAAAGGTATTAACGAATCCGACATGATCCTGCGTCCGGATGACAGCACCAGCTTCCTGGATCCATTCACCGAAGACGCCACTCTGGTATTGCGTTGCGACATCATCGAGCCTGCCACTATGCAGGGCTACGACCGCGACCCACGCTCTGTAGCACTGCGTGCTGAAGAGTACCTGAAGTCCACTGGTCTGGGTGACACTGCATTCTTTGGTCCAGAACCAGAATTCTTCATGTTTGACGATGTTCGCTGGGGCTCTGACATGTCCGGCAGCTTCTGCAAAATCAACTCTTCCGAAGCTGCATGGAACACCGAAGCGGTTATGGAAGGCGGCAACCTGGGTCACCGTCCACGCGTTAAAGGCGGTTACTTCCCGGTTCCACCAGTAGACAGCCACCACGACATCCGCGCTGCCATGTGTAACACACTGGAAGCCATTGGTCTGGATGTTGAAGTTCATCACCACGAAGTGGCGAACGCCGGACAGAACGAAATCGGTGTTAAGTTCAACACTCTGGTTAAGAAAGCTGACGAAGTGCAGATGCTGAAATACGTTATTCATAACGTTGCTGCTGCTTACGGTAAAACCGCTACGTTCATGCCTAAGCCAATCTGTGGTGACAACGGTTCCGGTATGCACGTACACATGTCTTACTGGAAAGACGGTGTGAACCAGTTCGCGGGCGACGGCTATGCCGGTCTGTCTGAAACGGCTCTGTTCTACATCGGTGGTGTGATCAAGCACGCTAAGTCCCTGAATGCGTTCACCAACCCAGGTACTAACTCTTACAAGCGTCTGATCCCAGGCTTCGAAGCTCCGGTAATGCTGGCTTACTCTGCCCGTAACCGTTCTGCTTCTATCCGTATTCCTTACGTTGCGTCGCCAAAAGGCAAGCGTATCGAAGCACGTTTCCCTGACCCGATCGCTAACCCATACCTGGCTTTCGCAGCTCTGCTGATGGCTGGCCTGGACGGCGTTAAGAACAAGATCCACCCTGGCGATGCAGCGGATAAAGATCTGTACGATCTGCCAGCTGAAGAAGCAGCCAAGATTCCACAGGTTTGTGGTTCTCTGCGCGAAGCTCTGGACAGCCTGAAAGCTGACCACGAGTACCTGACTGCAGGCGGCGTATTCAGCAAAGATATGATCGAAGCTTACATCGAGCTGAAAATGGAAGAAGTTTACCGCGTTGAGCACACCACTCACCCGGTTGAATACGATATGTACTACAGCGTTTAATACGCTTTAGTCAGATCGGAAAAAGGGCTCCTCGGAGCCCTTTTTTATTGGCATTTTCTGCAGTGATAAAGCGTTGATAAATGCTTATTGGGTCTTTAGCGGCGAGGGTGGCCGGGGCCGGATTCACTTAGTGTTAACAGGCCCTAGGCATTGTTGCCATCAGCGCCTAGTATGTCGGTGTTATTTTCCGGAGTGCTGAATGTGAGTCTGAGCTGGAGTAAAAATGGTCTGGTTTCTGCCTTTAAATCGATGGACTGGCAGTTCCGCGAACCAACCAGTGGTGCGCAGATAGAGGCTTATTTGCACATGTACCGGCTGGACTTTCCTGAGCTGAGCGGCGTCCGTCATTTCGCCGGGCTGATGCAAGCGGCTGATTACCAGATTGCGGTACAGGTCTGGCGTCCGCAGAATCCACGCGGTACCGCCATTGTTGTCCATGGTTACTATGATCATGTTGGTCTGTACGGTTCGCTGATTGGCTACTGCCTGGAGCAAGGGCTGAACGTCGTTGCTTTCGATCTGCCCGGGCATGGGCTTTCCAGCGGCGAGAGTGCTTCCATTGGCAGCTTTCAGGAGTACGACGAAGTCTTCAGTCTGATTCTGCAGCGCACCCGTGGTGGTTTGGGTGGGCCGTTGTATGTCTTCGGTCAGAGTACCGGTGGCGCGATCATTATTAACTATCTGCTCAAGCGCCAGCTGACCAAAGCGCAATCACCCTTTGCCGGCATTACCCTGATGGCTCCTCTGGTGCGTCCGAAAGGCTGGTACAAAGGCCGGCTGGTGCATACCTTTGTCAGCCTGTTTCTGCGTCAGGTCCGGCGTAAGTTCAATCCGAACTCGGCAGACGCCGATTTTCTGCGCTTTATTGCCGAACAGGATCCTCTGCAGCCTCATCATTTAAGTGTGCGCTGGGTCGGTGCCCTGAAGCAGTGGGTGCCTTACATTGAAGCGTTGCCACCTTCCGAGCTGGACGTGAATATCGTACAGGGCGATAACGATAATACCGTCGCCTGGCGTCATAACCTGAAGTTGCTGGCGCAGAAATTTCCTCATCAGCGGCTGATGATGCTGCCTGGTGGCCAGCACCACCTGGTGAATGAATCACCGGCACACCGGGAGCGGATTTACGGACAAATCACGGATTGGATATTGGCCGATACCAACCCGGTTTAATTTCCGCCTTTCGACATGTTGACCTGAATTGTCCTAAGTGTATAACGGTTGGCTGCGTAGTATCGCCAAAAAGGCCAGTGGCCACGGTTCAGCAGGCAAGGATGTCTGCACAGCAGGGGAATGACATGGACGCGCGTCTGGATAGTAATAAAAAACTGGTACACAACTTTGTTGAGCTGACCTGGAATCAGGGGCGCTTTAATCTGGCCCGTTCTCTGGTGGCCCGCGACTTCACCTACTATGCGAGCATGGTCAATATGCCGCTGGGTCTGGATGGTATGGAGACCCTGATCCAGACCATCCGCAACTCTATGGACGATTTTTCCATCGGGGTTGAAGAAGTGGTGTGTGAAGGCAATCTGGTGGTTACCCAGTCAACGTTCAGTGGCACGCTGGTGCGCCCGTTAATGGGATTTGAGCCGGTGGATAAGGTCATTGCGTTGCACGCCGCCACCTTCTGGCAGGTGCGCCATGGCATGATTCAGTCGGGTAATTCTTTGCTCGATACCGCCGACCTGTTTCATCAGGTACGTAAAATCATGACGCCGAATACGGCCACCGTCGCCTTCTGAAACTTATTTGCGGAAGTGGCCGAGTAAATCCTGAGTCATTTCCCGCAGCGCTCCCCATACGGTCATTTCATTACGCGGATTGTGGCTGCCGTCGCAATAAGGCATGGCGGCACTACGCCCGCAGCTGCACAGCCACACCAGTTGTTTCTGCCTGTTATGCAGACTGAATGCCTTCGGGCAATTGTCGGCGGCAAACGGTGCGCTGCTGCAGCGCCCGCACTGACAGATCTGATAGGTTTGACCGGCATTCAGAGTGACAACATAGGGTGTTATGTCATTCATGAAAGCGTCCGTCGTCAGCGGCGAGGTGCAGGATATGCGCCCACTCTTCAGCGCGTACCGGCTGCACCGATAAGCGTGAACGGTTGAGTAACGCCATTTCCTGCAGTGCACTGTCTTTGCGCATCGCTTTCAGTGTGATGGGATGTTTGAGTGCGCGCAGGGCTTCAACTTCGATGGTGATCCAACGCGGCTTGGCCGGATCGGACTTCGCATCAAAATAGTCTGATGCAGGATCAAACTGTGATGGGTCGGCGAGCCCGGTGCGGGTTACCCGGCATACGCCGACAATAGCGGGCTCTTTACAGCTGGAATGGTAAAAAAACACCAGATCTGCGACCTGTATCTCATCGCGCAGTATGTTACGCGCTTGATAATTGCGCACGCCGTCCCATACTGTGCGCCTGCCTGGTGCGGCCTCAAGATGATAATAACTAAAAACGTCCGGTTCAGATTTCAGTAACCAGTGATTCATACTTTTTGACTATAAAGTGGTCTGAGTATTGCTCTCGCCTGAGGTGCCATTAATAAGCACGGGGCTGAGCGGTATGCGGCCAGCCTAGCATCCAATGATCACCGGTTCTAATCCGTTATGCGGAATACAGTAGGAACAATAACAAATGAAAAAGCCAGATATCCTTATCCTTCTCAGCGTCATCGTTCTGTTGGGAGCTGCGGTGACGGGTATGACCAGCGAGGTCAAACGCCCGGCGTCACTGATGACCATGGAAAACAGTATCCGCTAGGATTGGCGGAAACGGTGCAGTCCGGCGTTGGTGGCGATTGCCGTCAGGGGAATATCCCAGGCTTCAGCGGGTAATGCTTCTACCTTTTGCAATTCATAAGCACAGCCAATCAGCCGGGGTTTATTCCCCTCTGAGCGGCTGAACGCCAGTGTGCGGTCATAAAATCCGCCGCCCATTCCCAGCCGGTTGCCATCTTTATCAAAGGCAACCAACGGCATACAGATCAGATGAATAAAACGTGCTGGCATGGCCCGGTGGCCGGCAAAGTCTGGCTCGCTGATACCAAAACGGTTTTTCACCATGCGGCTCTGGCGGTTAAACGGCAGAAAGCTCAGATGTCCTTTGCGCAGCGGATGCAGTACCGGCAGGTAGAGTGTTTTGCCACGGCGCTGCAAATCGCGGATAAAGACCGAAGTATCAATTTCACCATCGTTGGTGAGATAGACGGCAATATGACGCGAATGCTGAAAGTGAGCAGACTGACGCAGGGAGCGCAGCAGATGCCTGGCGGCCTGTTCACGCTGGCGGCGGTTAAGCGCGCGGCGCTGGCGGCGCATGTGCCGGCGTAGTTCGGTTTTATTCATCGGAATTAAACGCAGAAATGGGAAGAGCTCCCCACTGTGCCGCTGTCGTAAATAAAGGCCTTGAACCCTGTGGTCCAAGGTGGCAGGCCAGACACTGAATCAGGCTTTCCGGCGGGCGGACATGCACACATCAGCGAGTGAAACCTTCCATAAAAAAAACATCGGCTCAGGACTTTATCGACTGGCAAACACCCCAGGGAGCAGGCGAAGTATATCAGAGATAATTGTGAAAAAATGAAGATTTTGTAATGAAAGCGGCGCTACAGAATCACAACTCCAGCTGCAGATTCTGTTCCAATGCTTCGTCGATGGCGCTGTGCATCTTATCCAGATCGCGCTTCATCTGCTGGTGTTCGGCTTCCAGCTCGCGCAGTTGGTGGGCGATATTGAGTGCTGCAATCACCGCAACGCGATCGGTGCCCAGCACTTTTCCGGCAGAGGAGCCGGCATTCTTTATTTCGGACATTTTTTCGTTGAGATAACGCGCGGCATCACGCAGCTTCTCTTCAGCACCATCCGGACAATTGATACGGTACTCACGATCCAGAATTTGTAATTCCAGCGTTTTGGACGGGTTAGCCACTATTGCGCTCCAGCGTTTGCAGACGGGTAATCATTTCATTGACCTTGCGACGGGCAATTTCGTTCTGCTGCATCAGTTTTGCACGCTCGGCCTGCCAGCTCGCTTCAGCAGCACGCATGGATTTATTCTGCTCGCGCAGCGCCTGGTGCACGGTCAGCAGTTTTTCGATCTTACGCTGCAGGCTCTGGAGTTCAGGATTTTGCATTGCCATCATAGTGGTAGTGAGAACAGGGTTACTATAAGAGGCTGCTGCCAGCGGGGTCAATCGGCGACGGCGGCTTTGCCGCTTTATTCCCGCCGCTTCCGGCATTTGCGCATACTTTCGCGGCAGCAATGATAGAATGACGGCTTTCCCTCCCGTTGAGGACGTTATGACGATCGAATTTTCTGCAGCCGCTGATCTGTGGCTGGAATCCCGCTGCTACCAGACTCCATCCGCCCTGCATGGCTGGCTGACCGGCTATCTTGCTTCCGGTGCGCGCCTTAAACCGGCCGACTGGTTAGTGGAAGCTCAGGAATATCTGGAACTGGAAGATGCCCCTGAAGCACCACTGCAATCTTTTTTGCAGACGTTTTACGATGACGTTCTGGTGGGACTGAGCGGTGAGTCGATGGAATTCAGTGTGCTGTTGCCGGCCGATGAAGATGCCGATATCGACGAGCAGGTTGAATGCCTGGCACAGTGGAGCAAAGGTTTTCTCGATGGCTTTGGTGCTTCCGGCCAGATTCAGGGCAAAGTGCCGGAAGATGTGATGGAAGTGCTGCAGGATCTGGATGCCTTCTCGCAGGCGTCACTGGACGATCCACAAGACCCACAGAACGAAATGCTCTATCTGGAACTGGCCGAACATGCCCGTGTTGCTGCGCTCACGGTCTTTTACGGTATGAACAAAGCCGCACCGGCAACCAAAACCCTGCACTGATCTGCACGCATTGACGAGGTGATGATGAAACTCGATGTCCGCGAATACGCCAAACGCCGCCGCCAGCTGATGGAGCTGATGAGCCCGAACAGCATTGCTATTGTGCCATCTGCGCCGGTCACGGTGCGTAACCGCGACGTGGAGCATCCTTTCCGTCAGGACAGCGACTTCTATTACCTGTCCGGCTTTGCTGAAGAGCACGCCGTGTTGGTGCTGATTCCCGGCCGTGAGCATGGCGAATACGTGCTGTTCTGTCAGGAAAAAATCAAAGAGCAGGAAATCTGGACCGGCCGCCGCGTCGGCCCGGAAGCCGCGCCTGAGGTGCTGGGCTGTGATGATGCTTTCCCGATCAGCGATATCGACGACATCCTGCCCGGCCTGATCGAAGGCAAAGACCGCATCTACGCCAGTTTGGGTGTCAGCCCGAACTTTGATAACCAGCTGATGCAGTGGGTTAACCATATCAAAACTCAGGTGCGTAACGGCGCCACGCCGCCGCACGAGTTCAGTGCGCTGGATCATTTATTACACGATCAGCGTCTGATTAAATCCCCTGCAGAAATTAAGGTTATGCAGAAGGCCGCCGACATCAGCGCCGAAGCGCACACCCGCGCCATGCAGATGGTCAAGCCGGGCATGTTTGAGTTTGAGCTGGAAGCCGAGATCATGCGCACCTTTATGGCCGCGGGCAGCCGCTGGCCGGCGTATCCGTCGATTGTGGGTGCCGGTGATAACGCCTGCATTCTGCATTACACCCACAACAATATGGCGATTAAAGACGGCGACCTGATTCTGATCGACGCCGGTTGTGAGCTGGACTACTACGCCGCCGATATTACCCGCACCTTCCCGGCTAACGGTAAATTCAGCGCCGAGCAGAAGGCGATGTACCAGCTGGTGCTGGATGCGCAGTATGCCGCGATTGAGCAGATCAAAGCCGGTAATCACTGGAATCAGCCGCACGAAGCGGCGGTGCGGGTGCTGGTCGAAGGGCTGGTGCAGCACGGCCTGCTCAGCGGCGATGTCGACGAGCTGATTGAGAATCAGGAATACCGCCAGTTCTACATGCATAAAACCGGTCACTGGCTGGGCATGGATGTGCACGATGTCGGCGAATACCGCATCGGTGGTGAGTGGCGCATTCTCGAAGAAGGCATGGTGATGACCGTTGAGCCGGGTCTGTATATCTCGCCGGACGATGAAACGGTGGACGCCAAATGGCGCGGCATCGGCATCCGCATCGAAGACGATGTGGTGGTGACCAAAAGCGGCTGCAAAGTCCTGACCGCTGCCGTTGTTAAAGAGATTGATGATATTGAAGCCCTGATGGCGGGCTGAGGAACAGCATGAGCAAGCACATCCCGCAGTCTGACATTGTGGTACTGGGCGCCGGCATGGTCGGTGCCAGTCTGGTGCATCTGTTAAAACCGGCGCTGGCGCGCGGGATGAGCCTGACCTTAATCGACCGTCAGGCGCTGAACTGGGATGGTGATATTGCCAGCCGTCCGCCCAGCTTTGATGGCCGGGCGACGGCGTTGTCGTACGGTACACAACAGATTCTCAGTCAGCTGGGTGTGTGGGGCCTGATGGCTGAGCGCGCCTGTGCCATCGAGCATATTCAGGTCTCCGATCAGGGCCGCTTTGGCCAGACCCAGCTGCACGCCAGTGAACAGAATGCCGAGGCCCTGGGTTATATCGTTGAAAACGCCGTGATTGGTCAGGGCCTTTTAAGTGGGCTGGAACAGCCGGGCGTCAGCATTAAAGCCCCGGCCCAGGTGCAGGGCGTACAGATGAACGCTGACGGCGCGCTGCTGACCTTCGATAACGGCGAACAACTGCAGGCCAGTCTGCTGGTGCTGGCCGATGGTGCGCGTTCGGCGCTGGCGCAGCAGCTGGGTATTCAGCATGAACGCCGCGCTTATGGCACCCATGCGCTGGTGACTCAGGTTGAGGTCGACCGTGAACACGGTCACTGGGCGTATGAGCGCTTCAGTGAAGATGGCCCGATTGCTTTTCTGCCGCTGAATAAAAAAGACTTCGCCGTGGTGTGGACGCTGGCCGACGACCAGATCGAACAGGTCAAAGCCTTGCCCGAAGCCGAATTCCTTGCCCGTCTGCAGCAACAGATCGGATATCGTCTGGGGCGTTTAATGCGTGTCGGTGAACGCGCCAGCTACCCGCTGGCACTGGTGCAGAGTAAAGAGCAGGTGCGGCGTTCGCTGGTGCTGCTCGGCAACGCTGCGCACAGTCTGCATCCGGTGGCCGGACAGGGCTTTAACCTCGCACTGCGCGATGCCGCCGTACTGGCCGAATACCTCAACCGCGCCTGGCAGCAGAATCAGCCGCTGGGCGATCTGGCGTTATTACAGGCTTACGAGCAACAGCAGCAGGCTGACCAGCGCAACACCATCATGGCCAGCGATCTGCTGCCACGCCTGTTTGGTTCAAAACTGCCGGGTATGGCGCTGCTGCGCGATGCTGGCCTGCTTGGCATGTCGGCCCTGCCAACCGCGCGCAAACTCTTTACCCGTCATGCGATGGGCTTAGGACAACGGGCAGCGAAGCTTCCGGCCACGCCGCTTTCAGGAGAATCTGCATGAACTATGACGTAGTGATTGTTGGTGCCGGACTGGTGGGGCAGGCGATTGCCAGCGCGCTGGTGCAGGGGGCACAGCAAAAGCCTTTGCGCATTGCCCTGATTGATCCGGCGTTCCGCACACAGGCTCCGGCCAGCGGCAGCGAACTGGCCGATTATGATTTGCGCGTGTCGGCGTTAACCGCCAAAACCCAGGCTTTCTTAACCCGTCTGGGCGCCTGGCAGAAGATTCCGCCGCAGCGTCTCAGTCCTTACACCGGCATGCACGTCTGGGATGCTGAAGGCACAGGTTCTGTGACCTTCGATGCCGCCGATCTGCATGCTCCCTGTCTGGGTCATATCGTCGAAAACCGGCAAACGCTGTGGGCGATCCAGCAGTGCCTGCAGGAAACGCAGGGTGTTGATGTACTGACGCAGAAAGTTCGCTACCTCGATAATCGTGACGCCGAAGGTTACACCCCGGTGGTGTTGGAAAACGACGACAGGCTGCTGGCCAGACTGGTGATCGGTGCCGATGGTGCGCTGTCACGGGTGCGTCAGTGGGCTGGTCTGCCGACCACCGAGTGGGATTATGGCCATCACGCCATTGTTGCCACAGTACGGCTTGAACAACCGCTGCAGGCGACCGCCTGGCAGCGTTTCCGTCCTGAAGGACCGCTGGCGTTACTGCCGCTGCCGGGTGATGAACATCTGGCGTCCATCGTCTGGTCGACTTCGCCGGCGGAAGCCGATGCGGTACTGGCGATGGATGAAGCCGGCTTTAATGCCGCTCTGACTCAGGCATTTGAAGGGCGTTTGGGGCAGGTGCTGGCCAGCTCGGCCAAAGCCCGCTTCCCGCTGCGCCAGCGTCATGCCCGGGATTACTGGTGCGAAGGCGTGGTGCTGGCCGGTGATGCTGCGCATACCATTCACCCGCTGGCCGGGCAGGGTGTGAACCTGGGCTTTAAAGATGCCGAAACCCTGGCGGAAGAAATTCTGCGCGCACACAGCAAAGGGCTGGATATCGGCGGTGAGCTGGTGCTCAGCCGTTATCAGCGCCGCCGTCAGGCTGACAACCTCAGCACCATGGCGGCGATGGAAGGCTTTAAGCAGCTGTTCGCCGCCGATCAGCCATTGCTGCGTTTATTACGCAACGAAGGTATGCGCCTGTTCGACAAACTGTTGCCGGTTAAGCAGCACGTGATGATGAAAGCAATGGGGCTGGATTGATCGGGGCTGGATTGATCAGGCTGTCGTGATGGGTTGGTCTGGTAGCAAATATAAAAAACGAGCCTCAATTGAGGCTCGTTTTCGTTGGTGCGTCAGCAGGCAGAATTAACGGCCGTACTGCTCACGCAGCGCCTGGATACGACGTTCCAGCGGCGGGTGAGTGGAGAACAGGGCAGACATCTTGCCTTCGCCACCGATACCAAAGGCCACCAGTTCGCCGTTCAGTTCGCTTGGCTGGTCGTAGGTTTGCTGCAGGGCCGCCAGCGCGCTGATCATCGCAGCCGGGCTGACCAGTTCGGCACCGGCCTGGTCGGCACGGAATTCACGGCGACGGCTGAACCAGGCAACGATGGTCGAAGCCAGAATGCCCAGTACGATCTCGGCGATAAAGGTCGTCACATAGAATGCGATGCCCGGACCGTCTTCATTCTTGAATACCGCACGATCGACGAAGTTACCGATAATACGGGCGAAGAACATCACAAAGGCGTTCACCACACCCTGAATCAGGGTCAGGGTAATCATATCGCCGTTGGCAACGTGGCCGATTTCGTGGCCCAGTACCGCTTTGATCTGCTCTTTATCCATACGCTGCAGCAGGCCGGTCGATACCGCGACCAGCGCATTGTTGCGGTTCCAGCCGGTAGCAAAGGCGTTAGGCGCCGCCGAACCGAAGATACCCACTTCCGGCATACCGATACCGGCTTTGTCAGCCAGTTCTTTTACTGTGCTCAGCAGCCACTGTTCACCGGCATTTTGCGGCTGATCGATGATTTGTACGCCCATTGTGCGCTTCGCCATCCACTTGGACAGCAGCAGCGAGATCACCGAGCCGACCATACCGAACACTAAACAGAACACCAGCAGGTTGCCGAGGTTCAGGCCATTGCCGCTGCGTTCCAGGTAACTGCCCACACCGAGCAGCGACAGGGTAACGCTCGCCACCAGAACAACGGCTAAGTTGGTGGCCAGAAACAGAATAATGCGCAACATGTGCGACTCCTTTAAGGGTTGTTCTCAGTGGTTCCACGAGTGCTCAACAGAACAGATTTGAGCACGGATTTATGACAGCAAGAATGGTGATTTTTCCGCAGTTTTCAAGCGGGATTATTGTCAGGAAGGGTAATTATGGCGGTTATTCCTTTGCACTGTTATTAAAAGTGCTGCGCTTAAATGATAGTTGTCTTAATTAATGCTGTGACTGGCCGATAAACAGTTAAATCACAACTCATCATCACAGGTCAGGGATCAGACCATGGCAATTACACCACGCATCAGCGAAGTCGGCAGTTTCCAGTTTATCAGGCCGGGCCGGACCAGTGATGGCCTGCTGACCGATCAGCTGGCGCGTACCGGCGGCAGCGAACTGAAAGCGGCGGCAAAAGGCCAGTCACTGCACTCGCAGTCCGTCGCGGATTCGACTTACCGCGAGCCGGTAAACCGCAACCTGTGGCAAAGCGATCAGTCGTGGACGCGTTTTGCCGGCACGCTGAACGACAGCGAAATATTAAATGGCGTGAGCCCTGAGGGACGGGAGCAGCTGGTCTCTGCCTCCGACTCTCTGAACATCCCCAAGGATTTTCGCCCCGGAGCTGTGCTGACCGATTTGCTGGAGCGCGGCGTGTCACAGTTCAGCAGCACCAGCGGGCGTTACGCTTATGCCGATGACGGTACCCGTCCGGCGCTGACAGAAATCGGCAAGGTCAGCCTGAAATACGGTTATCAGGAAGAAAAATTCAGCCTGAAATTGACCACCAATTCGGGTAAGGAATTAACCCTGAATCTGACCCATCAGAGCGGCTGGGGTCAGAGTGACGATGGCCGTGCACTGGAAGTTGATCAGTGGCTGGTGGGCTTTACCCTGGATGAATCGCTGAGTAAGGAAGAGCAGGAAGAAGCGCTGCAACTGGCCTCATCACTGGATAAACTGGCACGGCGTTATCTGGCCAGTGGCCATCTTGATCTGGAAAATCTGGGGCTGGATAAACTGCAGCAATTCTCGGCGGTTTCACTCGACCTTAAAGGCGCTGGTGGTGAGAGCAGCGATCTGCTGCGCATTGAATACCGCAACGATGATGAGCAGCGCAGCCTGAATGTGCTGCTGCATGAAGACAAACTGAAGCTGGATCTGAGCAAAGCCGGTTGGGCGCAGTTAGGCACGGAAGCACAGCGGCAGGACAGCCTGAAAGAATATCTGACGCTGATCGAACAGAGCGGTGAACGCGGCAATGCCGATAAACAGCAGCTGGATTTAATGCTCGATGCCTTCGCCCTGTTGCATAAACCCGAACAGCATCCGCAGGACCTGGCGCGGCAGGAACAGGAGCAGCCACCGCAAACGCCAACCGGAATCGACGTGGGTTTTGCCCGCAGTGGTTTGACTGCGCTGAGTGGTCTGGAGGATTTCAGCTTCTCTTTTCAGGCGCAGGTCAGCAAGCCCAATACTGATGCACAGCGGAATAATGAAAAAATCAGCTTTGGATTGAATTTCGCACAGGATACCAAAGGCGAAACCGGTGATGCCGGCAGCCTCGCCGTAGAGCAAACCCAGGCGTATCAGTTTAAGGCCAGCTTTTATGAGCCTTTGCCCTGGCTGGAGCTGGTGGATTTCAGCAAGCAGAACTACCAGTACATCGAGACCGAAGCCCGCGCCACCGAGGTAACCAGCCTGCGCTACGAAGATTTCACCCTGAAGCATGCTTCGCAGCAAAGTCAGAATGAATGGCACGAGCGGCGGCGAACCTATGTGCTGGGCAGCCTCGACAGTGATGTCAGTGAAGGCGATAAAAATCAGGACATAACCGACTTTACCGAAGCCGCGATTCTTGCTGAGCGCGAACAGCAACAGCAGTTGCTGGATGATCTGCTCGGCAGCCGTATACCGCAGCCGTGGCAGCGCTGACATTTTCGCGCAGAAGTGGTTATTTCCTATCAGCCTAAAGCCGCCATTGGTTCCCTGGCGTGAATCCCTTATGATGCCCCTGTCCCAGGGGGTGGCCCGATTGTCTGAATCCGGCCTGAGATGCCATAGGTTTACCTGTGTAAACGGCAAACCCCTAGAACCTGATCCGGTTAGTACCGGCGTAGGAATGGGGGTGAGTACGCACAGTCTGCGGCGGCTCGCATCACAACCGGGAGGTTGGCGTTAAACGCAACCGGCCCCTACGCACTACCCGGGTCTTTCTTGTATTTTGAGGAATGACCCTGAATGAAAAAAACACCGCTTTCCCTGTTGGTTTTACTGGCCCCGCTGTCGGCTTTGGCGGCTGATGACGTTACCCTCAGCACGCAAACCGTACAGGCCGATTTCCGTAAAACCGATGTGCAGCAGATTCCCGAAGCCGTCACCTTAGTTGGCAGCGAGCAGATTGAAGCCCGTTCGGCGCAGCATTTGGACCAGATATTAAGCTTTGCTCCCAACGTGAACTTTGCTTCCGGTACTTCCCGTGGGCGCTATTTTCAGATTCGCGGTATCGGCGAACGCAGCCAGTTTGTTGATCCGGTGAATCCGTCTGTGGGTCTGGTCATTGACGGTATCGATATGACCGGTTTAGGTGCTGCCGCGACCCTGTTTGATGTGCAGCAGGTGGAAATTCTGCGCGGCCCGCAGGGCACCCGTTTTGGTGCTAACGCACTGGCCGGCATGATCAATATCCGCAGCAATGACCCGACGCAAAATAATGAAGGTTATATCAGTGCCAAAGCCGGCAACTACAGCAGCTATGGTCTGGGGGCGGCGTTATCCGGTTCACTGAGTGATAACCTGCAGGGGCGTATTGCCGTACATGGTTTTGAGTCCGATGGTTATATCGACAACGAATTTTTAAACCGTGACGACACCAATAACCAGGACGAAAAAATCGCCCGCGCTAAACTGCACTGGCAACTATCTGAGCGCAGTGAATTAAATCTGACCTATTTATACGCCGATATTGATAACGGTTACGATGCCTTCACGCTGGATAACAGCCGTACCACTTTATCTGATGAACCTGGTCGCGACAGTCAGGATACTAACGCCTTTGCGCTGGCTTATAACCGCGACCTGAATGCCGCAGTCCGCTTTGAAAGTGAAATTACCGGCAGCTGGAATAAAGCTGAATACAGTTACGACGAAGACTGGGTGTACGGTGAATATATCTGGCTGAGCGATGATCCTGTGTACCAGCCAGACCCATGTGATACAACTCAGGGGCCTTGTTTGGCTCCTGTTGATGGTTACAGCTCTTTTGATCAATACCTGCGGAGTTTTGATCGCAACAGCATTGGCCTGCGCTTTCTATCCGGCACCGATGGCCGTTTATTTTCTGATTCAACCGACTGGGTAGCGGGCATCTATATGATGCAGCGGGAAGAAACACTGAAACGCAATTACACCTATAACAACGGACAGTATCAGAGTGATCTGACCGTGGATTCGGTATCGGCCTATGCAGAACTAAGCACAGCCTTTACTCCATCCACAACTCTGACTTACGGCGTACGTGCGGAAAGCTGGAAAAATGATTTCAGTGATAATGCCAATACGCTGGATGCTGAAAAAAATGATGTGGTCAGCGATACCGATGAAACCTTATGGGGCGGAAAAGTTACGCTGGAAACACTGCTGGGTGTTGACCATCTGGGCTACATCTCTCTGGCCCGTGGTTATAAAGCCGGTGGCGTGAATACTGATCCGGATATTTCCGAAGTTAACCGCACTTTCGATACCGAGTTTAATAATACGGTTGAGCTGGGTCTTAAGTCGTCTCTGGCTGAGGATGCACTGAAAACCCGCCTCGCGGTATTTTATATTCAGCGTAAAAACCAGCAGGTTAAAAGCTCATATGCGGTACAAAAACCGGATAACAGCATCACCTTTCAGGACTATTTAGCCAATGCTGCTGAAGGGGAAAATTACGGACTGGAACTGGAAAGCGAGTGGCAGCTGTCTGATGTATTGCTGTGGGATCTGAGCCTGGGTTATCTGCATGCCGAATTCAGCGATTACAGCTATGAGCAAAATGTGTATGACGCAAGCGGAAATGTTGTGGGCAGTACTACAGTGGATAAAGCCGGCCGAGCTCAGGCACATGCACCGGAATACAGCCTGGCTACTGCGCTGACTTATGCGCTGACCGATACATTATCGTTGCGCGCAGAAAGTGAAGCTAAAGATGAATTCTATTTTTCTGACAGTCACGATGAAAAAGCCCGCGCCTCGGTACTCTGGCATGCCCGCCTGAGCTATCAGCAGGGGCCGTTGGATCTTGCACTGGCCGGCCGTAACCTGACCAACCGTGAAACCGATGTTCGTGGTTTTGGTGGTTTTGGTAACGATCCTCGTAATGGCTATGCCGAAAATGCTTATCGTCAGCTGGGCGAACCGCGTCTTGTGATGCTGGAAGCCAAATATTCATTCTGATAAATGCAGCCGGACGTCAGACGTCCGGCTTATTAACTGGAGATCCAAATGGAAATATCAGTAGAAATCAGCAAATACCCTCTGGCCGATGATTATATTCCGGCGATTAAATCGTTTATCGACCGTCTGAATCAGGTTGAAGGTTTAACCATCGTTACCAATACCATGAGTACACAGGTGTTCGGTGACTATGATCTGGTGATGGATACCTTAAAAGAAGAAATGCGCCTGAGCTGGGAGCAGTTCGGCAAGAGCATTTTTGTCTGCAAATTTATCGGTACCAATCTCGATCCGGCACTTAATCCACACGGCTGAACACCGACTTTAAGCAGGAATACATAATGGCGGATATCTGGAGCAATATAGAACAGGCGGCGCAGGCCATGAGCGGCTGGGAACTGGTCGCCGTTATTCTGGGTATTGCCTATTTAGTGCTGGCCATGAAGCAGAGTATCTGGTGCTGGTACGCGGCCTTTGGCAGTACAGCTATTTTTATTGGGCTGTTCTGGGATGTCAGCCTGCTGATGGAGTCAGCGCTGAATGTGTATTACCTGATTATGGCGGTCTATGGCTGGTGGCTGTGGCGCGCCAATAAAAGGGCTGATAATAAACATGAGAAATCACAGGCCCCGGCTGCTGAGTTACCAATACAGTCCTGGGGATTAAAACAACACCTGCTGGCCATTGGCAGTGTGATTGTTCTGAGTTGTATCAGCGGTTATCTGCTCAGTGAAAACACCTCGGCGGTATTGCCTTATCTTGATTCATTCACCACCTGGGGTGCAGTGATTACCACTTGGATGGTGGCAAAAAAAGTACTGGAAAACTGGCTCTACTGGATCGTTGTCGACAGTGTTGCCATCTTTCTGTATATCGACCGTGAGCTGTATTTAACGGCGGTGCTCATGGCTGTGTACGTGGTGCTGGTGATTATTGGCTGGTTTAACTGGTTGCCACAATTTAAAGCACAACTTAAGGCACAGCAGAACCGCAATGATAATACTGTGCTGACCACTCCATCGGCGTGGAAAGTAGCCGAATAACAACAACAAGGCGATACCTATGCTGCAGCAGATTTTAGATGACTGGCCACACTGGCAATTGTGCAGCGAAGCGCCAACGCTGGATGATATCAGTCCATTGCCCGGTGGGCTTACCAATCATTGTTATCTGCTGCGCTTGCCGGAAGGTGATTATGTGTTGCGGGTAGAAGGGCGGAATTCCAGAGCGCTGGATATTAATCGTGCCGCTGAATTAACAATACATCATCTGGTCGCTGATCAGGGGCTGACCCCGGTTATCCGCTTTCGCTCAGAAAGCGGCCATTACTGGATCCGCGATTATGTGCCGGGCACGCCATTAACCAATCCGCAGCTGGATCTGCGATTGTTATTAACCATGGCGCAGCAATTACAACAACTGCATCAGTTGTGCCCGCCTGCCGGAATACCAAAGCTCAGCATCAGTGAAAAAGCTGGTCATTACTGGGATATTATTACCGCGCAGTTTGCCATTATGGATCGGATGACGGCTGCAGCTGATGAGCTGCTGGCTTTGCGCGGTCCGCTGCAAAGTCTGTTGAGCGGTGCTCCCGATAATCAACGCTGCCTGTGTCATATGGACCCGACCGCCCCCAACTGGATTCAGACTGCCGATAACAAACTGGTATTGCTAGACTGGGAATACGCTGCTATCGGTCATCCGTTATGGGATCTGGCTGCTTTATTACAGGGTGTGGATTTATCCGCCGATGATGAACAGACACTGCTGCAGGCCTATGGTTTAAAACATTATCGCGGCTGGGAATTTGCCAAAACACAGATGAGCTATCTGGCCGCACTCTGGTACCGGGCGCAGGGGCTGTGGAGTGACCGGGAGCTGATTGCTTATTTAAATGGCCTTAAGGCGCTGGCGGAGTGATGGCTCCGTTATCACTATCAGTATCATATCTGTGGTAATCTTATAATTAATAATTTTGTAGCTTGGATTCATGGATGAAATTTTTACGTACGCTGCTTCCTATTTTTACATGCGCAGCTGCTGTATCGGGCTGTATTTTTGATCATGATAAATCGCAATCAGATGCCAATACGTCTTATATTCCAATCAAAGGGTTGCACTATGAGTCGGCATCTTATTCAGGATATACCAACACTGAAGGTGAGTATCGTGCCAATAAAGGTGAGACCACTACCTTTTCAATAGGCCAAACCAGAATTGGTTCATTCGAGAGCGTATCATCACTGACACTTGATGATTTTCTAGCGACTAATCTTCCTGATAACGAGCAGGCTGTTGCTGCTGCACTGAGCTCTGATTCAGATGGCAGCTTTCACCGTATGGCAAATATAGCGGCATTGCTGATGGTGCTTGATTATGATCAGAACCCCAGCAATGGGATAGACCTGAGTAACTGGCAGGGTAGTAATAGCCTGCCACCTGTTGATCTTAATCAGAATCTGTATAGGTTTTTCTATTTAACACTCGCTGAATTGGCGCAGAGTAAGGGGCTGACTCGCCGAAATCTGGCGGTATCGGAACCATTAAGTTTTATCTATCGTCTTGCAGGTATTCAGGTTGAGGTCGAAATGCCAGACAAACTGAATAATCAACCAATCTTCGAATATGATTCTCAGGGACGCATAACCAAATACCGGGTGTATGGAGATTCAGCATTTTCTTCCGAGTTATCATATCGTTCTGATGGACGTATCTCCGAATTTCATTTTCCGGAAATATCGATTGTCGGAATGGATTATTCGGTGATTTATAATTCAGATTTTAGACCAATTCAGCGCTATGAAAAATATGAAAGTAAACTCTTTAAATACGACAGCTCTGGTTTTCTGACAGCCATTACTGAGGCATTTTTTGGAACAATAAGTCAGGGTGAATTCAGTTACAGCTATAATTCTGATGACGGGATTCAACGCACAACCGAAAAATGCGACACTAATTTCGATGGTGTGACAGATAAAACAACGCAGATTAGCCAATATTTAAATAACTCTGGTGATTTTAGTCGTCGCGATGTGAGTATTAATAACGATGCAAGCGGTTCTGAATATATCCGGATCAGTGAACGTTATCATTATGATATCGGAGGAAATATATCAGGCTATGTTTATGAAAAAAATAATGCGATGACCGTGGAGATGCTAAAACAGATAAAGAAAGACTTTATCCGTACTGATACTGGCAAACTTCAGTCCTATAGTGAACAGGTTAAATATAATGACGGAGGGTGGCATAAGCAGAGTCTTACCTTTAATGAAAGTGGGAAAATATTACGCAAAATTTATTCTGATGGAACCGATGATGTACTGGGTGGTGAGAGTGTTTATGACTATCAATACGATAATGCTGGTAATCAGACTCAGTATAAAAAAAATACCGACAGTCAAGGTGACGGAGTTGTTGATGTAATCAGCGTTATTGACAGTCAGTACTCAGATTCTGGTCAGTTTCTGGCGTCAAAGGAAATCAGGAAAACCCGTGGAATTGTCGATTATTATCAGGTGAAAAAAAATATCTACAATGATCAAGGGAAATTGACCATCGCCAAAACAGAGACAGACAGTGATGGGAATGGAATAACCGATTCAATCGTCACAACCACATCAATTTATAATGACAGCGGCGACTTAATTCTTGGTCAGTCAGTGTTGCATCAGGATGGCAATGGTGTAACTGAATCGATAACAGAGTCATCTTTCACTTATACGGCGAGCGGCCATATAGCATCGAAGCATCTGCTTCAGGACAAGGATGGTGATGGTACTGTTGATTTCCGTGATGATAATTTCTACGGCTATAAACATCGTGCAGATGGCCTGTCTTATCTGGTTGAAAACAACATTCCAATTAATGATCTGACAGAGTGGCATAAATATGCTTTGGCCAGTGATTTCTGGCTTCAACATCTGCATGCTATGGGGCAGGCAGAACTTATGGAAAGCATTTTTAATAAACGGCAGTGGACTGTGCGACCTGATAACTAATTGGCTGTAACGGTTCTGCGTGCCAGTAGTTTATTCATAAACTCCGCCGGATCTTTCTGCAGCGCCATCTCCCCCGCCTGTTGCTGCTGTCGTTGTTGTTGAAGACGACGGGTTAATAAACGGCTCAGCCAGAAGCGCAGGGCCGCGCCTCTTAACACTAAATTCCAGCTGGCTTTTTCATCCGCATTGAGTGGTCGTGCGTTTTCGTAGCCGTTTAATAAGGCTTCCACGCAACCGGCTTTCCACTCGCCGTTAATATCGCAGCACCAGTCGTTGGCGATGATCGCCAGATCATAGAGCAGCGCGCCATCGCAGGCGTTGTATAAATCGAGAATGGCGCCAACCTGGCCATCAGCGGTAAAGAGGGCGTTATCATGAAACAAGTCGCCGTGAATCCAGCCCTGCGGCAGACTCAGCCACTGGGCGCGCTGTTTTGTCTGAAAGTGCAGTTCGTCTTCCAATAGCGTCTGTTCTTCGCGGGTTAAATCGCTGCTCAGCTCCGGGCTGATCGTAATCCACCAGTCAAAACCACGGCTGTCATTGCGGCGGTTATTCAGCGGCAGGGCAGCCAGATGCAGTTCCGCCAGCGCGCGGCCAATGGCTTCGCAGTGTTGCGGTTGCGGATCATGAATATGCTCGCCGGGCAGGCGCGGACAGATAATCGCCGGTTTGTCTTTCAGGCTGTGCAGCCACTCGCCATCACGTGCGGCCAGTGGTGCCGGAACCTGCAGGCCCTGTTGGCCCAGATGATGCGCCAGACGTACAAACTCTCGCACTTCACTGCTGTTATGGTGCTCAAACAGGGTGAGCACATACTCACTCTGCCGGCCCTGTTGCTGGCAGGTAACGAAGTAGTTGGTGTTCTCGATACCGGCGGTGATGCCTTTATATGAAACTAACGTACCCAATTCAAAATGAGCAAGAAAGGCTTCGGTGTCGCTCTGGCTCAGCGAGGTATAAACAGACATAGGAAGTATCCGGAGATCAGCAGGCTGGTTGATTTTGATCGTGTTGCGGGCCTGATTGCCGTTGGCCCCACAGGCGGAACCATACTGGCAGTCATGCCTGGCGGGGTTAATCGCCCGACAGGCTTAAAATACGAGCTTATTACCAGCGGAAGATAACCCATTTCGGTACGCGCATCTGCGGGTTATCTTTGCGTACGAATTCGTTAGTTTCCTGCTCGGAAGGGATCAGGTAGTAGGCCGGGCCCATTTTCGGCACGACTTTGATTTCGCTGATTTCGCCGTTAATGCGGAATTCGTAATAGGTATTATCGCCATCGTTGCGGATGGTGACGGTCTCGCCGACAGGCTCGGCCGCAAGGGCGCTGCCGCTGGCCAGCAGAGCCGGAACAAACAGGATTGTCGCCAGAAGTTGCTGAATCTTCATGGTAAACTGCGCCTCAATAATGAATCTTCTGGTGGCATTGTACGCCGCCCGCCACCGAAACCCCAGCCAAGGATTTGACCAATATCATGTCTAAGCCAGTGATTCTCGTCGATGGTTCGTCCTATCTGTTCCGCGCCTTCCATGCGATTCCGCTTTTGACCAACTCCAAAGGTCTGCACACCAATGCCATCAAGGGCGTGATCAGCATGATCAAACGTCTGCAGAAAGATTACGCCGGTTCACAGCTGGTGGTGGTGTTTGATGCCAAAGGCAAAACTTTCCGCAACGATATTTATGCCGACTACAAAGCCCATCGTCCGCCGATGCCGGACGAGCTGCGTGAGCAGATTGAGCCTATTCATAACATTATCCGCGCAATGGGTTTACCGCTGCTGATCATTGACGGTGTGGAAGCGGATGACGTGATTGGCACGCTGGCATCCCAGGCCATTGAGCATAATCAGGATGTGGTGATTTCCACCGGCGATAAAGATATGGCACAGCTGGTAAACAGCCATGTGTCATTAATCAACACCATGACCGACACCTTCCTCGATGTGGATGGCGTTAAAGAAAAATTCGGCGTACCGCCCGAGCACATCATCGACTACCTCGCTTTAATGGGCGACAAGGTTGATAACATTCCCGGTGTGCCTAAAGTCGGTGAAAAAACGGCTGTCGGCTTAGTCGCTGGCTTAGGCAGTCTGGAAACGATTTACGACAATCTCGATAAAGTTGCCACGCTGGAATTCCGCGGTGCGAAAACCATGGCCGCCCGTCTGGAAGAGCATAAAGAGCAGGCGCTGTTATCGAAAGTGCTGGCCACCATTAAATGTGATGTCGAGCTGGAACAAAGTCTGCCGGAAATTAAAAGCAGCGAGGCTGATAATGCTCAGTTGCTGGAATTATTCCGCAATATGGAATTTAAAGCCTGGATTGCCGAGCTGAGTAATTCAGCTGATGCGGCTCCGGCGTTTGAATTAACCGCCTCGGCCGGGTCGGTTTCCGGTAAGCAGCAAGCCGCCGAACAGGCCATGGCTGCAGCATTCAGTGGTGACACACAGTACGATATTATTTTTACCCAGGCAGAACTGGATGCCTGGCTGGAGCAGCTAAAAAAAGCAGAACTCTTTGCCTTCGATACCGAAACCACCTCGCTTAATTATAAAGAAGCCCGCATTGTCGGTGTCTCCTTTGCGGTGGAAGCCGGCAAGGCCGCCTATGTGCCGCTGGCACACGACGCGGAATGTATCCCGGAAGGCAAAACCCAGCTAAACCGTGAAGAAGTTTTAGCGCAGCTGCAGCCAATACTGGAAAGCGAGACGCATAAAAAAGTCGGCCAGCATATGAAATACGATATGCACGTACTGGCTAACCACGGTATTCATATGCGTGGTGTGCAATTCGACACCATGATCGAATCCTATATTCTCGATTCAGTCGCCACCCGCCACGATATGGACAGCCTGGCGCTGAAATATCTGGGCCATAAAAATATCAGCTTTGAAGAGGTTGCCGGCAAGGGCGCTAAGCAGCTGACTTTTAATCAGATTCATACCGATAAGGCCGGGCCTTATGCCGCCGAAGATGCTGATATTACCCTGCGTCTGCATCAGCGTTTATGGCCGGAATTACAGGCCGTACCAAGCCTGCAAAAAGTCTTTGAGGAAATTGAAATGCCGGTTATGCCCATCCTCTGCGCGATGGAAGAAACCGGCGCATTAATTGATGCCGATTTACTGCACGAACAAAGCCAGCAGATAGAGCAGCGCCTGCAACAGCTGGAGCAGGAAGCCCATAATGCCGCCGGTCAGGTGTTTAATTTAAGTTCGCCAAAACAGCTGGGCGAAATCCTGTTCGAAAAACAACAGCTGCCGGTGAAAAAGAAAACACCAAAAGGTGCGCCATCCACCGCCGAAGAAGTGTTGCAGGAGCTGGCCGACGACGGTTACGAGCTGCCAAAACTACTGATGGAACATCGCGGTCTGGCGAAATTGAAAAGCACCTACACCGATAAACTGCCATTAATGATTGCGCCGGAATCCGGCCGCGTGCATACCTCTTACCATCAGGCGGTGGCGGCGACCGGACGTTTATCCTCTACCGACCCTAACCTGCAGAATATTCCGATCCGCTCGGAAGAAGGCCGTAAAATCCGTCAGGCTTTTATTGCGCCAGCCGGTTATAAACTGGTGGCAGCGGATTATAGTCAGATTGAACTGCGTATTATGGCGCATCTTTCTGATGACCCGAGCCTGCTTAAAGCCTTCGCCGATGGCCGCGATATTCACCGCGCAACCGCAGCAGAAGTGTTTGGTGAAACGGAAGAAAACGTCAGCGATAACCAGCGCCGTGCCGCCAAAGCCATTAACTTTGGTTTGATTTACGGCATGTCGGCCTTTGGTTTAGCGAAACAGATTGGCGTCGGCCGTGGCGAAGCACAGGATTACGTGAATCTGTATTTCCAGCGTTATCCGGGCGTGCGCGATTATATGGATAACACCCGTGAACACGCGAAAGAACAGGGCTTTGTCGAAACCATTTTCGGTCGCCGTTTATACCTGCCGGAAATCCGCGCGAAAAATGCACCACGTCGCCAGCATGCCGAGCGTACCGCGATTAACGCGCCGATGCAGGGTTCCGCTGCCGACATTATCAAACGCGCCATGATCCGCGTTGCCGGCTGGTTACCCGACAGCGGTTTTGATGCACGTATGCTGATGCAGGTGCACGATGAACTGATTCTGGAAGTGAAGGAAGATCAGGCGGAAGCCTTTGCGGCAGAACTTAAACAGCAAATGGAACAGGCGGCTGAATTAAAAGTACCGTTAGTCGTGGAAGCCGGATTGGGTGATAACTGGGAGCAGGCGCACTGATTTTTTTGTCTGATGGTTTGTCTGGTGGGCAGTGCCCACCCTGCAATATGTTCAGGATTCGCCATTCGGCATTCAATAAGGTAGGGTGGGCACTGCCCACCAACTTCAAGCATGTAAAAAGTTGATCAAAGGAACTGATCATGTCTTATTATCGGAGAGCCATAGCCCCTGGGGGCACATTCTTTTTCACTATTGTAACGGCAAAAAGAAAGCCGTTATTGACCACGCCTGATGTCCGGCAGGCATTACGTGAAAGCATCTCAGCTGTTCGTAAAACTCAACCATTCGATATTGCTGCCTGGGTTCTCTTGCCCGATCATATGCATTGCATCTGGACATTACCTGAGGGTGATTGCGATTACTCCAGCCGGATAGGAAAGATAAAAAGGCTGACCAGCAAGCATTTAGGTTATAGCGGTGAAAGAGATTCAGGTCTTTGGCAACGAAGATTCTGGGAGCACCAGATCAGAGATGAGAAAGATTTAATTCGTCATATCGAATATATTTTTATTAATCCCGTTAAGCATGGCTTATGTTCTGCGGCGGCTGAGTGGCCATATTCATCATTTCATCGTTATGTGAAACAGGGGATATATCCTCAAGATTGGGCGAGCTGTGAAAATTTAACAGGTGATTTCGGAGAATGATTTTTTGGTGGGCAGTGCCCACCCTACGGGACTATTTGAAACAGGGGATATACCCTCAATATTGGGCGAGCTGTGAAAATTTAACAGGTGATTTCGGAGAATGATTTTTTGGTGGGCAGTGCCCACCCTACGGGGCTGGCCTTGCTCACCTTGCGGAGCTGCAATATTTTCAGGATTCAATATAGTAGGGTGGGCACTGCCCACCAATCACGACAATATATTCGGCATTCAATAAGGTAGGGTGGGCACTGCCCACCATCAAAAACGTTTAAAAAGCCCACTTACCAATCCGGTCCATATGCAATGTCCCCAGATACAGCCCGTCATCTTCCGGCTGAACTGAGGTTACTTCTCCAATAGCAACCGCTGCCTGGTCGTGCAGGCTCTGCAAAATTTCACCGTCTGCATTAATCTGCAGAATCAGGCCGTAAGGCTTGGGTACCGGTGCTAACGATTTTGGCAATTTAGCCAGCTGATTTTTTACCCATGGATTAGCGTGGAATTTATCCACCAGTTTTGGCCGCAGGCCGTACATGGCAACCCAGTAAGTGCCATCGGCGGCGCGGGCAATACCATCCGGCAGGCCGGGCAATTTATCCAGAAGAATTTCTTTTTGTCCGGCTTTAGGGCCGGTCAACCAGACTTTACTGATCTGATAGGTAAAGGTTTCGTTAATCAGCACATAACTCTGATCGGCCGATACCGCCACGCCATTGGCAAAGGCAAAACCATCGGCCAATAACGTCAGGCTTTTATTCTGTGGATTAAACGCAAATAAACGCCCGGACGGGCGGCCATCAAGAATGTCGAGAACGATATCTTTCAGTGCATAACGGTTACTGGCATCGGAGAAATAAATGGTGCCGTCGGCGCCGATATCCACATCATCGACAACGCCCAGCTTTTCATTATTGTAGTGGTCGGCCAGCACGCTGATTTTGGCTGTCGGGCTCATGCTAAGCAGGCCTTTTTCTGCGTCGGCAATAATCAGATTCTGCTCGCTGTCAAAATGCAGCCCCAGTGGTCGGCCACCGGTGTTGGTCAGCGTTTCCCAGTTGTTGTACGGGCATTTGCGCAGAATGCTGCCGTCGAGTGTGCCTGTGTATAAGCAACCGAGTTTATCTTTGGCGATATCTTCACCACCGGCTTTGCCGGCCGGCAGCTTGGTTATCTGTGTGCTTTGCAGCATGTCGTTAGGTGCTAGTACCCCGGCAAAATCCAGAGGACGTGATGCGTTAACCGCAACAGAGTCTATGGGGGACGGAAGGCTGACAACGCCAGCGGCGGCGACGGCCAGAACAATGGCTGGCAGGATGATTAACTTTTTCATAGCCACTTACTTATATTTGTGAGTTGGGTCTGGGCAGTGTACCGCTTCAGCAGCAATCTATCAGGGCTTGCTGTGCCGTTTACAAGGGCTTTTTAGCGGAAGATGAAAGGGCGCTGGTCAATTCCGGACAGCTCATGCATTTTCATTAGTTGCCCGCTTCTTTCATCATGCTGTTTTCCGGTATCAGCAGGATTCATCGGATTGCAATTGAAATCCCCGGTTCTTTATTGAAGACTGCCTTGAGCCCTTAGGCGGCACACATGCAGGCTTATCCATGGAGGACGGACGATGAGTAAACGGATTTCTACGTTAATGCTTTGCCTGGCGCTGTTGCCAGCACAGGCATGGAGCGCCGCTGAGATGCTGAGCGCAGACAGCTTCCGCATAGTCGGTGCTGTTATCAGCGATTTTGGTAAGCCACAGGAAACGCTGCTGGTGATGGATGATGATGACACGCTGACGATGATGCCCTGCAGCGACAGCAAAGATACGGATAAGTGTCAGTATCTGGGAGGCCCGGCCTGGAGCAGCTGGCAACAGACACTGATTGGCACCCCCTCTCCATACCGCGTTGCTTCCAGTGACGATGAGCTGTTTGCCATTGGCTCGGCTCTGTTTGCGGTGAATTTTATGGATTATACCGAAGCCGACTTGCCGCTTGTTCTTCAAAAGCTGACCACTTCAGGTGTGCGTCTGCTGGTAGAAACTGCGCGTGGTGGTGGCGATATTTCGGCAACAGAAAACCAGCTCACATATCTGCAGGTTAATTCTGCTGACCCGCAACCGTTGCTGGCATTGATTGCTGCCAATACATTAATAATGCCTGAAGGTCAGCCATCACTGGCCAGCCCTTTTATGCCCTGTGCCGACCGTAATGTAAGACCGGTAAGTTACCGGCAGGGCGTTATGTACGTTGCCGGACAAAATAAAGGAGCGATGCTTCAGTGTTTGCTGAGTAAGGCAGATACGGAACGCCCCATCCGCAATATCCTGTTTATCGATGACACTCTGGAAAATGTGAAAGACGTTTATGCCGCGTTTAAAAACAGTACGCAATACAACGTAAAAGCCATTCACTATACCCATCTGCAAAAGCATAAAGAGGCCCTTACGGCCGGGCCTATGAGTGCGGCCTATCAGAAAAAAGCAAATGAACGCTGGCAGGCGCTGAAAACAGTGCTTGGCAAAACCATGCAGAAACCTTCGGTTAAATAAAAATCCGGCCAGTAGGTGAGCACCCGCTGGCCGCTAAAAATAATAATAAATACATCTTCTTTCCGGTGCTCTTCACCGGACATCACTGATCTGATTTTTGCTGGGCTGTTGCAGAGTTATCTGCAGGCAGAGAACAGACCACCGACACTTCAGCAAAGGACTTAGCTATGAAGAACTCAACGCTGTTGTTTAGTGCACTGCCCGCAGCTCTGCTGCTCAGTGCCTGCAACACCACGGCAACCGAAAATAAACAGGCCACTGCCGGTCAGGCTGCTACAACTCCACTCCCGGTGATCAGCCCGGTAATACCAGCAGACGCTCAGTTTCATGAGCCGTTTTCTCTGGAATCCCTGCAGCACGATTTTGATGTGTTTTCGTGGGAATCGTTTATCGCACTTAACTGGCCGGCAGCTTCGGTTGGTGTCGCCGATACCAGTGTCAAAATTGGTCAGAAGCCGGGTGCCGCAACTGTCTGGCAAACCTATAAAGAAAGCCGCGATATATTTTTGCCCGATGGTGCGACTCCGCCGCCATGGGGCAAAGATTTACCGCCACCCTCTGTATGTGGCGATCAGGATTTACCAGTTCTGAATCAGATTGCCAAGGTACCGAATAACGTTCTGGATGAAAGTGCAGAACCGTTTCAGACAGGTCCTCTGGTCGACCAGAATGGCCAGTACACTCGCTTTGAGATTCTGACCAATGATGTGATGTTTAACTACATTGCAGAAAAAAATCTGTATTCAAAATCGGGTCAGGAAGCCTTTGCTACAGAAGCAGATTTTCCTTTCGGAACCGACTCTCAGGTAGGTTCTATTATGCTTAAAGCTTCGTGGAAGGTGTTGGGTAAAAATGACGCTCCTGAAAAATTCCACACAACCAAAGCCTATGTTTACGATAACCCGGATGAACATGCCGGGGTAAAAGCGGCCTGTAAATTACAGACAGTTGGTCTGGTGGGTTTTCATATCGGTACGAAGCTGAAAGGTAACCCGCAGTGGATCTGGTCTACGTTTGAGCATGTGGATAACGCTCCTACTCAGGGCGAAGCAATCAATAAAAAACACTACAACTATTACAAACCTGATTGCACGGATTGTGCGGCGGTCAATACGCCACCACCACGGCCCTGGAACCCTGGTAATGCTTATACCCAGCCCACTCAGGTGATGCGCGTAATTCCACTGGATAAACCAACCAAAGAACTGAATGCCAGTTACCAGGCGGCGCTGGAAAAACTGGTGCCCGGTTCTGTATGGGTTAACTATGAGCTTATCAGTACTCAGTGGCCAACGAATGCTGATAGCAAAACCGATCCTACCGGTGCACCGGCTCCGGCCTTCCTCGCGAATACAACACTGGAAACCTATATTCAGGGGACTGTACGGCAGACCTCTTCCAGCTGCATTCAGTGTCACAACAATGCCACCATGACCAGTGGCAAATTTTCTGACTTTACCTACCTGCTGCAGCGTGCCCAATAAAGGAGAAAGCATATGGATATTATGAACACATTTGTTGGCCTAAGCTCGGTTCTGACCGGCTTTACTCAAGATATTCTGGCTCCCCGGCTGGATACCACCAATATTAAAACCCTGTACCTGCAAAGCTGGACAGAAAATATTGCTCAGGAAACTGGCGATGCCAATCTGGTAAATACCATTCTTCAGCAATATGCCGAACTTCAGGCCGCCGGAAAAAGCGATGAAGAAATTGGTGAACAATTAATGAATGGCAATAATTCACCGGCCTTTGTTCTCGCCTGCCAGAAACTGATATTCCTTTGGTATATGGGAGCCTGGCCAGACGTAAATGCTCAACCAGGAACTGAAACCGGAGGCTTTACAACCTCTTCTCTTTTATCTGCCGAGTCTTACACCTCAGGTCTGGTATGGCAGGTTATGCAGGCTCACCCGATGGGGGATTCCAATTACCGTTACGGTTATTGGGCAGAGCAACCACCGGCTCTCAGCGATTTCACCGGTAATTAAGGAGAAGGGATCATGACCAATACAAGCAAATACGATGTGGTGATTGTCGGCTCCGGAATTTCCGGTGCAATCGTGGCGTACCAACTCGGTCTGGCCGGTAAAAAAGTGCTGATACTGGAAAGCGGCCCAACCGTTCCGGCCGACCGCTCCGGTTATATGGAAACCTTTTATAAAGCCAATGCCAAAACACCGGAATCACCGTACCCGCCGGCAACACAGGGGGCTGTACCTTCAAGCGCGAATAATCCGCTGGGTTTGCCCAATCCGGCCGGAGAAAATATTCCGCGCTATACCGTACTGCAGGTCGGCGCCTGGCAGAAAAAAGACCAGTGTTATTTTGACTATCCCGCTCAGGTTGAAGGTATCGACGGCACCAGTCTGAATGCTAATTTTGCTTTTGCCAGTTCCTACGAACGCTTGGGTGGCGGAACAACCTGGCACTGGCTCGGCACCTGTCTGCGCCTTTTTCCGGAAGATTTTAAAATGAAAACCCTGTACGGACAGGGTGAAGACTGGCCGGGTGGTGATGCCTTTTATCAGTCTCTGGTGCCGTTTTATGAAACGGCGGCAAAAGAGATCGGCGTATCCGGTGACAAAGCCGCGATGGAAAAACTGTATCGCCAGTTTTATGTGAACCCGGAAGGCATTTATGGCAGTGATTATAATTTTCCTATGCCGGGAATTGATCAGACACTGCAGGATGAACTGTACGCTGGCATAACCGATATGACCTACGAAGGGAATCCGGTTTATGTTACGCCAACACCGCAGGGCCGGAATTCACGTCCGGACGAGCGGCGTCAGTGTGCCGGTAACACTAACTGTATTCCTATCTGTCCGATTCAGGCGAAGTACGATGCTACGGTAACCCTGGCACGGGCCGAGCAAACCGGTAATGTCGAAATCCGGTATCAGCATGTGGCCTGTAATATCCGTCTCGATGATAAGCAACAGGTCTGTGGCATTGATTATCTGACGTATGATCAGCCGAATGGCATTGCTACTGGTTCAGGTACCGCTGTTGCCGAACGCTATGTTCTGGCAGCCCATGCGATTGAAACGCCAAAACTGTTATTAATGTCGAATAAAAATCCGGGTTTTGAAAACGGTGTGGCCAACAGCAGCGATCAGGTTGGACGCAATCTGATGGATCACGTTATGTACCTCGGCTGGGGATTAGCAAAAGACCCGATTTTTCCTTACCGTGGACCGCTGTCGACATCCGGTATCGAATCCTTGCGTGATGGCGCATTCCGTAAGGATCGTTCGGCGTATCGTATTGAAATTGGCAACGAAGGCTGGCAATGGGCGGCTGATGATCCGGGTACAACGCTGGCTGATTTTGTTTTCGGTCAGAATAATTCCCAGCTGAATGGTAATTCGAAAAATCAGCAGGGTGAGGAGCTGCGTTTTAATCCGCAGTTGCCGGCTTTCAGCAAGCTGTTTGGCAAGCAACTGGTGAATACCCTTAACGGTGTTTACACCCGGCAGTTACGTCTGGGTTATCTGATTGAGCAGCTTCCCGATCCGGAAAACCGCGTGCAATTATCAACAACGCTGAAAGATAATCTGGGCTTGCCGCGCCCCCATGTTACCTATCGTCTGGCTTCTGACTACGAGCGCAAAGCGTTTGTCTCGGCCAAAGAACTGACAACGGAACTGTTTGCCAAAGTAGGCGCGACCGAATACACCAAAGATCCGGGGGCACCGGTATTCAGTGGTAAGCCTGAGGCGCTGACGGCCACTAATTTTCAATACAAGGATGATAAAGGCACGACCCATAATTTTAAATTTTATGGGGCAGGTCATATCGTCGGTACCTACCGGATGGGCGACAGTAAAGAAACTTCGGTACTGAATTCCCGCCAGCAATCCTGGGATCACAATAACCTGTATATGGTGGGTAGTGGTGTATTTCCGACCATTGCCACAGGCAATCCAACCCTGACCATTGCTGCTCTGGCCTTTCAGGCGGCCGGACATATTCTGGAGGATCTGAGCGCCTGAGTGAGCCCGCCTGCTCCGGCAGGCGGATTTTTTGTATATCCCCTTCAATCTTACCGGCTGCTGCTCAGTCTGACAGGCGAGAAGCCGGGCTTCTGTTTACGGATCCTTTGCTAAGACACCTCTGAATAATTCAGTGTCCGCTTCGGCTTACTGAAAGCGTTCAGATTAAGGTGCCCTGAATCCTTTTTACGCGAAATGATCACTCTGAAGCCATGCTGCAAAACAACAAAGCTTATCTGGTTCGTTGCCCCGGACGGGCGTACTACGGCCTTTGGGCCATAAATAAAGGCTGAGTTGAGCCAATAGCTTCTGTTAATGTTAAAAATATTAAGAAAGCGGGTGCTTTTTACCGCATGTTTGGCAAAAATAGCAGACCTTTGCACCGGTGTAGGGCGCTATGCGCGTTTATGGTGTGCCATTCAATGCGCTATGTGAGACCTGTTATGCGTTACCAATCGGTAGATGATTTTCTTCACTTTGTTGCTCAGCGAAACCCTGGTCAGCCTGAATATCTGCAGGCCGTCGCTGAGGTGATGGAGAGTCTGTGGCCTTTTATTTCCAGTCATCCGCATTATGCCGAACATGGCCTGTTAGAACGACTGATCGAAGCCGAGCGTATTATTCAGTTCCGAGTATCCTGGGTGGATGATCAGGGTGATGTACAGGTTAACCGTGGCTACCGTGTGCAGCACAGTGCTGCGATCGGACCTTATAAAGGTGGTTTGCGTTTTCATCCGTCGGTGAATCAGTCGGTACTGAAATTTCTGGCCTTTGAGCAGATGTTCAAAAATGCGCTGACTACCTTGCCAATGGGCGCCGGTAAAGGCGGCTCTGACTTTAATCCAAAGGGTAAAAGCCAGGGCGAGATCATGCGCTTCTGTCAGGCCTTTATCAGCGAACTATACCGTCACATCGGTTCCGACACCGATATTCCGGCGGGTGATATCGGTGTGGGTGCCCGTGAAGTAGGCTATATGACCGGCATGCTGAGAAAAATAACCAACCGTTCCGACTGTGTCTTTACCGGTAAAGGTTTGAGTTTTGGTGGTTCATTAATACGCCCGGAAGCTACCGGTTATGGCACCGTCTATTTTGCTCAGGAAATGCTGTTGCATGCCGGTCGCTCACTGGAAGGAATGCGCGTTGGTATTTCCGGTTCTGGCAATGTTGCGCAGTACGCCGTTGAAAAAGCCATGCAGCTGGGTGCGATTGTTGTCTGTGTATCCGACAGCAGCGGTACGCTCTACGACGAAGAAGGCTTCGACGCAGAAAAACTGGCGTTGCTGATGAAGATTAAAAATGAACGCTACGGCCGGGTGGAAGATTACGCCACGGCCGCAGGGCTACCCTATATGGCGGGTCGCACGCCGTGGCATATTCCCATGGATGTGGCGCTGCCTTGTGCAACCCAGAATGAGTTGAGCGGAGAAGACGCTCAGGCCTTGGTTAAGAATGGCTTACAGTGCATTGCTGAAGGCGCAAACATGCCCTGCACGGCAGAAGCGATTACGGTGTTTGAACAGAACTCTGTGCTCTTTGCGCCGGGTAAAGCCAGTAACGCCGGTGGTGTGGCAACCTCAGGTCTGGAAATGAGCCAGAACGCCATGCGCCTGTGCTGGAGCAGCGAAGAGGTCGACGCGCGGTTATTGGAAATTATGCAGGGAATTCACCGCGCTTGTCTGAAGTACGGCAGCCGTGATGATGGTTCGGTGAGTTATATCGATGGTGCGAATATCGCCGGTTTTGTCAAAGTCGCCGATGCCATGCTGGCGCAGGGTGTAATCTGAAGCTAAAAAATAACGGCGTCCTGTAACAGGCCGCCGTTATCGCCGTATTTTATCACCTCGTGCCCACGCTCCTAACACCTCGTTTCCACGCTCCTAATACCTCGTTCCTACGCTCCTGCGTTGGAATGCGTACCCGGTTACTAATTGTCTTCTGATGATTTCTGCCGCGTGCGCCATTTCCGCAAGGCAGTAATAATCTGCTCAGGCAACATCAGCAACAACAAAAGCGGATAACCCAGCGCCGGAAAGAACAACAGCAGAAGTGGCAGGCAAAGGGCGATGATCAGCACCCACAGCAGTGCCGAGGTGAACAGGTAGGTAATGCCGATTTTCACGTCCAGCGTGATCAGCAGGCCCGCCAGCAGCAAAAACAGTAATGCCGACTTAGCAGCCTTTAATACCCGGCCGTGCGCGGGTTTGAGCGGAGGTGACGCATCAGATTTTTTCGCCATGGTCATTCCTTGTGTTGATGCGCGATCAGCATTTCAGGCTATATATCCCGCCATGTCCCTGAGCGTTTTATTCATCGGCGAAGCCTAACGACAGACAACCGGTCTGGCAACCGGATCGTTCCCACGCGGGAGCATGGGAACGAGGTGGAAATAAAAACGCCCCGTGCATGCTGTGTATGGCGGGGCGTAATTGGTGAAAGCGGCACGTTCCCAAGCAGGAGCGTGGGAACGAGTTGTATTTCTGTTTCAGATTTACACCAGCAGATAACCACCATCGACGTTAATGGCAGCACCGGTGGTGTAGCTGGAAGCATCAGAGGCCAGATACAGTACCGTGCCTGCCATTTCTTCCGGCATCGCCACACGCTTCATTGGAATATGCATCATCGCCATTTTCAGGATGGCGTCGTTGCTGGTCAGGGTGCTGGCGAATTTGGTATCGGTCAGGCCTGGCAGCAGGGCGTTTACACGAATGCCCAGTTGCGCACATTCTTTGGCGAAGGTTTTGGTCATGGCAATAACGGATGCTTTGGTGATGGAGTAAATCCCCTGCATATCACCCGGAATCACACCGTTAACCGAGGCGACGTTAACAATGCTACCGCCGCCGTTTTTCTTCATTAATTTAGCGCCCGCAGACGACATAAAGAAATAGCCACGGATATTCACATCAACGGTTTTCTGGAAGGCGTCCAGACCTGTATCGAGTACATGGCCGAAGTATGGGTTCGCTGCTGCATTGTTTACAAGAATATTCAGCTTGCCGTGACGCTCTTCAATGGCTTTAAAGCAGGCTTCAATCTGATCCATTTCACCGATATGGCAAGCCAGTGCTTCAGCACTGCCACCGGCTTCTTTAATCTCGTCAGCAACACGCTGGCAACCGTCGATTTTACGGCTGGAAACAATAACGTGTGCGCCGCTTGCGGCCAGCAGTTTGGCAATGCTCTCACCGATACCGCGGCTGGCGCCGGTGACCAGGGCGATACGACCAGATAAATTAAACAGGTTTTCCGGGGTATTGGCTTGTGTGTTCATCGCTTGCTCCGTTTTTATAATCACCGAATAATTTCAGCGGTAAGTGACAAAATGTTTTCCGGCCTGAGCCAGATGCTGTTGTTCGTTGCACGATGCCAGGCTGATTTTTCCGCCGCTGTTGTACAGCAGCTGGCTGATGCCGGCATTCAGCAGCGTCCAGTTCAATTCAAAGGCTTTATCGTGGCTTAAATCCAGGCAATGCTGGGCAATGGCGGTAATCGGCCCACCAGAGGTAAAGACCACCACATTTTTACCTTCGCTTTGGGCAATCAGTTCATGCAGCGCATGGGTAACCCGCTGGGTAAAGTGGCTCCAGGATTCGATATAGTCATCGTCGAAATCACCACTGGTCCAGCGCTCAACCGCTTTGGCAAATAATTCCTGAAAGGCTTTGCGTTTGTTGCTCTGGGTTAATATCCAGGCACCGAGCACGGCTTTGTTTTTAAACTGTGGAAAGGCGCAGGCAATAATGTCGTCGGAATCGAATTCATTAAAACCGGGCATTTCGATTGTGCTGCCAAACGTCTGCCAGTGCTTTTGTGCAGCTACCATGGTTTCGCGGTGACGCTGCATCGCGCCATGCACTACGCGGTGTGCTTCGACCCCACGTAATGCCAGCGACTTACCGACCAATTCGCCCTGCAGGTGGCCGGTGTCAGACAGCTGATCGTAATTCAGCTTACCGAAGCCAGCCTGGCCATGGCGTACCAGATAAATACTCGCCATTATTTAAAACCAGCCTTGCGCGCTTTTTTTATAATGCGATTGCAGCGCCAGTTCAGATAATGCACGAATAACCAGAAGTTTTTAAAGGCCGGGTTATCGGTCTGCTTGTGGTGATAGCGGTAATAAATCTGCTGCACGATGACGGCCAGGCGGAATAAACCGAACACTTCATAGAAGGGCCACAGCTTCGCATCCAGTGCCATTTTTTCGCAGTAATAATCGACAATTTCCTGCCGTGTCAGCATGCCGGGTAAATGACTTGGCTGGCGGCGGATGGCACGCATTAAAAAGTCATCGTCGGCCTGAACCCAATACGCCAGTGCTCCGCCAAGATCCATTAACGGATCACCGAGGGTGGCCATTTCCCAGTCCAGCACGCCGATAATTTCGCCGGGGTTATCCGGATTAAGCACGACGTTATCCATACGGTAGTCGTTGTGGATAATGCAGGTTTTTACATCCGCCGGCATATTGGCTTTCAGCCATGTCATGGTTTTATTAAAGCTGGGAACGTTCCAGGTTTTGGATTTAACAAAGCGGCCGCTCCAGCCTTCAACCTGACGCTGCACATAGCCTGCGCCTTTGCCAAGGTCATCCAGACCATTGGCCTGATAATCCACCTGATGCAGGTCGATCAGTTTATCGAATACCGAAATACAGAGTGCGCGCGCCTGTTCTTTGCTGAGGCTCATTCCGCGTGGCAGATTACCGCGTGGAATAATGCCGCGCATGCGTTCCATAACGTAAAAATCGCTGCCCAGTACGCTGTCGTCTTCGCAGAAGGCGATCATTTTCGGCACGAACGGATAGACCGGTTTCAGGCGGTCCATCACGCTGTATTCGCGTTTCATATCGTGCGCGCCAGCGGCTTTATGGCCGGCGGGCGGACGACGCAGAATCAGATCGTTGTTTGCGTACTGATCAGGGTATTTCAGGTGATAGGTCAGGTTGGAGGCGCCACCGGAAAATTGCTTAACCTGCGGCAGCTCATCGCCATAGTCGTTGCCCTGGGCTTGTACCTGCGTCCGCAGCCAGTGGTGCACGGCCTGAATGTCAAAGGCATCGCTGTCGCGCAGTGCCTTGGCCTCATCGATAAACTGTTCACTCATATCAGGCGTCCTTTCCCTCTTTAAAGGCTTTGCGCTGATCTTCGCGTTTTTTCAGGCCCATGGCCATCTTGTCCATCTCGCGACGGTACAGGAATGGCAGATATTGTTTGATGAAATACGCGCGGCGGCCAGCCGGATGCGGGTTGCAGATCATCTGCTTTTTTTCCATCGCGCTGTACGCAGCGTCGGCGATGTCTTCGGCATCCAGTGCGGATGCGGCGAACACTTTATCGACAAACTTGAGCATATCCGGGTCGGAGGTTTTCATGCCGTGGTTGAGGTTGGTGCGGAAGAAGCCAGGGCACAGTGCGGTGGTGCCAATGCCGTAGGGCTTAAGCTCGAAATGCATGGTTTCGGAGATGGCAACCACGGCCGCTTTGGTGGCGTTGTAAGAGGCCATCGACGGCGCTTTCATCAGGCCGGCCAGCGAGGCGACGTTAATAAAGTAGCCGCTGCCCTGTTCTTTCATCATTGGGGTAAAGGTACGGCAGCCCAGCGCTACGCCTTTCAGGTTAATGTCGATAACCCAATCCCACCAGGCCCATTCGCCGGCTTCGATACGGTCACCAGTGGCTACACCGGCGTTGTTAATCACAACGTCGATACCGCCCCAGCGCTTTTTCACTTCCTGTTCCAGTACCGCCCACTGCTCAGGTACGGTGACGTTAAGTTCGCAGATCCAGCCTTTGCCTCCGGCCTGTTCGACCATGTTCAGAGTTTCGGCGGCACCGCCCATGTTGATATCTGCAATGCAGATGTCTGCGCCTGTTTTGGCAAAACGCAGAGCCAGTGCCCGGCCCAGTCCGCTGGCGGCGCCGGTGATCAGTACCTTTTTCATCCCGTATCCTCAAATGCAACAGCGGCTGAAGTCGCCGCTGGAATGATGCTGATTGTGTTGTGTGCTTAATGGCCTGTTAAGGGGCGTTTGTGACATAAGTCCGGGAGCGCGGCCGGACCGCACTCCCATCAGCCTCAGGCGTCTTTCATGTACTTTTTGTATTTCATCATTTCGATCTTGGCGATCAGTCCACGGTGAACTTCATCCGGGCCATCGGCCAGACGCAGGGCGCGGGCTGCGGTGTACAGGCCGGCCAGCGGCAGGTCTTCGGACAGGCCACCGCCACCGTGCATCTGCATGGCGGCATCAATCACCTGCTGGGCCATGCTCGGGGCAATCACTTTAATCTGAGAAATTTCACTCATGGCACCCATGGCACCGACTTTGTCGATCATCCAGGCCGCTTTCATCACCAGCAGGCGTGCCTGCTCGATGTTCATACGGGCGTTGGCGATGATGTCGCGGTTGCCACCCAGATTCATCAGCGGCTTGTGGAATGCGGTACGGCTGGCGGCGCGGATACACATCAGTTCCAGCGCTTTTTCGGCCATACCAATCAGGCGCATGCAGTGGTGGATGCGGCCAGGTCCAAGGCGACCCTGGGCGATTTCGAAACCACGGCCGGGGCCGGCGATCATGTTGCTCAGGGGTACGCGCACGTTATCGAAGCTGACTTCGCCGTGGCCATAAGGCTCATCGTAGAAACCAAACACCGGCAGCATGCGCTCGATTTTTACGCCTGGTGCATCGAATGGGAATAACACCATCGAGTGTTGCTGATGGCGTGGTGCATCGGGGTTGGTAAGCCCCATAAAAATACCGACTTTGCAGTTCGGGTGGCCGATACCGGTGCTCCACCATTTGCGTCCGTTGAGCACCACTTCGTCACCCTCAACGGTGGCGGTGGCTTCCATGTTGGTGGCGTCAGAGGAGGCAACGCCGGGCTCGGTCATGCAGAAGGCGGAGCGGATTTCACCGGCCAGCAGTGGCTTCAGCCATTGTTCCTGCTGTTCTTTGCTGCCGTATTTTTCCAGCACTTCCATATTGCCGGTGTCCGGCGCGTTGCAGTTGAAAATTTCCGGGGCAATAAAGGAGCGGCCGGTCAGCTCAGCTACGGCGGCGTATTCCTGAGTGCTCAGACCGGCACCGTAGTGCTCGTCCGGCAGGAACATATTCCACAGGCCTGCTGCTTTAGCTTTGGCTTTCAGCTCTTCGATGATGGGCAGCACCACCCATTTGTTATCCAGGCTGTGCAGCTCGCGCAGGTAGTCTTCTTCAACCGGTTCGATTTCATTTTTGATGAATTCTTTAACGCGTTTGATGTAGTCCTGCGCTTTGGGAGAATGCTCAAAATCCATGGGGTCGCTCCGTAGAATGGATGGTTAATGCAGCCAGTCTACGGAGGCTTTTGGTATGTATGAACTGAATAATCTGAATGGCTTGGTATTTATGGTGCTTATGTATTAGATGGCACCTGCGGCGCCTCAGGTGGCGCTGCGATGATGATTGCGACCATGTCGTTTGGCCTGATACAGCGCCTGATCGGCGGCTGCGAGAATGCTCTCCAGACTGTCATGGTTGCGCGCCAGGTAGCTGCCGGCGCTGAGCGTCAGGGCGATGGGCTGTTGTTGCTGGTCGAGCACTTCCTGCTGTGCGGCGACGGCCTGACACAAACGCTCACCCAGTTGATCAAGCAGTTGCTGGTCATCGGTACGGATCAGAATCAGAAACTCATCGCCGCCCCAGCGCGCTGCATGGTCATAAGGGCGCAGCACATCGGTAATGATATTGGCCGTGGTCATCAGCGCCTGGTCGCCGCTGGCGTGGCCATAACGGTCGTTGATGCCCTTGAAGTGATCAAGATCCAGCCAGATCAGACCAAAGGGTTCTCCCTCACGCTGCAGACGCTGGTGTTCGAGGCTGAGTTGCTGAGTCATGCCGCGGCGGTTAAGCAGGCCGGTGAGAGCGTCTGTCTGGGTCAGGCGTTCGAGGGCCTCGGTGCGCTCCTGTACTTTCTGTTCCAACTGCTTTCGTGTCAGCAGGGTGGCGGCGGCCATTTCCTGAAAATGCCGCAGCAGGCGTCCGACTTCCCCGGAGCTGTGACGTGGCAGTAAAGGCACGGTGTGTTGCCCTGAACGCAGCTGGCTGATGGCCCGCTCAAGCAGCGCCAGAGGGTTCAGGATGTAACGATTAAGCGCCAGATGAAACAGCAGCAGGGCCAGCAGTAAGAACACGCCAGAGACGACAAAGATGCTGTTAAAGGTGCTGAGTGGCAGCAGTGTATCCAGTTCCAGCAGGGTGATTTCATACCAGTCGATTTCCGGCAGGTAGATGACGCCAGCCAGATAGCGCTGCTGATCAATGGTCAGGTAGAGGCTGCCCACCTCACCGGGGTTGCGCATCACCTGTGGCAGCAATGCCTGCAGCTGCGCGCGTTCCAGTGGATCGCTCAGCAGTTGTTGTATGGTTTTTTTGTCGCTGGCCTGCTTGGTGATGCTGGCAAAATCAATCTGGCTGGGGTCACGGGAGACCTGAATCGCACCCTCATGATCAAAAAACAGATTGCTGATGCCGGCTTCGGTTTGGCTGACGACCTGTTCGATAAAGGTCGTGAGGTCGAGGCCGCTGCCGACCACGCCGAGGATTTTATCGCCGTCACGCAGCAGGACATCAATCCACAGTTTGGTAACGCCCAGCGGAATATCCGGATTTACATTCAGGTGAATATCACGGTTCTGTTCGATGATGCTGTAAAACCAGCGGTCATTCGGGTTATCCGCGTTCAGGGTGTAGCGGTATTCGGCACCGGCAAACTCGTTATTGGCATTGTTGTGATAGTAAGCACCGGACTCCAGCAGGGCGACGAAATAACTCTGATCGGCGAAGTTATTGCGGAAATTCTCCATCTCGGCCAGTGCCTGAGCTTTCAGGGTCTTATCGTCGGGCGCGCGTGCCCAGGCGCGCAATACCTGTGAATCGGCGAACTGCCGGGCCAGGGTGACTTCGCGGATGATGGGTTGCAGGGTACGGGTTTTCTCCAGTTTTACCTGGGTTTCAAAGTGGCGCAGCGCCCATTCCTGCATCACCCCCAGCGCAATCTGTTGAGTCAGTAACCACAGACCAGCGCCGGTCAGCGCGATCAGGATCGTGGTCAGCAGCAGAAAACGGGGACGAAGGTTCATGTGGCTTCCTGATTCATTAATGCATAAAGAATAGGCGTTAACAGAGCGAAGGTAATGTTATGGATATAACTGGTTACAAATCTCCGGCAGACAGAAACAGCGTAACCCATGCCAGCGGCTAAAATGATAAGTAAGACTGTGTAATAGGATTGCAGCCATTTATTCGGATCAGAACAACATTCCACTGCTGGGCCATGATGCCAGTGCTCTGCGTTCAAAACGTCTGCTGCAGATTACCAGCCTGACGCTGATGGGCCTGCTGCTGGCCGCGTTTGTGGCTACCGGGCATACGCAATTAACGGTGCTGACTGGCAGTGCCGTTTTGGTGCTGGCTGGCTGGTTTGCTCATCAGCAGCAGCCTGGTATTGCCGCCAATATTCTTCTCTGGGCGCTGACCGCCATGCTGTCGGTTCTGGCCTGGCACTCCGGTGGCGTGCGCGATATGGCGGTGCTGGGTTATCCCGGTGTACTGATTTTTGCCGCCATTCTCGGCAATGTGCGGCTGTTTTCGGGTTTGTTGTTTTTTATCGTTAGTTATTGCTCGCTGATGGCCGGGCTTACCATTGCCGGTTACTTTCAGCCTTTTCTGCCAGATGTTGAGTTCAAGCATCTGGTGTTCACCGATGTTATTTTATTGATTACCGGTTTCAGTGCGTATTTGTTACTGCGTGATCAGCGTCGTTTAATGCGTGGCTTACGCGAAGAGAATCAGCGGGTACGCAACAGTCAGCAAACCATTGCCCGGCTGGCCAGTCAGGATCAGCTGACGGGGTTATCCAATCGCCGTTTTGCCGAAGAATCCTATACCCGTTTGTATCAGCGTTGTTTGCGTGATGAGCATCCGCTGGCAGTATTTTTTCTTGATCTGGATAATTTCAAACCGGTGAATGATTCCCTCGGCCATGCAGCGGGGGATTTATTGCTGCAGCAACTCTCGGGTCGGCTACAGGCAATCAGTCGCGCAGAGGATGTACTGTGTCGTTTTGGCGGAGATGAATTCCTGATGATGGTGGCACTGGATGGTGAGGAAGAGCAGCTGACCACCATCGCGCAAAACATTAAAGCCGCCGCCACGACGCCGTTTTTTATTATGCAGACGCAGATCGAAATCTCCGGTTCGGTGGGCATTGCGCTGGCACCTGAACATGGCACCGAATTTAACACGCTGTGCAAATATGCCGATCTGGCGATGTATCAGGCCAAGCATGAAGGCCGCAGCGTGTACCGTGTTTATAACGACGATATGGGCCGCGCCAATATCGATAAATTCAATCTGATGACGCAAATCCGTCAGGCACTTAAAGACAAACAATTCCGCCTGTTTTACCAACCGAAAATGGATATTCGCAGCGGCCGGGTGTGTGGTGTTGAAGCATTAATCCGCTGGCCACAGCCTGATGGTTCGTATATTGCGCCGGACGATTTTATTCCGCTGGCTGAAAGCAGCGGTGTCATTGCCGATATTGGTCATTGGGTGTTACAGGAAGCTTGCGAAGCCTGTATGCGCTGGCGTCAACAAGGGCATGGCAGCGTGGGTGTGGCGGTGAATTTATCCTATGTGCAGTTCCGCGATGGCTCGCTGGAGCGCAGCGTACAGCAGGTGTTGCGCCAGTCCGGGTTGCCTTCATCGGCGCTGGAGCTGGAATTAACCGAGTCAATGTTAATTGGCGAAGGTGATGACATCAGCCGCCAGCTGAGCGCCATTCATCAGATGGGCGTATCATTTTCGATTGATGATTTTGGTACCGGTTATTCCAATCTGGGGTATCTGCGCCGCTTTAATGCTTCACGGCTGAAAATCGATAAATCCTTTATTACCGATCTGGGTGTATCGCAGCGTGACGAACCACTGGTGCGCGCCATTATCCAGATGGCGGCGAGCCTGGGACTGCATTCCGTGGCTGAGGGCGTAGAAGACGAAGCAACGCTGAATCTGTTAAAGCAGTTCGGTTGTAATGAAGCGCAGGGCTATTTTTGGTCGCGCGCATTGCCCGAACACGAATTTATCGCATGGCTGAAGCAGCATGATGCTATCTCGGAGCTACCGCATTCCTCAGAATTGTGACGGCTCTGATAGCACCAATCACTTCCGGCATGGTCGTCTCTGCGATGAAAAACATCAGAGGAAAATAAAAATTCCGCCCCGTTCTGATGCATGATTTTTTTAACTTTGCGCTCAAAAGGCGCGTGATATTCCTGCTGTCATTCCTGTTTTTTCCGGCCAACTGTTGCAGAAATCCCGTAATCACGGGGCTGCGGACTGTTTTCAGGCACGTTTTTATAAACTGGCACGTCTATCGCTCTGTCACTTGTATACAAGGTTGAACACATTGGCAGTGCTATGAGCGACATCACATCAGAAATATCAGGAAAATCATTATTCGGCTGGAGTCTGAATGACTGGGGTAAAGCGTATCGCAACGGTAGCAATGCCAGCGCATTACTGAGTGCATTACTGGCGGAGGTGCGTCAGCAGGAAAGTACGGCCGGATCTTTAAACACCGGCAGCGTTTGGATTGAGCTGGCCAGCGAGCAACAACTGGGCGCGCAGTTAATTCAGCTGCAGCAATTACTGGATGCCGCCGATGGTGATATGCAGGTACTGCCGTTATACGGCGTTCCGTTTGCGGTTAAAGACAATATCGACGTCGCCGGATTTGCGACAACCGCCGCCTGTCCGGAATTTGCTTATGAGGCGCAGGCAGATGCAACCGTGGTGCGCCTGTTGCGTAACGCCGGTGCCATTGTATTAGGCAAAACCAATCTCGATCAGTTTGCCACCGGGCTGGTGGGCACCCGCTCACCTTATGGTGCGGTAGCCAATCCATTTAATGAAGAATATATCAGCGGTGGTTCCAGCTCTGGTTCAGCCGTTGCGGTTGCGCGCGGTTATGTACCTTTTTCATTGGGGACCGACACCGCAGGTTCGGGCCGGATTCCGGCTGGCTTTAATAGCATTGTCGGGCTGAAAGGCAGTAAAGGCGCCCTCAGCACTCAAGGGGTCGTACCGGCCTGCCGCAGTCTGGACTGTGTGTCTGTTTTTGCTTTAAACGCCCTCGATGCCGAACGTATTTTTGCACTGGCTGCACAGTTTGATGAGCTGGATGCGTATTCCCGCCCGGTGGGCATCTCACCATTAAAAACCATTCGTCGTCTGGCGCTGCCAGCCGAGATGCCATGGTTTGGTGATGATAGACAGCAAGCTGCTTTTACTGCGGCTCTGGCGAAAGCAGAAAGTCTGGGCTTTGAATTAATCCGCACCGATTTCTCGCCCTTGTATGAGTTGGCAGCGCTGCTGTATCAGGGCCCCTGGGTGGCTGAACGTTATGCTGCCGTGGGGGAATTTATTCAGCAGGATTTACCCGGCATTAATCCGGTAGTTAAAAGCATTATTGCCGGTGGTAACAACGGCACAGCGGTTGAGGCATTTAATGCTGAGTACCGGCGTATGGAATTGCTGCGGAAAATACAGCAGTTATTTCAGGGTTTTGATGCTCTGTTTGTTCCTACCGCACCCTGCTTTCCGACCCTCGCAAAGGTTGCAGAGGAGCCTGTTAAGGTTAACAGCCAGCTGGGTACGTATACGAATTTTGTCAATCTGGCCGATTTATGCGCCATCGCTTTACCGGCTGATTTACGCAGCGATGGATTACCGTTTGGCATCACGGTAATTGCGCCGGCTTTCAGCGAACCGGCGCTGGCGGCTTTTGCAGCACACTGGCAGGCGGCGCTGCGTTTACCACAGGCGCCGGTGTTATTGGGTGCGTGTGAGGATGAGTCTGTCGTGGTTGCGGTGGTCGGCGCTCATTTAACCGGTATGCCGTTGAATCATCAGCTCACCAGCCGTCATGCAGTATTGCTGGAGCAAACACTGAGCGCAGAAAAATACCAGCTTTACGCCCTCGCCAATACGGTGCCACCTAAACCGGGCCTGGTGCGCGTTAATGATGCATTGCTGAATAGTGGCTCCGAAAAAGGGCATGAAATTATCGTCGAGCTGTGGCGTATGGATGCTGCCGCTTTCGGCAGTTTTGTTGAAGAAATTCCTCAGCCATTAGGTATCGGTACGTTGGAATTAGCCGATGGCCGTTTGGTTAAAGGCTTTATCTGTGAACCTGAAGCGGTCGCCACCGCAACTCATATCAGTGAGTTTGGTGGCTGGCGCGCATACATCGCTCAGCTGAAATCCCAGGCCGGAAATTAAGCGTGTATCCGCCGTATCCAACGGATGCTGAAGAAAAGAAACGCCCACTGAATCTGGCCGAACGGATTTACCAACAATTGAAAAACGATATCTTCGATTTTCAGTTACTGCCCGGTGATCGTTTCAGCGAAAACGAAATAGCCCGGCGAATGCAGGCCAGCCGAACACCGGTTCGGGAAGCGCTTTACCGGTTGGAGCGGGATGGTTTTGTACAAGTGCATTTCCGCAGTGGCTGGCAGGTCCGGCCCTTTGATTTCCGCTACTTTGAAGATTTATACGACGTCCGCACCCTGCTCGAAATCGCTGCGGTAAAACGTCTGTGCGGGCATATCAATATTAAAGAGCAACTGGCCGGTTTGATTACTCTTTGGTGCTGTCAGGAAAGCCAGCGCCTGAATGACAGCTCGCTGCTGGCAGAGATGGATGAAGACTTTCATTTTGCTTTGCTGGCGCTCAGCGGTAACCAGGAAATGGCAGCGATTCATCGCACGGTGTGCGAGCGTTTGCGCATTATCCGCCGGCTGGATTTTACCCAGGAAGGACGTATCGCAGCGACCTATGATGAGCATGCTCATCTTCTGAATTTAATGCTGAACAGGCAGACCGAAGACGCTGCGGATTTTCTCAGTCGTCATATTGAAATCAGTAAAAATACTGTGCGCCATATTACGCTGCACCGCATTCAATCGGCCAAGAGTCGTTACAACATCAATATCAGAACCGATAACTGATTTATCCGCTCTGCACCAATGCAGTGAATATTCAGAAGTAGCTGGGCAATAACAGTGCGTGAATTTATGACAATGGCAATTTATTTCGGCCTTTGGCCTTTTTTTGTCTGAAAATGCTTATAAAACAAATATTTATAAGTTGGTACAGGCTTTGCTCTACAGGAAATGCTAACTCATAAATGGAGCTGATCAGCAGTAATCGGACTCCGGATAAAATCAAAGTACATTAAGGACGGACTCAAGATGAAAAAACTGGGATTGAATACGCTGTCAAAAGCAACCAAGGTACTGGCGATGACCACTCTGGCCGCTGGCATCAGCCTGGCCAACGCCGCCGACACGATTAAAGTCGGTGTGCTGCATTCACTGTCCGGCACTATGGCTATTTCAGAAACCACACTGAAAGACACCGTACTGATGATGGTTGAAGAACAGAATAAAAAAGGCGGTTTGCTGGGTAAGCAGCTTGAAGCTGTTGTGGTTGACCCGGCTTCTAACTGGCCTTTATTTGCGGAAAAAACCCGTGAGCTTCTGGAGAAAGATAAGGTCGATGTGATTTTCGGCTGCTGGACTTCCGTTTCCCGTAAGTCAGTTTTACCTGTTGTAGAAGAGCTGAACGGTCTGCTGTTCTACCCGGTTCAGTATGAAGGCGAAGAGTCTTCGAAAAATGTTTTCTATACCGGTGCGGCGCCTAACCAGCAGGCCATTCCTGCGGTAGACTACCTGATGAATGATGTCGGCGTTAAGCGCTGGGTTCTGGCCGGTACCGACTACGTTTATCCACGCACCACCAATAAAATTCTGGAAAGTTATCTGAAGTCTAAGGGCGTTGCCGCTAAAGACATCATGATTAACTACACACCGTTTGGTCATTCCGATTGGCAGACCATTGTTTCTGACATCAAAAAATTCGGCAGCGCCGGAACTAAAACCGCGGTCGTTTCTACCATTAACGGCGATGCCAACGTTCCTTTCTATAAAGAATTAGCCAACCAGGGCGTCAGTGCAGAAGACATTCCGGTGGTTGCCTTCTCGGTAGGTGAAGAAGAACTGTCTGGTTTCGATACCAAGCCTCTGGTTGGCCACCTGGCCGCCTGGAACTACTTTATGAGCGCCGATGGTAAAGAGAATGATGCCTTTATCAAACAATGGCACACCTTTACCAAAGACGATAAGCGCGTAACCAACGACCCGATGGAAGCGACCTATATCGGCTTCAATATGTGGACTAAGGCGGTAGAAAAAGCAGGCACGGCAGATGTCAGCAAAGTACAGGATGCCATGATCGGTATTTCTGTGCCTAACCTGACCGGCGGTATGGCGGTGATGAATAAAAACCACCACTTGTCCAAACCGGTACTGATTGGCGAAATTCAGGAAGATGGCCAATTCGATATCGTATGGCAAACCGAGGGTGTTGTTGCGGGGGATGCCTGGACGGACTTCCTGCCTGAAAGCAAAAACCTCATCTCTGACTGGACGGCTCCAATCAGCTGCGGCAACTACAACACAGCCACTAAAACCTGTGGCGGCGCAGTAGCCGCCGAGTAAGCCTGACCCACTGCACGTTTGCCGGCGTTGCGATAACGCTGCGCAGACGTGCAGTTCCTCTCCAACAGGATGTTCCCATGTTCACACTATTCAGACGTGTTGTTCTCTCCGTCTTATTGTTAAATTTCAGCCCCTTTTTGCTGTCCGATGATGCTGCGGCTAATGCTCCGGGCAATGTTCCGGGCAATGTTCCGGGCAATGTTCCGGGCAGTGCGGTTCAGGCCGATTATTCGCTGGCGGCGCTCAGCAAACAATTGATAAGCGCCAATTATAAAGAAAAAGCCGCACTGGCCGAGCGTATTGCGCTCAGCGAAGATGATCAGGCCATTGCCATTCTGCAGGCACTGCTCGACAGTCGTCTCTATTACGTTAAAAGTAATGAACAAATACTACTGGTGGACAGTTCCGGTGAAGCGGACAGTGCACAGGATGCTTTTACCCTGCAGGCCGTCCCAGGACTGGGCAAACGCGATATTAAAAAAATAGGCGTTAATAATTCGCTGCGGGTTGCGCTGCGCAGTCTTATTTCCCGTGCGCAGATTTCTTCGAAGCATAAACCGCAACGCATGGCGGCAGCGGAGAACCTGCTGAAAAGCAGCGATGATATCGATAAGGTGTTTATTAATCAGGCGATTGAGCGTGAAACCGATGCGGATGTTGCCAAAGTTTTACACATCGTCCGTGCCTTAATGCAGTTGAAATCCAGTGAAACACAACAACACATTGAAGGGTTAACCGCACTCGATGGCGCGCTTTATCCGGAAGTTCGTGCCGGACTGAGTGAATTTATCCGCAGTTTCAGTGATGAAGAAAAACTGTCACGTAAAAATGAATATCAGTTGGCGCAAACCACACTGACCGACATTGAAAAGCTGGTCAGCATTAATGGCTATATCGAAAACCTGTATTTTGGTCTGGCGCTGGGCGCAGTGTTGCTGCTGGCGGCGATTGGTCTGGCCATTACCTTCGGTGTGATGGGCGTTATTAATATGGCCCACGGCGAAATGATTATGCTGGGTGCCTATACCACCTATGTGGTGCAACTGCTGATGCCCGAGCATATTGGTTTATCTCTGGTGGTTGCTGTACCGGCCGCCTTTCTGGTCAGCGGTCTGGTTGGTGTATTGATTGAGCGTGGTGTGATCCGCCATTTATACGGCCGTCCGCTGGAAACCCTGTTAGCAACCTTTGGTATCAGCCTGATTCTGCAACAGGCGGTGCGTTCGATCTTCAGCCCGTTAAACCGTGAAGTGGCTACGCCGGAGTGGATGGCCGGTACCTTTATGATTAACCCGGCACTGGAACTGACCTGGAACCGCCTGTACATCATTATTTTCAGCCTGATGGTATTGGCACTGCTGGCGCTGGTATTAAAACGCACATTGTTTGGTTTGCAGATGCGCGCGGTCACTATGAACCGGCCAATGGCCAGCTCTATGGGGATTAAAACCGGCTGGGTGGATGCGCTGACCTTTGGTCTGGGTTCTGGTATTGCCGGGATTGCTGGCGTGGCCTTATCACAGCTGACCAACGTCGGACCGAATCTGGGTCAGGCATATATTATCGACTCCTTTATGGTGGTGGTATTTGGCGGCGTCGGCAATTTATGGGGCACGCTGGTCGGCGCAATGACATTGGGTGTTGCCAATAAAATTTTCGAACCATTGGCCGGTGCGGTACTGGCAAAAATTATGGTGCTGGTATTTATCATCCTGTTTATTCAGAAGCGGCCGCGTGGATTATTCGCGCTGAAAGGCCGTGCAGTTGATAACGGTTAAGGGGCAGGAATATGACACAGACAAAACAATTGGGCCCGTTAACCCGCTTACTGATGAACGATGCCGCCGGGCGGAAATTACTGCTGGTATTGGTGCTGATGGCGATTTTTATTCCGCTCAGCAATCTGCTATTGCCGGAAGGCTCGTTTTTCCATGTATCGACCTACACCATGACACTGCTGGGCAAGTATTTGTGCTATGCCCTGCTGGCGATTGCGGTGGATTTAATCTGGGGCTACTGCGGTATTTTAAGCCTGGGCCATGGTGCATTTTTTGCGCTGGGTGGTTATGCCATGGGCATGTATCTGATGCGTCAGATTGGTGACCGCGGTGTGTATGGTAATCCTGAGTTGCCCGACTTTATGGTATTCCTCAACTGGACTGAGCTGCCGTGGTATTGGCTCGGTTTTGACCAGTTCTGGTTCTCTATGCTGATGGTATTGCTGGCGCCGGGCATTCTGGCTTTTGTCTTCGGCGCGCTGGCGTTCCGCTCGCGGGTAACCGGCGTCTATCTGTCGATTATTACCCAGGCACTGACCTATGCATTGTTGCTGGCCTTCTTCCGCAACGATATGGGATTTGGCGGCAATAATGGCTTAACCGACTTTAAAGATATTCTTGGTTACAGCCTGCAGTCGGATAACACCCGTGCGGTGCTGTTTATTGCATCGGTGCTGGCGTTAATGCTGGGCTATTTAATCAGCCGTTTTATCGTTACTTCAAAACTCGGTCGGGTGTTGGTGGCTATCCGTGATTCGGAATCCCGTGCACGTTTTCTTGGTTACCGGGTTGAGCATTACAAGCTGTTTGTGTTTGTGGTGTCGTCGATGCTGGCCGGTGTGGCCGGAGCGTTATATGTGCCTCAGGTCGGTATTATTAATCCGGGTGAATTTGCGCCGATTAATTCGATTGAAATCATTATCTGGGTAGCCGTAGGTGGCCGCGGTACATTGTTTGGTGCAGTGATTGGCGCGATGCTGGTGAACTATGCCAAAACCTATTTTACCGGTGCCTTTGCCGAACTCTGGTTGTTTATGTTGGGCGGTTTGTTTGTACTCACCACGCTGTATCTGCCTAAAGGGGTAGTGGGCTTATGGGCGCAGCTGAAAGAAAAGTACCCGCTGAAAAAACAGAAGGCGTTGCTATTGTCGCCGCAGGATCAATCCTCTGTAGTGACTAACGATGAGCCCGGTTCAGAAAAGCCTGTGGGAGAAAAAGCATGAGTCTGCAAACGCCAAAACATATTGATAACCCATCGGTACTTTATATGGATGGTGTCAGTGTCAGCTTTGATGGTTTTAAAGCGTTGAATTCGTTATCCATGGTGATCGCTCCGGGTGAAATGCGCGCCATTATCGGGCCGAACGGTGCGGGTAAAACCACCATGATGGATGTCATTACCGGTAAAACCCGCCCGGATACCGGCACCATTATGTTTACCGATCACCATAAAAAGGAACACGATCTCACCCGCTTCGACGAAGCGGACGTCGCCAATCTGGGCGTAGGACGTAAATTCCAGAAGCCGAGTGTGATTGAAAGCCTGACGGTGTTTGAAAATCTGGAAATGTCGCTGAAAGGTGGGCGCGGTATCTGGCAGGCGTTACTGCATAAGCTGAGCGCCGAAAAAGCACAGAAGCTGGATGAGATTATGGACATGATTGATCTGGCGGATAAACGTGAAGAGCTGGCCGGTAGCTTATCCCATGGTCAGAAGCAGTGGCTGGAAATCGGCATGCTGCTGGGACAGGAGCCACAACTGCTGCTGATTGACGAACCGGCCGCGGGTATGACCGATGAAGAAACCATGAAAACCGCCGAACTGTTTAAGCGCCTGGCACAAAAGTATTCGTTAATGGTGGTCGAGCACGATATGGATTTTATCGAAGCGCTGGATTGCAAAGTGACCGTGCTGCACGAAGGTCATGTTCTGGCGGAAGGCTCACTGGCCACAGTAAAAGCCAATCCACAGGTGATCGAAGTTTATTTAGGCCGCTAACCGGCGGTGAGGATGATGGGATGCTAAACGTAAATCAACTGGATGTTTCTTATGGTGCCAGTCAGGCGCTGTATAACGTCTGCATGAATGCCGAGGTTGGCAAGGTTACCTGTGTGCTGGGTCGTAACGGTGTGGGCAAAACCACATTAATGAAAGCGTTGTCCGGGCACCTGGCCGCAAGCAGTGGTGATATTCAGTGGCAGGGTAAGTCGCTGAATGGTATTGCGCCTTTTGATCGTGCACGACAAGGCATTGCCTATGTGCCGCAGGGCCGGGATATTTTTGCCCAGCTGACGGTGGAAGAGAATCTGCAAACCGCATTTTCCGCGTTGCCGAAAAGTCAGCGCCGTATCGACCCGGAAATCTATTCGTTATTTCCGGTGCTGCAACAAATGCTGAAACGCCGTGGCGGAGACTTATCCGGTGGACAGCAACAACAACTGGCGATTGCCCGGGCGTTATTGCTGAAACCAAAATTGCTGATTCTGGATGAACCGACGGAAGGCATTCAGCCGTCCATTATTAAAGACATCGGCAGTGTGATTAAACTGCTGCGTGACCGTGGCGAAATGGCCATTGTGCTGGTTGAGCAATACCTCGATTTTGCCGCCGAACTGGCGGATGAGTTTATGATTCTCGAACGGGGTCGGGTAGTGGCATCCGGTGCCGGTAGTGAGCTGGCCAGCTCGCAACAGGCGAAAGAGCTGCTGGCGATTTAGCGGCAAGACACTCAGCGTTCATTACTCTGTGTTTATTAAAAGAAAAGCCGGAGCGTGCTCCGGCTTTTCTTTATTAGGTCAGATTTTATTGCTGTTGCTGTTGCTGCTGTTCAAGCTGGCTGAGTTTGCCCTCCAGCTCGGCCAGTTTGGCCTGGGTACGACGCAGCGCTTCGGCCTGCACCTCGAATTCCTCACGGCTGATCAGATTGGCGCTGCTCAGCAGGCTCTGCAATTGGCTCTGTAGCATTAAGCGCACATCGGCTGACAGACCGGCCAGTGGACTTTGTTGCAGCAGTTGTTCGATACGGTTGCGGATTTGTTCGCTGTTCATCATAGGGCTTCCTTATATATAGGCGGCAGTTTATCACGCTGTGCAAACAGGCCCCAGCATCGTGCCTTGCGTCAGGGCACTGCATTCTTCCTGCTTATGTCAATCCGGGCCTTTGCCCCGTTTTATTTCCTTGCATGACTTTACGCATCAAATTAGTGCCTATGCTTACCCCTGAGTGCACCAAAAAGGGCTGAAAACCGGCCCGGCGCACCGCCTTTGAACTGCTACGAGGGCTTTTTTGCTAAAGGTTGCCGCTAACTCCCTGAAAAACCGCATTTTTTAAAAGTTGGCACAGCCGCTGCTATAAGACATGTACAAGGTAAGTACAGAAAGAAAACGGTGCGTTCACCGGTTTACTTAATAAAAGCTTTGAATAACTGATGAAGGAAAAGAACCATGAAAAAACTGTCTCAAGCAATCGCTCTGGCTGGTGTTATGACTGCAGGTCTGACCGCTGTTTCTACTGCGCAGGCTGAAGTTGAAGTTTCTGCATCGGCTTCTATTGCCAACATGTACCTGTGGCGTGGTCAGGATCTGAGCGCTTCAAGCGGTGTTCCTGCTGTATCTGGTGATCTGACTGTTAGCGCATCCGGTGCTTACGCCGGTGTATGGGCCTCCAGTGGTGATGCCGTTCTGGGTCAGGAATATGACTTGTTTCTGGGTTATGGCGCTGAAATGGGTGATTTCAGCTACGACGTAAGCCTGTGGACTTATGTCTACCCAAGCAAGGCTGAAACTTCTTATGTAGCGGGTGATAACCCAGACACTGATGATACCGTTGAAACGGCTTACTCTGTAACAGCCGGTGATCGTGGCAATACGTTTGATGCTTCTGACTTCATTGTCAGTCTGGGCTACAAAGGTGCTTCTTTTGCTTACTACTACCCTGTGTCCAGCAACCCGGATAACAACAGCTATATGACGCTGGGTTACGGTATGGATGCTTTCTCAGCCACTCTGGGTATGGCCGACAGCGACAACGACGCTGGTAAATACACTCACCTGGATCTTGGCTACGCCTACAACGACAACATTGCTTTCACTCTGAGCAAAGTCGTTTCTCAGGAAGCTGATCTGGATAAAGGCGAATCCGGTGTCGATGAAGATCTGAAAGTGGTTGTTTCTTACAGCCTGCCTATCTCCATGTAAAAAGCATACAATGGCCCGTGCCCCCGCATGGGCCATTAATAACACTTAAACTCGTAGCGTTTAACAAAGGGGTTTTCTATGAAACTCATTACAGCTGTGGTTAAGCCATTCAAACTCGACGATGTGCGTGAAGCACTGTCAGAGATTGGCGTTCAGGGCATCACAGTGACCGAAGTAAAAGGTTTCGGCCGTCAGAAAGGTCACACTGAACTGTATCGTGGTGCTGAATATGTGGTGGATTTTCTGCCTAAGGTAAAAATTGACGTAGCGGTAGCTGACGACCTGACTGAAAAAGTCATCGAAGCCATCACCAAAGCGGCGAACACCGGCAAGATTGGCGACGGAAAAATCTTCGTTACCAACCTGGAACAAGTCATTCGTATCCGTACCGGTGAAACCGGCGCAGACGCGATCTGATCCTTCCTCATTAAATGAATCAGAGCCTTATGCGGGGGGCTTAGAATGGAAAATAATATTTTCGAACTTCAATACGCGTTGGATACCTTTTATTTCCTGGTATGCGGTGCGTTAGTCATGTGGATGGCGGCAGGTTTCGCCATGCTGGAAGCGGGTCTGGTCCGCTCTAAAAATACCACTGAAATTCTGACCAAAAACGTTGCACTGTTTGCGATCGCCTGCACCATGTATCTGGTGTGTGGTTATCAGATCATGTACGGCGGTGGTTACTTCCTGTCAGGCATCACCGAAGTGGATTCTGCTGCAGTTCTGGCTGATTTCGCGGCGCGTGAAGATGGCTTCCAGGGTGGTTCTATTTACTCCGGCGCTTCTGACTTCTTCTTCCAGGTTGTGTTCGTAGCGACTGCAATGTCCATCGTATCCGGTGCTGTTGCCGAGCGTATGAAGCTGTGGGCTTTCCTGGCTTTCGCGGTAGTGATGACTGCGGTTATCTACCCAATGGAAGGCGCGTGGACCTGGGGTGGTGCTTCTGTATTCGGTATGTACAGCCTGGGCGATGACTTTGGTTTCAAAGACTTCGCGGGTTCCGGCATCGTACACATGGCAGGTGCTGCTGCAGCGCTGGCTGGTGTGATTCTACTGGGTGCACGTAAAGGCAAGTACGGTCCTAACGGTGAAATCCGTGCGATCCCTGGTGCTAACCTGCCAATGGCGACTCTGGGCACGTTCATCCTGTGGATGGGCTGGTTCGGCTTCAACGGTGGTTCTGTACTGAAACTGGGTGATATCGGTAATGCACATGCGGTAGCTGTCGTGTTCATGAACACTAACGCAGCAGCGGCGGGTGGTCTGCTCGGCGCTCTGGTTCTGGCTTACATCCTGTTCCGCAAAGCGGATCTGACCATGGCTCTGAACGGTGCTCTGGCTGGTCTGGTTGCTATCACTGCAAGCCCTGACACACCAACGCCTTTCGTAGCGACCATCATTGGTCTGATCGGTGGTGCGATTGTTGTACTGTCTATCCTGACTCTGGATAAAATGAAAATCGACGACCCGGTTGGTGCGATCTCTGTACACGGTGTAGTTGGTCTGTACGGTCTGCTGGTTGTACCGGTAACTGCAGACGGCACTACCTTCGGTGGCCAGTTGATGGGCGCAGCAACGATCTTCGTATGGGTATTCGCAGCTTCCTTCATCACCTGGATGGTGCTGAAAGTGATCATGGGTCTGCGTGTTACTGAAGAAGAAGAGTACGAAGGCGTGGATCTGTCTGAGTGCGGTATGGAAGCCTACCCTGAGTTCACCAATAAATAATTGGTAACACTCAGCCCGGGCTGAAATAAAAAAGCCGGTCAGGAAACTGACCGGCTTTTTTGTGTGTAAGTATTAAACATCATGCATAAAAAAACGCCACAACAGCACAGATACATCATTGGCTGGCGGCGTTTTTAGCGGACGATTAAGCCAGATTTATTCGGCTAAGAAATCTTCCAGGTCGTGTTCCAGTCGTTTGCGTTCCAGGTGGGCTTCGATGGCGCGGCGTGCCATCAGTTTTTTCGACATTTGGGATTCTTTATTAACGACGACTTTGCCGTCCCGATCAAAAGAGACAACTTCTTCGTGGGCTTCGAATTTCATTGCTGCTTCCATCATCTTTCCCTCTGGTTGATCACAGTAAATCCTGCTGTGATTTTTCTTTTTATTGGTTTCAAAAGAATGACAGTAATCGTTAGTCAGGCCAAATTCTGTTCAATACCGTTAATGCAGCACAAGCGTACTAATGATGGTGCTGAGGCCATATAGATCGTGGGGTTGCTGCTTTTGAGGGTGGCCAGAGGAGAATTTTATGGCCAAAGTACTGAGCAAAAAGTCATCGGCAGTTTTAGTTTATGTCGTAAATTGTCTGGTTATGATGTCTGGAAGCTGACCGCTTAGTCAGATTCCAGCCGCAGAGATTTAATACTGCGCTTGATGGCATTCAGGTGCGCAGCAAACTCCGGCCCGCGGCGTTGCGTCACGGCAACGGCCAGCATATCGATCACCATCAGATGGGCGATGCGTGATGTCATCGGCGTGAACTGCTCGGTGTCCTCTTCGATATTAATATCAATCGGCAAATCGGCAGCCGCACTCAGGGCGGTGTTAGCGGGTGCCAGGCTGACCACCATCGCGCCATGCTGTTGTGCCAGTTGCACGGAGTGCAGCAGATCTTTGGTGCGTCCGCTCTGGGAAATGGCCACCACCACGTCCTGTTCACTCAGTGTCACCGCCGACATGGCCTGCATGTGCGGATCGCTGTACGCCGCTGTCGCAACCTGCAGGCGGAAGAATTTGTGCTGGGCATCAATGGCAACTGCACCGGATGCACCGAAACCATAGAACTCCACCCGACGCGCGTTGCTGATGGCATTCGCGGCGGCGGCAACCTGTGTGCTCTTCAACTGGGTTTTCACCTGGTGCAGGCGCTGAATGGTGGTGTCGGCAATTTTGTCGCAGATATCTTCAATGCTGTCGTCCTCGATAATCGCGAACTGGCCAATATTATTGGTGATGGCCATTTCCTGCGCGATGCGGACTTTGAATTCCTGAAAGCCATTACAGCCAATGCCGCGGCAAAAACGCACGATGGTCGGTTCGCTGACCTGCGCTTCCTGCGCGAGGTCGACAATGCGCATGTGCATTACCTGTTGCGGTGAGCGCAACACATACTCGGCCACCTTCACCTCGGATTTACGCAGGCTGGGAATGGCGGCGGAGATTTCGGCCAGAATCGGACTGTTTTTCACAACAGGATTTCCTGGTGTTGGCTGGTAAGCGGGGAATTATAAAGGGCTTTTTGTATTGAAGCCTATGGAATACTGGCCGTCAGCGGAATCTGGCCGCCACCGTAGCGTTCGCCGCCAGTCTGCTGATGCCGATGTACTGTATAAAACAGCAGCATTTTTACCCCGGCATCTGATAGACTCGCACGCCATGGATATATCATTACTTCTCGATCAGTTAAACGACGGCCAGCGCAATGCGGTGGCTGCAAGTTCACGCCATCAGTTGGTACTGGCCGGTGCCGGCTCGGGTAAAACCCGGGTTCTGGTGCATCGTATTGCCTGGCTGCTGCAGGTAGAGAATGTATCGCCATTTTCGGTGATGGCGGTGACCTTTACCAATAAGGCGGCCAAAGAAATGAAAGGCCGTCTGGAGCAATTGCTGCAGATTCCGGCCAACGGTTTATGGGTTGGAACATTTCACGGTCTGGCGCACCGGTTGTTAAAGCTGCACTGGCGCGAAGCGCGGCTGCCACAACATTTTCAGATTCTCGACAGCGATGATCAGCAACGGCTGATCAAGCGCCTGATGAAAGCCAACAATATTGATGACAGCCGCTACCCGCCAAAGCAGATCCAGTGGTTTATCAATGAGCAGAAAGATGAAGGTCGCCGTGCAGCGCATGTGATGCCGTCAGCCGATCCGTTCTCGCGCACCATGCAACAGGTGTATCAGTTGTATGAAGACAACTGCCAACAGAATGGCCTGGTGGATTTCGGTGAAATTCTGCTGCGTGCCCACGAGCTGTGGTTGCAGCATCCGGATTTACTGGCACATTACCAGCAGCGTTTCCGCAATATTCTGGTCGACGAGTTTCAGGATACCAACAATATTCAGTATGCCTGGATTCGTATGCTGGCTGGCGACCGGGTATCGGTGATGGCGGTGGGCGATGACGATCAGTCTATTTACGGCTGGCGCGGTGCCAATATCGATAATATCCGCAATTTTCAGCACGACTTTCCCGGTGCGGAACTGATTAAGCTGGAGCAAAATTACCGCTCGACCAAAACCATTCTGGATGCAGCCAATGCGGTGATTGCCAACAACACCGGCCGTATGGGTAAGAACCTGCACACCGAAGGTGAAGAAGGCGAAACCATCCAGCTGTACAGCGCTTTTAATGAGCAGGATGAAGCACGTTATATTGCCGACCGTGTCGATGAATGGGCGCGCAGTGGTCGTCAGCGTGCCGAAATGGCCATCCTGTATCGTTCCAATGCGCAATCGCGCACCCTGGAAGAAGCGTTATTGCGTGCCGGTATTCCTTACCGTATTTACGGTGGTCAGCGTTTTTATGAGCGTCTGGAAATTAAAAACGCTCTGGCGTATTTGCGTTTATTGCTGAACCGCCAGGACGATGCCTCGGTCGAGCGTGTCATTAATGTTCCGGCGCGCGCGATCGGCGAAAAAACCGTCGATATTCTGCGCAGCTATGCACGGGATCAGGGCAGCTCGTTATGGTCAGCCGCGGAAGCCGCGGTGCAACATGGCATGCTGCCGAAACGTGCCAGTGCTGCCGTACAGAGTTTCCTCGACCTGGTCGAAGAAATGAGCGTCGGCATTGACGAGCTGGAACTGCACGAAATTGTCGATCAGATGATTAATCAGAGCGGCTTGATTGAGCATCACAAAAAAGAAAAAGGCGAAAAAGGCCAGGCTCGTCTCGACAACCTCGAAGAATTAATCAACGCCGCGCGGCAGTTTGAAAGCACCGATGGCTTTAATGCCGAAGAAAATGACGATGCGGAAGCCAATGAGTTGGCGTTATTTCTTGATCGTGCCGCTCTGGATGCCGGTGACGGTCAGGCCGACGAATATGAAGATGCGGTGCAATTAATGACGTTGCATTCGGCCAAGGGCCTGGAATTTCCGCAGGTGGTTTTGACCGGTCTGGAAGAGGGCCTGTTCCCGCATAAAATGTCGATGGATGAAGCCGAAGGTCTCGAAGAAGAACGCCGTCTGGCGTATGTCGGTATTACCCGTGCCATGGAAAAACTAATCATTACCCATGCCGAAAGCCGACGCTTACATGGTCAGGAAAACTACAGCACGCCCTCGCGCTTTATCCGTGAAATCCCCTCTGAGCTGATCGCCGAAGTACGCCTGAAAAACAGCATCAGCCGGCCATTGTCGGCACGCGATAACGGCCATGGCCGCTCGCCACAGCCGTCTTTTGTCCACGGTAATCTGCCCTATAACTTAGGTCAGCGCGTGTATCATGAAATGTTTGGTGAAGGCACCGTACTGCAATTCGAAGGGCAGGGCAGCGGCCTGCGCGTCCAGGTCAATTTTGATGATGCCGGCAGCAAGTGGCTGGTCGCCAGTTTTGCCAAACTGGAAGCGCTCTGAGCGCCGATAAAAATAACGTTGAAACAATAACAAGGAGTAAATGGATGATGAAACGCCTGACAACTTTACTGCTGTCGGTACTGGCTTTTACCAGTCTGAGTGGCTGTCAGAACGATGCCGGTAATACGACGGTGGCAGCCGCGCCGCAACAGACATTTAAGTGGAAACTGGTCACGTCCTGGCCGAAGAATTTTCCGGGTTTGGGTACGGCACCTGAGCGTTTCGCCACCATGGTGAATGATATGTCGGCCGGACGCCTGCAGATTAAAGTGTATGGTGCCGGTGAACTGGTTCCGGCGCTGCAGGTGTTTGATGCGGTGTCTCAGGGCACCGCAGAAATGGGCCACAGTGGCGCTTATTACTGGAAAGGTAAAGCACCAGCTGCACAGTTTTTTACCTCGGTACCGTTCGGTCTGACCGCACAGGAAATGGACGGCTGGATTCAGTACGGTGGCGGCCAGCAGTTGTGGGAAGAAGTGTACGCGCCGTTTAATTTACTGCCGTTACCGGGTGGTAATACCGGTGTGCAGATGGGCGGTTGGTTTAATAAAGAAATTAACAGTGTTTCCGATCTTGAAGGTCTGAAAATGCGCATCCCCGGACTGGGCGGAGAAGTGCTGGCCCGTGCTGGTGGTACGCCGGTGACGTTGCCGGGCGGTGAGATTTTCACCTCGTTGCAGACCGGTGCCATCGACGCCACCGAGTGGGTTGGCCCATACAACGATCTGGCGTTTGGTTTATATAAAGTTGCCAAACATTATTACTATCCGGGCTGGCATGAGCCGGGTTCAATGATGGAATTTGTAATTAATAAAACCGCATTTGAAAAACTGCCGAAAGATCTGCAAGCCATTGTGCGTGTGGCAACCAAAGCGGTTAACGAAGATATGCTGGCGGAATATACCACGCGTAATCAGGCGGCATTGATTGAGCTGAAAGATAAACACGGTGTGGATGTGCGCGCGTTTCCTGATGATGTGCTGAGCAAATTGCAGGTGTTGTCGGAGCAGGTTGTGGCTGAAGTTTCCGCTGCTGATCCGTTAGCGCAGAAAGTGTATGACTCGTACATTAATTACCGCGATCAGGTTAAGGCTTACCATGCAGTGAGCGAACAGGCCTATATTAACGCGCGGGATTAAATACGACAGTCGAGGTTGCGGTGCAGGCCGGGCGTCAGATGCCCGGCCTGGGGCCTGTTTAATGAGTGTTAACAGGCCCTAGTATTTGTAGTTACGGTAGCCAATTCCCAGCTCTTCGAAATTCGCTTCCATCTGCTCGATATCGTATTCACCCAAACCCAGATAGGTTAATACTTCGCTGCCGATATTCTGCCATTCCAGGTCTTCCGTTTGGCGGCCAAGAATGCGGTAGTTACCGCACACATGTTCAGCCAGTTTAAGAATGGCGAGCAGGGTTTTTCCTTCCGAGTCTTTGTAGTTGTCGGTGGCAAAATAGCGCGATGCGCTGTGGTGCTCGGCAATCACATCACATAACAGTTTCGGCAGATTCCACGACTTTGCGGTGTAATAACCAATTACCGCATGGTTAGTGTTGAGCTGCTGATTCTCAACATCAACGACCCGCAGCTCCGGGTGGGCGTAAGACGCTTCCATCACCTGCAGATAATTATCGAAGCGTGCCATCAGTAACGGGATGCCACAGTTATGAAATAATCCCAGCAGATAGGCCATGTCCGGATTCGGATAACCAACCTGTTTGGCAATGGCGGTAGCTACCTGAGAGATATCGTTCGCGGTGTCCCAGAAACGGTTCATGTTAACGATGGTTTCATCACTCATCTGGCTCTTGATGGATAAGCCATTGATGATATTCACCACGCTGTTCAGGCCAATCAGGCTGACCGCCTGGGCGACGGAGGTAATGCGGTTTTTAAGGCCATAAAACGGCGAGTTCACCACTTTAAGCACCGTGCCGGCCAGCCCAACATCCTGACTGATCAATTTGGAAATACGACCCAGATCAGGGTCCGGCATGAACTGTTCCATTTGCAGATCGACCAGAATCTGCGGCTGCGGCGGGATTTTGATCCCCTGCATAATGTGCAGTATCTGCTCTTCCGAAAGTTGCTGAGGCATAACACGTCCGGGGGAGGGAAACGAATGTCATCAAGAATAGCACCGCTGGCTGGGGAAGTTTGTCAGAGCATGCGTATAATGCGCTCCTTTTTGTAACCGCCACCCGAGGTGAATCATGCTCCCGACACTGCGACTTAAAGCCAAGGCCGAACGCCGCCTGAAAGGCGGTCACCTGTGGGTGTACAGCAACGAAGTGGATATTGCGATCACGCCGCTGAAAAACATGACGGCTGGCAGTGAAGTCGTGGTTGAAGCCGCGAATGGCAAGGCGCTGGGCGTGGCGGTCGTCAGTCCGGAACAACTGATCTGCGCCCGTTTGTTCAGCCGCGACAGTAAGCAGACGCTGGATGTCTCGCTGATGGTGCACCGTTTGCAGGTTGCACAAAGTGGCCGTGAGCTCTGGTATCCACAGTCTTGTTACCGCTGGGTGTTCGGTGACAGCGATGGTCTGCCAGGGCTGGTGATCGACCGGTTTGGCGATGTGGTGGTGATTCAGATTTCCAGTGTGGCGATGGAGCTGCGTCGTCAGGCCATTATTGATGCGGTTAACAAAGTCGCCAAACCGCAATGCATCGTATTAAAAAACGACGGCAAGCTGCGCGCGGTCGAAGGGTTGCCGGAGTACGTTGAAGTGATTCAGGGCGCGCTGGAAGATGATTGCGCACCGCTGGTGGAAAACGATACCCGCTTTATGGCGCCGGTGATTCACGGTCAGAAAACCGGCTGGTTCTACGATCACCGTGAAAACCGCGCACAGCTGAACCGTCTGGTTAAAGGCAAGCGCGTGCTGGATGTATTCAGCTACGTTGGCGGCTGGGGTGTGCAGGCGGCTAATCATGGTGCGGCAGAAGTGCATTGTGTGGATGCTTCTGCTCAGGCGCTGGATTGGGTCGAGCAGAATGCATCACTCAATGGCGTGGCAGAGAAAGTTCATTGCTGGGAAGGGGATGCGTTTGCTGCGCTGCGTCAGTTGAAAGATAACGGTGAGCGTTTTGATGTGGTGGTGATGGATCCGCCGGCATTGATTCCGCGCCGTAAGGATATCAAGGCGGGTGAGCAGGCTTATCATCGCCTGAACCAGCTGGCGATGCGTTTGCTGAGCAAAGATGGTCTGCTGGTTGCGGCTTCCTGCTCTATGCATCTGGCGGAAGATCGTCTGCCGGATATGCTGCGGGTGATGGGACGTGAGCTGGACCGGGAAGTTATGATCCAGCATGTCGGCAGTCAGGGTGCTGATCACCCGGTATTACCGGCCATTGCCGAAACCCGCTATCTGAAAGCGGTTTTTGCGCGGGTACTGCCAACCCGCTGAGTGCAGCAGGTGGCCTGATGGCAATAAAAAAGGGAGCTGTTGAGGCTCCCTTTTTTATTGCACGACTGATGGCGCGTCAGTTTGAGTTGGTCATGGGTATTTTCAGTGTGCTGGCAGTGCGTTGCATTACCGACATCAGCTCAATAATGCGCTGGCGGCACTGCTGGCGTGCTTCCGCATCGGCGACGCCCTGTTGTTGCCAGTTGGCAACGCTGTCATCAATCAGTTGTAACTGCTTTTGCCATTCCAGGCTCAGGTCTTCGTGACGCACGCCAAGCAGTGCCGGCAAGCCGGTACCGGCTTCGGTTTCACTCAGCGGGAAGTACAGGTTGCGTATCCCGGCGACAATGGCACTGGTATCGGCCCAGGTGGTCTGGCTGAATTCGCTGCTGGTGCCGCTCAGGCGTTTGCCCAGTAGCTCGTCGGATAACAGCTTTTGGGTGGCGGTGAACGTTGCTTTAAGCACCTGTTCCGGTTCTGAACGTTGCAGCAGGCTGGCGTAATAGCCATTGCTTGGTTCCCAGCGGCGTTGCAGGCGATGCAGATGTTTCTGTAATTGTTCGCTCAGCAGCTGCACGTACTGACGGCGGCGGTTGTGGTTCTGTACATCAATATCCAGCGGTTCTTCATCAGCACTGCCGGAGGCATCTTCGGGATGAACAACATCGCCGGTTTCGGCTTCGCGGCCACTGCTGCCTTCGCTGGCGACGACAACCGGGGCGGTATTTTCCTGAGGAAAGAAATCACGCGGTGAGCGCTGTCCATCGGCACCCCACAGCATAAATTCAAAGGCGTGGTAGCCCAGGCTGGCATAGCTTGGATCGGAGAAACCATGCTGTGCCAGCAGGCTGTCTTCGTTCAGTTCCAGCGTCAGGTCGTTAACGATGCCACTGAAGGGATAGCCGGGAACATGATCAATATAACCGCCTTCAATTGGCCAGCTGTCGAGCAGGCTCAGCGTATGCTGATAATCAATGCCTTTCTTGTGCCAGTCCGGCGGGTCACTGATGGGCAGTTTGGCGTAGATGAGCGTTTGCAGGTAGGCGCTGTAAGCGTTGCGCCATGCCTGGCGGACTTCGCCCAGACTCATCGGGTTAGGATGATAAAGAAAAGACGCCAGGCGACTGTCCAGCTCCTGGGCACTCTGCGCGGCCATCGACATTTCGGTATAAGCGCTCAGCCCCAGATGAGCAGCAAAGGCGCTGCTGTCGGGAGTACTTTCCTGTTCGGCACTGGTGTCTGCTGTCTGGTCAGAGCGGTTATTCTGTTGTTGTGCCGGCTGATCGCAACCCGCTAACAGCAGAGCACTGACAAGCACCAGTTTTGCGTAATTCACAGGCTTACTCCTGATCCCTGAGGCTGATGATGGGCCAGCCTTTTTGTTCGGCGATGGCGGCCAGTCTGGCATCCGGGTCAACGGCTACCGGGTGATCAACAATTTCCAGTAGTGGCAGGTCATTGTGAGAGTCACTGTAGAAGTAGCTGCCGGCGAGTTCAAACCCTTGCTGCTGCAGCCATTCCTCCAGGCGCACCACTTTACCCTGCTGGAAGCTGGGTATACCGACAATATTGCCGGTGTAGCGGTTATCCACCTGCTCCGGATGCGGGGCAATAATATGCTCGATACCGAGTAACTCGGCTATCGGATAGGTCACAAAACCATTGGTGGCTGTAATAATCAGCAGGGTGTCGCCCAGACGTTTGTGGTGCGCAATAAGGTCGCGGCTTTTTTGTGAAATCAGCGGCATGATGCGCGCCTTAAGAAAAGCCGCACGGGTATCCAGCATATGTTGCAGCGGATACTGGGTCAGAGGCTTAAGCGCAAACGCCAGATACTCGTTAATATCCAGAGTGCCAGCTTTGTATTGTTCGTAAAAATAATCGTTACGAAGTTTGTGTTGTTCAGGGTCTGCAAGCCCCTGATCGACCAGATATTGTCCCCATGCATGGTCGCTGTCGCCATCCAGAAGCGTGTGGTCGAGATCGAAAATAGCCAGTGCCACGAGAGTCAGCCTTTTTCCGCTGCGGGTTAGAAAATTAGTCGCTATTCTAAGGGCAACAGCGCATACTTTCCTTATAATTCTGAGTTTCAAACAAAGAAATAATTGAACATATTGGTTCTAAACAATGCCGGCTGCCAAGGGGCGGATAGTGGCAAGTTCCTGATCATTCAGCCTGACTCCAGAGCCTGAATTAAGGTGGCCCAGCCATCCAATTCCCGTGTGTAAATGTGCCTGTTGCAGCTTCTCTCATCTTCAACTGCTTGACCTTTGGGGTGAAATCGGCAAGTTTTGAACCATTAGATACGATATGGACGGCATTGTGATTGACGAACATGGTTACCGCCCTAATGTCGGTATTATCCTTTGCAACGACAAAGGACAGGTGCTCTGGGCCAGACGAATAGGCCAGGACGCCTGGCAATTCCCCCAGGGCGGAATTAAAGAAGGTGAGTCTCCGGAGAAAGCACTCTACCGGGAGCTGATGGAAGAGGTTGGTCTGAGCGCACAGGACGTGCAGGTACTTGGCTGCACCCGTGGCTGGCTGCGTTATCGCTTGCCTCGCCGCATGGTGCGTCATGACAGCCGGCCGGTGTGTGTCGGACAAAAACAGAAATGGTTTCTGCTTAAACTGGTAGGCGACGACTCACGGATTAACGTGAGCGCTACCGATAAGCCGGAATTTGATGGCTGGAGCTGGGTCAGTTACTGGTTTCCGCTGGGGGGAGTCGTTGCATTCAAGCGCGATGTTTATCGCCGTGCCATGACGGAACTGGCACCGCGTATCGCCAAGCTGCAACGTAAAACTGGCTGAGGATCTATGCTTGATATTCTGAGACGCATCGTACAGGAAGTCAGCTCGGCAACCGATCTGAGCGAGGCTCTGAAGTTGGTCGTGGCACGTATCCGTGCGGCCATGAATACCGAAGTGTGCTCCGTTTATCTGTTCGATCCTGAAAGCAAACGCTATGTGTTGATGGCCACTGAAGGTCTGAAGCAGGAAGCGGTGGGCCGGGTCAGTCTCAGTTCTTCACAGGGGCTGGTCGGCCTGGTTGGTTCGCGTGAAGAGCCGATCAACGTTGATAACGCCCCGACGCATCCGCGTTTCCACTTTTTGTCGGAAACCGGTGAAGATCCATTCCTGTCCTTTCTCGGCGTACCGATCATCCATCACAAACGCCTGATGGGTGTGATGGTGGTGCAGCAGCGCGACAGCCGCCAGTTTGATGAAAGTGAAGAAGCCTTTCTGGTCACCATGTCGGCTCAGCTGGCGGGTGTTATTGCCCATGCGGAAGCGACCGGCAATATTCTTGATATCCCTTCCGCGACCAACGAACGCAAGAAAGGCACCCGCTTTAACGGCGCGCCCGGTGCCCCTGGGGTCGGTCTTGGTCAGGCCTTTGTGCTGTCTCCTGCTGCCGATCTCAGTGGCGTGGTGGATAAAGAAGCCGAATCGGTTGATGACGAAATTGCGCGCTTCGATCTTGCCCTTGAAGCCGCCCGCGAAGAAATCCGCATATTGGGGGAAAAACTCAGCAGCGAATTACGCCCGGAAGAAATGGCGCTGTTTGATGTGTACCTGAATATGCTGGATGACCATGCGCTGGGGGCTGAAGTTAAAGTCCGTATCCGTGATGGCAACTGGGCTCAGGGGGCCTTGCGTCAGGTGGTGATGCAGTACGTGGGGCATTTCCAGTTAATGGAAGATGTTTATCTGCGTGAACGCGCCACCGATATTATCGATTTAGGTACCCGCATTCTGGCTCATCTGCAGGGCAGTGATGCCCACGCGCAGGAGTATGATTTTCCGGACAATACGATTCTGGTCAGTGAAGAGCTGACGCCCGCCATGCTGGGTGAAGTACCGCCAGCCAAACTGCGCGGTTTGGTGTCGGTGAAAGGATCGTCCAACTCGCATGTGGCCATTCTGGCCCGTGCCATGGGCATTCCCACGGTCATGGGGGTGGTCGACGTCCCTTATGCCCAGCTACACGGCCTGGAGTTGATTGTTGATGGTTATCGCGGGCAGATATTCTCCAGCCCCAACGATGAGCTGCGCGAGCAGTATCAGGCCATCTTTGATGAAGAACAGGCGCTGCAGAAAGATCTGCAGGTACTGCGTGATGAACCGGCCGAAACCCTTGATGGGCATCGCATCCCGCTGTGGGTGAATACCGGACTGATTACTGATGCGGTCCGCAGTCTGGAGCGCGGTGCTGAGGGCGTTGGCCTGTACCGCACCGAAGTGCCGTTTATGATGAAAGACCGTTTTCCCAGCGAGAGTGAACAGCAAAAAATTTACCGTCAGCAGCTGGATACATTCGCGCCTAATCCGGTGACCATGCGCACCCTGGATATTGGTGGCGATAAAGCACTGACGTATTTCCCCATCAGCGAAGCCAACCCCTTTCTCGGCTGGCGCGGCATCCGCGTTACGCTGGATCATCCGGAAATTTTTCTGGTGCAGATACGCGCCATGCTCAAGGCCAGCGAAGGCCTGAATAACCTGCGTATTATGCTGCCGATGATTACCAGCGTCAGCGAAGTGGATGAAGCCCTGCATCTGATTTACCGCGCCCATGCGGAGGTGTTGGAAGAAGGCTTTGATGTCGAAATGCCGCAGGTCGGGGTGATGATTGAGGTGCCGGCGGCGGTCTATCAGATCCGCGAGCTGGGTCAGCGGGTGGATTTTCTCTCCGTTGGCAGCAACGATCTTACCCAGTATCTGCTGGCCGTAGACCGTAACAATCCACGCGTGGCCGATCTGTATCAGGCCTTCCATCCGGCGGTTCTTAATGCACTGAAAATGATCGCCGATGTGTCGCACGAGATTGGCAAGCCGGTCAGTGTTTGTGGCGAATTAGCCGGTAACCCTTTGGGCGCTGTGCTATTGATGGCGATGGGCTATGACATGCTGTCCATGAATGCGACGAATCTGCCGAAAGTGAAATCGGTGATTCGCGGCATTAATCTGGAGTGGGCCAACCAGTTGCTGACCGAAGTGCTGAAGATAGAAAGTGCACCGGTTATTACCGCGACGCTGCAGCTCTCGCTGGAAAAAGCCGGTTTTGGCCGCATTATCGGACCGGGGCGCAACTGAACGGTTGTCTGCCCCATCGGCTTGCCTGATCAGGCTGTCCAGTGCCGGGTACGTCCGGTGTCGATATGAATAAAACCACTCTTCGGGTAATAGCCCACGCCACCATTGCCCATGGCCAGCGCGGCGCGATGAAGGTGGCGATGCGATACGCCAGGAATCCGGATATCAATCGCCCGTCCCTGCATGTGCAGGCTGTGCTCTGCGACGCCTGAGCTGGCATAGCGCAGGCTGGCATTGGATTCCGGTGCGCGATAACCGGAAATCACATACAGCGGCTCATGGCTGCCAAACAGCTGCTGTAACTGATACATGTTCTGATACAGCTCGCGCTGCATGGCCATCACCTGATCACGACGATGATCGCGCACCAGAATATCCAGAGATTCCACACCATCATCCAGATAGCGGCCATTCGCCCAGAATGTACTGTTGCTGAATTCGCCGGTGTGGATGTTGTACAAACGCAGAGTACGTTCTTCCTGTTGGCCCTGAGCAAAGGCACGGCTGCTACCCAAGCCAGCGATACTGGCCGCGCCAAGGCATGCGGCCTGCTTCAGAAAGTTGCGTCGTTGTAACATGGTCAATCTTCTCCGCTACATCAGATGGTTCAGCGTTGTTGCGCATGGATATATCAGCGGAGTATGCCAAACACCTGCCAAAAGAAACGGGCATCCTTAGACAAAAATACATAACGCTACATTTGTCACACAGAATGATGTAACACGCTGGCACATATGCGCCAGCGGGGAGGGGATTCGTAACAGGATTGATTAAAGGCTGACGGCGGGGTTTGTCGGAGGCAGACCAGCGATCAGATCGCGGTTGTAGATATCGTCCCGCACCTGCAAATTGCCATCCTGATCAACCCAGGCGGTCCAGTACATCAGGTATACCGGCACATCATCCTGCAGGCGGATACGGGTGGTACGGTTCTGATCGATGGCGGCATCGATATTATGACGATTCCAGCCCTGTTGTCCGCGCAGTAGTTTCTCGGCCAGCAGGCGGGGTTTCTCGACCCGAACGCAGCCGGAGCTTAAGGCACGGTTATCGAGGTTAAACAGTTGCGGCTGTGACGTATCGTGCAGGTAGATGTCTTTATCGTTCGGAAACAGGAATTTGATAGAACCCAAAGCATTGTCGTCACCGGCTTTCTGTACCAAACGGTAAGGGAAGTTGCGGGCAGTGACTTTGTTCCAGTTGATGGCATGGGGTGAGATAAACTGGTCCACACCATCAACACGGCCGATCACCTGATACCCTTTTTCATCCAGGTACCCCGGATTGCGGCGGATTTTCGGCAGCAGGCTGTTAATGGCAATACGTCTTGGTACTGACCAGGTAGGCGCCAACTCAAGGGTGCTGATTTTCTGGGCCATAACCGGCGTGCGGCGCTGCAGGTTACCAATAATTACTTTCATATCCAGTTCAACCGATCCGCCATTCATCAATTGCAGGCTGTAATCGGCCATATTGACCATCACATGACGCTGGCCAAGATCCCTTGGCAGGTGACGCCAGCGCTTCATGTTCAGCGCAACTTTCTGAGCCATCTGATAAGGCGGAATATTCAGCCAGGCCAGGGTGCGGGCATCCAGTTCGCCGCTTTCCGGCAAATGATGACGCTTCTGGAAGTGGCGCAAGGAATCAGCCAGCGTGCTGTCGAATTGAAACTCCGGACGGTTGAGGTCGTGGGGCTCATCTTCACCCGGGGCGCGGGTACGCTCTTCTGAATCTTTGAACAGCCAGGATAACGCGCCTTTTTGCAGATCACCGTACTGCCCCAGCATCCAGCGCAGGTGCGGCACCAGACGATGGCGTTCGTTGGCCTTCAGTTGCAGAGTATCCGGCAATGGATACCAGCCACCGGAGTTAGCAATGGCGAGGTAGCGGTTCAGTTCTTTACGCAGACGCAGGTAGCCGGGATGAGAGGGCGTGAGGGTTTCGACCAGTGCATCCAGCTCGTTGCGGCGGATAGAGTCGTTAAGCAGGTCGATAATCTGTTCTTCACTGAACTGTCCGGGCTTGCTCGCCGCCGATACTTTACGGATGGATGGATGATCACCTTCGCCGGTGTCTGGCAGCAGCTCGGCATTCAGAGCCTGTTGGGCATAAGTAATGAAAGCGTCGGTCAGCAGCACTTCAACCGCAGTGGCCTGTTTGGGAATGTTCGACAGACGGCTGGTTTCACGCTCAAGGGTGGCCAGTTCGTAGCCGTAGTTGCGCCAGTCGTCGGCGGCGGTTTCGCGCAGCACCTGTAACAGTTCTTGTCCGGCTTCGGTCAGCTCGAAGCTGTTCATCCATACCGGCTGGTAATCACGGCGCAGATAAAAGGGTTCGATGCTTTGCACATGTTTCAGCCGCACTTCTCCCGCCACATTGCGCGCGGATTCGATTAACCAGTGCTCCATATATTTTTGCGCCACTTTGGGCGGCATATAGGGCTTGGTATTGATGCTGGCTGCCAGAGCCGCAAACAACAGTCCGACGCACAGCAGGGCAATAAAGCCTGTGAGTGCGACGACGCGCTGCGGTTTTCTGGGTGTATTCATGCTGTTCATGCACGAAGTATGGACGCCAGACTGGCAAAATGTGCCGGGAATCGTGCTACCGTTCGCAGAATTTTGTAAGCGACTGCAAACGGTCGTTCGTTTGGTTAACGGAGTGTCAAAAGAAACAACAACTTAGGTTTTTCTTTTGTAACAGGATGGATAATTAACGGATTTCTGTCGGCTAATTCTTTGTTCTTAAAGTGGGCAATTGTCCACTGATTACAGGGCGCCTCTGAATGATTCAGAGGCGTTCTAGATCGACCGGCCAGGTGACCCGTCCGGCAATTCGGCCATGACTGTCCCAGCTCAGTTCGCTTAACTCCAACCGATCTTCCAGTCCCAGAATGCCGGTAGAGCAGCGGGTGCCGTAGCCCGAAGCGTTAATGAACTGCGCCGACAACAGACGCTCCCATTCCAGCGGTACGCCGGTTTGTGGCAGCTGATCGTCCGGGAAGGGTGAATAATGATCCAGTAAAGCGGCGAGACTGGCACTGCCTTTAGGCTGTTGTAACCAATGCTGAAGTTGTGTGCGTGCCAGTTCGGTTTTCGGCCAGGGAGTATTCAGCCAGGCATTGCTCAGTGTGTGAATGCCGGGCTCCAGCCGTTCAAGGCGGGGTTCGGGGTAGTTGCTGGCGTACCAGAGCTGGTTGCGGTTGCCGCACAGCAGATTAAACGGCGCGTACTGGTCGCCTTTTTCCAGTACGGCACGCAGATATTTTTCCGGGTTGCGTGGCTCGCGCAGGTAATCCAGTACCAGATGACCACGCGACTGTGGCTCGGCCGGGCCGGCGCCGGGGGCGCGGATATTGGTCAGCGCCGCAAAGCGGCCTGCTTTGGTCGCGCCCAGCCAGGTGCCGCCCTGTTGCAGATCGCGCCCGGCAAACAGGCCCGGATATTCTTTCCACTCTTCCAGTGCACTGGCGGGGCGGGGATAAAACTCATCCCGGTTGGCACTCAGGCTCAGCCACTGACGGTCCTGTGGTTGCCAGTTCAATACGATCAGACACATAAGCATTTCCCGATAATGATTGCCGCAGGCATGATCTGTTGCGCAGGCGCTGCCGACTTTGACCGCACTTTAGGTCATAATGCCGCCCCCTTAAACCGGAATTTTCACACCTATGATGACATTTCTGCTGTTCCTGGCGGTTGGCTCAGTGGCCGGTCTGCTGGCTGGTTTGTTTGGCATTGGTGGCGGCATGGTGATTGTTCCTGTGCTGGTGATTACCTTTGCCGCACAGGGCGTAAGCGAAACGGTACTGACGCATATGGCGGTGGCTACGTCGCTGGCGACCATCGTGTTTACCTCGCTCAGCTCGGTGCGTGAGCATCATCGTCAGGGTGGCGTGGACTGGACGCTGGTGGGGGTGATGAGCATCGGTATTGTGCTGGGCACCATGGTCGGCGTGTCGTTAATTACCACCGTACCGGGTCCGCTGCTGCAGAAAATCATTGGTGTGTTTGCTTTGTTATTGGCACTGAAAATGTTCTTTGGGCTGGAACCAAAAGGCGCTGGCAAGCGTCCAGGTAACCGGGGCCTGATGGTTGCCGGTTCTGTGGTCGGTTTTGGTTCGTCGTGGTTTGGTATCGGTGGCGGAACGTTTACCGTGCCGTACCTGAGTTGGATGAAAATCCCTATGCGTCAGGCGGTGGCGACTTCCGCTGCCTGTGGTTTGCCCATTGCGCTGACGGGCGCGTTGAGTAATGTGGTGGCCGGCTGGAATCATGAGGCACTGCCTGCCTGGAGTACCGGCTTTTTATACTGGCCGGCCATTCTTGGTATTGTGCTGACCAGCGTGCCTTTTGCCAAAGTGGGGGCGAAGCTGGCGCATCGTCTGGATCAGGCGTTGCTGAAAAAAAGCTTTGCGCTGTTGCTGTTTGTGGTTGGTATTAAATTTCTGTTGTTTTAAGCGCATTTCATAAGGCGTTAAAAATAGAGTGTTTTGCTTGGGCACCTCTGAATTATTCAGAGGCGCCTTTAAGTCTGATTGTTGTTGCAAGGAAGTTCGTATGCTGACCTATCCCGATATAGACCCGGTAGCCGTGGCCATTGGCCCGCTGAAAATTCATTGGTATGGCCTGATGTATCTGCTGGCGTTTGCCTCGGCCTGGGGCCTGGCCAATTACCGTGCGCGTCGTCCGGCTTCCGGCTGGACACCGGAGCAGGTGTCGGATCTGATCTTTTATGGTGCCATGGGGGTTATTCTCGGTGGCCGTTGCGGCTATGTGCTGCTGTATAACTTTCCGCAATTCTTACAGGACCCGTTATGGCTGCTGCGGGTGTGGGAAGGCGGGATGTCGTTTCACGGTGGGCTGCTGGGTGTCATGGCAGCGCTGGCGTGGTTTGGTCATAAGTACAAAAAGAACTTTTTTGATGTGGCCGACTTCGTTGCTCCGCTGGTACCGGTCGGTCTGATGTTTGGCCGTTTCGGCAATTTTATTGGCGGTGAGCTATGGGGCCGTGTGGCGGATCCGGCTCATGTGCCCTGGGCGATGGTGTTTCCGCGCGCCGGCGATCTGCCGCGCCATCCGTCACAGTTGTATCAGGCGGCGTTGGAGGGGTTCCTGCTGTTTGTTATCCTCTGGTTTTATTCGTCCCGGCCACGGCCACAGAAGGCCGTCAGTGCCATGTTCCTGATTGGTTATGGCTTGTTCCGTACCATTGCCGAGTTCTTCCGCGAGCCGGATGCACATATTGGTTTTGATTTATTTGGCTGGATGAGCCGCGGGCAGCTGCTCAGTCTGCCGATGATTGTTATAGGGGTTATTCTGCTGGTGATTGCCTACCGCAGCCCGAAATCCGGAGAACAGAAAGTATGAAGCAATATCTCGATCTGATGCGCCATGTACGCGAAAACGGCACCTTCAAGGAAGACCGTACCGGCACCGGCACGTACAGCTGTTTTGGGTATCAGATGCGCTTTGATCTGAGTGAAGGCTTCCCGCTGGTAACCACCAAAAAACTGCATCTGCGCTCGATTATTCATGAGTTGCTGTGGTTCCTGAGTGGCGACACCAATATTCGCTATCTGAAAGAAAACGGCGTCTCTATCTGGGATGAGTGGGCCGATGAAGACGGCAACCTGGGGCCGGTGTACGGTTCGCAGTGGCGCAGCTGGCCAACCGCCGATGGCCGTCATATTGATCAGATCACCCAGGTGGTGAACCAGATTAAAAACAATCCGGACTCGCGCCGCCTGATCGTCAGTGCCTGGAATGTGGGTGAAATTGACAATATGGCCCTGCCGCCATGCCACGCTTTTTTCCAGTTCTACGTCGCTGACGGTAAACTTTCCTGCCAGCTGTACCAGCGCAGCGCCGATATCTTCCTTGGTGTGCCGTTCAATATCGCCAGCTATGCCTTGCTGGTGTATATGGTGGCACAGCAGTGTGATTTGCAGGTGGGCGATTTTGTCTGGACCGGTGGTGATGTGCATCTCTATGCCAACCATCTGGAGCAGACTGACCTGCAACTGTCGCGCGAGCCGATGGCGCTGCCAAAGCTGGTGATTCAGCGTAAACCCGACAGTCTGTTTGACTATAAGTTTGAAGACTTCGTGATCGAAGGTTACGAATCTCACCCGCATATCAAAGCGCCCGTCGCGATCTGATTGCGATGCTGCTCCTGCTCCGTCCTTGCTCCGCTTTGCTCTGGGGCAGGCAGAGCAGGCGGCCTCTTCGTTGGTAACAATTCTTTTTCACTATCGCGGCTGTCAGACCAGACGGCGGAGTCTGCTTGTCTATACTGAAGGCAACTTTGACTCCCGGTGCTGATAGTGAACCCACTACTCCATACCGAATTACCGACCTTGCTGCTTTTAAGTGCCGACGATGCTCTGCCATCGCTGCATTTGTCGGACGTTACGCTGCAGCCGGCCGCCTCGCTTGATGACATCTGTGCTGCCTGGCTGGAAGCGCAACATGGTGTCGTGTGTCTGTACAGCAAACGCTTTAATGGCTGGCTGGAAGCGGCGATTGAGCGGGTGCGGCTGATGCTGCCAGAGGCACCGCTGCTGGTGTTACTGGAACACCTCAGTGATGAAGAGAAACTCATCAGCGCCGGTGTACAGGAAATACTGAGCCTGCATCAGGCGAAATCCGGGCTGCTGTCGCATGTGATGCTGCTGGCGATGGCCCGTCGCCAGTACGATATTGATCAGAAGCACGCCGCCCATCACGATCCTCTTACCGGGTTAGCCAATCGTGGTCTGTTTCAGGACCGTCTTGATCATTGTCTGGTGCAGAGTCAGCGCCGTGGGCTGGATGTCAGCCTGTTGTTTGTCGATCTCGACCGCTTCCGGGTTGTTAACGAATTGCATGGTCATCAGTTTGGTGACTTGCTGCTGATTGCCTGCGCACAGCGTTTGCGGGATACCCTGCGTCGCTCTGATACCGTGGCGCGTCTGGGTGGCAATAGTTTTGCGGTGATACTTGAAGCCGGTGGTCATCAGGACAATGAACAGATGAGTGCGGCGGTGGCACAAAAAATCAGCACGGCGTTTCAGCGGCCATTTGCGATTGGTGGTGAGGAGATATTCTCGACCGTCAGCATTGGCATCGAGCTGGCCAGCCGGGTCAGTTACGACGCCGGACAACTGGTGCGCCATGCCGAACTGGCGTTGCATCAGGCTAAGCGCGAAGGGCGTAATGTCAGCCATGTATTTTGTCATCGCAGCTCTCCGGCCGACAAAATCCGCGTCGGTCTGGAAAGTGCGCTGCACCATGCTCTGGAGCGTGAAGAGCTGCGTCTGGTTTACCAGCCTCAGGTCAGTATCAGCGATCAGTGTTTTACCGGTGTTGAGGTGTTGCTGCGCTGGCAGCACCCGGTACTGGGCGATGTTTCACCGGCCATTTTTATACCGGTGCTGGAAGAAACCGGGTTGATCGAACGCTTCGGCGAGTGGGTGTTACGCAATGCCTGCCAGCAGTATGCCGACTGGCTCAGCCAGGGGCTGGTGCCAGAGGACAGCAAATTGTCGGTCAACCTGTCACCGCGCCAGTTCCGCCAGCGTGATCTGGCCGAACGTATTCAACAGCTGCTGGCCGATTGCGCGTTGCCGCCTCAGAGGCTGACGCTGGAGATTACCGAAAGCACGCTGATGGTTAATCTTGATCATGGTGTGCAGATTCTCAACCGTCTGCGCACGCTGGGCGTGTCGGTGGCGATTGATGATTTTGGTACCGGTTATTCATCATTAGCCTACCTGAAAGACCTGCCAATCGATTACCTGAAAATCGACCGCATGTTTGTGCAAGACATCGTCACCGATACCCACGATGCCGCCATTGCCAGTTCGATCATTAACCTGGCCCATAATCTGGGGCTGAAAGTGATTGCTGAAGGCGTTGAAGACAGCGCCATGCTCGATGTTCTGGCGGTGTTTGGCTGTGACCAGTATCAGGGTTTTTACTTTGCCCGGCCCTTGCCGGCGGCCGATATTCCGGCGCTGGTAACGCGCAGCGTGTGATACCACGCTACGCCTGAAGCCAGACCCTGAGACCAGACGGAGCTTAGACGCAGTGGTATGATGGCGCTTTTGCACAACGGAAGCTGGCTGTGAAATTCTCTCTGATTGTCGCTCTCGCCGAAAACCGCGTGATCGGTATCGATAACAAGCTGCCCTGGTATCTGCCTAACGACCTGAAATATTTCAAACAGGTCACCATGGGCAAAACCATTGTAATGGGCCGCAAAACCTATGAAAGCATCGGCAAGCCACTGCCGGGCCGTACTAATATCATCATTACCCGTCAGGCTGGTTATCAGCCACCGGGCGCTAATGACAGCGTGAAAGTGGTTGCCTCCCTTGAAGCGGCCCGTGAGCTGGCAGAGAGTATTGCGCTGATTAACGGCCAGGATGAAGCGATGATTATTGGCGGTGCCGAAATCTACACCCAGGCGCTGGCGCTGGTGGATCGTATGTATCTGACCGAAGTCCATGCTGAGGTAGAAGGCGATGCTTTCTTCCCTGAGTTTGAACGCAGTGCCTGGCAGGAAGTCGCACGCGAAGACTTCGCCGCCGAAGGCCCGAATCCGTACAACTACAGCTTTGTGGTGTACGAACGCGCCTGAGCGGCAATTGAATTGGCATCTGAGTCAGCATCTGAGTTGGCCTTCGGGCAGATCCGCTGAGCGGCTGTACTGAACCTGATGTTAAGAGTGGCCTCTAACTCCTTCTGTCGGAGCCTGTTCCGGCGAAGGAAGGGATGCCACTCATTTGTTTTATCTGCTGCACAATCCCCTGATTCTGGCTTTAGGTGTATCGCTGCTGCTGCACCTGTTGCTGTTGGCTGCGCCGCTACAGCGGGCAGTACAGCCAACAGAGCTTATGCCAGTGTTGCGGCTGAGTCTGCAGGCTGCTTTGCCTGTGCAGACAGTGCCCGACAATAAGCCTCATCAACACTTGCCTGAACAACCCGCTACTCCTGCAGCAGAAAACCCTGCAGCACCTGCCGTACCGGATAAAGCGCAGGAAACCTCAGAAAGCGCTGAACCTCAATTGACCTCGCCGCCGCTATTGCGCCTGCCTGCCGGGACGATGGACGCCATCAGCGAACAGCCGCTACAAAGTGCACCTTTCGATCCGCGTTTGCGTCGTCAGCTGAATGCGGTGCGCAGTGAAAGGCAACGACCACAGCGTGATTTTATTGAAAGCGGTGAGGCTGGCAGTCTCGCACCACAGCCGCTGCGGGTAGGCGACCATTGCTTTCTCTTTAGCGAAAAAGATGCGCTGGATGAAGACAGCTTTGATGTCTGGTCGCCGGTGAATTGCGTGCAGTAAGGTGATATTTCCACAATAAAAAACGGGCCTCTGCTGAGGCCCGTTTTGAGTTCACCGGTTTTTAAATCCTGGGTATCAGGACTCTTTAGCCTGAGCGCGCAGAATAAACTTCTGGATCTTACCGGTAGAGGTTTTCGGTAAGTCACCAAACACCACGTGACGCGGGATTTTAAAATGCGCCATATTGGCACGGCAGAAATCCATAATCGCTGCGGCGTCTTCTTCGGCCCCCGGCTTCAGCTTAACGAAAGCACAAGGCGTTTCGCCCCATTTTTCATCCGGCTTGGCGACCACGGCGGCTTCTTCTACATCGGGGTGACGGTAAAGAATATCTTCCACTTCGATGGAGGAAATATTCTCGCCACCGGAGATGATGATGTCCTTCGAGCGGTCTTTGATCTCGATATAACCATCTTCGTGCCATACCGCCAGATCGCCGGTGTGGAACCAGTCACCGGCAAAAGCCTCTTCGCTGGCGCGCGGGTTTTTCAGGTAGCCTTTCATCACGATATTGCCGCGGATAAAAATCTCACCAATGGTTTCGCCATCGCGGGCCACCGGCTGCAGGTTATCCGGATCGGCAACCATCAGATCCTGCTGCATCGGGCTCTTCACACCCTGGCGGGCTTTCAGCGCAGCGCGTTCACCCGGCGTGCGCTCATTCCAGGCCTCGTCCCACTCACACACCACACAAGGGCCGTAGGTTTCGGTCAGACCATAAACGTGGGTCACTTTAAAGCCCATGGCTTCCATACCTTCGATCACCGCAGCCGGAGGCGCTGCACCGGCCACCATGGCGTTAACCTGATGTTCGATGCCTTCTTTCATCTCGGCTGGCGCATTGTTGAGCATGTTCAGCACAATCGGCGCGCCGCAGAAGTGCGACACTTTATGATCTTTAATGGCGCCATAAATGGCGTCGGCACGGACATGACGCAGGGAGACGCTGACCCCGGCCGCAGCGGCAATACTCCATGGGAAACACCAGCCATTGCAGTGGAACAGCGGCAGAATCCACAGGTACACCGGGTGCTTGCCCATATCCCAGGAAATAATGTTGTTGGCGGCGTTCAGGTAGGCGCCACGGTGGTGATACACCACCCCTTTCGGGTTGCCTGTGGTGCCGGAGGTATAATTCAGGGTAACGGCCTGCCATTCGTTTTCCGGCAGTTCCCAGGCGAAATCCGGGTCAGATTTTTCCAGCAGCTGCTCGTAGGTTTGTTCACCCAGCAGTTCGCCACCGTCGAAATACGGGTCATCAACGGCGATGATCAGCGGTTTAACCGCCAGTAATTTCAGGGCTTTGCTGGCAACGTCGCTGAATTCACGGTCAACAAACAGAATGCGGGTTTCGGCATGCTGCAGAATAAAGGCTACGGCTTCGGCATCAAGACGGGTGTTGATGGCATTCAGCACGGCACCGCTCATCGGCACACCAAAGTGCGCTTCAAACATAGGGGGAATATTGGCGCACAGGAAAGAAACGGTTTCACCGTGTTGAATCCCCAGTGCTTTCAGACCAGAGGCCAGACGCACGCAGCGCTCGTAGGTTTCACCCCAGGTGTAAGTGGTGTCCTGATGAATCTGGGCGGTGCGCTGCGGGTAAACAAAGGCCGCGCGCTGCAGATAGCTGATCGGCGATAAGGCGGTGTAGTTGGCCGGATTAGCATCCAGACCCATTTCATAAATGTTGTAGTGCTGCATACAGCCCCCGGATAAGCAGTAAAGGCCGGCGCCTGACACACCGTTGTGCGTTGCGCACACGATAAGCGCAGTGCCGGAGAAAGGGAGGCATTAAAAGCCCGCACTCTCTAGGTGTGAATGCGACATAGGTATAAACGACTAAGTAGAACTACGGGCTGTATGGCACGACGGCTTAGCAGCGCCGCTGAGCGCAGAATGCACCCTGCGGCGTCGCGGCCCAGAGGGATTATTGCTGCGGCATGTTCTGTTTGATACGGCCGAGGAAAAAGTCTTTTAACATGACCCAATCCCCCATGAAGCTCCACAGCGGGTACTTAAATGTCGCCGGTTTATTGTGCTCAAAGAAGAAATGACCGATCCAGGCCTGGCCATAACCAGCAACCAGAGCCAGTGGCAGCAGCGCATACTGACCGCTCCACAGGGCGTAGATAAGAATGCTGAGCGCGCTCAGGCTGCCGGTGTAGTGCAGTACCCGGCAAACCGGGTTGGAATGTTCACCCAAATAGTAAGGATAAAACTCAGCAAAGCTTTTGAACTCTGGTGTTTGTTGGGTTTGAGTCGAAGAGGTCGGATGGGTCATGGTTGCCTGCCTTGCCGGATGGCTTGTTATACGTGGTTATTGTTATGTGTTGAGTCTGTTCAACATACGTCAGAGCGGCACAAGTCGATTGGCTTTTCGGGTCATATTATTATCATAATGAGTCATTTTTGGGCGGAGTATGCCTGTGTCATCACCCTTACAGATTGGCAAGGCGCCGTTGGCGACGACATCCAGTGCCTGGGTGCGCCTGCTGTTACAGGGTGCCGAAGGCTTTGGTCTGAGCAGCACAATCCTGTGTGAGCAGGCGGGTATTGATGCCGGAGTACTACAGCAGCCGCAGGGACGTATTCCGCAGACACGGGTAACCGCGCTGTGGAGTGCGATAACGCGGGCTTGTCCGGATGATGATCTGGCTCTGGCCATTGGCCGCGATATCCGTCTGGAACATGCGCCGGTGATCAGCTTTGCTATGCAATCCAGCCGTAACCTGCGCGAAGCACTGGAACGGCTGCTGCGCTTTCACCGCCTGATCGGTGAAGCCATCGACCTGCCGCTGCAGGAAACTGCCCAAGGTGTACGTATCAGTTTTCACGCCCGCCAGCCGGTGCCGCTGTTGTCGTTACATACCGCCATGGTAGCGCTGGTGGCGATGGCGCGCTGGCTGACCCATCAGCCGGTCAGGCCGCTGAACGTCAGCCTGCGCAGTCAGCCACCGCTGCACCCGCAGCGCTGGCAGCATTACTTTGGCTGTCCGGTGCAGTTTTCCGCGTCACAGAACAGTATCGAATTCAGCCATGAACTGCTGGCCACTGCCGTTGCCGGGGCTAATCCGCAGCAGGCGGCGGCGCAGGATCTGGCGGCGCGCCATGCCTTGCAGCAGCTGAATGAACAGCAGGCACTGGCCCATGTGCGCTACTGGATCGAACAGTCGCTGCTGCTGGGTGAGCCGGATCGCGCCTGGGTCGCCGGTTGCCTGGGCTTAAGCATCAGCACTCTGCAGCGCCGTCTGCGCGTCCACGGTGTAACCTTCAGACAACTGCTGGAAGAAGTCCGGCGTGAGCAGGCACAGCGCTTATTGCAGCAGGGTGTGGCGTTGCCGGAAATCGCCCTGCGTCTGGGGTATCAGGAGCAAAGCAACTTTCAGCGGGCATTCAAGCGCTGGTTCGCTCAAACGCCGGGGCAGGCGAGGAGTGATTGTTTCGAATAGCGTTGGTAATACAATACATATTTGCGAATAGTTATTATTTCGTATATTGTCCGCCGCCTTTGATATTGATTCTTATTAACAGGTGGCTGCCATGCAACGCTTTTTCCTGCCGGTTTTACCGGTTCTGTTTCTCCTGGGCTGTGGTGCGGACGATGACAACAGCAATGCTCCGGACATCACCGCACCACAACTCAGTGGCCAGTTTCCCGCTGATTCGGCGATCTCGCAAAGCCGTCTGCTGACATTGACGGGCATCGTCAGCGATGACAGCAAACTGGGCAGCGTAGAGATTATCAGCGGCGAACAAACCTTCAGCGCTGATTTGCAGCTGGACGACGATGGCCGTAGTGGTCAATTCAGTGCTGCACTCCGCTTGAGCGGCGGTCTTAATACATTTCAGATTGTGGTAACCGATGCGGCTGGTAACCAGACCCGTGCAAGCCATCAGGCTTATTTCGGTAAGCGGGTTACGGCTGGTGGTGCGCACTCCGGCGCGATTGTTGAAGGCAAAACCTATGTCTGGGGTCGTAATAACAAAGGCCAGCTGGGACTGGGCATGACCAGCAAGCTGGCCAGTGATGAATCCCATCCGCTGACGCCGGTGTTACTGCCAACCAGCAAGACGTTTGTGTCGCTGGCGTTTAATCAGAATGCCTCATTAGCACTGGCCGCTGATGGTACGGTCTGGAGTTGGGGAGACGGTGCCAATGGTCAGCTCGGACTGGGCAGTGCAGCGGCGGAAACGGCAGATACAAGCACCCGGCTGACGCCGGTACAGGTACCGGGCATCACCGATGCGGTGTCTGTTGTTCGTGGCTATGGTCATTCGCTGGTGCTGCATAACGACGGCACAGTCTCTGCGTTTGGCAGCAATAACCTTGGCCAGTTAGGCGATGGCTCTGCCCTTAACCGTGATTATCCGGTGCGCTTAACTCTGACGGGTATTGTGCAGGTCGCCGCATCGTCCGGCAGTTCTTATGCGCTGGATGAGCAGGGGGTTCTCTGGGGGTGGGGCGCCAATGACTACGCCAACCTGGGTTTAGCCAGCGAAGATACCGAGGTTCACAGCACGCCTGTGCAGATTCCGCTGCCGCAAGCGATTACTGCTGTAGCTGCCGGTCGTGATCATGTACTGGCGCTGGGTAAAAGCGGTCAGGTGTATGCGTGGGGTCTGAACTTCAGCAGTCAGGTGGGTTTATTTGTCAGCGAGCAGTGGCCGGAAGTGGTGACAAGCCCGCAGCTGCTGCCGTGGTTCAGCGATGTGCAGGCGGTCTGGGCTAATGGTAATCAGAGTTTTGTGAAGCGCGCCGATGGCAAGGTCTATCCCTGGGGACAGAACATGCTCGGTACGCTGGGTATTGAGCAGGACGACGATGTCGAAGCACCACTGAGCCCGATTCTGCAATTTGATAATGCGCTGGATTTAGGTAACGGAGCGCTGCATACCGTTGGTCTGCGCGGCGATGGTCAGTTGTTCTCCTGGGGCTGGAGCTTTGAGGGATCGCTGGGTGGCAGTGATCTTATTAATCTGTGGGGCTACCGCGTACCGGTGCTGGTATCCGTACCCGAAGCTGCAGCGGCAACATCTGCGGCGATGGTGACGGCAGCGCCATGATCCGCACTGGTTATTTACTGTTAACAACGCTGTTGCTGCTGGCTGGCTGTGGCGCCTCTGACAACTCCGGTTCTGACGCCGACAAACAAGCGCAGGTTTGGCTGCCGGTGGGTGGCGCTGCCACGGTTGAATGGCAGGCTTCATTAGGCTTTCTGCAGTTTATTCCGGGTTTGCCGCTGGAAGAGTTAGCGCAGGTTTCACGCGGTCGGGAGCTGTTTGTCGCTGACTGGGAAATGGCTCCCGGAGCGCGTCCGCAACTCGATGGACTGGGGCCGCTGTTTGTCGCCGGGGCCTGCGATCTGTGTCACACCGCCAATGGCCGTGCCGCCAGCCTGCTGGCTGACGGTCAGATAGGCAGCGGTTTGCTGTTCCGTCTGGGCGACGCCAGCGGCCAGCCTGATCCGCATCTGGGGGGCCAGCTACAGCCGTTTGCTACCGTCGGGCGTGGCGAAGGCGATGTCAGCTGGCAGGATGATGGCTCCGGTAAACCACAGTTTGTGCTGAGCAATCCGACGCATGCCCTGGCCGCTGGCATTCACCTTGGGCCACGCCTGTCGCCTCAGCTTACCGGGGTTGGTTTGTTGAATCTGGTGCCGGAGGAACAGATTCTGGCTTATGAAGATGAATCGGACAGTAACGCTGATGGTATTTCCGGCCGCGCCCATCGCCTGCAGCGCGAAGGGCAGGACTGCATTGGCCGTTTTGGCTGGAAGGCGATGCAGTGTTCGCTGCGCGGTCAAAGTGCCGGTGCTTTGCAACAGGATATGGGATTAACCAGTGTGGTGAATCCACAGGAACCGTGCACGGAACATCAGGATATCTGTGCCAGCCAACCGTCCGGCGGTAATCCTGAGGTCAGCGCGGAAGCACTGGGCCAGATCAACGAATTCCTCAGCGTGCTGGCGGTGTATGAACGACGCGTCAGTGATAACGCGGCCTTTGAGCGTGGAGCGCAGCTGTTTGCCCAAACCGGCTGTGCGGCCTGTCACCGGCCGACATTAACAACCCGCACCGACGCCGCGCTGGCGCCGCTGCGCGGGCAGACAATTTATGCCTATACCGATCTGCTGCTGCACGATATGGGCGCAGATCTCAGTGACGGTGTTGGCGAAGGAAATGCGCAGCCACAGGAATGGCGCACGCCGCCACTGTGGGGCTTGGGTTTGCTGGAAAATGATGGCGTCAGCCGTTTCCTGCACGATGGCCGGGCGCAAACCTTGCCGCAGGCAATTCTCTGGCATGGTGGCGAAGGTCTGGCAGCAAAGCAGGCATTTGAGCAACTTGAGCAATCGCAACGGGCTGATTTGCTCAGCTTCTTACGCGCTATCTGAGGCTTTATCGGCGACGTTCAGAGCGGACATTATGGATGATGTCCGCTTCTCTCTCCGGCTCTGGCTCTGGCTGTCTGCCGGGCTCTCACTTCTCTATTTTATCGGTCGTTGCTTTTTATGTGATGGCTTTTCTCATGCTAATGGTTGATTTTTAGCCCAGCTCATTTTTTGCCATACGCTTTTAATGGTCCGCAGATATAGCTGTCAGCGCGATCTTTCCTCGCGTCGATGGCGTAAAAACCAGTACAGATTGCACAAACCGCCTGTGCACAGCCCCTGACCTGGCCTGAGCAGACAGAAAGGACTCCGATGCGTCTTCCTAAGCGGACAAAAGCTGATCTGCATTGCAGCATAACGGCGAAGGTTTTCTGATAGGCTAGGGTTATAACAACCAGAATGTTCTCACTGTCGCCGGCCGGTGGCAGTCACGGAGGAACGAATCATGCTCTACAAGATGAATGCCCAGATTATGGATGCCATGCGCCCGGTGCATGTGCTCGCACGCCATACGCGCAATATGTTTTATCAGCCGTGGAATCCACTGAATTACGGCATCTTTTTTCGTACCGTACGTGCCACGATGGAGCTGACCGAACGTCTGACCGATTACTACGAGCAACCGGACTGGGATCTGGACACCACGGAAATCGACGGCCGTACCATCGGCATCGAATACAAAACTGTGATTGAAAAACCCTACTGTAACCTGCTGCATTTCCGCCGCCGCACACGCGGACTGGATCAGCCTAAGGTGCTGCTGCTGGCGCCATTATCCGGCCACTTTGCTACTTTGTTGCGCGGTACTGTGCGCGAGTTTTTACCGGACCATGAGGTGTACATTACCGATTGGCGTAATGCCCGTGATGTACCGATGAGCGATGGCGGTTTCCGTTTCGATGATTACGTTGAATACTTAATCGAATTTATGGAAAAACTCGGTCCGGATACCCACGTACTGGCGGTGTGTCAGCCCTGCGTACCAGCGTTGGTCGCGGCCGGCTATATGGCGATGCATAACAACCCGAATCTGCCGAAAAGCATGAGTCTGATGGGTGGGCCGGTGGATGTACGCATTAATCCGACCGACGTTAATGACTATGCGTCCGGCCGTGATCTGGAGTGGTTTGAAGATAACGTTATTTGTCGTGTACCGCCGGGTTTTAAAGGCCGTGGCCAGTTGGTTTATCCGGGCTTTATTCAGCTGACGGGTTTTATGTCGATGAATATGGATTCCCATGTCAGTAAGCACTTTAAATTTTTCAGTGATCTGGTGAAGGGTGATGGTGACAGTGCCGAAGCGCATCGTCAGTTTTATAACGAGTACCTTGCTGTTATGGATATGCCTGCGCAGTATTATCTCGACACCATCCGCCGGGTCTTTCTGGAACATCAGTTGCCGAAAGGCGAGTTGGAATTCCGCGGTGAAAAAGTGGATCTTAAAGCCATTAAGTCTATGGCTTTAATGACCATTGAAGGCGAGCTGGACGATATTACCGGACGCGGTCAAACGTCTTGTGCACTGGAATTATGTGCCGGTATTGCCAAAGGTAAAAAACAACATCTGGAAGAAGAAGGGGTTGGCCATTACGGTATTTTTAATGGCCGTAAATTCCGCGAAAGCATTGCCCCTAAAGTAAAAGCCTTTATGAAAAAACACGCCTGAAGGTTTGCGGATAATAAAAAAGCGGCCGTTGTTTATAACTACGGCCGCTTTTTTATGTGCAGAATGTCAGGGCCTGTTTAATTAGTGTTAACAGGCCTTAGGGCGTGCTTGGCGTTGCCGGTGCTTCCCGGCCGGTATGCAAGCGGGCGATGCAACGCAGCAGTTTCTCACCGCTTAAGGGTTTCAGAACCACATCATCCATGCCAGCGTTCAGACAGGTCTGGCGATCCTGCTCCATGGCGTTGGCGGTAAGACCAACAATAGGAATGCGGCGATGATAGTCATCCATTTCACGCAGCAATTGCGTGGCGCGCAGACCGTCCATGACCGGCATATGCCAATCCATTAAAATCAGATCAAAACGTTGCTGCTGACAGAAGTCGAGGGCCTCCTGACCGTGTTCGGCAACGGTTACCTTAATACCGGCATGGGACAGAATTTTTTTGGTCACTAATTGATTGGTGCGGTTATCCTCAACCAGCAGAATCTTCAGGTCGGGTATCTTTGGCAATGGATCAAGCTGACTCGGCACCGGAATATCCTGCATTAATGCCGGATAACTCAGGTTAAATTCGAACACCGAGCCTTTGCCGGGAACGCTGCTGACCTCAATGCTGCCGCCTTTGGCATTCACCAGATCTTTGCAGATAGTCAGCCCCAGGCCACTGCCTTCGTAGCGGCGGGTGGTCGATTGGTCGACCTGGCTGAACGGACGGAATAATTTATTCATATCGTCGGCATGAATACCGATGCCAGTATCGACAACACGGAAGCGCAGCTGGTGCTCCTGGCCCAGGCGTTTACTCAGATCAATGGTCAGAGATACGCTGCCTTCGTGGGTAAACTTAACCGCATTACTGACCAGATTAAGCAGAATTTGTTTTAGTCTGCCGCCGTCGCCATTCAGCTGGTCAGGAATACGGCTGTCGAGATTCACGCTGAAGCGGATGTTCTTTTCCTGTACCGCATGCTGCACCAGATTCTGCACATCTTTAACGGCTTCGCGCAGTGAGAACGGTGCATTTTCCAGACGGATATTACCACTGTCGATTCGGGCATATTCGAGAATATCTGAGGTCTGGCGGGTAAGAGCTTCGGTCGCATTCAGAATCAACCGGCACAGTTCTTCTTTCTCCTGCGGGTCGTCGCTGTGACGCAATAATTCTGTTGCGCCACGAATACCATTTAATGGCGTGCGCATTTCGTGGCTCATATTCGCCAGAAAAGATGTTTTCACTTCGTTGGCGGCTTCGGCCGCTTTTTGGGCCTGTTTCAGGCGGGTGATGTTACGTGAAATGCCAAAGATATATTGCACTTCACCGGCGGAACCAAAAATCGGAGAAAGCGTGGTGCTCCAATATTGCGGACTGCCATCGTGGCTGGTCAGCTCTTCTATTTCTTCATACTGAATGGGTTCTTTGCGTTCCATGCAGCGTTTGTAATTGGCACTGACCTGCTCATACAAATCAGGGGGCATCAGTTCTTTGATGCCCATATCTTTTGGGGCTGCGGATACCAGCTCCAGACTTAACTGCTGCGACAGGTTGGTTTTTACAAAATAAAAATCGTCCTCCCCAACCCGCAGGATAAACATATTATCCGGCGAGTTGCGCCAGATCTCGTAAAACAGATGGGTTTCGAGATCCAGCCCGCTATCGGGGCGTTTATCGTCGCTCATTTTTCCGCAGTTCCTTTGGCACAGAGCGTGAGGTTCAGGTCTTCAATCGGGATATAGGCGGACACCGCTACGTGATCTTCCGGGAAGGCGCTGAGAATATCGTTCAGGTCATCCATAAACTGGCTGATCACCGGCGTGATGCGGATGGCTTCCGGACAGGCGGTTCCCCACAGGGTACAGTTCTGACCTTCGCGGATATCGGCAGTCGACAGTGGCGAACCCGCAGGGGTTTCGCCGTCAGCGCTGGCAAGCATGATATTGATGCAGTCCGGAGCAATAGCATGTGGCCGCCCCTGTTTTACATCCCAGGCCAGCAGGCTTTCGTTTTTGTAATACACCCAGTAATCACCTGTTGGTGCACTGAAAATAATTTTGCCGACATCAAAGCCCCCGTGGGTGCGGTTGATGATTTTGCTGATTTTACCTTCGGTAAAAATGTAGTTATGAATGTGCAGCAGATCGAGCAGCCTTGACAGCGCCGGTACCGATGGCGAACTGAGAATCTGGCGACCGACGGTCAACGCGCGCCCAACGGAGTTGTACACCAATGAGCCCTTGGCGGCCGGGCTTTGCAGAAAGTTGGTATCCAGCGGATAACAGGCCATGCCTCCCACCTGATGGTATTCCGGCTGACTGACGGTTTCGCGTGCTTTTTCTTCCAGCTCCGCAGCGGTCAGGTCAAGGAACAGGGTTGAGGCAAAGGGTTCTGCTGTCCAGTTGCATTTTATACCGGCACTGCTTTGGGTATCGGAGGCAATCATCGCCGGGCAGCTCGGTGCATTGGTGGCGGCGAGCAGGGTTTCGGTCAGGCGCGGGTCGGCGCGGCCAGAGGGGTCGGCGTCGATCACTGCAACCTTACCGTCCATCATCGAGGCGATATAAAACGGGATGAGTGTATTCACCGCACCGATTTCACCGGGCAACAGGTACTCAATGGTTTTGTGTTCTTTTTCTGCCAGATAGGCGCTGAGGCTTTTAAACGCATTCACCGGAGCGGTAAAGCCATGGCCTTCGGCGGCCGCATCGGGAGAGCCAAGATCGACCACCATCAGGGCGGTTTTATCGCGCTCAAGTTGCGTGACCGGTAACAGGCTGACGGTACCACTCATACGTTGCAGAAAATCGAGGGCCATGCTGATCGGGCCGCCGCCACCGGAGGCGAGGAAACAGGCACCGTAAACCAGTGCTTTAAGATCGTCGGTGTTGAGCGTGGTCGGTGTGGCAATAGGCTGCATAGCGGACTTCCTTTTCCTGAGTTGCATCAACTTTAGACCAAAGGTGAAATCGCTGTATAGCGGCAAATGACCTGATCGACCTGATAAGAAGGACGCAGAAGCGTCAACAAAGCGAAAAAACGGCAGAAAAAGACAGTCATAATCTTGTCAGGAGCGGCGCTTTTTTCTAATCTGCGACGACTGAATTCTTATGCGGAGTCCGCACCGACATGATTTAAACGCCCTGCTTCAGCCATTAATCCATTTCTTCGGTTATTAATCGGCGAGCAGGACCGCGTATGTCGGGTCTGGGTCTGTCTGGCTTTTCCATAAGCTTCCTCTTGGTTCCTTGTACACAGAATCTGTGTCACCCGCTATGCGCCTGCTGCCGCAGGAGTATCTTTGTGACTCAATCTGTCCTTCTTGAATGTGCTCATCTGAACGACCAAACCGCTGCGGGCGACAGGATTCTGCAGGATATTCACCTGTCGTTAGCGGCTGGCCGCTATGGCCTGTGCGGGCGTAATGGCAGCGGAAAATCACGGCTGCTGACAATGCTGGCAGGGCAGTTGCGGCCAGCGCAGGGGGATGTTCGTTGTTACGGTCGCCTTGGTTGGCTGCCACAACAGCAAACGGACGTGCCGATTAACCGCGACGACTCGGTTGCGGACTTCCTGAATCTGACCGCGTTACTTGAGGCATTGCTGCGGGTGGACGCTGGCTGCGGGTATGCCCCGGACTTTGAGCTGATCGGTGACGACTGGAACCTGCCAGCCAGGCTGCAACAGATTTTGCCGCAGCATGGTTTTGAGCTGCCGCCCCAGGCATCGTTAGCACAACTGGCGCAGTGCCTGCAGCGGCCATTGCAGACATTGAGCGGTGGTGAACGGATGCGCCTGCAGTTGGCATTACTGTTTGCTGCAGCACCAGATGTGCTGTTGCTGGATGAACCGGGGAATCACCTCGACAGTGCCGGTCAGCAGTGGCTGTTGAAGCAGATAGCGGCTTTCCGTGGCTTGCTGATTCTGGTCAGTCATGAGCGTCCGTTATTACAGGCCATGGAACACATCCTGGAATTGCGTGGCGGCCATCTGCACCACTACGGCGGTCATTACGGGCAGTTTATACAGCAGCGTCGGCAGGAGCAGGACGCGCTGCAGCGACAGTTGGAAGGCAGCCGCCAGCGCCTGCAACAGGTGTCGGCCGAAGCGCAGCGCAGCCAGGAGAAAGCCGCCCGCCGGGCGCAGAGTGGTAAGCGCGAGCGCCGCGATGGCAGCCAGAGCAAACTGCTGCTGGATAAACAACGGCAAAGTGCTGAACAGCAGCAAGGGCGGCAGAGTCGTCTGCGCAGTCGCCAGTCAGAGCAGGCGAAAATGCAGCTCAGACAACATCAGCAGCAGTGGCTGCAGGACGATGCCGGTGCAACGCAATGGTATCTGCCGCCGGCGCAAAACCTGCGCCGCGGTACTGCTCTGCAGGTGACACAGCTACCTTGGCCCGTGCCTCAGGCCGCTGTGTCGGCGGATGCCAGCCTGACGTTCAGCCTGCAACAGGGCGAACGCTGCTGGCTGCGCGGTGCCAATGGCAGCGGTAAAAGTACCTTGTTGACCTTGCTCGCCACGGTGGATAAGGCCCAGCAACATATCCAGCGCCGGGTGCCTGTGCAGCTGCTGGATCAACACTGCCGCCTGTTGCAAAACGAACTCAGCGTGCTCGATAACCTGCAGCAGTTCACGTCATTAAACGCGACAGCTGCGCGCACGTTACTGGCGGGCGTCGGCCTGTCGGCTGACGTCTGCCTGCGCCCGGCGGCGGTCTTAAGCGGGGGCGAACGGATGAAGCTGGCGCTGTTAATGGTGACGCAACAAACGCCGGGTGCGCTGTTGCTGCTGGATGAACCGGATAATCACCTGGATATGCACAGCCGCGAACAACTGGCGCAGGCTCTGTGCGCGTATCAGGGCGCGATGATTCTGGTCAGTCACGATGAATGGTTTGCCGCGGCCTGTGGGGTAACGCAAACGCTGAAACTGTAAGTGCAACGCCTTGTTGCCAGTAGCCGCTGCTGTCTTCTGGCAACAAGCCTGATAAACTCCGCGCCTTAATTGTCAGCTTTCACCAACGCGGGAAACGAACGCTCATGCCGGATGTTATTCCCGACGACTCCGTCGGTCTGGTCACTCCCCAGTTACAGCATTTTGATCAGCCACTGACCTTGCGCAGTGGCCGGGTTCTGCCGCAGTACGACCTGATGTACGAAACCTATGGCAGCCTGAATTCCGATCAATCGAACGCAGTGTTGATCTGTCACGCCCTGAGTGGTGATCATCACGCGGCGGGTTACCACAGCATGGACGACAAAAAGCCCGGCTGGTGGGATACCGCGATTGGTCCCGGTAAAGCGATCGATACCAACCGTTTTTTTGTGGTGGCACTGAATAACTTAGGTGGTTGCTCAGGTTCGACCGGCCCGACCAGTATTAATCCGGAAAGCGGTGAAGTGTATGGCCCGGAATTTCCGATTCTGGCGGTGCGTGATTGGGTGAACAGCCAGGCGCGGCTGGCCGATGTGCTGGGCATTCAGCAATGGGCTGCGGTGGTGGGTGGTTCGCTCGGTGGTATGCAGGTATTACGCTGGTCGATCCAGTTTCCTGAGCGCGTACGCCATGCGGTGGTCATTGCTTCGGCGCCGAAATTATCGGCGCAGAACATCGCCTTTAACGAAGTTGCGCGTCAGGCCATTGCCAAAGACCCGGACTTTCATGATGGCTGGTATCACAAGTTTGACACCATTCCGAAATCCGGTCTGATGCAGGCGCGCATGCTTGGCCATCTGACGTATTTGTCTGACGATGCGATGCGGCAGAAATTCGGCCGTGATCTGAAAAAAGGCAAACTCAGCTACAGCTTCGCCCCTGAATTTGAGGTCGAGAGTTATCTGCATTATCAGGGGGAGAAATTCAGTACCCGCTTTGATGCCAACACCTACATGCTGATGACTAAGGCACTGGATTATTTTGATCCGGCGGCCGATTTTGATAACGATCTGGTGACGTGCCTGAGCCGCTCGCAGTGCGATTATCTGGTGGTGTCTTTTACCACCGACTGGCGTTTCTCGCCGGAACGTTCGGAAGAAATTGTGAATGCGCTGGTGCATGCCGACAAAAACGTCAGCTATGCCTGCATTGAATCCGACAATGGTCATGACGCTTTTCTGTTACCCATTCCGCGCTACATGGATATTTTCAAAGCCTATATGCAGCGGGTGGCGGCCAGTATTCCACTGGATAATGCGGCGGAGGTTACAGCATGACGGTATTACGCGATGACCTGGCCATTATCCAGCAGTGGGTTAAACCCGACAGTCAGATACTCGATCTTGGCTGCGGTGAAGGCTCGCTGTTGAGTTACCTTAAGCGCCATAAAAATGTGCGAGGTTATGGTCTGGAAATTAATCCGGAAAAAATCACCGCCTGCATTGCCAACGGCGTGAACGTGATTGAACAGGATCTGGATAAAGGCCTGAGTAATTTTAAAGATAACAGTATTGATACCGTCATCATGACTCAGGCGTTGCAGGCTGTGCAGCGCCCGGATTTATTGCTCGATGAAATGCTGCGCATCGGTGACGAAGCCATTGTCACTTTCCCGAACTTTGGTTACTGGCGTACGCGCTTTTATCTGCTGCTGAAAGGGCGGATGCCGATGTCGGAAACCCTGCCGTATAATTGGTATGACACGCCCAATATTCATATGTGCACCTTCCGCGATTTTGAGATGCTGTGCCGCGAAAAAGGCATCCGCATCCTTAATAAAACCGTGGTTGATGACCAGCATAAAGAACACTGGACGATTCGTCTGTGGCCGTCCATGCTGGGTGAAATAGCCGTTTATCACATCACAAGGAAATGATCATGAAAGCACTGACTCAGGTTTTTACCGCATGTTTATTCACCCTGTGTGCCGCCTTCAGCCCGATGCTGCTGGCCGCCGACCGTGGTGAGCAAAAACAGGTCTTTGGCGACTACGAAGTTCATTATATCGGCCTTAACTCCAGCTTCCTGCCACCGGAAGCGGCCGAAGCCTATGGCATTACCCGTTCACGGGCGCTGGGTTATATCAGCGTGTCGATTCTGCATAACGAAGACGGCAGCGATATGCCGGTTGCCGTCAGCGGTAATGTAACGGGTAAAATCCGCAATCTGGTTGGTCAGAGCCGTGAGCTGGAGTTTCAGGAAATTAAAGAAACCAATGCGGTGTACTACATCACCACCTTCCGCTTTGACGATGAAGATATGTACAACATCGACCTGAAGGCAACACCGGAAGGCCAAAGCCGTACCTTTGATGTGAAATTCAGCCAGCGATTTTACGAAGAATGAGCAAAATAGTACTCGCCAGCGGAAACGCCGGAAAACTGCGTGAATTCTCAGCCCTGTTCGATACCCACTTTGCTGAGCAGAATATTGAGCTGATTCCGCAAACTCAGCTTAATGTGATTGAGGCCGAAGAAACCGGCCTCAGTTTTGTTGAAAACGCCATCCTCAAAGCACGAAATGCCTGCGCTGCCACCGGTCTGCCGGCACTGGCCGATGATTCCGGTCTTGAAGTTGATGCCCTGCAGGGCGCGCCCGGAATTTACAGCGCCCGCTATGCCGCTGCGGATGATGGCTTTGGCCAGGGCGACAGTGCCAATAATGCCAAGCTGCTGGCGGCGCTTAAAGACGTGCCTGAAGCGCAGCGTACAGCCCGTTTCCAGTGCGTACTGGTGTATATGCGTCATGCCGCCGACCCAACACCACAGGTATTCCAGGGCAGCTGGGAAGGCCGTATTCTGACAGCGCCTGAAGGGCATGATGGCTTTGGCTATGATCCGCTGTTTTTTGTACCGGGTGAAGGTTGCGCCTCGGCCAGCCTGAGCAAAGAACGCAAAAATCAACTTTCTCACCGTGGTCAGGCGATTCAGCAACTTCTGGCGCGCTGGCACGTCTGATACTCCTTTCCGGGTTGCTTGATCCGGGATCGCAAGTCTGGCCCGCGCTTATGGTGCGGGCTTTTTTATTATTTTTTACAAAGAGTAATGTGTGGATATTTTCGACCAGCTTGAACAGAAAGTGTTACGTACCATCAGCAGCATCGAAACCCTGCAGCTGGATAATATGCAATTGCAGGAAGACGTACAGAAACTGAACAATGAACAGCAGCAGACCCGGCAGCAACTGGCTGAAGCTGCTGCGCAATTGGTTGAATGCGATGCTGCCGCTCTGGCTCAGCAACAGCAGATTGAGCAACTGAATGCGCAAATACTACAAATGCAGCAAGACAACGAGCGTCTGAAAAAAGACAATACGCGACTGTCACACGAAAATAACGAATGGGCCGCCAAGGCAGAAACCTTGCTGCAGGCACTGGATCTGGCCGAAGTCTGAGCCGGAAATTGAGGAAGTAATCATGCTGCATCTGCCGCCGCTGAGTCTGTATATTCATGTTCCATGGTGTATCCGCAAATGCCCATACTGCGACTTTAACTCGCATCAGGCTGAGGGCGATCTGCCGGAGCGGGAATATATTCAGGCACTGCTGGCCGATCTGGATGAAGACCTGCACTGGGTGCAGGGGCGGGAGATTCACAGCATTTTCTTTGGCGGCGGCACGCCCAGCCTGCTGTCGGCCAAGGCCTACGAAGTGCTGTTTAAAGGACTGAAGCAGCGCCTCACCTTTGCCAAAGACATTGAAATTACCCTCGAAGCCAACCCCGGCACCTTTGAAGCAGAAAAATTTTCTGCCTACCGCAAGCTGGGAATTAACCGTTTATCCATCGGCATTCAGAGCTTTCAGCCGGAACATCTGCAGAAGCTTGGCCGCGTGCATGATCGCGAGCAGGCATTGCGGGCTATTAAACTGGCAAAAAAAGCCGGCTTTGATAATTTCAATCTGGATTTAATGCATGGTTTACCGGGGCAAACGGTCGAACAGGCGCTGGACGATCTGCAACAGGCGCTGGCGTTTAAGCCGACGCATTTATCCTGGTACCAGCTGACCATAGAACCCAATACCGAATTTTATAAACGTCCGCCGTCGTTACCGGAAGACGATGCCTTATGGGACATTCAGGAAGCCGGGCTGGCATTACTTGCTGAGCACGGTTTTGACCACTACGAAATATCGGCGCATTGCCAGCCGGGCAAAGCCTCGAAACATAATCTGAACTACTGGCAGTTTGGTGACTACCTCGGCATTGGTGCCGGAGCGCACGGAAAAATCACCCTGGCCGATGCCAACGTAATTTACCGAACGCAGAAAACCCGCCTGCCACGGGATTATCTCAATCCGGATAAAACCTTCCTGACCGGTAAGCAAACCATTGAGCCGGAAGATATTGGCCTCGAATGTTTAATGAACGGCTTGCGCCTGCGCGAAGGCATGCTGGTGGATGACTTTGAATACCGTACCGGCCTGACACTGGATGCTGTGGCAGAACCTGTGGCAAAAGCCCGGAAGCTGGGCTTATTAAATGTCGATAAACGCATTTATCCAACCGACAAGGGCCAGCAATATCTGAATGAACTGCTGGCGCTTTTTTTAACGGAATAAAGCGTCAGGCCACCTGGCCGGATTCTGCCGTCGTAGCAAAATGTTGGTTAAGCCATGCCTGACCTGCGCTTTTTCCTTGTTCGTAGCCCCGTTCAATTTTTCCCAGATTCATTGTTAGTCGACTGACCGGAAAATCATCCGGCGGAGCGATGACTCGAATACGACATCCGGCCGGGGGATTATGAATAAAATCCAGACTGGCGTTGTAATCGGCTGAACGCTGCTGCATGGCGGCCAGCAGAGCGGCGTCGTTACCGAACATTTTTTCCAGTGCTTTCTGCATCAGGCTGTCATCGTCGTCGCTGGCTTTTTCTTTTTTGCGATAACCCAGTGGTCGCGACAGCACAACGGTAATATCACGCGCTCCCATCTCCCAGGCTTTACGTACCGGAATGGAATCGGCCACGCCGCCATCCACATAGCGCTCACCGTCTACAACGATGGCTTTGCGGAAAACAAAAGGCAGAGCACAGGTGGCGACCATCACCGCGTGAATGTTATTAGCCGTGACCCGTAAATAGTACGGTTTGCCGTCGCTGACGCGGGTGGTCACCGCATAAATCGGCAGTGTTTTGGACAGTTGCCGGGTATGCAGCGGCAATTGATCGTGGGCGTAATTCCACAGCCAGTCGACATCGGTCAGATGGCCACCACGCATAAAGCGCAGCGGACTGAAAAAGCCCCGGCTGCGGGCAAAGCGGGTAATTACATCGCGATTTCGTCCCGGCTGACGAGTGGCATAGGCGGTCAGGTTGGTGGCCCCGGCAGAAACACCAAGGGCGAAATCAAACGGATAAACACCAGCCTGCATAAAGGCATCCAGCGCACCGGCTGCAAAAATGCCACGCATAGCACCACCTTCAACCACCAGAGCGCTGGTCGCTGTTGCCGGATTGCTGCCAGAAAATAATTGGGTCATCGTGCCTCCTGCCTGTTTCGGGGGGTGCTGCTTATTGTGCTATTTGGCGTGTTGCACCAGATGCACTGATTTTCGTCTGCTCGCGCAGCGGCGGGAAATGAAAATATCTTATGCCTCTGATAGCTGCGGTAAAACGTTCAGCCATGGAACAGGCTGTTTAGCAGTGGAGTGAGGTGTCATTGGTGACAATAATATGCATGGGTATGGTTGCCGTGCTGCGAAATAAACAGCAGTAGGCGGGACGTTATTACTGGATTTGCATCTGATATTTCAGATCAGGTCTGAATACAAAAAAGCCTGAATATCCGTCTTGGAGATTCAGGCTTTCAGGGGCAGATATTCAGGGATGCTTTCGGTTGACTGGCGGCAACGCTGCGAAGCAGCCGTAAGCATTCACTGGCAGATGTTAACTCACGCTGGCGTCATCATCTTCATCCGGCGGCAATACCACCATTTCCAGAAAACGCTCATTTTGCAGCAGACTTTCAAAGCTGATATCGCGACCAGCCTGTAAGCGCAGCGAGTCGGCTTTGTCGATGGCGCTTTGCAGGTCGCGCAGGGCTTCTTCCACTGCGCCACTTTCAGCGTGGGCACAGGCGCGCTGATACAGCGCGTGGCTGTTTTCAGGGTCAACTTCCAGTGCCCGGTTGGCAAGGCTGGTTGCCCATTGTGCCTGGCCGAGTAATAACGCTGCGTCGGCTTTGTAGGTCAGGGCTTCTACATCATCCGGGCGTAATTGCAGAATCTGATCGTAGATGGCGATTTTACTCTGCGGAGTATTTTCCTGAGAGGCTTTCAGCCATAACGAATGGATATCGTTAGTGAGTTCGATTTCTTCCTGCGCCTGAGCAATATGGCGCGATTTACGATGCAATTCGTCTTCCAGTTTATCCAACCGCTTTTCATAACTGGCGGTGATGCGCCGGATTTCATCATTGGCAAAGGCGCCGACACGTTCTTTGATATCGCGCAGTGAATTCCAGCCAATTAACACCAGCAGCGTCGATGCACCGGCAATTAAGTAGAAAAAATAAGTAACGGTATCGGTGGCGTAGGTCAGAGCTTTACTGGCGACATCCAGTTCTTTATCGACGATTTTTTCCGTCAGTTCGACCCGTGCATCAGCCACCTGCTGACGCAGATTTTTAACTTCATCCAGCAGATAGCGTTCAGTAAATGCGCTGTATAACGGCGCTTGCAGTTGCTCTATCGTCTGCTCTGCTTTTTCGTCGTTCAGGGTTTGTTGGTCTTTGCTGTCTTCGGCTTGTGCAGCCACTGGCATGGCCAGGGCTGCACAGAAACCAATCCATTTCAGGAAAGAGGTCAGGGTCAGGCGGTTTTCTGGTCTGGCCATGTATCGGATTGCTCTATCAGTTTTGAATGAAGTGCTTTTACGGCACTGGCATAGTCATTGTCGCTGACAAGGAACATTATATCTACCTGACGCATGGCCTGGTGTACCGAGCGGATATTCACTCCGGCATCGGATAATGCTCCAGCCGCTTTTTGCAGCAGACCGGTAATTTTCATATCGCTGCCGATTGCACTGACCATCGCCAGTTTTTCAACGCGGATATCGGCTTGCTGATAGGCCTGTTGCACGCGCTCCATCAAACGGTTAATCCGGCGTTTGTTACCTTTTAAGTAAAAGGTGACGGTGTTGGCGTTAAAGTCTTTGGTCAGCACCCGCACTCCGGATTCCAGTACCAGATCATTCATACGCTGGCTGTAAGAGGGATCGCCGACCATATCCTGATCGAAAATCTCCAGCGCCCAGACGTTGCGTGTTCCGGCAATAATTTCCACTTTAGGGGTACTACTACAGTAGTCGCTGTGAATCACAGTGCCACTGTGTTCTGGCTCAAATGTGTTTTTGATGCGCAGCAGAATATTCTGTTTACGCAGCCCGGCCGCGGCACGGGGGTGAATGGCTTCCATCCCGAGGTTGGCCAGCTGGTCAGCAACGTCGTAGTTGGTCTGGCCGATCGGGTGTACCTTGCCATCGCCAACCATCATCGGGTCAGCGGTGCTGAGGTGATATTCTTTGTGAATAACGGCTTCGCGCGCACCGGTAATGGTGGCAATTTTGCTGAAGGTCATTTCACTGTAGCCACGGTCAAAGGTACGCATCAGGCCTTCACGGCACTGGGTGTAACCGGTGACAATCGGCATTTCTGTGCTCAGATCAACATCACTGAAGGCCTGGGCAATATGATCATCCAGGCTCAGTTGTTCGTCAGAGCGCCAGTTGGTGAGGTCAATAAAGCGTGCGTTGACATCCTGGCTGCGCAGCAGTTGCACGGAATTAAACGCACTGTGCGCTTCCCCCAGAGCACTGAGCATTTCGCGTACGCGGTGCAGATGATCATCCAGCTGGAAGTGACCAAAGCTGCAAACCACTTCAAGATGTTCCAGGCACTCATGCACATCCTGAATGCGTTCCTGAATAAACTGATCCGCGCGCTTATTCATCATGGTGTCATCGGCAAACAGGTCGGCATTGACGGCCAGCATACTGTTCAGCACTTCCTGCAGTTTGTCCTGCCATGGACGGTTTTCGTCCATTTCGGCAAACAGGGCATACACACCGGGCTCGCCGCTTTTTTTGTGTTCCAGCAAGCCGTTGGTCATACCGGCATAAGCAGAAACCACGAATACCCGCTGATATAAGGTTTCGCCCAGCGTTGGGTGCTTGTAAGGGCGCAGCCAGATATTGTGTAAAACATCCTGATATCGACTCATCGACGTGCCGCCGATTTTTTCTACCGTATGGTGAGTCATGGTGTCTCCTTTCTGGCGTCAGTTCAGGCTTTCAGAGGATCGGCATCCAATGCATAAACGCCGTCTTTATCGTGTACTTCGTTGCCGATTAATGGCGGATTAAACACGCAGGCCATCTGCATATCGCTGAAACCGCGCAGCAGATGCTGGTCGTGTTTATCAAGAACGTACAAGGTGCCGGGCTTAATCGGGTAAACCTTACCATCGGCTGTGGTTTCGATTTCGCCTTCGCCACTGATGCAGTACACCGATTCAAGGTGATTCTGGTACCAGATCGGGGTTTCGGTGCCGGCGAAAATGGTGGTGATGTGGAAAGAAAAGCCCATGTTGTCTTCTTTCAGCAGCATGCGCACACTTTTCCAGTTGCCACCGTTGATGTTACGTGTGGAGTTTTCGCACTCTTCGAGAGTTCTTACGATCATAATTCTTTACTCAGTATCGGTTAAATAAACCGCCTGCCGGGTTTCCCGGCGGCAGGCGATTTTTATCAGGCGGGAGCGCTCAGGACGCTTTGGAGATTTGTTCGGCCATGACATCGGCAATGCACTCGGCGAGGATGCCAAGGCCAGCTTTCAGTGTGTCTTCTTCGATGGTCAGTGGTGTCAGAATTTTTACCACCTGACCGTCGGAACCGCTGGTTTCAATAATGAGACCGCGTTTAAAAGCCAATTCAGTAATGCGGCTGGCAACCTGACCGTTAACACACTCCAGACCTTGCATAATACCGCGGCCTTTGTGCTTCATCTGACCACCGTGTTCGGCCTGAATTTCTTTCAGACGGCTGCGGATCAGCTGCGCTTTTTTCTTCACGCTCTGGCTGAAGCTGTCATCAGCCCAGTAAGTTTCCAGCGCCATGCGGGCAGTAATAAAGGCATGGTTATTACCGCGGAAGGTACCGTTGTGCTCGCCTGGCTTCCAGGTATCGAGTTTTTCTTTCAACAGCACAATGGCCATTGGCAGGCCGTAGCCGCTGAGGGATTTGGACAGTGTAATGACGTCCGGCTCGATACCGAATTCTTCAAAGCTGAAGAACGTACCGCTACGGCCACAACCGGCCTGAATGTCATCGACAATCAGCAGCATGTTGTAACGCTTACACAAAGCCTGCAGGCCGAGCATCCAGGCGGCTGAAGCGGTGTTCAGACCACCTTCACCCTGAATGCATTCAACGATCACGGCGGCTGGATGCCCCAGACCTGAAGAGCCATCCTGCAGCGCTTTTTCAAAATAATGCAGCGTATTGAAATCGCCCAGGTAGCCATCGTACGGCATAAACTGCACACCTGGCAGCGGCATGCCGATGGCGCTTTTGTAGTAGTTGTTAGCGGTTACGGCAGCGGCACCCTGAGTCACGCCGTGGAAACCATTGGTGAATGACACAATGGTCTGACGGCCGGTATTTTTACGCGCAATTTTCAGCGCGGCTTCTACTGCGTTGGTACCGGTAGGGCCAGTGAACTGCACTTTGTACTTCATTTTACGCGGCTTAAGAATGCGCTCGTTGAAGCTTTTCAAAAAGGCGGTCTTGGCTTCGGTGTGCATGTCCAGGCCATGGGTGATGCTGTCCGACTCGATGTATTCCAGCAGTGCTTTCTTAAACACGGGGTTGTTGTGCCCGTAGTTCAGCGTGCCGGCGCCACCGAGGAAGTCGATGTATTCATTGCCTTCGTTGTCAGTGAGGATGGCGTTCTGCGCTTTGGTGAATGTCACCGGAAATGAACGGCAGTAGCCACGCACGTTGGATTCGAGTTCGTGATAGATATCCATGGTGTTTTTTACTCCTGTGCAAAAAGCATGAAGGGACCAATATGAACCAGCGTTTCGCTGTCGTGAGCACCGCCAAAGTGTTGTTCGCGGTTAAACAGCTCGCTGGTATTGAGAGGGGCGCCAAGGCTGTTAGCCAGGCGACGGAAGGTATTCCACGAGGCATCATTGCCTGGCGTAATACTGGTGTGCAGGTGATGCACAACGTGTTGATGGCGTTTGAGCAGAGCATGCAACATGCGGCTGGCGAGCCCTTGTCCGCGTGCTTTGCTGTCTACCGCAACCTGCCAGACAAATAAGGTGTCAGGCTGATGGGGCAGACGGTAGCCGGAAATAAAGCCGACCATGTCGCCGTTCTGTTCTGCGACAACCGCGGTGTCGGCGAAGTGCGAACACTGCAGCAGATTGCAGTACATTGAATTGACATCTAAAGGCTTGCAGCGCTCAACCAGAGAAAATACGGCATGACCGTCGGTTGCTACAGGCTTCCGGAAGGTGATATTGCTTTGATCTGTAATGTTTTTTTCTGACGTTTCTGTCGAAAAAGTATCCATTTTTTGCTTTCAGATGCCACGTACCGATTAATTAGCCTAGTTTTTGCTCAAAATGGCTAAGAATTAATCATTACGGCAACTGCCATTTACTTAGAACCCTAAACAATTTAGCATCGTGGTAATTTATTTACAACTCTAAATAATATGAGGCGATTCTATGAACGCTCAAAAATGGCTCACATTCCGCCTGGATGAAACCTGCTATTGCCTGCCGGTTCAGCAGGTGCGCGAGGTGTCGCATTTTCAGCAGCCGGAGCCGGTTCCGGGGGCCGAAGCGACGGTCGCCGGTATCATTAATCAGCGTGGCGATGTGGTGACGGTGCTGGATGGGCGCACGTTACTGGGGCTTGCGCCGCAGGAAGCAACGGATGACAGCCGTATCATGACGCTGGAGCTGGAGCATGAGGTGGTCGGGGTTGTGGTTGATCAGGTGCAGGAAATCATCGAGCTGGACAGCGCCGAAATTGAGCCGCCTCCTGAGGCGCAGCGGCTGATTCTGGGGACATATCAACAAGGTGACTCGTTGTTGGTTGCGCTGAATCCGGATCAGATCGGAAAGCTGCCGGAGGCCGATGGATAATGAATGTTTTGAACTCTAACGATGTTAGAATCGGGTCTTATCAGAATGATCCGGACAATGACATGAACCGTTACGATGAGGTGCTGGTTGCCCTGCGCCGTATTATCCGCGCGACCGACCTGCACTCACGCCAGTTGAGTAAAATTGCTGGCCTGACGGCACCGCAGCTGCTGATTCTGCAATTGCTGCGTCAACATACCGAATTGACGGTGGGAGAGGTTGCCCAGCGTGTGAGCCTGTCACAGGCAACGGTTACGACCATTATTGACCGTCTGGAAAAGCGCGGCTTTGTAAAACGCGAACGCGGCAGTGCCGATAAACGCAAAGTTTACGTCTATCTGACGCCGGAGGCGGATGCCGTGTTGCTCAACGCCCCGAAGCCATTGCAGGAAAGCTTTGTGCAGCAGTATCAGGATCTGCACGACTGGGAACAGACGATGATTCTCAGCTCGCTCGAGCGGGTGGCTTACATGATGGATGCGCAGCACATCGACGCCTCGCCGGTGCTGGATGTCGGGGCGCTTGATCGTATCGACCGCGACGCCTGAAACTCCCTTTCGGACGCTCTCCTCTGCGCTATTAAACAGCCACGCTTATGGCGTGGCTCGCACAAAGCCTGTTCCTCTCCTGCACCAATGTCACGCCGCACAGTATTTTCTTTCGGGTATAATGGCGCGCCTGCACCTGCACGGCGTCCGGTTTTTCCGCGCCCGACAAAGAGGACAAGCACCAGCCGTTGGACTGAGTTAGCGGCTGAGGTTCATGAATCCGTCATCCTCAATGTGTTACTCAATGCAGGCCCTCATATTCTGGAGAATTTCTATGACCGACGTAGTAATCGTTGCCGCGACCCGTACCGCTATTGGTTCATTTGCCGGCTCACTGGCCAGTGTTCAGGCGGTGGATCTGGGTGCGACGGTAATCCGCTCATTGCTGGAAAAAACCGGTATTAACCCGGCTGAAGTTGATGAAGTGCTGATGGGGCAGGTATTAACAGCGGCGGCCGGTCAGAACCCGGCGCGCCAGGCGGCAATTAAAGGCGGCCTGGCCAATACGACGCCGGCGATGACCATCAACAAAGTCTGTGGCTCCGGTCTGAAAGCGCTGCATCTGGCGGCTCAGGCGATTAAAGCCGGAGATGCCGACTTGGTGATTGCCGGTGGTCAGGAGTCGATGTCTAACGCCCCCCACGCGTTGCCTAATTCACGCAATGGTCAGCGCATGGGGCCATGGAGCATGGTCGATACCATGGTGGTGGATGGCTTGTGGGATGCGTTTAACGATTACCACATGGGAATCACCGCCGAAAACATCGCCGATGAATATCAGATTTCCCGTGAAGAACAGGATGCCTTCGCGGCGGCGTCTCAGGAAAAGGCACTGGCTGCCATTGCGGCCGGTACTTTCAAAGACGAAATCACGCCAGTGATCATTCCACAGCGCAAAGGCGATCCGAAGGTATTCGATACCGACGAAAACCCGCGTGCCGGAACCACCGCCGCCAAGCTGGCAGAAATGCGCCCGGCGTTTAAGAAAGACGGCAGTGTCACCGCAGGTAATGCGTCTTCGCTGAATGATGGTGCCGCCGCCGTGATGCTGGCCAGCCGTGAAAAAGCCGAAGCGCTGGGCCTGCCGATTCTGGCCACCATCAAGGCTTATGCGAATGCCGGTGTTGATCCGAAAATCATGGGAACCGGCCCGATTCCGGCGACCAAAAAATGTCTGCAAAAAGCTGGCTGGAACCTGGCCGATCTGGATCTGATCGAAGCGAACGAAGCTTTCGCTGTGCAGGCTTTGTCCGTTAACAAAGGTCTGGGTTGGGATGCGGATAAAATTAACGTGAACGGCGGCGCGATTGCGCTGGGTCACCCGATTGGTGCATCAGGCTGCCGCATCTTCGTTTCGCTGCTGCACGAGATGATTCGCCGCGATGCGAAAAAAGGTCTGGCGACACTCTGTATCGGTGGTGGTATGGGTGTTGCCCTGGCGGTTGAGCGCGCTTAACCGTTACTGACGCGCAGATGTAAAAAGGCCAGCCAGTGCTGCCCTTTTTTATGGCCTGTTCTTGCGCATTATTGTGCGGATTTTTCAGCGAGTTGTTTGACCACCTCGCCATTCATATACAGAGCATAACGGTCGCGGGCTTCTGACTGGGTTTCGTCATCCCAGTCTGTTACCACAAAACTGTCGTAATCGGCCTCGTGCAGTATTTGCGTCGGCTCGTGGCTGTGGCGGTAGTAGATATGATTGGCATCTTTAAGATAGCCACGCTTCAGCACTTGTATGCTTGCCGGATCGGCGCCAGCAATGGGCGCAGAGCGTTCACCGATCAGATCGTAAACCGCTGACTTATCACGCGCATACTCATCGGTATCGGGCATCATGGCAAATGTCGCCGCGTCTGCCATGGGCAGAATGACTCTATCCATGTAATAAATACGCTGTTTGTCTTTGGCAAGATAAGACCAGATGACACTGACCTCGTCCGGGTTTACTTCACCAATGCGCTCAGCTTCGTAATACAGCGTATCAGCGGATACAGCATAACTGCTGGCGTGATTCCAGGCGTCCGGCAGGCGTTTGAAAATAGCCGGGTTGGCGCCCGGTAGTTGTTTGCCACCCAGATAGACACCCTGCGCATCCACCCAGTATTCCTCATATTTATCCAGCGGCCGGAAGGTCAGCGGATCAGCGTCGGGCAAAAGTTCACCGCGGGAATACACGTGTTGGGCATCGCGCGCATAGCCGCCGTAGTAGGAGGTGCTGCTTAATACTTCAAAGGTGTCGCTATCGGCTCCTGCAACGGGGCGGGCATTGTAATAGACCTGATTATTGACGTTGCCATAACCGCTGCTGGGAATACCGCTCAGGGCATTTTTCAACATTGAACCATAACCGAATACACTGAGTGTAAGGACAACAATCACCGTGGCGACGAGAGTGAGAGTGCGGCCAGAAATGCCAAACAGCTCCGCACCAAATATCCAGTACAACGCACCTAAACCAATGGGATAGCACAGAAAAATAATCAGGCTGATCACATGGTCGGCGTTGTTTTCTGAACCCGGTGCATCAAGAGCCATCGGCGACATCATCATCACCATTGGCCAGAACAGCAGCAGCATGATGGTTATGATCTGAAAGACTAATAGCATCGGAATATCCTTTCCGTAAAAGGGTACATTGTCAGCCGGCGGCATGCCGGAGCAGGTAGGCATCATACAAAAAATAAGCACTAACGGCTGCCCGTTTTGTTGCAAAATGATGACTGCATCATGGTGGGTGGTTTGACCGTTGTGAAAAGCATTGCGCTTCTCATTCTATGGGAGGAGAGACGCTAACAAAGCGGCCGTTGCCTCTGGCTAACAAGCGCTAAGGCTTTTAAGCTGGAGCAAATAACTCGCCATGGAACGCATTATGACACTCACTGCTTCTTCTTTTGCCCTTGCCCAAAGCGGCCAGATGATGACTCAGCCACTGATTATTTCCGACCTGCTGGAATACGCTGCTGCCCATCATGGTACGCGTGAAATTATCAGCCGCCGGCAGGAAGGTGATATTCACCGCTATACCTACCGTGATGCGTTAAAACGCAGCAAGCAGTTGGCGAATGCCTTACTGGCTTTGGGCGTTCAGCCCGGTGATCGGGTTGCGACGCTGGCCTGGAACGGCTACCGCCATTTTGAGTGTTATTACGCGATTTCCGGTATCGGTGCCATCTGTCATACCGTCAATCCACGGCTTTATACCGAGCAGGTGGAATACATTATTAATCATGCCGAAGACTGCTATGTCTTTCTGGATCCCTGCTTCGCAAAATTACTGGAACCGGTGGCGGATAAATTAACCTCGGTCAAAGGCTTTATCTTTATGATTGACGCCGACCAGATGCCGCAGACCAGCCTGCCAAATGCCATTAATTATGAAGATTTAATGACAACATACAGCAGCGAGCTGGTGTGGCCGCGTTTTCCGCAGGATACCGCCTCGGGGTTGTGTTACACCTCAGGTACTACCGGCAACCCTAAAGGCGTGTTGTATTCCCATGCCTCTACGGTGTTGCATGCCTATGCCAGCCGTAATCCGGATGCACTGAATGTTTCTGCCGATTCGGTAGTGATGCCGGTGGTGCCTATGTACCACGTCTGCGCGTGGGGTATGCCTTATATCGCGCCGATGAGCGGTGCAACGCTGGTGCTGCCCGGTGACGGTATGGATGGCCAGAGTCTGCATGAATTAATCGAGCTGGCCGAAGTGGATTTAATGCTGGGTGTACCAACGGTTTGGCTGGGTCTGATCGATTATTTAAAACGTAACAATAAACGCATGGACTCGGTTAAAACCGTCGGCGTTGGTGGCTCAGCCTCACCAAAATCGTTGGTGGAAACACTGGATAAAGAATACGGCGTGTATTTATTACCAATCTGGGGCATGACCGAAACCTCACCACTGGCGACGCTCGGTGCACCAACCAAAGCGATGCAGAAAATGAGCGACGATGAACGCTATCGCCTGCAGACCACCGCCGGCCGGCCAATGTTTGGTATCGAGCTGGAAATCTTTGGAGAAGATGATCAGCCGCTGCCACACGATGGAACATCGCGTGGTTATTTACGTGTACGCGGCCCCTGGGTGTTAACGGCGTATTATAAAGATGAAAAACCCGATTCATTTTTTATCGATGCCAATGGTCAACAATGGTTCGATACCGGTGATATCGCCGTGATTGATGAACACAGTTATCTGCAGATAGTGGACCGCGCCAAAGATGTAGTGAAGTCTGGTGGTGAATGGATTTCCAGTATCGACCTGGAAAACGCGGCGGTAGGGCACCCGGACGTAAAAGAAGCCTGCGTGATAGGTGTGCGTCATCAGAAGTGGGATGAACGGCCGTTGCTGTTTATTGTAAAAAGTGAAGAAAGCGATATCGATAAACAGGATATCTATCACTATCTGGAAAGCCGTGTTGCCAAGTGGTGGTTGCCGGATGACATTTTGTTTGTTGAGGAGCTGCCGCACACGGCCACGGGCAAACTGCAGAAACGTACGCTGCGTGATGAGTATATTGATTATCTGGTGGTTAAATCATAAGTCCTGACGGTTGTTAAGATAGTACTTGTGTAGGAAAAAACAGAATAAAACAGGTGCCCGCGCCGGGCTGGCTTTCAATCTCAATGCGGCCATGATGACGTTTCATTATGCTGTATGATGTTGATAAGCCAAGCCCGGTTCCTTTGCCAATGTCCTTGGTGGTAAAAAACGGGTCGAAGATTTTATCGCGGATATCATCAGGAATTCCGCAACCGTTATCGCATACCGACAGTCGCCAGTCTGTATCTTTCTTGATAAGGCTTATTTTCAGCACTCCCCCGGCATCAACCGCATGGACTGCATTTTGAATAAGGTTGATCAATACCTGACTTATCATACCTTCATTGCCCTGAATGTCCGCGCTATCAGGAATATCCAGCTCAGTTTTGGCAATACCATTTAACTGATATTGCATAATTTTGACGGCGTTTCTGATGCAGTCGCATAAATTAATATCAGCCATCTCCAGCGAGTCACGGCGGGAAAATGTCCGGAGGTTATGCACAATATCTGTTACGCGCATCAGGCCGTTTCTGGAATCGCGCACCAAAGAGAAAATATCCTCCATCATAAATTCAAAATCGGCCGCTTCGCGTTCATTTGAAATTGCTTCCCGTAATTGATTGCCCATCTGCGCATCGCCTTCATTCATCGCATGAATAAACTGATCATGCAGTGTCAGTAATTTGCTCATGGTTTGGATATATTCATCCAGGGGGCCAAAATTACTCATAACATAAGATACGGGGTTGTTAATTTCGTGCGCAATACCAGCAGCTAATTGACCAATAGATGAGAGCTTTTCAGCATGATAAAGCTGCTCCTGCGTCTGATGCAGGCGAGATAATGTGTTGCGTAAACGTTGGTATTGGTTTTTCAGACGATTCTCGGATTGCTGACGCTCCAGTTGTGTTCTTACCTGCTCCATGGTTTTTTCCAGCAGACTCATACGTGCAACATCCAGCGTCGCCACGGATGATTCGCTCAGCAGCAACAGATAGTAGCCAACAATCTGCTGATAGCAGCGCACAGGAATGATAATGCTGGCGGTGATTTCATGGTCACAGAGCTTGCTGGCCATCTGATGCAGCGGCAAATCGCGCTGTAATTGCAATACAAGGAGCTGCTCCTGGTTCATCGGAGTTGCTGACATATTGTGCGCAAATTCAGACCAGGCGGATGACAGTGCCTGATTGGTGGGATACATACCCAGTAATGTTGCTTCTTTATCCAGATGCAACAGGCGGTCTGCATGGGTAAGTGAGGTCAGCAACATAGCAAGCTCCGCTAATTGTTCCTGACCTATGAACGTGGCCCGGTTCATACGCGCCAGCCAGGTCAGCAGCTCCAGTTCGCTGTTGCGGCTGATGCGCGAATGCTCATCGGCCTGATGCTGTTGCCACTCGGCATGCAGAATGTAAGAAAGTAGCTCCGGTTCAAGATCCTCGTGCGAATAAACATTCTGGATGCGCCAGGACCATAGCTGACTGAGCAAATGATGGCGTAATGCCGGGGCGGCAAAGCAAATCAGGCGCGTGCGCTGGTTGTTTAATTCTTCACGGAAATAACGTACCAGACTCAGTTGAGTTTCGCTGTGCGTACCATCCAGAACCAATATCAGCACAGGTAAGTCCCACTGTTTGCGCAGCCACTTTTTTAACGCGCGCAGATTATCCTCTGTGATATCGCCGACCGGAGCTGGTGCCATGGATGATGTGAGCAGCGGGTCTGACAATGACGGTAGCTCCCCCAAAGCTGACCAGAAAGAGGCAGTGGATGACAATGACATAGCGATATCTCTGAATGGACTACACTCAGCTTAGTCTGAATGCAATGGGTGTATATATCGCTCTGATATTGTCACTGTCGGATGTGTATATTTCGGTTATATGGAGGGCGCTCTATGCTGGTTCGTCTTGTGTACTACTCCATCGCTACGCGCGATATGTCTTTATTGGATATTCAGAGCATTCTGGAAGTCGCGCGTGCGCACAACAGCAGTATCAATGTGTGTGGCATGTTGTGTTACGAACAGAAATACTTTCTGCAGGTTCTTGAGGGTGATCGCGAGGACGTGAATGAGCTTTATCTGGAAATAGCGGATGATCCGCGCCACGATCAGGTTGTTATCATTAGTTATGATGCGATAACCGCACCATTATTTACCGACTGGAATATGGGGTTTGCTCCGGCATCCGATCATTTTTATCGATTGCTGAATGAGCTGGGCCAGAATACATTTCTGCCGCAGGAATTTTCTGCAGAACAGGCCTTATCATTTTTGCAGGGCCTGTCAGATTACCAGTAACAGGTGTGCTGCCTGAACGATGTTGTGCCGCAGCGTTATATCCTTTAACCCATGATTGCACCGATCTAATGCAAGGATGTGGCAGAGCGTGCCGGGTTAATTCTGAACAATAAAAAGCGGCAATCAAACAGGGTCTGATAAATTGCCGCCTTTATTTTCTACGAAACCAGAAAATCAGCTTTCCTGAATCTCTTCTTCGCCATCTTCCTGCGGTCTTTTAATCATCCGTGATGCCAGTACACCGGCTTCAAACAGCAGCCACATAGGTACGGCCAGAATGGTCTGGGAGATAACATCCGGTGGCGTAACCAGCATGCCGACGACAAAGCAGCCAACGAAAATATAAGGGCGTTTTTCAGTCAGAGCGGCAACGGTGGTCATGCCACTGAGTACCATCAGGAAGGTCGCAATCGGAATTTCAAAGGCGATGCCAAACGCAAAAAAGATTTTAAGAATAAAATCGAGAATATTGCTGATGTCCGGCATAAAGGAAATACCTTCCGGTCCGGCGGCGGTAAAGAAGCCGAATGCCAGCGGCAGCACCACAAAGTAGGCAAAGGCGATGCCGGTATAAAACAGGACAACGCTTGAGACCAGTAACGGAATACCGAATTTCTTTTCGTGCTGATACAAGCCGGGAGATATAAAGCTCCATACCTGATGCAGCAGAAAAGGCACGGCCAGCAGTACCGCCAGAACCAGTGTCAGTTTAAACGGCACCAGAAAAGGCGAGGCTACGCCAGTGGCAATCATATTGCCGGTGTTGGGTAATAACACCGACAATGGCTTTACCAGAATCAGGTACAGGTCATTGGCAAAGTAGAACATGCCAAGAAACAGCACCAGTACTACCAGTACCGATTTCAGCAGGCGGTTGCGCAGTTCAATCAGGTGGGCAATCAGGGGTTGTTCATGATCGGTCATGATGACGCATCGGTATTATCAGGTTTTGAATTGGCCGCAGGCTGCTGCGGGCCAGATTGTTGTGGCGCTGGCTGTGGACCTGGCTGTTGAGGACCTGGCTGTTGAGGACCAGCGACAGCTGCCGGTTTATTGTCCGGCTGCGTTTCTGCTTCAGGCTTGGGCTGAATGCTGTTAGCCGATGGCGAATCGTCATCGAGAAACGTGGCATAAGGATCTTTCAGCTTTTCGCGTAATTCTTCCGTACGCACCTGGCGCTCAAAATCGTCCTGGATATTGCTCATGGTACGGCGCATACGGCCAAGAAACAGACCCACTGTGCGGGCTGCTTTGGGCAGACGTTCCGGGCCGAGCACCAGCAGGCCCAGAATGGCAACCACCATTAATTCCAGAAAACCGATATCGAACATCAGATTTTATCTTGGTCTTTGTTGGTGCTTTTGAATTCGGCGTCTTTCTGTTCGCCTTCTTTATGTTCCAGCGTTTTTGCCGGTTCTTTATTCTCGTCTTCGTCGGCTTTTGCACTACCGTCTTCGTTTACGGCTTTTTTGAAGCTTTTAATGGCACCACCCAGATCACCGCCCAGATTGCGCAGTTTTTTGGTACCGAAAATCATAATGACGATGGCCAGAACGATTAATAATTGCCAGATACTGATTCCGCCGAGCATAGGAAAATCCTCTTATTCTTAATTTAAAAATTACATCAGAAACCGGGCAGCTGATCGCCGCCCAGTATATGAAAGTGCATATGGAAAACTTCCTGCCCTCCTTCTTTACCAGTATTGGTAATGGTACGGAAGCCAGTCAGGTTTTGTGTGCGGGCAATGGCCGGCAGGCTGAGCATTAAATGGCTCATCAGGCTGGCGTCAGTGTTTCTCAGATCATTGAGGTTAACGATATGGCGCTTGGGTATGACCAGCAGATGAGTATCGGCCTTGGGCGCGATATCGTGAAACGCCAGCAGGTGCTCATCTTCATAAACGACATTGGCCGGAATCTTTCCGGCGACAATCTGGCAAAACAGACAGTCCGGCATATTCAATCTCTCAGTTCTCTGGTTGGTACCGGGTTACTTGGGCGTACGTGACGCCTTTTCTTCCAGGCCGGACATATTAAAGCGTCGTGCCAGTTCATTAACCACGGCTTCCGGGCGCTCGCCCAGTTTGGCCAGTGCCACCAGAGTGTGAAACCACAGGTCGGCGGTTTCGTAGATAACATCGCTGTTATCGCCACTGGTCTCGGCATCTTTGGCGGCCAGAATGGTTTCGGTGGCTTCTTCGCCGACCTTCTCCAGAATCTTGTTCAGACCCTTGTGATACAGGCTGGCCACGTAGGATGAATCGGCGGCTGCGCTCTTACGTTCTTCAAGGATATCGCCGAGGGCGGAAAGTATATCGCTCATAGCTGTTTCAGTTTCATTAAGTGGCATCAATAAATATCTTTCGGGTCTTTTAACACCGGATCAACGCTGACCCATTCACCGTCCTGATAGACCCGGTAGAAGCAGCTTTCGCGGCCGGTATGACAGGCGATACCGCCAATCTGTTCCACCTGCAGGGTGATGACATCGGCGTCACAGTCGAGGCGCACTTCGTGCAGCTGCTGCACATGGCCGGACGATTCGCCTTTACGCCACAGTTGTTGGCGCGAGCGGGAATAGTAGATGGCGCGGTTTTCCTGCACCGTCAGCGCCAGTGCTTCCCGGTTCATCCAGGCCATCATCAGGATACGGCCGGTCTTATAATCCTGCGCAATGGCCGGTATCAGACCATCGGCGTCCCACTTTACGGCATCAAGCCAGTTACTCATAACATCCCCCGCGTTCAGAGGTCGCAGGATACCCCATGGCCGGGGTTTCGGGTAGGGCTTCGCCGTCAGCTGCAGGGAGGCAACAGAGGCTCTTGCGGCTACCGACCTGGGCAGGAATCCGCGTAGTGAGACAAATGCACCATAACAACGCTGCATGAAGAATGGGCAGCCTCTTTCTGGTGCTGATCACTTTATCGTTAACCAGTGCCGATAACAGGCGGTAACAATTCTGACTGAATTGTCAGCATTCGCCTCTTGAAGTATGCATTTTGGGTTATGTTTCACCGTTGAACTCAGGCATTGGCATGACCGCTGCTCTGGCATTGCAGACTCACAACGAGAGCTGCAAACCATGACGTTAACCAAGCAAAGAAGTAAAACCAGAAACCTGTCCCGCCGCGTATTCACACCGGCACCGCTGGCGGCCTGTATCGCAACCCTGCTGTTGTCGGCGGTGATGCCGGCGGCACAGGCGGAACCCTTTAAGCCGGAAGTCTTCAGCGTTGAGAAAACCATTCAGCCCGGGCCGAATGTGTTTATGAACGAAGCCGCCTGGGGTGGCGCCAGCCAGATTCACGTCTTCGCTCAGGATGATCTGCACTATAAAGGCTCGATGCCGGCGGGTATTACTTCGCAGATGAAAGTCTCGAAAGACGGCAAAACCGTTTACGTACTGTCCGACTTTGCCAAGCGCATTACCTATGGCCCGGTAGAAAGTGTGGTGCAGGTGTACGACGTAGACACCCTGAGCCGCAAGAAAGAAATCATCGTGCCTAATAAAGCGGTGAAATCCATTGGCATGACTCAGCTGCTGGAATTAAGCGCCGATGAAAAACTGCTGTATGTGCAGAATGCCACACCGGCCACCTCGGTTTCAGTAATCGATATTGCTGCCGGTGAAGTCATTGCCGAAGTGCCAACACCGGGTTGTTACGGCGTTTATCCGGCACTGAAAGGCACCAGTTTCAGCACGCCATGCGGTACTGGCCAGCTGAAAACTTTCACCGTAAAAGGAAAAGAATACAGTGTTGAAGCATCGGGCAAATTATTCGATGTGGATGCCGACCCGATTTATATCCACACCCAGCGCCGCAAAAACGGTGAGCTGATTCTGACCACCTTCGGCGGTGCGGTGTACCTCGCTGATGACAGTGGCAAAAGCGTAAAAATCAAAGAAAAGCTGCAGCTTAATGCCGGCATTGAAGGTGATTGGGTGCCGGGTGGTTATGCCATTACCGCTTATAACGAAGCCAACGACATGATCTTTGTGCTCATGCACCCGGATGCCTACGACGGCAGCCATAAAGACGCATCGGCAGAAATCTGGGGTTACAGCCTGAAGAAGAAAAAACTGATCAGCCGCAGTCCGGCCGAGCATCTGGTTGCGCTGACCGTCACCAGCAGCAAGCAGCCGGTGATTTTCGGCTCCAATGAAGAAGATGAAACCATTGATCAGTATGTGCTGAGCAAAGATGGCGACTTTATGTTTGAGAAGGCGGCGGCCGACGAAAAAGCCGGTTGGACCACCTCGCTGGCGGTGGCTCATGACTGAGTTACTGCCACTGGCGAGCCTCACGCTGCTGGTGTTTACCCTGCTGGTATTCCTGCGCGCGGCGCTGCATAAGGCACTGGATTTTCTCGAATTTCAGGGTTTTGTCGCCGATTACGAATTGCTGCCGGAAGCTTTGGTTAAGCCCGCTGCTGCTGCCTTGCTGGCCCTCGAAGGTGCTCTGGTGCTGATGCTGTTATTCAGCGCCAGCCGTGCTGCCGGACTGGTGCTGGCGGCGCTGTTGCTCGGGGGATATGCCATCGCGATGGGCATCAATATCCGTCGCGGTCATACCCGCATCGAATGTGGCTGTGGCGGTACTCCGCAACTGCTGAGCAAAACCCTGCTGCTGCGCAATGCGCTGCTGATGGTCTTCGCTCTGCTGCCATTGCTCGGTCTGCCGGAAGCACTGCAAAGCGCCGAAATCGTGGTGGCCATCGCTGCTGCTGTCTTTATGTGGCTCGCCTTCCTGTTATTTGAGCAGGTGAACGCCAACCTGCTGGCCATCCGTGAAATGGCCAACTCACTGAAACGAATTTAAGAGGTCGTTATGACTGCTTTGTATTTTGCTGTCGCATTTTTATTTGTTGCCGTAATGGCGCTGGCCCTCGCATTTTTTGTGCTGGCCCGCCAGATCGGCGTGTTGTTTGAACGTATCGCGCCGATGGGTGCGCTGATGAATGATTCCGGGCCGAAAGTTGGTGATTTAACCCCGGCCTTTACCCTTAACAGCCTGACCGGTGGTGCCGTGCACATTGGCCGCGATAAAGAAAAAGCCATGCTGGTGTTTTTCCTGTCGCCGACCTGTCCGGTATGTAAAAAACTGCTGCCGATTCTGCGCTCGGTAAAAACCAGTGAAAAAGACTGGCTGGATGTGGTGCTGGCTTCCGATGGTGAAGAAGAAAAACACCAGCGCTTTATTCAGCACGTCGGCCTGCAGGATTTTCCATACGTGCTGTCGACCGAGCTGGGTCTGGGTTACCGCGTATCGCGTCTGCCGTTTGCGGTGCTGATGGATAAGCAGGGTGTGATCCGCTCGAAAGGTCTGATCAACAGCCGCGAGCAGCTTGAGAGCCTGTTCAATGCCATGGAAATGGGTGTTGGCTCGGTACAGAGTTTTCTTGAGCAGCATTCCTGAACAAGCCACTCCTGAGCAAACAACTCCTGAGCATCACTCAGTAGGCAACGATTTTTAGGCAACAAGAGATATCACTATGAAACGATTTTTCGACAGCGTATTAACCGGCCTGGATAAAGGCACCGAAAATTTAACCCGCAAAGTCGCACAGCGCAGCAGTCGCCGCAGTTTTTTAAGCCGCGCCGGGATGCTGATGCTGGGCAGCGCCATGCTGCCGGTTCTGCCCTTCGACCGTAATGCCGGCAAAGCCTGGGCCGGAGAAGCGGAAGACGAAGCCCCGGCCGATCCGAATGATCCGACGGCCTGTGAATACTGGCGCTACTGCGCGCTCGACGGCAACCTGTGCAACGACTGTGGCGGCACATTAACCACCTGTCCACCGGGTTCCGAAGCGTCCAAAGTCTCCTGGGTCGGCACCTGCCGTAACCCGAATGACGATAAAGACTATCTGGTGTCGTACAACGACTGCTGCGGCAAAGTGGAGTGCAACGGCACCTTCTGCTTTACCAGCGAACGGGAGCGTCCGGGCTACCGCATGGGTCTGCATAACGACATTAACTGGTGTATGGCCAACGCGTCGCAGGGTTATCACTGCACCGTTGCTGTGCTGGTTGGTATGGCAGACGCCTGAAGCGGGAGCTGAGATGATGGTTCTGAAAAAATTCACCTTATCTCTGCTCTCGCTGGCAGCACTGGGAGCCGCGCTGGCGGCTCCGGTGTCTGCTGCCGGGGCAGCCGAGAACAATGGCGAGGCGCTGTTTAATCAGCGTTGTGCCGCCTGTCACCAGCCCGGCGGTATTGGTACGCCGGGGCTGGCACCGCCACTGGTGAACAGCATGCTGTGGCCGGCACTGGCCGAACAGGCTCCGGCGTATTTCTGGGGCGTATTAAATAACGGTTTGTCCGGCACGATTGAAGTGGATGGCATCGGTTATTACGGCCTGGTGATGCCGACGCAGGCGGATTTAACGGCCGCGCAAATGAAAGCACTGGCGGCCTATGTGCTGGGCGATCTTAACGGTCTGAATGCAGTGCTGGCTGATGAGGTGTTGGAGTACGCCCGCAGCACGCCTCAGTCTCACAGCCAGCTGCGCGGAGTACGGAAAAATGCACAATAAACAAGACGGGAAAATGCACTCAAAAATGGCTGCAGCCTGGTTGTTGCGCAGCAGTCTGCTGCTGGCACTGTCAGCCGGATCCTGCGTTTATGCGCAGGCTGCCGATGATGTTGCTCAGGTAAAGCCAGCTCCGGCACCGCAGGGTGAACTCAGCCCGCAGGCCAACTACGTGCTGCGTTGTCTGGGTTGCCATCGTCCGGATGGCGCAGGTTCTCCGGTGGGCGGTATTCCCGATTTTAATAATTACGTTGCCTCGTTTGCCGAAACCGAACGCGGCCGTGAATATCTGATGCACGTACCCGGCGTGGTGGGCGCAAGTCTGAGTGATAATGAAATTGCCGAGGTGATGAATTACATCATGCAACGCTGGGGCGGGACTTCCCTGCGGGCCAATTTCCAGCCGTTCAGCGCGGAAGAAGTGGCCAGGCTGAGACAAACGGACGTCGGCGATGTGGTGAAATACCGCCGTATTGTCGTGGCGGAACTGCAGGCAATGGGACTGCCGGTCGCGGATTATCCCTGGCCTTAATTTTCTGAGCTTAATTTCAGAGCAGCAGCACCATTGGCATTGTAAGACCTGCGGAAGATTGCACCATCGTCTTACAATGCACTTTTGGCCGGAGTCTGCTGGTGTCTTTATCTCCTTTATTCAATGCTTATCCTGCGCTGCAGAAGCTCATTCCGCTGGCGGATATTCCCGGCCAGCAGATTCCGACACCTGTTACCCATAGCCTCGATACGCCGCAACTCTGGCTTAAACACGATGATTTAACCAATGCGGTTTATGGTGGTAATAAAAGCCGCAAGCTGGCGTTTATTTTCGGCAAAATGCAGGCAGAAGGAAAAACCCGCCTGCTGACTTTTGGCGGCACCGGTACCAACCACGGTGTGGCCTGCGCCGTGCACAGTAAAGCGCTGGGCATTGATTGCGAAATACTGCTGTTCGATCAGCCGGAGAGTGAGTCGGTCAGGAAAAACCTGCAGGTGATGCAGCGCTATGGCGCGACGCTGCGTTACTGCGGCAGTCTGCTGAATACCGTGCTGCGTTTTTATACTCTGCAGATCCGTGACCGGCTATTACGCCGCAAACAGACCGAATATTTATTTGCCGGAGGCTCGTCGCTGCAGGGCGTTATTGCCTTTATTGATGCTGCGTTTGAATTACGTGAGCAGATAGAACGGGGCGAATGCCCGCTGCCGGAAACCATTATTTGCCCGGTGGGCTCCAGTGCGACCTTAGCCGGTCTGACGTTGGGCGTGGCGCTTGCCGGTCTGCCATCGCGGGTTATTGGTGTGCGCGTGGCACCTGCGCATCTTGGCCCTTTTCCTGCCTGCACCGTGGCGACGGTGAAACAATTAATGCAGCAGACACACAATTATTTGCTGCGTTTGCAGGGCGGCATTCCTCCATTCAACATTCCGCAACCGGTACTGCTCGACCAGTATTATGGTGAAGGTTATGGCGTTGCCTCGGCGGCCGGTGAGCAGGCTGAGCAATGGTTCCGTAAGCAGCGCTGGGCCGATGGTTTAATCGTGCAGTCAGAATGCACTTACACCGCTAAAGCGCTGGCGGCCTTACGCGAGGAGCTGGCAACGGCCAATGGCCCGGTGTTGTACTTGCATACACTGAATTCGGTGCAGGGGATTTATAGCGAAGCGGAAGCGGTTTAATGAGTGCACCTTGATCACGGCTGAAAGCCGTTCCTACTCATTCTGGCTCCTACTCACTCTGGCTCCCACGCTCGGCGTGGTAGTCTCTTGCTTCTTGATCACAGATGAAAGCCGTTCCCACTCATACCCGGCTCCCACTCGGAGCTTGGGAGCGAGCAATGATTTTTCAGCAATAAAAAAGCCGCAGATTCTGCGGCATTTTTATTATTCAGCGTTTTGGTTTGTTAACGATCAGCCAAACACTTTACGACCATCAATAAACACGGCGTTAACCGCGCCTTTTAAGGTCTTGCCGGCCACCGGGCTGTTGCGCCCTTTGGACAGTAGCGTCGAACGGCGGAAGCTTTGTTCTGCGGCCGGATCAATCAATGCTGCATTAAACCAGTTACCTTCGCTCAGTGACTGATTCTGTCCAAGCACGGCCGCAGGCAGTGTGCTGGTGGCGCGGATCAGAGCCGCTAGTTCCAGCTCGCCACGTTCTACCAGTCGCAGTGCCAGTGGCAGGAAACCATCGAAAATGCTCATGCCCGGTTCGGCATCGGCAAAAGGTGCTTTCTTGGCGGCCACTTCGTGCGGACGGTGGTTGGAGCTGATGGCCAGTTCGCCGGCGTTAACGGCGGCGAGCAGGGCCTGACGGTCGCTTTCACTGCGCAGCGGTGGCTGCACATTGAACTGGCTGTTGTAGCCGGTGACGGCTTCATCGGTATAAATCAGGTTGGCCAGCGGGGTGTCGGCACTGACGCGGATACCCTGCTCACGTGCCTGTGCCAGCATACGCACACTGCGTGCACAGCTGATCTGGCTGATATGCGCGCGCACGCCGGTCTGCTCAACCAGCAACAACATTTGCGCCAGGGCGATGGTTTCGGCGGTTTGCGGAATACCGGTCAGGCCCAGACGGGTAGCGGTCGGGCCTTCGTGCATGCAGCCGCCATCCGACAGCGCGGCGTCGTCGGGGTTAAGGAACACCGGAATATCGTAAGTCGCGGCGTATTCCATTACCCGGCGCAGTACATAGCTGTCTTTGAACGGCGCACGGGCGTTGCTCAGCGCCACACAACCGGCTTCGCTCAGACTGAACATGGAGGCCAGTTGTTCGCCGGCAAGTCCCTGAGTCAGTGCGCCCAGCGGCAGTACTTTGGCAAAGCCGGCTTTGGCGGCTTTTTCCTGAATTAACTGAATCACCGCCGGGCTGTCGGCCACCGGTTTGGTGTCCGGTAAGGCGCAGACATGGGTAAAACCACTGGCGCAGGCAGCGCGGGTTTCGCTGGCTATGGAGCCTTTATGGGTAAAGCCCGGTTCGGCCAGATGAGCACCCAAGTCGATCAGGCCAGGCACCAGTAACAGGCCGCTGGCGTCGATGCTGTGTTCGATACCGCCGGTTGCAGGCTTGTGGCCAATGGCGTGGATGCGTCCTTCGGCGACGTAAACATTGGTGACCTGATCGAGATTCTGTGACGGGTCGATCAGGCGGGCGTTTTCAATATGCAGGTATCTCATGCTTATGCCTCCTCCTGATCCGGCTCGTTATTGTGTTCGTTGTTTTGCTCGATGCTTTGTTCGGCGAGTTCGTTACGCTCCTGCTGCTGACCACTCATGGCCATGGCCATGACGGCCATACGCACGGCGATACCGTAGCTGACCTGATTGAGGATCACCGATTGCGGGCCGTCGGCGACGTTGGATTCAATCTCGACGCCGCGGTTAATCGGCCCCGGATGCATCACGATGGCATCGGGTTTGGCGTAGGTCAGTTTCTCTTCGGTCAGGCCGTAGAGCTTGAAGAATTCACCTTCGCTCGGCAGCAGGGCATTTTGCATACGTTCTTTCTGCAGGCGCAGCATGATGATCACATCGCAGTCTTTCAGGCCGTCTTCCATGCGGTAGTAAGCCTTACAGCCCAGCGCTTCGATATCACGCGGCAGCAGGGTGCCGGGGCCGATTACACGAACTTCCGCCGCACCCAGTGTACGCAGCGCATGAATCTGTGAACGGGCCACGCGGGAATGCAGGATATCGCCGACGATGGCGACGATTTTACCTTCGATAGAACCCTGATGGCGGCGGATGGTGAGCATATCCAGCATCGCCTGGGTCGGATGCGCGTGGCGGCCGTCGCCGGCGTTGATGATGGCAACGTTGGGCGTGACGTGTTCGGCAATAAAATGGGCGGCACCAGAGTCGGCATGGCGCACGACGAACATATCGGAATACATGGCCTCGAGGTTCCACAGCGTATCCATCAGGGTTTCGCCCTTGGCGGTCGCGGATTTGGCAATGTCGAGGTTAAGAATATCGGCCGACAGACGCTTGGCTGCCAGCTCGAAGGTGGAACGGGTACGGGTGCTGTTCTCGAAGAACAGGTTGACCACGGTCTTACCGCGCAGCAGCGGAACTTTTTTCACGTCCCGCTCCTGAGTGCTGATAAAAGAATCGGCGGTGTCGAGAATCTCGGTCAGGAGTTCACGGCTCAGGCCCTCGGTGGTGAGGAAGTGCTTCAGACGCCCGTCGGCGGTCAGCTGCACCTGGCTTGGGTCTGTGGTCATGGCGTTGCTACTCACAAAGTTTCATTAAATCTGGCTGGTGTTTCAGGCTTGGTATTTCCGGCTGGAGCCTCAGGCAAGGCTCAGCTGCAGTGGTGTCGGGCCACTTAATTTCACCAGCTGTCCTTCTTCCAGCGCCAGCGTGACACCGCACAGGTCTGGCTGGATGGGGAGTTCGCGGCGGCCGATATCCAGTAAACAGACCAGGCTGATGCTGGCCGGGCGGCCGTAATCAAACAGCTCGTTCATGGCGGCGCGGATGGTGCGGCCGCTCATCACGACGTCGTCGATCAGAATAATATGGCGGTCTTCGATGCTGTCCGGCAGCTCGGAGCCTTTTACCTGCGGATGCAGACCGTGACGGGTAAAGTCGTCGCGGTAGAAGCTGATGTCGAGGGTGCTGACGCCGTCTTCGGTCTGCAATTGTTGCTGCAGGCGTTCGGCAATCCATACGCCGCCGGTACGGATACCGACCAGCAGCGGTTGTTCAATATTGTTCTGTTGCAGATAAGCCGCCAGACGCTGGCCCAGCTCAGTGCAGGTTTGTTCGATATCGGGCAAATGCATAGGTGTCCTTTATTATTCGTGCGCCGGCGCTGCGTTTAACGGCCAGGCCGCCATCCAGCTTTCCAGAATTAATTGTGCGGCAATACCATCCACAGAGTTATTGCCAAAATCGCGGCTGCCGCCCTGTGCGATGACCATGCCTTTGGCTTCGTAACTGCTCAGGCGCTCGTCATGGGTAAACGACGGGCGGTGAAAACGGCCTTCGAGACGCCCGGCAAACTTCTTTGCGCGGCGACTCATATCACTGGCTGTGCCATCCATATTCAGTGGCAGACCAACGACAAAAGCATCGGGCTGCCACTCATCAATAATGCGCTGCAGCACGTCCCAGTCGGGCACGCCATCGCGCGCTTTAATGGGATTCAGTGGGCGGGCGGTGGCGGTAATGCGCTGGCCGGTGGCGATGCCGATACGCTGGGTGCCAAAATCAAAAGCCAGCAGGGTTTTAACCCGTACAGACGGTGCCGGACTGCTCATCAGGCATGCCCCGCATCGGAACTCAGAAATTCGGCACTGACGCCCAGCTGGCTGAGTGCGGCCTGATACAGTTCGTCGTGGGGTACATCAAACAGCAGGTGCTCAGTGGCTTCGATGGTGAGCCAGGAGTTGGCCAGTATTTCTTCGTCCAGTTGCTGCGCATCCCAACCGGCGTAACCCAGCGTCAGGCGGTAATCCTGCGGGCCGGTACCGGCGGCAATGGCTTTGAGGATATCTTTTGAAGAGGTCAGATGCGCCTGTTCGGTGACGTTCAGCGTCGCCCCCCAGTTGCCCTGCTGGCGGTGCAGAATAAAACCGTGTTCCTGACTGACCGGGCCACCGGCGTAAATGCCCGGATCAATACCGGCCAGACGGTTGATTTCCAGCTGCTCGCAGATTTCGTGAAAGGTAACCGGCAGCGGTTTATTCAGCACGATACCCATGGCGCCGTCGGCGTTGTGTTCACACAGATAGGTGACCGTACCGGCAAACCAGGAGTCTTCCAGTTGCGGCATGGCAATCAACAGGTGGTTTTTCAGGCTGTTAAGCTGTTGCATCAGTTGGCGTCCGAAATGTAGCGATTGCCCTTGAACTGCCAGGTGCGGATGATTTCCAGAATGTCGGTCTGTTTGCGCATTTCTTCGGTAAACGGAGCGAAAGGGGCAGACAGTCGTACGATGCGCAGCGCCGCATCATCCAGCACTTTTTTACCGGAAGATTCGAGGATGCGCAGCTCATTGATGGTGCCGTCCGGGTTGATGGCAACCAGCAGGCGCAGGCGGCAGTTGTCGAAGCAGCTTTCCGCTTCGCGGGGATAATTCAGGGCGCCCATCTGTTCAATCTTGCGCCGCCAGCTGTTCACATAATAAGCGTCGGTGGCTTTCATGGTGGAAGCGGCGGTCAGGCGCTGTACGCGCGGTTGTTTGGCGTAGGTCTGGCGCAGGGAGTCAAGTTTGGCCTCCAGGCTGGCCATTTCCAGACTGCGTTCCAGTAAGGTTTTTTCCGGGCCGTCGGGCAGGTCAACCTGCATGGCGCGGCGTTCTTGCTCACTGGTCACTTTATTACGACTGCTGCCGCTGGTGGTGACCAGCTGGCGGTTGCCCTGTACCTGACGCGGAGCACTGGCTTGTTGTTCCTGCGGCGAGGTTTCGTTGATTTCGTTGGCGTGGAAGGTGGCTTCGACATCGGTGGTCAGCATGCGGGCTTCATCTAAGGTGCCGCTGCCTTCCTGATTTTCCTGAGCAATAAAATCGGCCTGTTCCGGCGCTTTGTCGCTTTTGTAGGTCGCCAGTGTGACTTCCAGCGTCTTGGACAGGTTATCGCGGTCGCTGGCGGTAAAGCTGATGCCGAGAATAATAACGGCATGAATCAGCAGAGCCAGAAACAGGGCGAAGGACAAGCGATCGGAGCTGGTCACGGCGGTGGCTGACATGCGTGCAGAAGTACCTGTTTAAAGACTGAAAAACGGGTGCAAGTCTGCGCTCTCAGGGGGGATTTGTCCATATTCAGGCTGAGCGGCCGCTGCCTTACTATTTACAGTGCAGCGGCCTTTGCCTGTGGTGTTGGCGGGAGCGTGACTCCTGCAGTATTCCGGCCTTACTGAGCCAGCTTATCCAGCAGGCAGTCAATCAGCAGACCGGCTACGTCAATGCCGGAATCGCGGCTGATTTCACGCACGCAGGTCGGGCTGGTAACGTTAATTTCGGTCAGGTGGTTGCCGATGATGTCGAGGCCAACAAAATACAGGCCTTTTTCTTTCAGAATCGGACCGATTTTTTCGGCAATGGCGCGGTTTTCATCACTCAGTGGCTGGGTCACGCCCTGACCGCCGGCGGCCAGGTTGCCGCGGGTTTCGCCCTGTGCCGGAATACGTGCCAGACAGAAGGGTACCGGCTCGCCATCAATCATCAGGATACGTTTGTCTCCAGCGGTGATTTCCGGGATAAAGCGCTGCGCCATGATTTGCTGGCTGCCATGATTGGTCAGCGTTTCGATAATGACGCTGACGTTCGGGTCGTCGGCACGCAGGCGGAATATAGAGGAACCGCCCATGCCATCCAGTGGTTTGAAAATGACATCACCATGCTCTTTATGGAAAGCCTTCAGCAGATCAGCACGGCGGGTAACGATGGTTGGGCTCATCAGCTCCGGGAACGCGGTGGCGAACACCTTTTCATTACAGTCGCGCAGGCTCTGTGGTTTGTTGGCTACCAGAACGCCTTCCTGCTCCGCGCGCTCCAGAATGTAGGTGCTGTAAATAAATTCGCTGTCGAACGGCGGATCTTTGCGCATCAGGATGATGTTCAGCTCGGCCAGTGGCTGCTCGCGATAGTCGCCCAGATCGAACCAGTGCTCAGGGTTCATTGCCACCTTTAAGGGAGCCATGCGCCCCATGGCTTTGCCGTTCTGGATCGACAGGTCGCTCTGCTCCATATAGAAGAGTTCACAGCCGCGTTCCTGGGCGGCATGCAGCAGGGCCAGAGAGGTGTCCTTTTTAAAGGCGATGTCCGCGATAGGATCCATCACCACACCCAGTTTAATGCTCATATAAGGCTCCGTAAGATCAGGTGCTCGACGATGGCGCCATTGTAACCTATGGATTGTCCCGGCGGCGTAACTTAATTGTGTGACGCAGCGCAGCGCGCCGGCCTAGCCTTTGTTGCATAATGTGTGATACAAACGTGCGCAATGGCGTCTCCTGCGATTGTTGAACACAACCGCTCACTAAAACATAAGAAATGGATGGTTAAAGGCCTCCCTATGGACGATAACTTTCAGAATATTAAAGTCATGGTCATCGACGATAGTAAAACCATTCGTCGTACGGCTGAGACTTTGCTTAAAAAGGTCGGCTGCGAAGTCATTACCGCCACAGACGGTTTTGATGCACTGGCCAAGATTGCCGACACTCACCCGGATATCATATTTGTCGACATCATGATGCCGCGTCTGGATGGTTATCAGACCTGCGCCCTGATTAAAAATAACTCCAAATTCAAGTCGACTCCGGTAATCATGTTGTCCAGTAAAGACGGTTTGTTCGATAAGGCTAAAGGGCGCATTGTTGGATCTGATGAATATTTAACCAAACCTTTCAGCAAAGAAGAGCTGTTGGGTTCGATTCGTCAGTATGTAAAATCCTGAGCCAGCGACAGCTATAAAAGAGTTTAAGAGGTAACAGGCATGGCCCGCATTTTGGTAGTAGATGATTCTCCAACAGAAACGGAAGCGTTCCGCTCCATGCTGGAGAAAAATGGTCACGAAGTTCTGACCGCAGAAAACGGTGCCGATGGTGTGGCACTGGCGCGCAAGGAAAAGCCGGATGTAGTACTGATGGACATCGTGATGCCGGGCCTTAATGGTTTTCAGGCAACACGTCAGTTAACCAAAGATCCTGAAACCCAGCATATTCCGGTGATTATCGTCACCACCAAGGATCAGGAAACTGACCGTGTATGGGGTAAGCGTCAGGGCGCAAGTGGTTATCTGGTAAAGCCGGTTGCGGAAGCAACTCTGCTGTCCGAGATCGCTTCAGCTATGGCTGGCTGATATGCATCCGTACGCGCAGCTGCTGAACATAGCCGAACGTAGCCGACGCAATGCGTCGGCTTTGCCGCAACAGGTAGAAGCGGTTTCTTACTGGCGTGGTGTTGGCTTTATGCTCGCTGGTCAGACCTTTGCCGCCGACATGATTGATGTCGCGGAAATTCTGCAGCCACCGCGCCTGACCAAAGTACCGGGTGTGCGCAGTTGGGTTCTGGGTGTGGCCAACGTGCGTGGACGTATGGTTCCGGTGATGGATCTGGCAGGCCTTTTAGGGATGCCATCCAAGGCTAACTGGCGCAGTCGCCGGGTTTTGGTCGTCGAACAGGACGACCATCTGACCGGCTTGCTGGTTGATGCCGTACTGGGTATGCAGCAGTTTGCAGTCGATCGCCGGATTGATGTTTCCGAACTCGATCCGGCGTTCAGTAAATTTGTAGAACATGGTTTCGAGCGGGATGGGCGCGAATGGCCGGTATTTCAGCTGCGTGAGCTGATCCGGGCGCCGGAGTTCCTGCAGATTGCGGTATAACAATACCCGTGCAGCGGTTATGGTTAGGTAATCTGATCGAATCTGCCGTCAGGCAGATAATAATTAAAATACATGCAGTGAGTGTGGAGAGAACGGCATGAGCGGAAATACAGGAAGCGTCTTGTCGACGGTCTTCAGAAACCGGATTAACGGTGTTCTGGCGGGTCTGTTGTTCGTGTTTCTGGCGGTGTTTATCGGTATTACGGTGTACGTAAACCGCTTGGCAAACCAGGACGAGCAATATATTGAGCACGCAGGTGAACTGCGCGTACTGTCGCAGGAACTGGCAAAGAACGCGGTAGAAGCCGCGGGCGGTAAAAAAGAAGCATTCGGTCAGCTGAAGATTGCCCGTGATAACTTCGCCACCCGTTGGGGTTACCTGACGAAAGGTGACTCAGCGAACGGTCTGCCGGCTGCTGAAATTGCCACCATGACCAACGTAGAAGGTGTATGGAATAAGGTTCAGGGCAACGCTGACCAAATTATCCGCGCCGAAGATATTATTCTCTCCCTCCACGAAGTTGCCGCGACACTGGCGGAAACGATTCCTCAGCTGCAGGTGGAATACGACGAGATTGTAGAAATTCTGCTGGATAACGGCGCACCTGCTGATCAGGTCGCGGTTGCACAGCGTCAGTCCTGGCTGGCAGAACGTATCGTGCGCTCGGTTAACAAAGTATTGGCCGGTGGCGAAGATGCGGTAATGGCGGCGGATGCGTTCGGTCGTGACGCCTCGCTGTTTGGTCGCGTACTGAACGGTATGATTCAGGGCAACGTTGCCATGAACATCTCCCAGGTAAAAGATGAAGAAGCGGTTTACGCACTGGCGGAAGTCGCTGAGCTGTTTGAATTCGTATCCGGTTCGGTTGACGAAATTCTGGAAACCTCTCCTGAACTGTTCCAGGTTCGTGAAGCATCCGACTCAATCTTCAGCGATTCCCGTACTCTGCTGGATCAGGCATCCAAGCTGACTGAAAACATTCAGGACGGTGCCGGTCAGCGTGGTGTGCTGCAGGCGGTTGGTTATATTTCTGCGGTACTGGCATTGGTCATGATGATGGCGTTTGGTGTGGTGTCTTACCGCGAAACCCGTCGCGATCTGGATGCCACCGCGAACAAGAACGAACAAAACCAGATGGCGATTTTGCGTCTGCTGGATGAAATTGCTGACCTTGCGGATGGTGACTTAACAGCCTCGGCAACGGTAACCGAAGACTTTACCGGTGCGATTGCTGACTCCATTAACTACGCAATCGACCAGATGCGCTCGCTGGTATCGGCGATTAACGAAACAGCGGTGCAGGTATCTTCTGCTGCTCAGGAAACCCAGGCGACAGCGATGCACCTGGCCGAAGCTTCTGAACACCAGGCGCAGGAAATTGCCGGTGCCTCCGCGGCGATTAACGAAATGGCGGTGTCTATTGACCAGGTATCAGCCAACGCCTCTGAATCCTCTGCGGTTGCGGAGCGGTCGGTAGCGATCGCCAACAAAGGTGCCGAAGTGGTACAGGCGACCATTAACGGCATGGATAACATCCGTGAACAGATTCAGGAAACGTCCAAGCGTATTAAACGTCTGGGTGAATCCTCACAGGAGATTGGTGACATCATCTCCCTGATTACTGACATTGCCGACCAAACCAACATTCTGTCTCTGAACGCTGCGATTCAGGCCTCCATGGCCGGTGATGCTGGCCGGGGCTTCGCGGTGGTAGCGGATGAGGTACAGCGACTGGCAGAACGTTCAGCCGCTGCAACCAAGCAGATTGAAGCGCTGGTTAAAACGATTCAGAACGATACCAACGAGGCGGTAATCTCGATGGAAACCACCACTTCGGAAGTGGTGCGCGGTGCTCGTCTGGCGCAGGACGCCGGTGTGGCACTGGAAGAAATTGAAAACGTATCGAAAAACCTCGCGGAATTGATTCAGAACATTTCCAACGCCGCCCGTCAGCAGGCATCGTCTGCTGGTCATATTTCCAACACGATGAACGTTATTCAGGAAATTACCTCGCAGACGTCTGCCGGTACGACCGCAACGGCGAAATCGATTGGTAACCTGGCGGAAATGGCCAACAAACTGCGTGAATCGGTAGCGGGCTTCAAACTGCCGGAAGCTGAGTTGGACCTTCATCAACGACAGGTGCTGTAACCTGACAGATGGTTGGATGACGTTTAATGAACCATCAGTTACGTACAGGTTTGAGTACTGTTCCGGAGATGGACGACACTCAGTTCGTTCGCTGGCAAGGTTTGCTGGAAGAACGTACCGGCATGTGTCTGGCGCCGCAGCGCCGCTCGTTTCTGCAGACCAGTCTTGGTCTGCGGATGCGCGAAGTGGGCTGCGACAGCTATCAGGAATACTACGACCGTATCGTCAATGGCGCTTCCGGTGCTATCGAGTGGAGTACTCTGGTTGACCGCCTGACCGTACAGGAAACCCGCTTTTTCCGTGATCCGGATGCATTTGCGTTTGTTGAGCAATTTGTCCAACAAAAAGCAGCTGAAAGCGGTGATGATGGGGCGCTGGAATTCTGGAGCGTGGGTTGTTCTTCCGGAGAAGAGGCCTACAGCCTTGCCATGGTGGCTGAACGTCACCTGACAGCGCAGGGAAAACGCTACGCTGTTACCGGTACTGATATCTCAACCATCGTGTTACGTAAAGCTCGTGCTGGGCGTTATCAGCCACGCGCCCTGGACTGGGTGACGGATGAATATCGTCAATTGGGGTTCAAAGATCTGCAGCCGGGCAGCCCGGTGCAGGTATCCGACACGCTGCGTCAGCGCTGTTGTTTCAGTCAGGTAAATATCCTGAATCTGGCCAACTGTCCGCTGCAATCTCAGCATGTTATTTATTGCCAGAACGTACTGATTTACTTCCGTCGCTGGCGTCGCCGTGAAATTCTTAATGTCCTCGCCGAGCGTCTTGCTCCCGGTGGCATTCTCGTTATTGGTCTTGGGGAAATGGTGGACTGGCAGCATCCGTTACTGGAACAGGTTCATAGCAGCCGGGTATCCGCGTTTGTGCGTAAGCAATCGAATTCGACAGGGGAGACCACAAGGCGATGAGCCAGGACTACATCGCCCTGGAATGGGTAAAAGGGGAAATCGAAGAGACTCTGCAACAAGCCCAGCAGGCGCTGGAAGCTTATGTGGAGAATCCCCAGGACAACAGCCGGCTGAAATTCTGCCTGAGTTACCTGCATCAGATTCACGGTACTCTGCAGATGGTCGAATTCTATGGTGCTGCTCTGCTGGCGGAAGAGATGGAGGCTATCGCTTCGGCGCTGGCTGACTCTTCGCTGAGCAACGAGCGTGATGGTCTCGAGATTCTGATGCAGGCGATTATTCAGCTGCCTCACTATCTTGAGCACGTCAAAGTGGGCCGCCGCGATCTGCCGGTGGTACTGCTGCCGATTCTTAACGAGCTGCGTTCTGCCCGGGGTGAAAGCTTCCTGTCAGAAACGGCGTTGTTTGCGCCGACCATTCAGCACCATGCCCCCCTTACGGAAACTCAGGCTGCCACTTTTGCCAGTGATGACTTCCACCACTGGGCACGTAAAATCCGCCAGATGTTGCAAACAGCAACCCTGCAATTGTTACAGAACAAGCAGCCGGATGTCGCCAAACAATATCTGAATAAGGCGTTTGCCCGCTTACACAAAGCGCTGGGTAAAACGCCCCAGGGATTGGTGTGGTTACCAGCGCTGGCCTTTAGCGAATGGCTGCTTAAGCAACAGCATTTCCCCAACAGCGCCAAGCAGTTACTGCGTCAGCTTGATCATTTGCTGAAAGCCGCGATTGAAGAAGGTGCTGCGGCGATTAATCAGCCGCCATCGGATGAACTGCTGAAAAACCTGCTGTTTTATGTTGCCCGTACCGACGTAAGTGGCGAAGCCATCCGTCAGGTTCAGGAGCAGTTTGGCCTGCGCCAGGCGCTGCCAACCGAAGCCGAAATTCAACAGGAACGCGATGCATTATCCGGTCCTGATCGAGATACCGTCGGCCATGTGCTGGGTGCGCTGGTTGAAGAAATTGCTGCGATTAAAGACCGTCTCGACCTGCTGGTGCGCAGTGATGATGACCGCGTCGTGTCTCTGCAGGCAATGTCTCCGAGCCTGAAACAGGTAGCGGACACCATGGGCATGCTGGGTCTGGGCATGCCACGTAAAGTCATGCAGGAACAGCAAAGTCTGGTCGCGCGACTGATCGACAGCGGCGATGTTGGTGACAGTCATTTGCTCGATATGGCCGGTGCTTTGTTGTACGTCGAAGCGACGTTAAGTGGCATGCAGCGCGAAGGTGATCTGAACGCCCGCAGCAGCGAGAGTACGCTGTCCGATGCGCAGAAAGCCGTTTTGCGTGAAGCGCGTAACGTACTCGAACAGGTAAAAGATGCCGTCGTTGAGTACATTGCCAAGCAATGGTCGGTAGAAGAACTGCACGAAGTGCCGGGTCTGCTGCACACCATTGAAGGCTCGCTGAACATGATCCCGCTGCCACGGGTTGCCGGTATTCTTTCCCGCGCAGCGGCGTTTGTGCAGACGCAGTTAATTGATCAGAATCTTAAACCGCAGTGGTCGGTGCTCGATGTTCTGGCTGATGTTCTGACCGGCGTTGAGTACTTTATTGAACGCTACTCTGAAAACCCGCGCAGTGCCGGTGCCGAGTTGCTGGATAAAGCCGAAGCGGCCCTGGTTGATCTGCCAGCGACGGAATCACTGCACGACTCCCTTGATGATATCTCCTTCGACGGCGATGAAAATCTGCCGGAAGTCGAAGTCACCTCTTTTGGTGATGCACTGGCTATTGATGATGACGAAGATGCAGAAATCGTCCACGCAGAACCGGAGCGGCATGATGTGGTTCAGCTTGAAGAAGCCGAGCTGGATCTGACGGCGGATGATGAGTCCGGATTTGATCCTGAAGCGGAAGCTTTGGATCTGAGTGCTGAAGACGATGGCGTGATCAGCCCCGACACTGTTGCCGATGACAGCATCAGTTTTGATTTTGACAATCTGCAGCCGGAAGATGATTCCGCCGACCTGCATGAACTGGTTGATCATCTGCGTGAACAGCAGGCGGATGATCATCCGTCTGTCGACGCCCCGGCATCAGAGGCATTGGTTTCGTCCGACCATGCGGCAGCAGAATCCGAACCAGAAACTGAAGCGGAATCTGTGCCTGTTAATGTTCCGGGGACTGCGCTTAACCAGGCGTCTGCTGCAGACGATGACGATGATCTGATTGATGATGAGATTATCGAGATCTTCCTCGAAGAAGCCGAAGAAGTGACCGAAACACTGAACGAATTCTGGCCACAGCTGAAATCCAACCTGGATGACAGTGAGGCTCTGAGCACCGTTCGCCGTGCTTTCCATACCCTGAAAGGCAGTGGCCGTATGGTCAAAGCCGAATTTATCGGCGAACTGGCCTGGTCCATCGAGAACATGTTTAACCGTGTGCTCGATAACACCATCGAGATTAATACCAACCTGATTGCGCTGGTCGACTATGTGATCGGTCAGCTGCCGTTACTGATAGATGATTTCCGTCAGCAGCGTCCGGCTTCTGTCGACATTCAACCGCTGATGGATTACGCCAGTGCGCTGGCCAGTGGTCAGAGCGTTGCGCCTTTTGCCGCTGATGCACCGACGGAAGTGGCTACTGCGGAAGCGGTTGCCGAGCCTGACAGCAGCGATGAAGACGAAGATGACGCGCTGCTGGAAGTGTTTGAAGGCGAAGCCCGTTCTCACCTGGTAACACTGGATGAGTTCGTGCAGGAGTCGTATGCCGAAGACTATATCAATGGTCTCAGTGACCAGCTGCAACGTGCGCTGCACACGCTGAAAGGCAGTGCTCATATGGCTGGCATCACCGCCATTGCCAATGTTGCATCGCCGCTGGAGCGTCTGGTTAAAGAGCTGCGTGCGTACCAGATTAATAACAGTGCCGATGTGGTCGATCTGATTGCCACCGGTTCCGGCCTGATTGCCTCAGCACTGGAAACCCGTGAACTGTTGCAGGCCGAGCATATTGCTGGCGCCGATGTGTACGTTGAGCGTTTGCATCAGCTGGAAAAACAGCTGCTCGAACCATTGCAGGTTGAAGACTCTTCCCGCCGCGGACCAAATCCGCAGGCGATCGCGCAGTTCCTTGCCCAGGGAATGGATTCGCTGCTGGATGCAGACCGCTTACTGAATCGTTGGCACCACGATCACGACGACAGTGTTCTGACGGCGTTGACTCAGGATTTGCAGGAAGTCGGTGCCGGTGCCGCTGAAGCAGAAGTACCGCACATTCAGGCGCTGGCTGATGCGTTGAACAATCTGTATCTGCGCATTCAGAATGAGCAGGCTGCACCGACCGAAGAGTTACTGGCACTTGCCTCAGAAGCTCACGAGGCTGTGCTGGCAATGATGGACTGCCTGGCTGCCGGTCAGGAAACCCAGAGCCCGGATGAATTGCTGATGCATATCCGCAACTGGCAATTCCCGCTAGCGGACATGGGCGATGAGCTGCCGGTATTACAGCTGGACGATGTGGTCACTGACGACGATGAAGATGATATCGGCCTGGCTGATGTCTCTTATGACGTTGACGGCGATGATGATGTGCTGTCGGTTCTGTCTGAAGACTACAGCGCTCAGGAAGACGATGTGCCACAAGCCGAATTGGACGTGGAGCCTGTTGTTCCGTCGCCAGCGCAGAACGAAGCGCACAGCGAGATGGACATGCTGCCTCTGCCGGCGGTAGAAGATGGCGACGAAGACGAGATTCTGGAAATCTTCCTGGAGGAAGCTCAGGAAATTACCGAATCCGTTGAAACCGCACTTCAACGCTGGCGCCAGCACCCGGATAACCTGCTACACGTTGCCCAGTTGCAGCGTGAACTGCACACCCTGAAGGGTGGCGCACGGATGGCCGAGTTATCAGAAGTGGCCGACCTTTGTCACGAGCTGGAAACGCTCTACGAAAATATCAACGATGGCCGCCTGGCTGTGCAGATGCAGATCTTTGATCTGCTTGAGCGCGCTCACGATGAGCTGGGTACACAGCTGGATGCAGTGCGTGAAGGTGTACACCCGGCCGCAGCTGACAGCATGATGGCCGAAATTCGTCAGTATCTGAAAGGCGGTGCCTGTGGTGAATTGCCGGAAGAACTGAACGAAGAAGACGGCGATCTGGACGACGAAAGCGAATTTGCCGAGCAACCACCGTTACCGGCGGTGCAGGCCGAAACTCTGGATGAGTCGGACCGGGAAATTCTGGAAATCTTTCTCGAAGAAGCCCACGAGCTGCAGGAAGCGCTGGATCGCGCCTTGCACGATTGGGAACAGGAACCGGCCAATACCGCCGGTGCCGAAGAAGCGCAACGTGTGCTGCACACCCTGAAAGGTGGCGCACGCCTCGCGGGTCTGACCGAGATTGGTGACCTTGCTCATACGTTTGAGGCCAATATCCTTAAAGCGCAGCAGGGTCATATTGACCGCTCAGCGGCCTTCTTCCAGTCTGCTTATCAGCGCCAGGATGAGTTGATTAACCAACTCGACGCCGTGGAAGCCATGCTGGCGTCGGATGGATTGGTGGTGCTGGGTGAGAAATCACTGACCATCGAGCCACTGACGATTGATGCTGAACCTGATTCAGCCGCCGCTGAAATCAACGAGCCAGCACCAGAAGAAGAGCAGAGCGAAGAAAAACCAAGCGCTGCACAGTCTTCCGACGTTGCAGAGCAACCGGTTTCTGATCCGGCCTCTAATGTTGTGCCGCTGCGCCGTGCTGTACCGGATGCACCGAAACAGGATAAAGCCGCTGCACAACAGGCCGCGCGGAAAGCACCGCAGGAACTGGTTAAAGTATCTGCCGACTTGTTGGACAACCTGGTTAACCTGGCCGGTGAGACCTCTATTGGTCGTGGCCGTCTGGAACAACAGGTGACCGACTTCTCCCATACCCTTGAAGAAATGGATATGACGCTGGATCGTTTACGCGATCAGCTGCGTCGTCTGGATATGGAAACCGAGGCTCAGGTTATTTTCCGACAGGAACGTCAGGGCCCGGACTATGAAGACTTTGATCCGCTGGAGATGGACCGCTACTCGGCGATGCAGCAGTTATCGCGTGCGCTGGTGGAATCTGCATCGGATTTGCTCGACCTGAAAGAAACCCTGAGCCATAAAACCCGTGACGCGGAAACCCTGTTGCTGCAACAGAGCCGGGTAAACACCGAGTTGCAGGAAGGTCTGATGAAGACCCGCATGGTGCCATTCCAGCGCCTGGTACCGCGTCTGCGCCGTATTGTGCGTCAGGTAAGCCTGGAACTGGATAAACAGGTCGAACTGCGGGTTTATAACGCCGATGGCGAGATGGACCGTACCATTCTTGAACGCATGATCTCTCCGCTGGAGCACATGGTGCGTAACGCGGTTGACCACGGTATTGAAAATCCGGCGCTGCGTGCTGCTGCGGGCAAGCCCGATATCGGCAGTATCGAACTGGATATCAGCCGCGATGGCGGCGACGTGGTTCTGACCATGAGTGATGACGGCCGCGGGGTGAATCTCGAGGCGGTTAAGCGCAAAGCGATCGAACGCGGACTGATGGACCCGGATGCCAACCTGTCGGATCAGGAAATCATGCAGTTTATTCTGCAGGCGGGTTTCTCTACAGCAGAAGCGGTGACGCAGATTTCTGGCCGTGGTGTGGGCATGGACGTTGTGTCCAGCGAAATCAAACAGATGGGCGGCAGCGTTGAAATTCAGTCAGAAGCTGGTGCCGGTACCCGCTTTGTTATCCGTCTGCCGTTCACGGTATCGGTTAACCGTGCCCTGATGGTGCGTGTCGGTGACGATCTGTATGCCGTACCGCTGAATAACATTCAGGGTATTGTGCGTGCCCCGGTAGCGCAGCTGCAGTCGCTGTACGATCAACCCCAGGCCGAGCGTAAATATCATTATGCCGGTACCGATTATCGTATCGAGTATCTTGGCGTGATGCTGGAAAACGAAGCGCAGCCGAAATTCAGTGCGCAGCATATGCCATTGCCGGTACTGCTGATCCGTGGTGCTATTCCGTTTGCATTGCAGGTGGACTCGCTGCTCGGCTCGCGCGAGATTGTGGTAAAAACTCTCGGTCCGCAGTTTGCCAGCGTTATGGGTGTTTCCGGCGGTACCATTCTGGGTGATGGTAGCGTGGTAATCATTCTTGATTTACCGGCGATGATCCGTACCCAGGCGAGTCTGGAATATCAGCAAGCGAAACTGCTCGACAGTCAGGCCGCCGAACGCCGCCACGAACTGGAAAACCGTCTGCCACGAATTCTGGTGGTCGATGATTCGGTGACGGTACGTAAGGTAACCACCCGTTTGCTGGAACGTAACGGCATGGAAGTGTTCACCGCGAAAGACGGTGTGGACGCCATGGCAACATTACAGGATCACAAGCCCGATCTGATGCTGCTGGATATCGAAATGCCGCGTATGGACGGCTTTGAGGTTGCCTCGCTGGTGCGTCACGATTCGCGCCTGAAAGATATCCCGATCATCATGATCACCTCGCGTACCGGTGACAAACACCGTGACCGGGCGATGTCGATTGGTGTGAACGAATATCTGGGTAAACCGTTCCAGGAAGACTTGCTGCTCGGCACTATGAACCGTCTGCTGGGGCGTGAGGAAAACTGACATGGCCTTGCCCAGGGTAGGGATCCTGGCCGACGACCGGCTGCAGCAGCATCTGCTCAAATCCGCATTGATTCATTTCGGCTTTGATGTGGTGATTAACACTGATCCGCAGCGCTTTGTGCTGCTGGATCAGAGTGAACTGCAACTGGATGCCTGGCTGGTCGATATTCGTCAGGAAGACGACGAAGAAAATATGCAATGGCTGGAACAGTTACTGGACGGTGATGTGCCGGTATTGCTGGGGCTGGAAAAAGCGCCGCAAAAAACCTGCACGACATTTCCCAAATGGGAAAAACGCCTGTACGGTAAAATGCGCGAAATTATCAAAGTTACACCGGTGGTGGCCGAAGATGTCGCGGTACTGGACCGGCTTAATGTTCCTACGACTTCTCCGCGTATTCCACTTCCCGGTATCTTTGCTAATCAGAATTTCAGCGGTAAAGCCGCGGCTCAGGTCTGGGTGCTGGGTGCATCATTGGGTGGGCCCGGTGCGGTAAAAGATTTTCTTGATGCTTTGCCTGGTGGTCTGCCGATTGCTTTTATTTATGCGCAGCACATTGATCCGCGTTTTGAAGAAACCTTATGCAAAACCATTGGCCGCCATGCTGAGTACGAGCTTAAAAATTTCGTTGCCGGCGAAGTACTGAACTGCGGAGAAGTTCTGGTCGCTCCGATCACGGATGAATTCCGCTTTGATGGTGATGGCCTGCCGCGCAGTCTTGAACGTGCCTGGCCCGGACCTTATGGCCCGTCTATAGATCAGGTGATCCTGAATGTGAACGAATACTACGGCCAGCGGGCCGGTTATATTTTGTTCAGTGGTATGGGTAATGATGGCTCGGAAGCCGTGATGAGCCTGAGTAACAGTCAAGTACCGGTTTGGGCGCAAACGCCGCAGAGCTGCGCCAATGCTTCAATGCCGGAAAGTGCGATCGAAACCAATCGCGTCAATTACATCGGTGACCCTTACCAGCTGGCACTGCAGCTGGTGAATTGCGTTAAACACAGCGGGATAAATATTCATGAGCCAATCCATCACTAAAACCGATACTCCGGATCAGATCGACTGCCTGTTGATTCCACTGAAGGACAGAAACCTGCTGCTGCCTAACGTTTCAGTTGCTGAGATTATTCCGTTTTCCCATCTGCTGACCACGGCTTCCAGCGTTGACTGGATTCTTGGCCGCATCGACTGGCGCGGCACACCGGTGCCGGTACTGTGCTACGAAATGCTTAACCGTCAGCCAGCTCCGGCTCCTAACCCGAATGCCCGCTTCGCCATTGTGAACGGTGTGGGTGCTCACCCGCAGATGCCATTTTATGCGCTGCTGGTTCAGGGTATTCCAAGCCTGGTGCATATCCGCGAAAGCGAAATTCAGGAAGTAGAAGCCATGCACATGGGCGACTATGATCAGAGTGCGGTCAGCATTGGCCAGGATGCCGCAATGATTCCTGACCTGGAATTGGTTGAGCAGGCTCTGCTGCGGCATATCTGAGGGATAAGCCATGCGCATCTTTTTGCTGTTGCTGTTAACCGGGCTGATTAGTCCTTGTCTGGCCGCATCGCGCGATCTGACTTTGTTTGAAGCTAACGCCTACCACCTATCGACAGCAGTAGCGGTATTAGCGTTGCAGCAGGGCGCTCCTAAGGCTCAGAAGCAACTGGACACCGTTATTGCAAGGGGCAACCAACTACTGCAGTCCAAGCAATGGCCGCTGATTGCTCAACAGTGGCAGGAGTCACTGGCCTTTATCGCGGAAAAGCGTGACATTGCAGCAGCAGGCTCTGAAGCGGGATTTCCGAATGAATTACTGGTTGTGCAGGGAAAGCTCTATGCCGCCATCGAGCAGCGCTCAGCTTCGGCTTCAGATCGTAATGATGCAAGTACACGCGACATGGCCTTGCTTACGCTGGAAAAGATAACAGCAGAATACATGCTGTTTAATATCAATATATTTGGTGGACACGCCGTTATTGAAGCTGGCATTGAACACAATGTCGCCTTATTTCGAGATGAACTGGCAGCGCTAAAGGCTCAGGATAGTGATTTGGGCAAAGACCTTATAGGGCGCTGGACATTTGTGGAAGAAACCATTCTGGATTACAACAACCGGTCAGCACCGTTTATAGTGCTGCGCACTGCTGATGGCTTACGGGCTAAAATCACGAATTCGCTTGACTGATGTAGCCGGATATTTACTGCAGAAGTGATTAATCTGGATGCAGATTAGTCAATAGAGATAATAGGAACAAGCAGTTTAATAATACAGTTTCAACTTTTAGCCCTGTTATAAATTTTAATCTGTACATTTTCTATATGGAGTAAAAAATGTCGGGAATTTTTTCGTATTGTTCTCATGCAGTTCGCAAGCATGATAATCGGATAGGTATGGTGCTTCTCATTAAAGATGAGCACGATATTGTAGAAGATAATATACGTTTTCATGCCGCTAACGGTGTTGATCAGTTTATTGTAACTGATAATGGATCTACCGATGGAACAAGAGAGATATTGGAGAGGTTGACCAAAGAATTTTCTGTACATGTTATAGATGAACCTTCGACCGACTTTCTTCAAGCCAAGTGGACAACTCAAATGGTGCAGCTTGCCAGAGAAAAATTTTCTCTAGACTGGGTAATGTGCTCCGATGCTGATGAGTTTTGGTGCCCCAAAGAATATAATAACTATAAAACTATCTTCTCCAGCAAGATTGATTCTGTTATTAATTTTAATAGATTAAATATGTTGATGCCGATATCTGCAAAGGATACAGACTACGACTATGCAGACACGACGTTGAAGGTAATTAATCCAGTCGTGTTTGATAAAAAAAGTAAAGTTGTATTGACTCACGATAAGCTATCAATGTCTCTAGAAAAACTCGGTAATAAAGTTGCAGTTAATCCTTACGGCCTGGTTAGGGTAAAAGCTGGTAATCATAATGCAAAACATATAAACCGTTTTAATCGTTACCTTTCTGACGATATGACTGTGTACCATTATCCATTTCGCTCGTATGCTCGCTTCCAACGTCAGGTAGAAAATATTATTCTGAATATTAATGGAGGTAAAGCTGAGCTGGGGCAGGCTTCTTATCGGTGGAAAGAGTTGTATGAAAAAGGTCAATTAGATGAAGAATATGAAAGATTAATTCTAAATGCGGAGGATGAGCGGGTTTTAAGAAAGTACGGGATACTGGCAGATGATCTTCGTATTGGAGAACGTATAAAATCTGCCAGGGTCTGCGCTTAGTTCTTTAGAAAAATATTGTATTCATCCGGGGTCCCGCTGAAGATAATTTCATCGGGAGCTACCAGCTTATAACGTATAGCAAAATCGTCTCTGATAAGGTAGTTGTACATCGGTGCAATATAGAGTTCCCCTCTTGTAAGGCCGTTCTCACCGTCGCGTTCCATCTCGGTGAAATAATCCATAAACAGCTGTATAGATCGGAAAAAATAAAGACCATCAGAGCATAAATCTGAAATTGGATTTTTCTCAGCTGTTTCAATAACTCTTCCCGGATCCTTCGGATCTTCTTTGGCAAAAGACCAGTTGTCACCACTTCCCTTGAAAACTTCAAGATAACCATCAACGTTATTAATGAAATTGGGGTGTGAGAAACCAGTGCGAATCGTGTCGATGTTAAAAATGGTGATAGGCTCATCCTTAACAGTATTAAGTAACGTCAGGCCAAGATAAACAGTTTCAGCCTGCCCCCTGGTTTCACTTTCTAAGGTAACAATGTTGTAGTCTGATATGCCCAGCTTTTGGCATTCACTACTAACAAACTCTTCTGTATTGAATACGTCACGGATGATAAATAGAAAGGATTCAGTCTTGAAGTATTGACTGAAGCTTGAAACACAATGAGAAAATAAGCTCCTGCCATGAGCATTTAACATATATTTAGGCACTGTATATCCAGCTTTAAAAAACCGACTACTCATTCCAGCCATTGGTATTACGATCATTTTAATAAACCCTTATAGCGGTTGAACAGTCTTAAGGCATTCGCTGTTAGTGCTAACTGCCTCTGCTCGCAATCATCGTGCAGTGGTAGCATGGAAATGAAAAGATTGATCATTATTGGGATAATATCTTCTATCTTGTAACCTAGGTTGTAATCTTTAAACAGGCTTTCGCTTAATTCATCCAATACAGTATTTTCTGGAATAGAGAATATCAGTTCATTGTCTGGATATTGTTCGATTTGATAATTTTCCGCAATAATAAAGTCATAGCGGCCGATAATAGAATGACATAGTTTAGCGATATCATAACGAATATCACCATATGGGGTGAAATTCTTTTCATCAAGTGTGCCGCGAGGATCAATCAGGCGTATTGATTGCACCCGGAAGTCATAAAGAATATTACTGAAACAAAAATCACCATGGCAGACCGCAATATCTTTAGCAGATGCCGGTGGTATCGAACGGCAGCACATCTCTGCTATCTCAGTCAGGGACGGTTGCTCTTCACCATTAATTATCCATTTATCATCAGGGGATATTACCCCAGATTTTCGTAGTATCTCAAGACGTTCGAAAACTTTATTCTGATGTAGTGCTTGAATAGGTTGCTTTAATATCTCTGGACCGCTGTAACCCCGTGCTGCTGTAATAAACTCGTTGCAGGCTAATATTATACGTTGCCATGCTACGCCGGGAAGTTCGGAAAATACAGCTATCTCATTAAGGGCTGACATGTAGAGATATTCAATTTCATAAGACGCTGATTCGGCTTCTTTAGCGAAAGAAAAAACGTGAGGAGTATAGATCCTCAGTCGCTCCGGTAAAGCTGTAAACCAACGATATTCGGCTTCCATTTTCCAGGATTTTTTGCTGGTTTTTTTTACTACTCTTGGTGAAATATCAAGATCGTTAAATGCCCTTTGGGTTGTGATTTTTGATTTCGAACGAAAATATGTATGCAGGTGACCAAAATCTAACCAAGCGGGATAATGTATGGCTTCAAGGGGGTGTATTTCGGAATAAATATTTAGTGCTGAAATAAAACCCGAACTTTCCCGCAGGGAATTCAGCAGGGTATATCTTGACGAAAACTGGAAGTAGCCACTGACTACCATGCCTGGTGTTCTGGCATCAAATTCATCGGTGAACAATGTTTTATTATTGCTTTGAACAATTCCCGCCCACTTGTAATACTCATCTGTACGGGCAATGGATACTTGGTCTGGATAATCTGTATTGATATCCTCGATAAGGGTATCACCATGAACAATAGTTACAGAACCTTCTGAATCGCCGGTTTTTTCCAGGCATTGAATTAATGATTCTTTTAAAGATAGCTCAGGTGGTAAAAAAATAACTTCAATATTATTTTGAGATAACCACTTTAGATCATAAGGTGGAATCAGGTAGTTGCTGGGTAATGTCAGTATTTTCCTGGATGTCTCCGGCATCTGATTTAACTGATGCTGGTAGAGTCTCTTATTGCCAACTGGCAGAAAGGCAGGTGGGATCTTACCAAATTCAGAGGCCAGCTCGGCATCAATAAATTGAGCAGAGGTAATTATCAGCATATTACTTTTCTTTAGCCAGTAGCTGAATGATTTCATCATAGTTCAGTGAGCGAAATTCTGATGGTCGAATTGACTTGTCATCAATATAGAATCCATCATTGCCACACCAAGGTTTACCCACATGAATTTCATCATAGGGAATGTTGTGTCTTGCCAGCCACTCAAATATGACGGGCAATGTGTTGGCAGTTATCTTTCCGACGGAGGCATTGTAAGTGCGCATGTTACGGCTGGTGCTAATGATTATGTCGAATCCCTGTTGTTTGTACATGCGTAGCTTTTCAATCATATCAAGCCTTGGCAGGACGCTATAGTAGTCGCCAGTTCCTTCAATTGTCAGGGTGTTATCAAGATCAAATACTAATCGTTTCACAATGATTTTTCTTTTTTGGTGGGCGAATTTTTTTCGGATTGATGCCCGAAACTTTCTTCATAAACCAGGTTGTAGACCTTTCTTTTTTCCGGAGCTTGATAATCCGTTGATGCTGGGCTTTGACTATTAATTACCAACTCACTTTGGATGTTCATTAAATCCAGAGCCATATGAAAAAGGCTATCTAGCATAAAGGGTTTATCATAATTTAATTTTAGCGCTTTGGATTCAGTACTGTCTTGCGTTGATGTCCAGACAATAAATGGGATTTCCATCATTGCGGGTGTCAGATTATCAGGTGTATGTCCTTTAACTCTTGCTGTCTGATAAACTTCTTCTCCATGGTCAGAAAAATAAGTTAATGATCTTTCGTATCCTGACTCATTTTTAAGCAAGGCCAGTACTTCGCCAATAAAATAGTCAGAATAGAGAATAGAGTTATCGTAAGCATTAATGGTATCAATTTCATCTTCTGATAGTGGTGATTCATAACCGCTAACACTGTTATCACTAAATTGTGCGAAATTATCTGGGTAGCGATTTTCGTATGCAGCATGGCTTCCCATCATGTGAATGAATATGGTTTTCTGGGAAGCAGGGTCTGTAATAGCCTGACGAATACTGTCGAGCATATACTCGTCGAAACGACGCACTTCCACACCATTGAAATCATTACTGATGTAATGAGTAACATCCGCTTGGTGAGAAATGGAAGCAATAGTTGCCCGTTGTGGCTGCTGATTGGATATCCAGAATGTTTTGTAGCCTGCCATTCCGGCGACATCAATTATGCTTAGTGCTTCACGATATTTCTCGCCATCATTCGCGGCGGCTGCCGTCAGGGCAACCCGGAGAGATGCCTGCGTTTGTACATGACTACTGATCACGTTGGTAAATACAGCAAGCTCGTCGCGTAGTGAATCAAGTACAGGGGTTGTATTCCGTGGATAGCCATAGATACTCATGTGATTACGTGTGGCGGACTCGCCAATAATGAAGATATGCGTCTGGGGTTGTTCTGAGTTATTGATTCCAACCTTTATTGTGCTGTTTTCCCGTAGGGATTTTCGCAAGGCAATTTCATGCTGAACAGAGATGCTGCCTTTGTAATAAGAGGGGAGGGTACCAAGTACTCCCGGAATGGTATCGTGATATTTTCCCATCACCGTTGTCCGGTATGCGACGACAACAATAAGAATACCACCTAACAGCAGAATAGTTTTACGCATGCGACCGCGCTGGGGTGCCTTACTGAAATACACGGCCATCGCATATGTTGACCATAACATCAGTAGTAAGAATGACTGCTGCCATGATGAGTATGTTGCTATGTATTCACTGACTTCGTAGCTGTCTGTATTCGCTACGGCTTCCATGGTTGCTGTTGTGAATACTCCACCAAATGAATAGGCATAGCCAATATCTGCAGTTCCGCCAATAGTAAAAGGCAATAATACAAGTGCTGTAAACCAGCGTTTATCTACCATTGTAATCAACATTGCCGTGATAAATGACCAGCCTATGCGTGAGTTATATTCTCCTTCTCGTACAAAATCGGAAAAAATAACTTCATTCAACAGAGGATAAAGTAGGAGCAATAAACACCAAAATAGAGGGTTGCTCAGAAAGTTTTTGAAGCGGTCATGCTTTGTAATCATTACATAAGTTCCGGGTATTTCTCAGCAATGTATTTTGCCATGTTGGCATTGCGTTCACAGCTGGCTTTGTGACTGCGAAGAGGAATGTTGTGCGCCGTCATACCAATAAATTCAGGGCGCAATAAACGCAGGCCAAAGTTTTCTTCAGTAACCTGTAAGCCTGCCTGTTGAAGGTAGTCTTTCAGAATGACCTCAGGAAAACAACGTTCAGAGGCGGATCCGGAAAGGAACTCTGTAGTCAGCCAGTGGTACAAATTGCAGTATTTCTTCATGGCAGCTGGTCGGCCGATGGCGAATTGATCGCCATAGCCACCATAGCCGTTATAGTTGCGGTCAATAATGATGTCATTATCGGTTAGGGGCAGATCTTCACAATCAAACTGGCCGACCCAGAAGTTGTCATAGCGCATTCGACAAATCAGATCGTAGTCTTCAATTTTATGACCTCGGGATTCAATACTGTTAAAAGCCTGCTGAACACCAAACCACATAGGAAAAATATTGGGACTGACATATGGGACCTTTGTTCCATCGCCAAAGGTTTTCAGACCATAGTTCGTGATCGCAGCCCGTTCTTCTTGTGAAAATTCGGGAGTATCGGATTCATACAGGAAGTAATTATCCAGAAGAGCAAGCAGCTCAGGATGACTCTGGCCCGTCCAAGAGTGACAATAGTACGTAGTCTCATGGCCGTGAAAGAAACGTTTAAGAGAGTTTATGCAATGCTCAAGGCTGCGGGGTTGACCGCTCAGAATGACGGCAATACGCAAGCGCTTTTCCGGTTCTCTTCGCTGTTCCTGGCTAAAGGAGATCAGCTTTCGGTTTTGCCGTTCAGTTTTTTTCTTTAAACCCTGGATCAGAGCCCTGGGGCCAAGCAGAGTCAGGTAGTGATCAAACTGCTCTTCCGATATTCGTGACTTTGTCACCAGAAACAATTTTGCCATTAACCGGGCAGTCTTATGCCAGCGCTTTTTAGCTAATTTATGAAAGAGCTTTCTTTCCGTTGTGTTCATGGAGTTTTGTTCTCCTGGCAAGACCGTTCACATGCTGTGATCAGCAGTGCTTGCAATATCAGAAAATACATCAGTGTAAATTTAGTACTTAAAAATATTTCACTACTACTGTAAATCATAAACTGCAATGTGCTTATTAATCCGGCTTTTGCATAAACTGATGAACGATGATTCCAGAAATAAAGAATCAAGGTCATCAGTAGAATCAATAAAAGAACTGCGCCAATGATCCCTCTGCTGGATAATACTTCCATCAGCTCATTGTGTGGATGCTCAAAATAAAAAGAGACCTTATGTTCATCACGAAGCTCTTTTAATTTACGTGAAAACCCGTCTAACCCATTACCTATCAAGGGGTTTTCTTCGAAGGATGCGAGCGATACTTTCCACATGTCCAAGCGTAACTGGGTTGAACTATCGAGAGTCACAGAGTTCTGGCCGAACTTAAAGGTTTGGGCTACCCGGTTTCGTAGCATATCGGAGGACGTGAATATGATTACAAGCAGTATTAAAGCGATGATGGCTTCGCGGATTTTGATCAAACGTAAAAAAGGCAATGCAATTAAAACCAGAGGGATGCTAATCCAGCCACCACGAGTCTGCGACCAGAAGGAAGCTGTGAGCCCCATACATAGTCCAATTACACCAAGCCAATACTTACCTTTAACCTTTAGTTCGGTATCTCTTGAAAGAATTAATGTCAGGAAAGCGCTGGTAAGGCAGACATTACCCCAGAAAATGGGATGTGCTGAACTATGACCTCGCAGATCGCTGCCATTGAGTTCTCTTATTACCGGATACAGAGCGACAAAGGTTGCAGAGAAAGCCAACCAGAAAAACCATGTACGGCTGACCGGACGTTGCCAAAGTACATAGATTGCGACGGGTGCCAATAGATAAAAGGAGAGTGCACGCATCATTCCTGAGGAAGTTTCAGACACTGGATGATGGAAGAAAATCATCAATGCGTATGCAAAAATTGCTACAGATATGGCAATAAAACACCGAACCCCCAGGCTGGGTTCTGGTTTGGTTGCTCGGTTAAAAAGAATTAACAGAGGACTTAGCAGTAACAGTAAGGTCGCGAGGCTCTGACTGCTGCTCTGATTGCTGTGGCTGAGCAGGAATACAGTGCACAGAAGAAACAGCATGAAACCGGTATAGATACGCTGTGAATAGTGCAGTAAGTTGGAATAATTCATCAGACAGACTTCTTCAGTTGATCGCCAATAGATGGACAAGCTTCGGTTACACCAATCTTATTCGTAGCAGCGAGCTCACTGGCTGACAAAATAAACTTATTAAATTCCTGCTCCAGCAGGCCCTGCTCATACAGTTTTACCCAGCGCCGGTAATGGTCGCCCATGCGCGCATTGGTGTCGCGTAATAAGCGCTGGCGGTTAATAATATTGGCTTCGAACTGAGCATAATTGCGGATCGGGTAGTGGTACACCGTAATGCCGCTTTCTTCGCGCGCATTTACCCAGCGCCAGCCATGCTTCGCGCGGTGATTACCGCCCTTGAGTTTAATCAGGCCGTGCGGATTCACGATGGTTTTAGGGCTGATTTTTACCAGCAACATAGAAACCGCCGTGTCATTAATCTGGGTGTCGGAACTGTACAGGATCGGATTTTTTACCGCGTACTGCGCCTGGCTGTAATGGTAACCGGGTTGCTGGCATTCTTCGGTCAGCACCATATTGCGGCGCTTGAGTGTTACCACAGAATCATCGGCGTGCAGATGATCTTTTAAAGTGGTGCCTTCGGCGGCCAGCCAGAACTCATCGGCATCGTTGGAAATCACCAGATCGGCTTTTAGCGCTGTGCGTGCGTACTCTGCCAGCTGTGTCATCCATAAAGCCTGCTGGTAATTCTGTGCCGGCTGGTCGATAACGTGCAGGTCAAACTCGCTTTTCAGCGTTTCCAGCAGCTCGCGGGTACCATCGGTTGAACCGTTATCCATTACCGCAAAACAATCGACACTCTGCGCCGCATGGAAACGGATATTGTCTTCAATAATATCGATTTCGTTACGCACCAGCAGTGTCATCGCCAAACGGATCGGCCCTTTGCGGGTCAGGCGGTGTGCCCAGTACTGCAGTGTTTTATGCAACATAATGGTCTTCGTGTTAGCCGTTAATGGCGCTGCGTTGGCAACGCGGTCATTCAGATTGGGGAGGTTGTCAGCCGGATACCCAGCGTGGTCAGCAGTTGCTGCCAGCTGGCATCGGTATCAGCCCGCACCGCCGCACTGACGTCCAGCTCGGGCCTGAGCCATTTGGCGGTCAGCAGAGCAGTGGATACGTCGCCGCTGATTTTACAGTGTTGTGGCAGCAGAGGTAACAGCATTTCCATCGGAATGGCGGCAGGCACCGCCCATGCCCGCGCGGGCAATTGCCAATGCCTGACCGCCATGTCTGCACTTTGCAGTTCGTGACCGGTGCGCGGATGGTGCTTGTAGGCAATGTCTGCACCACAGCTATCCAGCCATTGCCCAAGTGCTTGCTGCTGATCTGACATCACAGAGCTGTGCGGCAACAACAGCAAGCCATCGAGCGTGCCCAGAGTCATAGGCTGTTCGCCGAGGCAGATCTGCGCCAGTTGCGCGAACTCCGGGCGTTGCAGATTATTCGGCAGAGGCTTGCAGGTTTTGTTCTTAAGTATCGGCAGGGCGGAATTCGGGAACGCGAGTATCGAGTGATCAATCCAGGCCGATGCGCCGATGGCCGGAGGCTGTTTCCACCAGCGTCCGTAGGCCACTTTCTTGGCCATATTGTCCAGCACCCGGTCTTTCAGCCAGTGCGTCTTGCGCCCCAGATAACTGTAAGTGCCATCATCCAGATACACGCCACGGGCGTTGCTGTGGGCCATAGAAAACTGAAATTCAATGCGGCGGTCGTTGCCGATATAGATCCAGTCTGGCTGCAGTTCCTGCAGGCACTGGCGGATGCGCCGGAAGCCCTGCAGCCGCTGGCGGCGTTTGCCTTTACCGGACGCCTTTTCTGATAGCAGGCGGATATTCGCGAACGGACTGTGCTGCCAGCTCAGTAACGCCTCACGGAAGGTGGCGGTGGTGCTGGTCTGATCAATCAGGCCGAGTTCGGCTACATCGCCTTGTGGCAGCTCAAAGGCAACCATCGCGGCGGTCAGCACATTGAATGGCGTAGAGGCCATAAACAGGTGCTTAGCCAAGGGATTTTACCTCGCGCAACAGGTGCGCACAGGCGGCCTGAAGATGCGCATCGTCGGCATCCTGCCAGCGTCCCGGAATCTGGTAATGGTTCTTCAGGTAGCTCAGAAAGCCTTGGCGGATGGTCGGGTTAGGACTGAAGTGCGCCAGCTGCAGCAGTTGCAGTTCCAGTTCGTCCTGACTTTGTGCGCTGAGCGTCAGGCCGGGCAGATTATAAAATGCCTGACCCAGCACCAGTGTATTGATGTTGGCGATAATAGCTTCGACGCCCACGGTGGAATTAATCGTGGCAACAGCATCGGCATGGGCAATCAGCGCGCGGGTATCGCCACTGGTACGCAGCTGAATTTTGCGCGACTGTGCAGTTAATTGCTGTGCCAGTTCGCTGTAATCCTGATCGCAGGCCGGATGGGTTTTCAGCACCACGCAGGGCATTTTTTCACCCAGTTTTTTTTCAGCGGTAAGCAAGGCCTCGGTGAGGGCAAACATATCCTGCAGCCAGGGGGAAAACAGCACAACCTGACTGTCGGTATTTACCTGGAACGGAACGAAGATGTAATGCTGGGGCAGGTCATCCGGACGCTCGGGAACAGGCTCATGTGGCAGGTTGCTGTTGCCGGACTGGGCAATAAAAAACGCCGGATCGCGCGGTACCGAATTGAGGAAGTTAACGCCCTGACGGTCGAGGGTGGTCATACCCGGCAGCAGACCGTTTTCCATGACCAGTACTTTGATGCCCAGTGATTTTGCCGCGGCAATCACAACCCCCTGGCGGAATTTCAGACCGTTCCATAACACCATATGGCTGGCTTTGCTGTTTTTCAGTGACTGGCGGTAAATGGCAAACAGCAGATGTGCTTCGGCCAGTTTTACCCGGCGGAAATTACGCCAGTAGCCGGCGCTGCGGCTGCGTCCTTTACGGCTGTTCTTCTTCTCACACAGATGATCGTCCACTACCTGAGCCAGCTCTGCATGGGAGCCGGGAATCTGGGTAAGCCAGCGCAAATCAAGCCACAGGGATTTATGCCAGATAACGCAGGCATCGGTATCCTGCACCTGCAGGCTGTGGCAGAGGCGGTCGAAATATTGCTGGTGAATACGCCGGGCGGCGAAGAAGGCGATTTTCATGCTGACTCCTCAGATCAGCCGCAGAGTGTATCTCAGGGACTGCTTACACTAAAGGAATCCAGTCTGTTGTGGGGGAGTTTTTCTCCATACCCGCAGAGAAAAGTACTCCTGATGGGCGGGTTTAGTGATAACTGACCGAATAATGTAAAAGCTCAGCCGAAAAACGGCTGAGCAGGAAGGCATCAGATCAGATTCTTCCACACCGCCAGGCTCGGTTTAGCCTGATTCAGGGTGTAAAAATGCAGACCTGGTGCGCCGCCATCAAGCAGGCGACGGCACATGTCGGTAACCACTTCTTCACCGAATTTCACAATGCTGTCGCTGTCGTCGCCGTAGGCTTCCAGCTGCTTGCGGATCCAGCGTGGAATTTCGGCACCACAGCTGTCGGAAAAACGCGCCAGCTTGCTGTAATTGGTGATCGGCATAATGCCCGGAATAATCGGGATGTCCACGCCCATCGCGCGCACGCGATCAACAAAATGGAAGTAGCTGTCGGCGTTGAAAAAGTACTGGGTAATGGCGCTGTCGGCGCCCGCTTTTACTTTGCGTACAAAGTTTTCCAAATCTTTCTCAAAGCTGCTCGCCTGCGGATGCATTTCCGGGTAAGCCGCCACTTCAAGGGTGAAATGGTCGCCGGTTTCCTTGCGGATAAACTCCACCAGTTCGTTGGCGTAACGCAGTTCGCTGCTGGCCAGGCCGGAGCCGGATGGCAGGTCGCCACGCAGGGTGACAATGCGGTTAATGCCCAGCGCCTGATAGCGTTGCAGCAGGTCACGCAAATCGGCGGTGCTGTCACCAACACAGGATAAATGCGGCGCGGCGGCAATGCCCCGTTGCTGAATGGCTTCGACCATCGAAAAGGTACGGCCACGGGTGGAACCACCGGCACCGTAGGTGACCGAGAAAAACTCCGGATTAAACGCCGCCAGTTCATCGCGCACGGCGAGAACCCGGCTGGTGCCTTCCTCGGTCTGGGTCGGGAAAAACTCAAAACTTAAAGTGGTCATGCTGACCTCGTATTCTGCGGCGTTTGCCGTCTGTTTCGCGATGACGCAGGAGGGGCCGGAGCCCCTGAGCCTGTTGTTGCCGTTATAACTTCAGTATTGTTCGCGGGCAGAGCCCGCGGCGTTATTAATACTTGTACGCTTCTGGCTTGAACGGGCCATCAACCGGTACGTTGATGTATTTTGCCTGCGCCGGGGTCAGCTGGGTGATCACACCACCGAAGCCTTCCACCATGTCTTTGGCCACTTCTTCGTCCAGTTTTTTCGGCAGTACTTTCACGTACACGCTTTCGGCTTTTTCGGCTTCCATCATGCTGGCGAACTTACGCTCGTACAGATAAATCTGCGCCAGAACCTGGTTGGCGAAAGAACCATCCATGATGCGTGACGGGTGACCGGTAGCGTTGCCCAGGTTAACCAGACGGCCTTCAGACAGCAGCAGCAGATGGTCGTCAGCGGCTTTGTCACGGTAAACCTTGTGTACCTGTGGCTTGATCTCTTCCCACTCCCAGTTTTTACGCATGAAGGCGGTGTCGATTTCGTTATCGAAGTGGCCGATGTTACACACCACCGCACCGGACTTCAGAGCCGCCAGCATGTGCTGGTCGCAGACGTTGACGTTACCGGTGGTGGTGACCAGCAGATCGGTGTTGGCCAGCAAGGTTTTGTTGATGCCTTCGGCGGTGCCGGTGTTGATGCCGCCATTGAAAGGAGAAACCACTTCGTAGCCATCCATACAGGCCTGCATGGCACAGATTGGATCGCATTCGGTGACTTTAACAATCATGCCTTCCTGACGCAGAGATGCGGCAGAACCTTTACCCACATCGCCGTAACCAATAACCAGTGCTTTTTTACCGCTCAGCAGGTGGTCGGTACCGCGTTTGATGGCGTCGTTCAGGGAGTGACGGCAGCCGTACTTGTTGTCATTTTTAGACTTGGTCACGGCATCGTTGACGTTGATCGCCGGTACTTTCAGCTCGCCTTTGGCCAACATTTCCAGCAGACGGTGAACACCGGTGGTGGTCTCTTCAGAAATACCGTGGATGCTGTTCAGCATGGCCGGGTATTTGGCGTGAACCATCTCAGTCAGGTCGCCGCCGTCATCCAGAATCATGTTGGCATCCCATGGGGTGCTGCCGTCTTTTTCCGCCAGAATGGTCTGCTCGATACACCACAGGAATTCTTCTTCGGTTTCACCTTTCCAGGCGAATACCGGAATACCCGCTGCAGCAATGGCTGCGGCGGCGTGATCCTGAGTAGAGAAAATGTTGCACGAAGACCAGCGCACATCGGCACCCAGATCAATCAGGGTTTCGATCAGAACAGCGGTCTGAATGGTCATGTGGATACAGCCCATGATCTTCGCACCAGCCAATGGCTTGGACTCGCTGTACTTACGGCGCAGCGCCATCAGCGCCGGCATTTCGCTTTCAGCGATTTTGATTTCTTTACGGCCCCAGTCGGCCAGGGACATATCGGCAACTTTGTAATCGGTGAATGTGCTCATACTTTCTCCGCTATCTGTAGGGTGGGCACAGCCCACCAGAGTTGTGGTGGGCAATGCCCACCCTACGTTAAATGTGTACGTTAGCTCAGAGGCCAGCCGCTGCTTTCAGGGCGTCGACTTTGTCGGTACGTTCCCAGGTGAAAGCGGTGAAGGTTTTGGTTTTCTCTTCGCCGTTTTCTTTATAGGTGTAGCTGGTTTCGAACGGCTCGCGACCGAAGTGGCCATAGGCGGCCGTCAGCTGATACATCGGGTTCAGCAGTTCCAGCTGGTTCTGGATGGCGTACGGACGCAGATCGAATACGGAGCGGATGATTTTCGCCAGTTCGATATCCGATACCTTGCCGGTGCCGAAGGTATTGACCGAAATAGACGTTGGCTCAGCCACACCGATGGCATAAGACACCTGAATTTCACAACGGTCAGCCAGACCGGCTGCCACCACGTTTTTGGCGACATAACGGCCCATGTACGCGGCTGAGCGGTCAACCTTGGATGGGTCTTTGCCAGAGAATGCACCGCCACCGTGACGCGCCATGCCGCCGTAAGTATCAACAATGATTTTTCGGCCGGTCAGACCACAGTCGCCCACCGGACCGCCAATCACGAAGTTACCGGTCGGGTTGATGTGATACAGGGTGTCAGCGTGCAGCCATTCTTCTGGCAGTACGTGCTTGATAATGTTTTCCAGCACGGCTTCGCGCAGGTCTTCGAGGCTGATGCTCGGGTCATGCTGGGTCGACAGAACGACGGCGTCTACTTTGGGTGAACCGCTTTCCCAGTTAATGGTGACCTGAGATTTGGCATCCGGACGCAGCCACGGCAGGGTACCATTACGGCGCAATTCTGCCTGGCGCTGTACCAGCAGGTGAGCGTAGTACACCGGCGCTGGCATCAGGCTTGGGGTTTCGTTGGTGGCATAACCGAACATCAGGCCCTGATCACCGGCGCCCTGATCTTCAGGCTTGGCACGGTCAACGCCCTGGTTAATATCGACTGACTGTTTACCAATGCCGTTCAGAACCGCACAGGTCTGGCCATCAAAGCCAACATCAGAGCTGTTGTAACCGATACCGGTAATCACATCGCGCACGATGTCTTCGAGGTCAACATAGCAGGAGGTGGTCACTTCACCAGCAACCACGGCCATACCGGTTTTTACCAGAGTCTCAACCGCAACGCGGGCGTATGGGTCGCGGGCAATAATCGCATCCAGTACGGCATCAGAAATCTGATCGGCAACTTTATCCGGGTGTCCTTCAGACACCGACTCGGAGGTAAAAATCGAATATTCGCTCATAGTAAGCCCTCTTGATAATGGTTAGCGCGCAGGTTTCAGCCGTTATTTATGACCATTAACTGCTGCGCGGTAAAACAAACGGAACTGGATCTGAAACCCGTTCCTTAATCCTAAAAACTGACTCTGGCCTTCACTCAGACCAGCTTCCTGCGCCCAGGCGGATAAATCCGCTGGCTCGAATCCCAGCCACAAATCGCCGCAGGATTCTCTGGCCCAGACCTGATCGTGACGACACAGATCGGTGACCAGCAATGTACCGCCATCGCGCAACAGCTGAGCGACATCGGTGAAAATGGTTTTCGGTGCCGGTACGTGGTGTAACACCATATTGGCGACGGCAAAATCAAACTGGCCATCCTGCTGTGCGCGCAATGTGCTGGTATCGCCCAGTACACAGTGCACATTCTGCAGTGCTTCGCGGCTGACGGTTTGCTGCGCTTTGCTGAGCATGTCCGGCGAAATATCCAGCGCCGTTACGGCACTGAAGCGGCGTGCCAGCTGCGGTAAAAACGCGCCCTCACCCGGACCAATTTCCAGAGCGTAGCCAGTGTTGGCGGCTTTTCCTGCCTGTCCGGTCAGTGAGGCAAGAATGGTCGCCAGGGCGTCACCGTACTGATCGTATGAGGCAATCAGATCCTGCTGTTCTTTAAAATCACCGGCATGACGGGCAAAGAACTCAGCACAGGCTTCGGCGCGTTCGCTCAGTACCTGCTCAACCGCGTGGTTGTTCAGCCCGGAGGTGGCGGCATCAATGGCCGTGAACAGCGACTTCAGCCAGCGGCTCCAGTGATCATCGGCGGTCAGCAGTGGACGGCGGTAAAAAATACTGTTGCCTTCGCGCTGGCTGCTCACCAGCCCGGCCTGGGCCAGCACCTTTAAATGGTGGCTCATGGCCGATTGTTTGATGCCAAACACCTGGCATAGCTCCAGCACACCAAACGCCCCCTGACCCAGCAGCTGCAGAATATTCATACGCAATGGATCACCGGCGGCTTTTGCTGCCTGTGCCAGTTGCTGCAGGCTCATGTCGGCTGCGCTGGGTAATTCCGGAATGGGGGCCGTTGTATTCATGGTGGGCAGTGTAGACGTACTGCAAATCTATATCAATTTTTTTTGATATAGGTTTCCGGGATGGAAAAGAGGGCGGCGAGTGGATTCTCGTACTTATAGTTAAAATAAATAGAAACCTAATAAAAATACGATTTCCGCTATTGATAGGGCGGGCTTAGTCTGGGGTCATTCAATCATACCGATGCACCAACAGGAGCAACCGCAATGAAACAGGTAAAAGACATAGTCAGTAAGGCTTTGAGCCGTCATCAGATCAGGCAGAAGGCAACACCGTCTGCGCCGCAGGCTTGTAACTCAGCTATCTGTAACTATGCCGATAACTACTACGGCGATCAGGTGTGTGTGTTGGTCACCGCAGAAGTAAAGGCCTTCAGGCCCTAGGGCGTGGTCCAGCTGAGCAGCAGCATGACCTGACGACTGACCGGCTGACCAACCAGCGGGCTGTCCTGTAGCGTGTCATCCAGCCATTCCTGCTGCCAGCGCAGGCGCAGCTGCCATTGCGGACTGATTGGCCACAGCGCCTGCAATGTCAGTTGTGGGTTAAAGGCCTGTTGCGGGCGGTATTCGGGGCGCAGCTCATTGCTTTGTTCCGGGCTGATGCCATACACGTAGCGGCTGTAAGATTCGCTCAGCCAGCGGGTACCGGCAATCAGTTGGGCGCGCGTACCGCCCTGCAGATAAAACAGCGGCAGGGTAATGCCAGCATCGGCAGTTAAGGCGCCGGAGTGCGCCGAAATATCCTGCTCCACGCCGCCGTTCAACCAGCCCCAGCCACCGCGCAGTTGCAGGGTCGTATCGCCACCGTTGCTGCGGTAACCATCAAATACCGGGTCGCGGCTGTCGGCTTTGCCCCATAAGCGGCTGTCGAACACCTCATCACGCAAACCGATGCCGCCACTCAGGCTGAGGTTGTTTTGCTGCCACTGATATTGTAGCAACGCTCCGTCGACGCCTAAGCGCCAGCCACCGCGACGGGCGGATACCAGGGGAAAGCTGAACTGTTGATTGTCGGCCTGTTGCCAGGGTGTTGAGCGCTGCAGTGTGCCGGCGCCGTATTCCAGTTGCCAGTAATCAACGGGCACTGTCTCACTGGCATGAAGTGTCGGGGTCAGAGGTGCCATGCAGAGGCTGCAGCCGACAGGAATAAACAAAAAAGAATTAAGCAGATGCATACATGGCTCCGGCGATGGTTGAAAACCGATGCTAGAGCGCTGCTGGAGTGGCGGCTTGTGGCAAATGTCACGTTATCGCCGGTGTTGCGCCGGATCGGCAGAAGATGACATTTGCCCTATTCAGCAACAGCAGCGCCTCTGGCACACTGACGCCGTGAACAAAATCAAACCCCATATAATTATTGCTGCAGACGTCGTGCTGGCAGGGCTTACCATCGGCTTTCTGGCCGTCACACTGGTCTTCTTGTGGCTCAGTCAGGTCGAGGCCGTTACCCGTGTTCCGGCCACAACAAGCTGGATTCTGTTGGTAAGCGGTCTTTTTGTACTCAATTTAGTCGCCAATGTGCTGGCCCGCTTACCGCCCTGGCGTGAGGCCCGCCAGCCACCGTTATGGCTCTGGTTGGCGATGGTCAGCGCGCTGTCGCTGATGCTGTTATTTGGCAGTGGTATCAGCGCGGTATTGTGGATTCTGGTGATTGCACAGTTGCCGCGCTATTTCAGCTGGCGCAGTTGTCTGCTGGCGGCGTTATTGGTGCCATTGCTGATCGGCTTATACCAGGGCTTGCTGTTTGATCAGGATTTCGTACTGATCAACAGCGTACTCTATGCGCTGTTTAATCTGTTTGCTTTGTATATCTGTTTTACCCTGCAGGCCGAACAGCAGGCGCGTGAATATGCGTCGCAGCTGGTGCGCGAACTGAAAGCCACGCAGAGTTTGTTATCGTCGGCCAGCAAGCGTGATGAACGTTTACGGATTGCCCGTGAACTGCACGATCTGCTGGGGCATCATCTGGCCGCACTCAGTATTCAGCTGGAGATTGCCCGTCATACCGAGGCGCAGCCCCGTGATCATGCCATTGACCGCGCCGGGACGATTGCCCATTTATTGCTCAGCGATATGCGTGAAGCCGTCTCTGAATTCCGCGAGCGGCGCGGTCTGGATTTACGTCAGGCGCTGACCTCCCTGCTGGAGGCGGTACCGCGTCCGCGGGTATGGCTGCAGATTCCGCCGGATCTCATCATGGATGATGTGCGTTGCGCCGAGGTGATTCTGCGTTGTGCACAGGAAGCGCTGACCAATATTCTGCGTCATACCCAGGCCAGCCGCGCGGCTATCGTACTGCGGCAACAGGGTGCCAGCCTGCAGCTCACAGTAGAAGATAACGGCGCCCTGCGGCAGCTGCCGGTGCCCGGTAATGGCATGCGCGGGATGCAGGAGCGGGCGCAGGCTATCGGTGGCCGCTGCGACTGGGAATGTGGCCGGCATGGTTTAAAACTCACACTGACTTTACCCTGGGATAACGGACTGCTCGTATGATCAATGTGGTGCTTATTGAAGATCAGCAACTGGTACGCGAGGGAATTCGTACGCTGTTGCATCTGCGTCCGCTGTGCCGGGTGGTGGCCGAGGCCAGTGATGGTGCACAGGGGTTGGCGGTAATAGAAGAGTATCAGCCGGATGTTATTCTGCTGGATATCCGCATGCCTAATATGAGCGGTACCGAGCTGCTGGCGGAGTTGTATCAGCGTGGTTGTCATATTCCGGTGCTGGTGCTGACAACCTTCGATGACCATGAGCTGGTGCTTGAATGTATGCGCCGTGGTGCGCGTGGTTATCTGCGTAAAGACGTTGCACTGGACGAACTGTTAGCCGCGATCGAAACCCTGCATCAGGGCGGGCAGTGGGTGCAGCCGGCGGTAACAAGCAAAATCAGCGAGCACCGGCTTGAGCTGGAATTTGATAGCGACAGCGGCCTGGCAGATGAACCGCTGACCGCCGCAGAGTTACAGGTTCTCAGACTGGTTGCGGCCGGTTATACCAATCAGGAAATTGCCGGAGCATTGCATAAATCGACCGGCACGGTGCGCAATCAGGTGTCCTTTATTCTGGCTAAACTGAATGTGCGTGACCGTACCCGGGCGGTATTAAAGGCCATTGATCATGGCCTGTTGTAACCGACAGCAACACCTCTCACAGACAAGCCTCAGACGCGGAAGCGCGACAGGTTCGAACTGATATCGTGACTGAGTGTGTGCAGTTGATGGGATTGCTGAGTCGCCTGCTCAACGTTGGCGGCCAGATCGTCGGAGGCCGACTGAATCGCGGTGGCGATGCGGCTGATCTCTTCGGTGGCGGCATGCTGCTCGCGTGAGGCGTTGGCAATACTTTGCGAACGGTTAGAAATATCGTGCAGTGCATCTGAAATCGCGGTCAGGCTGTCGGTTACCTGTATCGCACTGCCGGCGGTTTCTGAGGTCAGTTGCTTACTGGTTTCCATAATGCCCACGGCTTTCTGGCTGTGGTGTTTCAGACTGTCGATCATTTCCTGAATTTCCCCGGTGGCGGTATGTGTGCGTTGTGACAGGGTACGTACTTCGTCAGCTACCACGGCAAATCCCCGTCCTTGCTCACCGGCACGTGCCGCTTCAATGGCAGCGTTCAGCGCCAGTAAATTGGTTTGTTCGGCAATGCCCTGAATGGTCGCAAGAATGCCGGTGATCTGCTGCGCCTGATTATCCAGCTGATTGATTACATCGGTAGCGCTGTCCATTTGCTGTGACAAACCGTCCATACGGCGTTTGTTTTCCTGCGCATTCTGAATGCCCTTATTGCCTTCGTTCGTGGCACTTTGCGCAGCATGGGCGGTATCGGACGCGTTGGTCGCTACTTCCGACGATGTGGAAGAGAGTTCGTTAACCGCGACGGCCACCTGGCTGATTTCGTTCTGTTGTAACTGTACCGCCTGGTTGTTGTTCTCGGCATTTCGCGCGGCCGATTTGGCAATACCATCCAGCTCGTGGGATGAATCACGGCTTTGCGATACCAGCTCGTGAATGGAAGAAACAAACACATTAAACGAGTTACTCAGGGCGCCAATTTCATCATTGCGATCTACCTGCAGGCGACGGGTTAAATCCGCTTCCCCCTGAGCAATGTCAGACATGGCCGTGTTAAGTACCACCAGAGGCCGCAGCAGATAGGAGATGATCATGCCGGCGATCAGGGTAACCACCACAATGGTGAGTATGCCGATCAGCATGCTGGACCAGCGCAAAGTAGCAAGGCTGGCAAAGGCTTCAGCCTGATCGACGACCAGCAGCAGACGCCAGTCAGTGCCATCAATGGAATACAGGCCCACCAGACTGCTGCGATCATTGAAGCTGGTTTGCTGGATTGTGTTCAGTTGCAGTTGTGTGCTGCCGCTCAGCAGGGTGGAGACGTTTTTACCCAGTAATTTCTGCTCCGGATGAACCATAAAGTCACCTTTGCTATCGAGCAGTGCCGCATAACCACTTTCGCCCAGATCAATACCCAGAACCTCTTTTACAATGGCTTCGAGGGATATGTCCCCACCGATCACGCCGCCGCGCAGTGGCTCGGCAAAGGTTACGATCAATTCGTTAGTCGTGGCATCCACATAAGGTGGCGTCAGCACCTGGCGTCTCTCGGCCATCGCCTGCTGATACCAGGGGCGGGTACGTGGGTCATAGTCGTCCGGCATTTCATCATCCGGACGCATGATCATTTCCCCGGTATCGGTGCCCAGATACAGGTACATGTAATTACCGGATTCCAGCCCCTGCTCAATTACCGGGATGCGTTCATTGTTAAGCAGCGCTTTGGCTGTGCCGCTTAATACCTGGCCTTTATTGCTGATCCAGCTGCTGACGTAGCGGCTGGCGCGCTCGCCGGTAACCTGAATACGTTCACTGATGGCCTGCTCAAGGCTGCTGCGTGCTTGTTCGTAGGTAAAAACACCGCTGAGGGCGAGCAGCACCAGAATGGTGCTGCCAACCGCGAGCATTATTTGTGTGCGGATACTGTTGCGCATGGGATTTTTCCTGAAAACGGACTGTTTTCAGCATAGAACAGATATTTTGCTGAGCGATTTGTTAAATAAAGCGGGAGGCCGCTGTTGCTATGCCAGCCTGTGTTGAGCGGCCTGATGCTGGAAGAGCGGTAACAGCTCGGCTATGATGGATGCTGTATAAAAATACAGTTGTTTGCTATGCGCCTGATTATTGCCGAAAAACCCAGTCTTGGCCGTGCCATCGCCGCCGTGCTGCCCAAGCCGCACACTAAGGGCGAAGGATTTATCCGTGCCGCCAACGGCGATGTGGTGAGTTGGTGTATTGGCCATCTGTTAGAGCAGGCAGAACCGGATGCTTATGATCCGTCTTTTAAGCAATGGCGGCTCGATCATTTGCCGATTATACCGGCACAGTGGCAGTTGCAGGCTAAACCTCAGACCCGTAAACAATTAACTGTGCTGCGTAAGCTGGTGAAAGAAGCCGACAATCTGGTGCATGCCGGCGATCCTGACCGCGAAGGCCAGCTGCTGGTGGATGAGGTGATTGAGTTTCTGAAAGTGCCAGCGGCCAAGCGCAGTGCTATGCAGCGCTTGTTGGTCAGTGATTTAAATCCACAGGCTGTCAGCCGGGCGTTACAGCAGCTGCGTTCCAATCAGGAATTTGTACCGCTGTCGGTATCAGCATTGGCGCGTTCCCGCGCAGACTGGTTATACGGCATCAATCTGACCCGTGCTTACACCATTAAAGGCCGTCAGGGCGGAGTGAACAGTGTGTTATCGGTGGGCCGCGTACAGACACCGGTGCTCGGGTTGGTGGTTCGCCGCGATGAAGAGATCGATAATTTCATCAGTAAACCGTTTTACGAGGTGCAGGCGGCTGTTCATTTAACCGCAGACACTCCACTGAGTTTCTACGCTAACTGGCAGCCGAGTGATGCCTGTGCCGCGCATCAGGATGAGGAAGGCCGGGTGCTGAATCCGAAGCTGGCCGCCAATGTCGCCGCCCGTATTCGTCAGCAACCTGCACAGGTTGAACAGGTTGAGCGTAAAGAAAAAAAGCAGGCACCGCCGCTGCCGTTTAATTTATCGGCGTTGCAGATTGATGCAGCCAAAGCACTGGGCATGAGCGCGCAGCAGGTGCTGGACGGAGCACAGAGCCTGTATGAAAAGCATCAGTTAATTACCTACCCCCGCTCCGACTGCCGTTATTTACCGCAGGAGCACTTTGCCCAGCGGCAGCAGGTTATAACGGCTGTGAGTGCACACAGCGAGGCGCTGGCTACGGCTTGCGCTCAGGCTGACAGTTCAATCCGCAGCCAGGCCTGGAACGATGCCAAAGTGGGTGCTCATCACGCGATTATTCCGACCGCCAAAGCACTGCCTGCCGGACGCTTAAACAGTACCGAACAAAAACTCTATGCACTGATTGCGCGCCAGTATCTGCTGCAGTTTTTTCCTCACTATGAATACGCCGATACCAAAATCAGTCTCATCATTGCTGGTGGTCTGTTCAGCGCTACTGAGCGGGAAACCCTGAAGCCGGGCTGGAAAGTATTACTGCCGCAAAAAGAGAATCAGACAACCGCTAAAGCACCATTGCCGCCGTTAAAAGCAGGACAGGTACTGTGGAGTGGAGAGCCTTTGCTGCAGGAAAAACACACCCAGCCACCGGCACATTTTACCGATGCCAGTTTGCTTGCGGCGATGACCGGGATTGGTCGTTTTGTGCAGGATAAAAGCCTGAAAAGTATTCTCAAAGAAACCGATGGCCTGGGAACAGAAGCAACCCGTGCCGGCATTATTGAATTGTTATTTAAACGCCGTTTTTTACAGCGAGAAGGCAAAAGCATTCGCGCGACGGCACTGGGAAAAACGCTGATTAATGCGTTGCCAGAGGCCAGCACGCGGCCGGACATGACGGCGCATTGGGAAAAGCAATTACAGGACATCGCACACAAAGCGTTGAATTACGCTGCTTTTATGCAACCGATGACCGAACAACTGCACCAGCTGATTCATTCAGCCCTGACGGCGGATACTGTGCAGTTTTCGGGGTTAGCGGGAAGTGCAGCGAACGCTGCAGGCAGACGCAAATACAGCTCGGGGAAAAAGAGCGTCAGCAGGGCAGGTCGCGCCGGGAAAAGTAAAAGCACAGCAGGCCGGAGCAGGAAAAAAACACCGGCGGCAGGGAGTTAAGGTGTTTTAACCGCATGCGTCTTGGCCAGTAGTGTTTATGCCGGCTGATTTTCCTGCAGGGATTCCATCAGCATATTGTAGCAGTGCGGCAAATGCAGACTGAGGCTTTGCAAACGGCTGTTGTCCTGTTCGCGGGCGGCTTGTTCCAACAACCCGCTGAGGGCCATCAATTGCATACCACCAATATTCCCGGCGACCCCTTTCAGTGTATGCGCCTGCGCCTGAATACTGCTGATATCCTGAGCGGCCAGTGCGTCCTGTAAGGCTTGCAGCGTTTCCCCTGATGTATTGATAAATAATTCCACGACGCGGGTCAGAATACTTTCTTTATTCATCAATCGCTGTAATGCACCAGCCCTATCCCACACCGATTGGCCAGCCACTTCAGCAGGTAATTCGCGGCCATTATTTTCATTTCCGTTACTTTTATTTCCGGTGCTTTCATTGTTGTTGCTGTTGAACGCTGAATCTTGGCCGTTTTCTGCAGACATTATCGTTCTCTTTGTATCTGGTTGCTGCGCTGCTTCTGCTGTTTTAATGCGGCTGAGCCAGCCACGCAACGTGCTTTCAAAGCGATCGGTTTCAATGGGTTTGCTCAGATAATCGTCCATGCCTGACTGCAGGCAGTTCTCACGATCACCATCCATTGCACCGGCCGTCATGGCAATAATAATGATGTTGCAATAACGCTCACCGGCCTCACCAGCACGGATTTTTTGCGTTGCAGAAAATCCATCCAGGACCGGCATCTGGCAATCCATCAGGATCAGGTCGAAGGGTTCTTTATCGCTGCTTTGTTGCAGCTTTTCTAAGGCGTTCTGACCATTGTTGGCCGTCAGCGAATCCATATTAAGGTTTGCCAACAGGCCGCAAGCTACTTCCTGGTTAATCACATTATCGTCTACAACCAATATACGATAAGCACGCCCGTCGGGATGAGTGAATGAATAATGGTTGTTGTCAGGTTGGCGATTCGTTTCAGGCAGAACCTGGCCCATCTGCTTGCGCCAAGTGAGCTCCAGATCTTCCGGAGATACTGGCCGGGTAAGTGTGATGGCTTTCAGTTGTGGGGGAAATAATGGCAGTTCCGGGGCATATCCGGGCGGCACCAGCAGCATCAGACGCCCCTGAAAAGTACCCAGCTGCAATGCATTTAATAACGATCCGCGCAGCCAGGCGATATCGAGTAATAAATAATCGGCTGATGGATTATTACTCAGCATCATTTCAGCTTGCATTGCACTGTCAATGTTGGTCGGTTCGCCACCATGATAATGGACGATTTTTTCCAGTGAATATCGTAATGAGCTATTCGGGCAGGCAATCAACCATTGCTGAGCCGAGAATATTCTATCCGTTGCGAGCGAATGAGGCTGATCCTGACTCATGCTGAGCAGAATATTGAAAGCGATGCTGGTTCCGTCTTCGTTGCTGCTGATAACATCTATGCTGCCATTCATCAATGCACATAATTGTTTACAGATTGACAGCCCCAATCCTGTGCCGCCAAATTTTCGCGTCGTACTGTTATCGGCCTGATTGAACGCTTCAAACAGCACGTCATGCTTTTCCGGATCAACACCGATGCCGGTATCGGTTACCGAACAGGAGAAACGAACATTGCCGTTCCCCTCATCATGCGTTCCGGCTTTTAGAACGATTTCTCCGGCAGGCGTGAATTTCACCGCATTCGATACCAGGTTGGCAATAATCTGCCGGACCCTGACCGGATCGCCGAGAAGATGGGTATGGTTAATATCGGCGCTATCCAATACAAACTCGATATTGGATTCAAATGGCCGCACCGACATGCTGGTGGCAATTGAGCTGAGTAAATGACTGATGTTGAACTCGGTATGCTCCAGTTGTAACTTGTCTGCGCCTATCTTGGAAAAATCCAGAATATCGTTAATCTGAGCGGTCAGTGTTGAAGCGCTGTTTTCCGCAATGCGAATATAATGCAGCTGCTTATCACTGCTGCATTCGCGCTTGAGTAATGACAGCATGCCCATAATGCCATTAATGGGGGTGCGGATTTCATGGCTGACATTGGCAATAAAAAGACTCTTGGCCTGGCTGGCTTGCTGCGCTTCCTGAATGGCAATTTCCAGGGCCTGAGTTCGTTCTTTTACCTGGCTTTCAAGGGTGGAGTTGATCCGGGCGATTTCTTCATTAAGGACATATTTTTCAGAGATATCACGGATGCTGATCGCGCAACCAATCGTTTTATGTTCAATAACAATGGGATAAATACTGGCCGAAATATACAGTTTTTCGCCATTCTGGGTTCTGGCACGCGTTTCACACTGGTTAATCACCTTGCCAGATAATACTGCACTGATGATCTGCGGAGTAATCTGCTGATTATTGCTGTCGAGTATGGTTGTAAACAGCGTTTTTCCGATGACCATTTGTTCGTGATAGCCAAACATAACTGTCGCGCCGCTGTTCCAGCTATCAATCTTTCCATCCGGGTTCATACCGATAATGGCATCGGTTGAGTGATTGATAATGGCGCGGGCCGTCGAACGTTCTGTCAGAAGTGCCATGCGGCTGTCGATACGGCGCTGATACAACCAGGCGATAAAAGCAGCAAAGCTGATTAGCACAGCAATCAGCAGCAGTATTTTAAAGCGCATACTTTGAATCTGCTGCTCTATGTCGGTTCTGTTGAACGCGGTGTGAAGATCAAGAAAGTGATCGCTGCCAGGGCCGCCGAGAAATATCCGCTGAGAAAAGTAGTAAAAGGTATTCTTTGCCGGTGATTTATTACTTATAAATATGTTTTTATGGCTTTTTACCGCTACCGGGTTTTCATCATTTTTCCAGTTGCTTTCGGGATCGTATTCGTAGCGAAACTCTTCTTTCTTATCCGGGTGTATCAGATAGCCGCCGTCAGCATTTAATAAAAATACCTGCATGTTCTTCGGGGTATCGTTTTTCAGGTTCTTAAGCAATATTCCGGCATCAAAATTAATGATAATAAAACCGAAGAAATGATTGTCAGAATCAAAAACAGACTCGGCTATCCGGTATGCCGGCCAGGCCGGAATTTCGATCTTATTGTACTCACGGTTCAGACTTATGGAGGATATGTAGATTTCGTCTTTATATAAATTTTTGGCAGCCAGAAAATAGTCACTCTGACCTTTTTCCTGCAGATCAGCTTCGGCGGTAATGCGGATGTTGCCGTTTTTACGCTCAACGCGTACTAACTCACGCCCGTTATCTTCCCGGCCTATAAAGCGAATCTGACGGATTTCGGCATTGGCGGCAATAAAACCGCTGAAGATGGTTTGCAGGCGCTGCTTCCACTGCTGACTGGTGGTGTTATCAAGCAGATCCTTACCGTTATTTTCCATGGCCCGGACAATGCCACTAACAGGCGGAGTACTGTGCAGGAAGCGAACTTTATCTTTGTCTTTGTTCAGGGTCTCGCTGAAGTAGTTGGCCCGTAAGGTCGCTTGTTCACCCAGTTCATTAAACGCCCGGTTGTAAGCATCTTCCCGGCTGTGATTCTCAAGTAAGGCCACCAGTACGCTGCACAGCAATAGAGCGATCAATCCGGTAACCAGAAAAAATCGGCGCATGGTAGGCAGATTGGCGGTGCTGCTCATGTTAGGTCCTTGCGGCAGGCAATCATTGCCTGCGTATGGCGTTAGCCCCTGAGAGAGCGGGGCAATCCTCCTGGAATGTACGTTTGCCCGGAATTCAGCGGAGCCTTAAGAGCCTGCGCTCATTCAGTCGCTGCGGTTCATTAAACTTAGCTGCTATTTATAGGCGGTCAATGAGCCGAGGAGGATAGTTCGATACGTTACAGAACGGTACCGATCGGTATTTTGGGGTGGAAGGAATCAGTGGCCGTCAGCCATGCGGATTAACTAAACGGCCAAACTGGCCATAAATGAGATCGAATTTCATCTGGCGTACATCTTTTGCTGATATAACGTGCTGATGAATAAGTTATCAGCAAGTAATCACACACCTTCCAGGCCGCATGGCAGCGCCAATCCATGTGGCAGCACAGAGTTCTATGACAGGGCAGGCCGCTACAGCGCTTTACGCCGGTCGCTGCACTGGCTGTCGGCGCTGGTGATCATCTGGGCGACAGTCACGGGCTTTATGCTGGCTTTTCTGGTCTTGCCTGAGGCGCTGGAACAGTGGCTGGGGACCTTCAATGTCGCCCTTACTTTGGTATTTATGCCGTTTTTTCTATTGCGTTTATGGCTGGCATTAACCCGCAAGAAACCACCGACCCCGGCATTGACCACGCGGCAGGTCCGGCTGGCCGCGTATGGACATGGGTTGATCTACGGCACGGTGCTCACTGTACTGGTCAGCGGTGTCAGTATGATGGAACGACCGGTATCGGTATTTGCTCTGCTGGAACTGCCGCCTCTGTTTAAGACGGGTGCGGTGACTGCGGCTTTCTCTGCGCTGCATCATTATGCCTGCGCGCTGCTGGCCCTGTTGGTGCTGGGCCATATTGCTGCGGTTATTGTGCACCAGCGCCGGGGAGTCCGGCTGATGCAGAAGATGCTTTAGTGCCGGTTATCTGGTGCCGGCCAATTTTTTCAGTCGGCCAGTTCAGTCGGTTTTAATCAGCGCTTTCAGCTGATGTCCCAGTTCGGCATGACGGGTAAAGCCCTGAAAATTCTGCAGTATCGGTTCAGGCCCGCTGATCACCACAGGCACGGGTGTGGCGGTATGAGTGCCGGTACTCCATACCACGCTCTGTGCAGAGGCCAGCTCACGTGCCAGTGCATTCAGATAGCGCTGTTCGCGGTAGACGTAAAAATCACTGAAGTCTTCGATATGTGGCTGAGTTGCGGCTGCAGGGTCATCGGTCTGCGGATCAAAATACGGATTGGGGTCGCGGCGCAATACCCGTTCGGCTTGTGTGCGGGAAAACGGAAAATCCAGCGCTGCATTCACTTCAGCCATTAACGAATCCGCTGTGGGTAAACCCTTATTGCCGTCTGAGCTGGCATCCGTGCTGGCATCGCCCCAGAGACGGTAATAGCCTTTTTTCTGTGCATATAAACGATCGAGCAGGCTGAGTGGCGCAAAATTATAGTTGGGGGCAAAAGCCTGACCGCGCACACCATTGCCGGGTAACGTTCTGGCCGCCGGAACATCGTGCGCGCTGTAGGAAAAACCAAAGCCGCCGGTTTCATGGTCGGCGGTTAACACGATCAGAGTATCATCGCGGTCTGCAGCCCAGTTCAGCACTTCCTGAATGGCAGCATCAAAGCGCAGCAGTTCATGCAGCAGAGCTCCGGCGTCGTTATTGTGTGCTGCCCAGTCGATCTGACCACCTTCCACCATCAGAAAAAAACCACGCTCAGAAGTACCCAGTAACTGCAGCGCTTTGCGCGTTAATTCGTTTAAATCCGGTTGTGCGGAATCCGGATTCTGGCTGGCATAAATCGCATCATCCATGGCCGAGCTGGCAAATAAACCAAGCACAGGTAAATGTTGCTGTTGCGCTAAATGCTGGCGGTTAAAGGCGAGGGCATAACCCTGCTGTTGAGCTTCGCTGAGTAAATTACGCGGGTCCGTGCGTTTTGATTTTAAGGTTAATTGCGCTGCGCTGATTTTCTTTTGCAGCTCTGTGCTGATCTTTGCAGCGTCTTGCGGCAGAAAATAACGCAGTCCGCCGGACAGCATTAAATCCGGGGCGGTGGTTAACAGATCGGCAGCGATCTCATTTTCAAAACGGCGGTGTGGCTGGTGTGCGGCGAAAGCCGCCGGAGTAGCGTGGGTTATACGGGTATCGGAAACTAAGCCAGTACGCATACCGGCACGTTTGGCTTTTTGCAGTATGGTTTCAACGCGATCGCCACGGGCATTTAGGCCAATCATTTCACTGCCACTGGCTTCACCAATGGCGAGCTGTGTGGCGGAGCAGGCCGAGTCGGTGACCAACACGTCATGCGGCCCGGTATCGGACAGCAGTACTTTGCCCTGTTGCATTAACTGGCTGACTGCTGTTGGCCGGCCCTGATAAATACTGTTGGGGGCGCAGCGGGCGTAACTTTCCAGCAGACCAAACTGCGCCGGGCCCATACCATCGCCGATTAATAAAATAATATTGCGTACGCCCGCAGGTTTGTTTTCTCCGGCCGGTACAGCCGCGCTGCAGCTTTGAACAGAAAACAGAGCAAGCAACAGAGCAAAAAACAAGGCAGAAAACGGTGCTGAAAAACGCAGGCGCATCAGTTGCTTTCCCGTGCAGGAAGCGAGGTTAAACCTTCGGCAACCACTTCGCCCAGTTGCCATAATTTCCACTCGCCGCGCTGATAAATATGCCAGTCTTGCTCGGCGGTTAATGGCTCGGTGGCGATAATGCTGACCACATCGTTGGGGGTGGTTTCGGCGGCAAAGTCGACGGTAACGTCGGCGTCTTTTAATTGTGCCGGGCCAAAAGGTGCGCGACGGGTGATGCAGGCCAGTTTGGTGCTGCAGTAAGTAAACAACCAGTCGCCATTACTGAGCAGACAATTAAACACACCCTGCTGAGCGTATTCATGGGCAAAGCTGACGAGGCACCCGGCCAGCTGCTGTGGCATGGCATCGCGCGGTAATGTCTGACGCACACGGTTCATTAAATCGCAGAAAATATTTTCGCTGTCGGTATCGCCCACCGGTTCATACATACCGACATGACGGACAAAATCCGGCACCTGTCCATTATGGGCAAACACCCAATGACGTCCCCACAACTCACGCACAAAAGGGTGGGTATTGGCGAGGCAGATATCGCCGACGTTGGCCTGACGGATATGGCAGATCGCGTTTTTGCTTTTAATCGGATAGTTCTGAAGCAAGCCGGCGATGGGTGATTCGCAGCTGGGCTGCGGATCATGAAACTGGCGCACGCCCTTACCTTCATAAAAAGCCACGCCCCAGCCATCTTTATGCGGCCCGGTATGACCACCGCGCTGGGTCAGGCCGGTAAAACTGAAGCATAAATCGGTCGGGGTGTTGGCACTCATGCCAAGGAGTTCGCACATGGTTTATATCCATAACAATGTGGGGATGACATTAAAACAGTATGGCTGAGCAATAAAAACGGGAGACTGCGTCTCCCGTTTTTATTAGTGTTTATTGCTGAATCACGCCGGTTTATTTAACCGGAGTTACCCACTCAGCGTTAAACGGATCTTTACCGGTAACGGTATCGAAATACATGTTTTGCAGCATTTCGGTTACCGGGCCACGACGGCCTTCACCAATGATACGGCCATCCAGTGAGCGGATTGGCAGTACTTCAGCGGCAGTACCGGTGAAGAAGGCTTCATCAGCGATATAAACTTCGTCGCGGGTGATGCGTTTTTCACGGACTTCAATGCCTTGTGCGCGGGCCATTTCCATAATGGTGCGGCGGGTAATACCGTCCAGGCAGGAAGTCAGTTCCGGGGTGTACATGATGCCGTTGGTGATCATAAAGAAGTTCTCGCCGGAACCTTCAGCCACGTAGCCTTCGTTATCCAGCAGCAGGGCTTCTTCACAACCACTGTCCAGTGCTTCGCGCAGGGCGAGCATGGAGTTCATGTAGTTACCGTTAGCTTTGGCCTTACACATGGTGATGTTCACGTGGTGGCGGGTAAAGCTTGAGGTACGGATTTTAATGCCCTGGGTTTTGGCTTCTTCGCCCATGTAGGCTGGCCATTCCCAGGCGGCAACCATTACGTGTACTTTCAGGTTTTCGGCGCGCAGGCCCATCCCTTCAGAACCGTAGAAAGCCATCGGGCGGATATAGGCGCTTTTCAGGTTGTTCTCACGCACAGCAGCACGCTGAGCTTCGTTAATCTCGGCTTTGCTGAAAGGCAGTTTCATGTTCAGGATGTGGGCCGAGTTGAACAGGCGGTCGGTGTGTTCCTGCAGGCGGAAAATCGCCGCGCCCTGTGCTGTTTCGTAAGCCCGCACCCCTTCAAAAACGCCCATGCCGTAGTGCAGGGTGTGAGTCAGTACATGGACTTTTGCTTCGCGCCAGTCAACCAACTCTCCGTCTAGCCAGATCAGACCATCGCGGTCGGACATGGAAGGTAGCATAAGGACCTCACTCTAAATTCAGTAAAAAATATGTGTTCCGGGGATGATACGCGTAATCACGAGGCCGTATCAGTCTCCAACCAGAGTTTCCACAGTCGGGTCACATCATTGCGCCGCGCATTGAAGCCAAGTTTGGACAGGGTGTCTGAATCCAGTAACAGCTTTTGTTTCTGCAATGCACGCCGGTGAGTTTCGGCTCGGTAGGACAGGTAGGTTTCCTGCAGGGTCTGACAATCTTGTGAATCCATCAGACCGGCTGTGTCGAACGCGTCCAGCAACCGCATGTTGTCGGTAACGTCTAACAGCTCTGGGTATTGGTGTGACCAGGCCAGAACCCCGTATTGAACCAGAAACTCGATGTCAACAATACCCCCGGCGTCTTGCTTCAGGTGAAATTGTTGGCCGCTTGTATCTTTGGAGCCGAGATTATCCACCATTTTCTGGCGCATGGCTCGCACTTCTTCACGCAGACGACCAAGGTCGCGGGGCTGGCTCAGCATGTGGTTGCGGATGGCCTGAAATTCATCCGCCGCCTGCTGGCTGCCACACAAGACGCGGGCGCGTACCAGCGCCTGATGTTCCCAGGTCCAGGCGTGTTTCTGCTGATATTCCTCAAAGGCTTTCATTGAGGCGACGATCATGCCGGAGTTGCCGGATGGGCGCAGGCGCATATCCACTTCGTACAGATCACCGGAGCGGGTCTGGGTGGTCAGAATATGAATCATGCGCTGACCCATGCGGGTATAGAACACGCCGTTGTCCTGGCTGCGCTCGCCATCGGTGTAACGGCCGCTGGTGCTGTTGTGCAGTAACACCAGATCAAGGTCGGAGCTGTAGCTCAGCTCCAGTCCGCCTACTTTGCCATAGCCGATCACGGCGAATTCCGGCTGGCTTACCGCTTCGCCGGCGGCATTGGTCGGGTAACCGTACTTGGCCACCATCTGACTCCACGACAGCTCCATCACTGTCTGCAGCGTGACTTCCGCCAGCCAGGTCAGGTAGTCGCTGATTTTCATCAGCGGCAGGGCATCCATTACTTCACAGGCGGCGGCGCGCAGTTTGTGTGCGCGCACAAACTGACGCAGCTGTTCCATCTGTTGTTCAAGGTCTTCCGGATCAACGCGCAGCAGGCGCAGGTGTAATTCTTCCGCCAGTTCTTTGCGCTCCGGCAAACGGTAGAGATTGGCCGGGCTTAATAATTCGTCCAGCAACAGCGGCGTCTGGGTGATGTATTCCGCTACCCAGCTGGACGCGCCACAGAGCTTAACCAGCTGGGTTAAGGCTTGTGGATTTTCCTTTAACAGCACCAGATAGGCGGTACGGCGCACCACCGCTTCGAGCAGCGGCACGATGCGCTCCAGCGTGGTCACCGGCTCAGGCTGCTGCCACAGTTGTTGCAGCAGCAGGGGCATTAAGGCATCGAGACGCTCGCGGCCAATCTGCTGCATTTTCAGCACGGTGCGCGAATCACGGAACTTGCTCAGCAGCTGTTGTACGTCCGCCGAATTGGCGCAGGGGTGTTGTTCAAGAAACGTCGCGGCCTGCTGTTCATCCAGCTCGCCGAGCCAGAGGTCGTTCCACACCTGTTGCAGCTCGTCGGTTTCTTCGTTGTCGTCATCGCTGGCGACGATCTGGGCGAAATGATGGCGCACGCGTTCGCGGTGCTGCTCAAGCTGATGCAGGTAGGTTGGCCAGTCGTCACAGCCCATGGCCCAGGCAATCCGCGTTTGCGCTTCGGCATCGTCCGGCAGCAGCTGGGTTTGTTCGTCGTTTAAGGCCTGCAGTGCATGTTCGCTGTCGCGCAGAAACAAATAGGCCTGTTTCAGTTCGTCGCAGGCGGCGGCGGGCAGATAGCCCTCGCCCTGTAAAATGCCCAGCACTTTTACCAGTTCGCGGGTTTGCAGACTTTTATCCTGACCGCCACGGATCAGCTGAAAGGCCTGCACAATAAACTCCACTTCGCGGATGCCACCGGCGCCGAGTTTAACGTTCATCTGCAGACCACGACGGCGCACTTCGGCGTTGATCATCGCCTTCATCGAACGCAGTGAGGCAAAGGCGCTGTAGTCGACGTACACGCGGTAGGTAAAGGGACGCAGAATGCTCAGCAGCTCTTTCGCTTCCGCGCTCTGCTCGCCGTTCATTACCCGTGCCTTCACCATGGCGTAGCGTTCCCAGTCGCGGCCCTGATCCTGGTAATACTCTTCTACCGAGGCGAAATTCATCACCAGCGGGCCGCTCTGGCCGTAAGGACGCAGGCGCATATCGGTGCGGAAGACAAAGCCATCGGCGGTGTGTTTATCCAGCGCCTGAATCAGCTTCTGCCCGAGTTTTACAAAAAATTCCTGATTGGTAATGACCTTCGGCCCGCTGGTTTCGCCGCTTTCCGGGTAGGTAAAAATCAGGTCGATATCGGAGCTTAAATTCAGCTCATAAGCGCCAAGCTTGCCCATTCCCAGCACCAGCATCTGCTGCTCATTACCGCTTTCTTTACCGATGGGCCGGCCATGGCGTTCAAATAATGAACGGCTTAAAAACTCCAGCGAACGCACCACACACTCATCGGCCAGATCGGACAGTGCGCGGGTGGTTTCCAGTGTTGGCGCCAGACGCAGCAGGTCACGCCAGATAATCTGCACCATCGCCCGGCGGCGTAATACGCGCACGGCTTTGTGCCAGTCTTCTTCGCTTTCTGCATGGCCGCTGAGTTCGTCCAGCCACTGGCTGATGGTCGCACGCGGCAGCGGCTGCGACAGCCGGTCTTCTGCTAAAGCGGCGCTAAACCACTGCGGTTCATGCGGCAGGGCGTCGGCGACGTAGTTGCTGATGCTCAGCACTTTCTGCGCCCGCGCCTGTTGCTCTGCACCCAGGCTCTGCCACAGCGTCGGCCAGTCGAAACCGGTGCGTTCACCGTGATCGGTCAGGCGGATGGTAACGAGTTGCCAGTGGTCGTGCAGTGCGGCGGACAGCATAAAAGGGCGGGCTCCGTTATTGATAAAAAACAGGAAGCCAATACTCTAGCGGGTTTTCGGGGATAAAAAACAGAGGCAGGGCAATTAATAAATAATGAGGAGCAATTGAGGTGCCGTGCGGGAGCGGCATTGCTGCCGCGATGATTATTGTGGGAGAGGCATTTCTGCCGTGATGAATATTGTGGGAGCGGCATTTCTGCCGCGATAGGTATCGTGACTGAAAGTCACTCCTACAAAGTCACTCCTACAAAGTCACTCCTACAAAGTCACTCCTACAAAGTCACTCCTGCAAAGTCACTCCCACAGAGTTATCAGCTCTTACGCTGCGCCTTCAGCTCTTTGCGGTACATGGTGACACCGGCAATTAATACTGCGGTGGAGACCACGGCAATAATAATGGTCGCCAGCGCGTTAATCTGCGGGCTGACGCCCAGACGCACGCTGGAATACACCACCATCGGTAAAGTTGTTGAACCCGGACCGGAGACGAAGCTGGCGATCACCAGATCATCCATCGACAGGGTAAAAGCCAGCAGCCAACCGGCGGCCAGTGCCGGGGCAATCATCGGCAGGGTAATGGCAAAAAAGACTTTTACCGGCCGTGCGCCCAGATCGAGAGCCGCTTCTTCGATGGACGTATCCATATGTGCGAGGCGGCTTTGCACAATCACCGTGACATACGCCATAGAGAAGGTAACGTGCGCCAGCAGAATGGTGGTCTGACCACGGCCAGCGGGCCAGCCGATTAAATCTTCCATCGCCACGAATAACAACAGCAGCGATAAACCGATAATAATTTCCGGCATCACCAGCGGTGCCGTCACCATGACGCCAAGGCTTTTATGGCCACGGATACCGCGCAGACGCACCAGCGTCAGCGCCGCCAGCGTGCCCAGCACTACAGCAATCGATGCGTTTAGCGCCGCAATTTTAATACTCAGCCAGGCGGCATCGAGCAATGGCCCGTTGTTGATTAATTCACCGTACCATTTGGTACTGAAACCACCCCACACGGTGACCAGACGGCTTTCGTTAAACGAATAAATAATCAGGCTGAAAATCGGCAGATACAGAAAGGCGTAGCCGAGAAACAGCAGGGCAAACAGCAGAGGATAGCGTTTTAACATATGACCTTTCCCCTACTTCAGTTCTTCGGCGGCTTTCTGTTCGTAATGACGCATCAGTACGAACGGAATAATCAGCACCACCAGTAATACCGACGCCAGCGCCGAGGCTAACGGCCAGTCTTTATTACTGAAGAACTCGGTCCACATCAGTTTGCCGATCATCAGCGTGTCGGGGCCGCCGAGCAGATCAGGAATCACGAATTCGCCCATCACCGGAATAAATACCAGCATCGAGCCGGCCAGAATGCCGGGTACCGATTGCGGCAGGGTGATTTTTAAAAATTGTTTCCATGGCCGGGCACCGAGGTCGGCGGCGGCTTCCAGTAAGGTGTTATCCAGACGCACCAGGGTGGCGTACAACGGCAGCACTAAAAACGGCAGATAGCTGTAGACCACACCGATATACACGGCAGTGGGCGTATGCAGAATTTCCAGTGGCTGATCGATCAGGCCGATACTCATTAAGAAATGATTGAGCAGACCGTTATTTTTTAAAATACCAATCCAGGCGTAGACGCGGATCAGGAACGATGTCCAGAACGGCAGAATTACCAGCATCAGCAGCGGCATGCGCCAGTGGGTCGGCGACAGTGCAATGGCATAGGCCATGGGGTAGCCGATCAGCAGGCAGAAAAAGGTCGAAATCGCGGCAATTTCAAACGAACCCCACAATGCATCGCGGTAAAGCTCGTCTTCCCACAGCATGGCGTAGTTGCCGAAATTCAGCTTAATGGTGATCAGGCCGTCTTCAATTTCGCGGATCCAGTCCTGATAGGGCGGTTGTGCCAGTTGCGGTTCGGCCAGGCTGATTTTCAGTACAAACAAAAAGGGCAGTACAAAAAACAGCGCCAGCCAGAACCAGGGCGCGCCAACAATCAGACCCTTACCCGGCACCAGAGTGCGGATACGGTTGTTTAATTGCAGCAGCCAGTCGTTCATTGAGTCAGCACCCCGCAGCTGTATGCATTCCAGGTGAGCGCCACTTCCTGACCCCAGGTCAGCGGTTGCTCGGCCAGAGCCAGGACGTTTGACTGGGTAAACTGCACACGCTTACCGCTGGGCAGTTCAACGTGATAAATCGACACGTCACCCAGGTAGGCAATTTCCTGAATCACCCCGTGAATGCTGTTCGGATCTTCGGAGTGATGATCGCGCACGGCGATTTTTTCCGGGCGGATGGCCACGGTCACTTCCATGCCCGGATTCAGCGGCTGGCTGTGGTGTACCAGTAAATCGCTGCCGGCCTCGTCGGAATGGATCAGCACCATGTCGTTGTCATGCGACATGACATGGCCATTAAACAGGTTCACCGAACCGATAAAGCTGGCGGCATAACGGGTGGCCGGAAATTCATACATGCGGCGCGGCGCGTCGACCTGCTCAATGCGGCCATCGTGCATCAGGGCGATACGCGATGACATGGTCATGGCTTCTTCCTGATCGTGGGTCACGATAATAAAAGTAATACCCAGACGTTCCTGAATATTCACCAGCTCGAACTGAGTGTGTTCGCGCAGTTTTTTATCCAGCGCGCCCAGCGGTTCGTCGAGCAGCAGAATTTTCGGCTGCTTGGCCAATGCCCGTGCCAGCGCCACACGCTGACGCTGGCCGCCGGATAACTGGTGCGGCTTACGCGTTGCCAGTTTTTCGATCTGCACCAGCGCCATGACTTCGGCCACGCGCTCACGGATCAGGGCCGACGGCATGCGTTCCTGTTTCAGACCAAAGGCAATGTTCTGCGCCACATTCATATGCGGAAACAGCGCGTAGCTCTGAAACATCATATTGATCGGACGCAGGTACGGCGGCACATCGGTGACGTCCTGACCGTCGATATAAATACGGCCGGAGGTCGGCGTTTCAAAACCACCGAGCATACGCAGCAGCGTGGTTTTGCCGCAGCCCGAGGCCCCCAGCAGCGAGAAGAATTCGCCACGGTGAATATTCAGGCTGATTTCATCAACGGCGTAGGTCGAACCAAAGGTCTTGGTTACCTTGTCGATGCGGACAATAGGCTCTTCTTCAGGCGCAGCCCAGGGCTGCTCAGAGGATGCTGGACGAATCTGTGTCATCTCGTTCCGGACGCTCCAGTGAAACGGTTAATAGGTTTGCCGATAAATGAAAAAACCCCGCAACCAACGTTGCGAGGTTCTGAACGGCGTGATCCGGTGAACAGCGAATTATTTACCGGTTTTCGCCCGTGTCCACATACGGGACATATTGCGGGCTTCTTTATCGCTTGGCGTCTTCAGCACCACCAGTTTTTCCTGGGTGGCGGCGGGCGGATAAATGCCCGGGTTGTTGCGCACTTCGGCATCAACCAGCGGAGTGGCTTTGGCGTTGGCATTAGCGTAAGCGACGTAGTTGGAAATCGGCGCGATCACTTCCGGTTGCATCAGGTAATTGATGAACTTGTGGGCCGCTGCCGGGTTCGGTGCATCGACCGGAATAACCGCCACATCGGTCCATACTACCGCGCCTTCGCTCGGTACGATGTACTCAACATGCACACCGTTGTCGGCTTCGGCCGCACGAGCCTGCGCCTGCAGCATATCGCCGGAGTAACCGTGAGCAACACAGATATCACCGTTGGCCATATCGTTAATGGTTTGTGAGCTGTGGAAGTAACGGATGTTGTCACGTACACCGGCAATCACATTGGCCGCTTCCTGAATGGCAGGCTTGCTGAAATCATCGGTTGGCTTGCCCAGATAAGCGCGGGCGGCAACGAATACTTCGATTGGATCATCCATCAGCGCAACGCCGCAGGCCGCCAGCTTCTTGGTGATTTCCGGATTAAATACCAGCTGCCAGCTGTCCAGTGGCATATCGTCGCCCAGAATCGCTTTTACTTTATCGACGTTGTAAGCCAGGCCGGTGGTGCCCCACATATAAGGGATCAGATACTGATTACCCGGATCAATATCGCTCAGCGATTTCAGAATCACTTTATCCAGGTTGCCGTAATTGCTCAGCTTGCTCTTGTCGTAAGGCTGATACAGCTTGGCGCGGATCAGGCGGTCGGCAAACGGGCGCGCGGTCGGGAAGGCCAGATCATAGCCGCTGCGGCCAGCCAGCAGTTTGGCTTCCAGAACTTCGTTGGAGTCGTATACGTCATACGTCACCTTGATACCGGATACCTTCTCAAAATTGGTAATGGTGTCTTCAGCGATGTAATCAGACCAGTTATAAATATGCAGTTCTTCCTGAGCCGATACTGTCACAGCGGTTGCCATCAGTGCGGCGGTCAGCGAGCTAATACCCAATAAACGCATTTTCATTAAGCCAGTTCTCCAGCTCCGTTCCCCGTCAGGGAAGCCAATAAAACAGATAAACCTTCAGCGGTTTATCCGGTCTCATAAGAAATTCAGGATATCCGGCCTGATACGGGCATTATCCGCTGGCAGGATAGCACTGCTTCTTAGTGCCAGTTTGCATGATCAGGCGCGTTGTTTTTGCGGCCCTGCTGCTGCGCGCCATGATGGCAATATTCCGCGAAAAATACAGACAATAGATTGGATTGTCACGATTAATATCCCTTATTCAGCCTGTTGCCAAACCCCTGCTGACTGATATGGCAAAAACACGGCCGGAACCAGCAATGGCAAGCCCTGCCGTGCTGCGCAGGAAGAATGCTCAGCATGCTCCTTTGTAAGGAATTCCGTCGCCCCCTGATGCACGATCAGGGCACGATCTCAGCCGTTCTCATTAACTGTCCGCATTGTTAGGGTTGGTGATGATTCGCTTGTGAGCGGGCGACGCAAGCTGATGCCGCAGACATGAGTAAAGTGCAGCGACTGAAGCGCATTGGTCATATTGGCTGTTCAGAATGGCACCCCCGCCGTTGTTCTGTGCTTGCTGTGTAGTTGTTAGGCGGGTAAACAGTGGCCTGTTATCATGCCGCCAACGATAAAAAGTGAAGGTTCTGATGGTGTCCCGTAACGGTAAAAAGACGTCCCGTTCCCCCTCTGCCAAGCGTTCCGCTTCCCGACAATCATCCGCACAGAAGAAAGGCTGGCCGCGCTGGCTGGTGTGGCTGCTGCGCCTGATGCTGGTGGGTCTGGTGCTGACGCTGGTCGGTCTGGTGTATCTGGATGCTCAGGTGCGGGCCAAATTTGATGGCAATAAATGGACACTGCCGGCCAAGGTATTCGCCCGGCCATTATCCGTATATCCGGGGCTGCTGCTCAGCCCTGAGCAGCTCAAAGCCGAACTGGAGTGGGCCGACTACCGCCAGCAGGCCGGGGCGGTTCGTCCGGGCAGCTATTACCGCGATGGTGATGACTGGGTGGTTTACCGCCGTGCCTTCCCGTTCTGGGATGGCCAGGAACCGGCGCGCAAGCTGCGGCTGGAATTCGCTCAGGGACGGGTCAGCAATATTGTTGAAGACGGCGATGATCAGGCGCTGGTGCGGCTGGAACCCCAATATATCGGCGGTATTTTCCCGGCCCATAACGAAGACCGTGAACTGGTTAAGCTGGAGCAGGTTCCGCCAGCCTTAGTGGCCGCACTGATCGTCACTGAAGATAAAGCCTTCTTTGATCATTGGGGCGTCTCGCTGCGCGGTATTGCCCGCGCCATGCTGGCCAACGTCAAAGCCGGTGGTTTTGTGCAGGGTGGCTCGACTCTTACTCAGCAGCTGGTGAAAAACTTCTTTTTAACCAGCGAGCGCACTTTGGCGCGTAAGGTTCAGGAAGCCTTAATGGCACTGCTGCTGGAGCTGCATTACAGCAAAGAGCAGATTCTGCAGGCCTATTTAAATGAAGTGTATTTAGGGCAGGCCGGACGCCGGGCGATTCATGGCTTTGGTCTGGCCTCGCGTTTTTATTTCGGTAAACAGGTGCAGGAACTGAATACCGCTGAAATCGCCACGCTGGTCGGGCTGGTCAAAGGCGCGTCTTATTATAATCCGCGCCGCAATCCGGAACGCTCGAAACAGCGCCGCGACCTGATTCTGGGCTTAATGGCCGAGAACGGCATTATTTCCGATGCCCAGCGCATTCTGGCGCAGGGTCAGCCACTGGTGACCGCCGATTCGCGCCGCGCCGGTCAGCGTGAATATCCGGCCTTCCTTGAGCTGGCCAAAGCCCAGCTGCAGCGTGATTACCGGCTGGAAGATCTGCAAAGCGAAGGTCTGCACATTTTCACCACCCTCGACCCCTGGGCCCAGCATGCGGTAGAGCAGGCGGCCGAACGTCAGCTGGCACAGCTGGAGAGCCGCTCGGCCAAGCTTAAAGGTCAGCTCGAAACCGCGGCGGTGATTACCAGCGTCGATGGCGGCGAAGTGCGGGCGTTGCTGGGCTCGCGTCAGGCAGAATTCTTTGGTTTTAACCGCGCTCTGGCCGCCAAACGTGCCATTGGCTCGCTGGCCAAACCGGTGGTGTATTTAACCGCGCTGCAGACCGGCCGTTACCACTGGGGCACACCGCTGGAAGATAAACCGGTGTCGGTATCCGGCCCCGGCGGCCAGCTGTGGCAGCCGCAGAATTACGATCACCGCTCCCACGGCGTGGTGCCAATGGTGGATGGTCTGGCGCGCTCGCTGAATCAGGCCACCGCCCGTCTGGGCATGAAAGTGGGGCTGAGCAATGTCGCCGCCACCTTCCATAAACTGGGTTTACAGGCTGAAGTTCCGCCGTATCCGTCGATGCTGTTGGGGGCGATTTCGTTGTCGCCCTATGAAGTGGCGGGCATGTATCAAACCATCGCCTCGCAGGGTTTTGTGATGCCGTTGCGTTCCATAGAAGCGGTCACCACCGCACAGGGACAAACCCTGTCTTCCTATGCGCTGCGTGGCGAGCAGGCCTTTGATCCGGCGATGATGCAGTGGCTGCGTTATGGTATGGAACAGGTGGCCGAGCGCGGCACCGCACGGCGTTTAACTCAGGTGCTGAACGGCCCGCTGGCGGCGAAAACCGGTACCAGTGATGACCAGCGCGACGCCTGGTTTGCCGGTTTTGATAACCGTTATCTCGGCATTATCTGGGTTGGTCGTGACGACAACCAGCCGATGCCCTTTGCTGGCTCCAGCGCCGCGCTGCCAATCTGGCTCGATACCTTCCGCACGGTAGGCAGCGAGCCATTGCTGCCAGCCTCGGCGCTGCGCTCTGCCGCCGTGAATGAACGTGGCGAACTGGTGGGCAGTGGTTGCCGTGGTACGCTTTATCCTTTTATCAGCAGCCGTTTACCGGCTTCGCTGCCTGACTGTCAGCCGCTTCAGCCTGAACCGGCGCCTGAGGAGAAAAAATCGTGGTTCGACTGGTTGTTCTGAGAGCTGTACCGCTTCCTCTGTTGTTCTTATTGCTGTTACTGGGTGGGCTGAGCGGCTGTACGCCGCTGCCGCCAAAACCGGAACAGCAACAGGCAACGGCCGACGATCTGCCGCAGTGGCAGGACGGTATGCTGGCCTCTCTCAGTCAGGGCGAACATCACCCGGCGGTCGCCAGCCTGTTCGCCAAAGCCGAACAGGCGCGTCAGCAACAGCTGTGGCGTAAAGCCATGACCTACCTTGATCAGGCGCGCCAGATTCAGCCGCGTAACCCGGCGGTATTTTATCGTCAGGCCTGGGTCAGCCTGCAGATGGGCGATGCCGTACGCGCCGAACAGTTACTGCAGCGCGCGCTGGTATTTGCCGGTGGCGACCGGGAATTAACCCGGCGTTTGCGCTTATTAATGGCCGAAGCGCTGGATGCGCAGGGGCGCGGGGAAGAAGCCCGCCGTCTGCGTCAGCAGGCGGCTTGGGACGTTTGATTTTTATATCGGCTCAGTCCGATACGTGAAACTGAGTCAGCAGACCACGCAGGTCGGTCGCCATAGCCACTAACCGTTCTGAATTATGCGCCGAGCCACTGGCGTGGTCGGAGGTTTCTTCACTGATATCGCGGATAACATTCAGATTGGCATTCACTTCACTGATGGCATTGTTCTGCTCGTCGATAGAGCGGGCAATCTGCTGACTCATATGATGAATATTGGTCACTGCCTGTTTCATACCCAGCAGGTTGTCGCTGCTGGCGGCAATTTGGCTAACACTGCTGTCAACGCCTTGCTGACTGGTGTCCATCGCGCTGACGGCTTCACCTGAACCTTTCTGCAGGCGTTCAATCATGCGCTGAATTTCTTCGGTGCTTTCATGGGTGCGGGATGCCAGAGTACGTACTTCATCGGCAACCACCGCAAAGCCTCGCCCTTGCTCGCCCGCTCGTGCTGCTTCAATCGCAGCGTTCAGCGCCAGCAGGTTGGTCTGCTCGGCAATGCCCTGAATAACGGCCAGTACGGAGCCGATATTGTTGCTTTCGGTATCCAGGTTTTTGATCACCTGATTGGCGCGATCAATACTGCCGGCCAGATTTTCAATGGTGCTGCGTGCCTGCAGTATGCTTTTTTCACTGTCCTGACCAATTTTATCGGCGGCTGCGGCGGCACTCGCGGCATCCTGAGAATGACCGTAAATGGTTTGCATCGACGAGGTCATCTGGGTCGTGGCATTGGCAATCATTTCTGTTTCGGTATGCTGGCGTTTGGCACCTGCGCTCATGCGTTGTGTCGATTCAGAAAATGAACGGCCGACCTCATCAATTTGCCGCGAGAGCTGCGCTACCTGGCTGACCAGGTCATTCATCAGGGCAAAGAAATCATTAAACGATTTAGTGAATTTTCCTTCTGGCTGTTCGATGCGGAACGTCAGATCAATTTCTCCGTCGCGGGCAATGTGTGCGCCGATTTCTGCCAGCTCGGTATTTTGCTGAAATTCCTGCCAGCTTTTATGGGCGAGGTACATCAGCGCAGCCGATTCAATGACGACGAATACCGCGTGCAGTAATACGATGCTGATCCCTGTGCGCGATTCAAATACCCAGACAGCACTGCCGTTTTCCTGCAGGTAATTAAACAGCAGGTGATGTACGGCAATAGTCGCGGCGGCGACCAGAATCGGCATCACGTCGCGGTAATACAGCAACAGGGCGAGCAGTGCAAAAATACCAAAATGCATTTCCAGCAGGCCATGGGCCTGATGGATATGCAGCGCTGAGAACACCATCAGCGATGCACCGTAGGTCATTCGGGACAGGCGGCTGCCGGGGGAAACTTTACTGACAATGAACGGTACCAGCAGCGCTGGTATACCAATCAGCAGCGCTTCGGCCCAGGTGTTGTACCAGTTGGCGAGCAGTAAAGAGACCATCAGAAGAGCGCTGTTAATGCCCAGAAAAAAGCGGTCAGCCTGACGGTAAAAATCATCACGGATTGAACTCATGGAAGCACCTGAACGGTCGGTAAAGTGGAGCTTGTCGGTTGATCCGTAAGGATCGACCGATCATAAACTCCCCTCAGCCTAGTTCAGATTCTGGAGATGCGATCCGCCCATATAGGCATAACACTGATACTGGTCATACTTAACCAGAATAACAGCGGCTCAGGCTGATGTTCACTGGCCAAGACCCAGGCCAGTGCGCCGCAGGCCATGATCAGTTGTGCGGCCAGCCAGATACGGATTTTTGCCAGTTTCCACAGCGCCAGCAGCAGGGCGATTACGGCTGCCGCAGCGATGGTAATCAGCAATGCATCGAGCTGGTTATTCCGGCGGCAGAGTTCAAACACCACGCACAATGCCAGTAATAACCGGCCCCAGATCATCCGCGACCACTGATAACCCAGAGCATCTGTTGCCAGTACCACGACTAACAACGGCAGCGCGGCATACAGGCTCAGCTGTTGCAGTAACAGACCGGCCTCCGGCGGCAGATCCAGAACCCGTTGCAGCAACCCGGCAACGGCAGCGCAGAGCAGCAACAGGCCCGCAGCAAAACGCGCGGCCGATGCGCCGCGCCATTCTGTTTGCGCGCTGTTGTTCGGGCGCTGCTGCAGGCACAGCCAGGCGCTGACCAGCAACAGCATCATCGCGGCAAACTGGGCATCCATTACAGGGTGGCCATTACGCGGTCGGCGGCGGCGATGGTTTCCAGAATATCCTGCTCGCTGTGGGAGATGGACATAAAACCGGCTTCGAAAGAACTTGGCGCTAGGTAAACGCCTTCTTTCAGCATGCCGTGGAAGAACTGATTAAAGCGTGCACCATCACAGTGGTCGGCCACGTCGCGGAAGGTGTTTACTTCTTTCAGCTCGGTAAAGAAGAAACCAAACATAGAGCCGGCGCTGTTGTGGGTAAACGGAATATTGTGCGCATCGGCGGCTGCCTGCAGGCCGTTCAGCAATAATTGCACGCGGGCGTTCAGCTGGTCGTAGAAACCTGGCTTCTGAATGGCTTTCAGCATGGCTAAACCTGCAGCCATCGCCAGCGGATTACCCGACAGTGTACCGGCCTGATAGACAGGGCCCAGCGGCGCCAGATATTCCATAATTTCGCGCTTACCACCAAAGGCACCAACCGGCAGACCGCCGCCAATGACTTTGCCCAGACAGGTCATGTCCGGCACGATGCCGTAATATTCCTGAGCGCCGCCCAGTGCTGCGCGGAAGCCACTCATGACTTCATCAAAAATCAGCACAATGCCATGCACGCTGCACAGCTCACGCAGACCCTGCAGGAAGGATTTGCTTGGCGGAATGCAGTTCATATTGCCGGCCACCGGCTCGATGATCACACAGGCAATTTCGTCGCCCATTTGCGCGAAGCATTCTTTGACGCTGTCGAGATTGTTGTAGTCGAGGGTGATGGTGTTGGCGGCAACGGCGGCCGGTACACCCGGAGAAGTCGGCACTCCTAAGGTCAGCATGCCGGAGCCGGCTTTTACCAGCAGTGAATCGGCGTGGCCGTGGTAGCAGCCTTCAAATTTCACCAGCTTATCGCGGCCGGTAAAACCACGCGCCAGACGAATCGCACTCATGGTGGCTTCGGTGCCGGAGTTCACCATACGCACCATGTCCATGGACGGAATCAGTTTGCACACTTCTTCGGCCATTTCGATTTCGATATGGGTCGGTGCGCCAAAGCTCAGGCCTTTATCCATTCGGGCGCGTACGGCATCGAGAATTTCATCGGCGCTGTGGCCCAGAATCATCGGCCCCCAGCTGCCCACGTAATCGATATAGCGGTTGCCGTCGGCGTCAAACACATAAGCGCCTTTGGCATGATCGAAGAAAATCGGGGTGCCGCCCACGCCTTTAAATGCACGCACCGGTGAATTAACTCCGCCGGGAATGTGTTTCTGTGCGGCGGCAAACAGGGCTTCGGACTGGGCGATGGAATAACTCATAGCACTCTCTTTTTACAAGAAGTTAAAACGGACGCACGACCACCAGAATAACAATGGCGATCAGCATGAAGACGGGAATTTCGTTAAACCAGCGGTAAAACACGTGGCTGCGCTGGTTATTGTCGTCGCGGAATACTTTTAATAAGTGGCCGCAGTAAAAATGGTAAATCACCAGCAGGGCAACCAGCGTCAGCTTGGCGTGCATCCAGTGGCTGTCGATAAAGTAGTAGCGCGGATTAAACGTCAGCAGCCAGGCGCCCAGCGCCAGTACCACGACCATCGACGGCGTCATGATACCGCGGTACAGCTTGCGTTCCATGATTTTGAAGCGCTCACGCGACACCTGATCATCGGCGCTGGCGTGATACACAAACAGACGCGGCAGATAAAAAATGGCGGCAAACCAGGTCACCACGGCAATGATGTGAAAGGCTTTTACCCAGAGCATCAACGGCCTCTTGGTTGGTAGTGATAGAAATGTTCAATATGAGTGCGCGATACAATGCCAACGCAGCGGCTGGACTGGTCATCGCGGTAAACGGCCAGCCATTGTAAGTGATGCTGCTGCATCAGGTCTAAGGCATCCTGCAGATTGGCTTTAAGCGAAATACGTTCAACCTGCTGGCGGTCGGCGGGAATGGCGATCAGGTCAATATCATCCGGATTACTGTCAGCGCCTTCTGCTTCCTGCTCTTTACGCAGGCTCAGCGCCTCGGCCAGTGCCGCCGGGGGCAGGATGACGTTTTCTTCCTCCAGCAGCAGCCACTCCGGTTCGCGTTGCAAAATAAACCCCGCTGCTTCCGGCGATAACTGGCGCGATGCCGAAACAAAAGATTGTTCCATCGCTTCGGCCACCCAGGTGTTGCGCAACATCTGCTGCACCGGATCGGGCTGTTGATAATTGTGGCCACCGCCGAGCTGGACTTCGAATACCGATGGCAGGCGGAATACCTCACTCACCACCAGACTCGCAATCACGATGGTCAGCATGCCCGGCATAATAATGTTCGGGTTGGCGCTTAATTCCAGCAGCGCCACCAGAGCGGCTAATGGCGCACGCAAAACTGCTCCCATTAATGCCGCCATACCGAGCAGAGCATAAAACCCCACGGATACCGGATATTGCGGTAGCCACCAGGCGGATAATTGCCCGAGCAGACCACCCAGTGCGGCACCGATAAATAAGGTCGGGCCGATTAAGCCGGCGGGAAAACCCACGGCAGCGGCCCAGGCGGCCAGCACCAGTTTGGCCAGTAATAAACCCAGCAGCGTTCCCATTATCACCTTGCCGGCGAGGGCATCGTTAACCGTATCGTATCCAATCCCCATTACCTGCGGCAGTTGCAGGCTGATTAACGCCGTTGCCGCGCTCAGGCCGCCCCATTTCAGCCACAGTGGCAAGTTGTTCAGACGCTGAAAAAAACGCACCAGCAAAATAAAACCACTGGCGACGATGCCGCCAATAATGCCGAGGGCAAGAATATAGGGGATTTCCAGCAGCGAGTTCATATCAACGCCGGGCACGGCAAAGGCGGTCTGTGCGCCGAATACCGCTTCGCTGACAATCGCACCGGCGACCGAAGCGAGAATAATCGGAATAAAACCGCGGATGTTGTATTCCAGCAGAACCACTTCCATGGCGAAAATGACGCCCGCCATCGGCGTGTTAAACGATGCTGAAATGGCACTGGCGACCCCGGCCCCGGCAATAATCCGCAGGCGGTGATGCGCCAGGCCGACGCTCTGACCAATCTGGCTGGCAGTACCGGCACCCAGGTGTATGGCCGGGCCTTCGCGCCCCACGCTGTGGCCGCTGATGATGGCAATGACGGCGGCAATCCACTGCAGCACAATATTCGACTGTGGCAGGTAGCCCTGATGCGATTCCATGCGTTGCAGAACATGGGTAACACCCACACCACGGCGTTCGGGTTTGATCAGGTAGAAAATAGCAATCAGCAGCAGACTGCCGCCCAACAGCAGGGCGATGCGTGCGGTTTCGCTGAGGTGTTCAAAGTCGTCCGAGTTGGCAACCGGCAGCAGGGTCGCGAAAGGAAATTCAATCGCCAGGCGGAACAGGGTGATCACCAGCGCACTGGCCAGACCTGCCAGCAGGGAGAGCAGCGCCAGACCGATCTGGTTATCTGACAAAGAAATCAGGCTGAGCCACTGTTGTCTGAGGCGCTTCACGGTAAACCGGCATCCTTATCCGGTAATGGGCTTACCGGCGTGGTGTCAACGGGGGACAAGAATCAGTATTATACCTGCCTTTCTGTATTTAACCGCTCCCCGTTTTTGCGGGGCGGTCTTCTGACATACGAGGTTTGGCGTGATTAAAGTCGGTATCGTAGGTGGCACCGGATACACCGGTGTAGAGCTGCTCAGAATTCTGGTAAACCATCCGGACGTTGAGCTGAAGGTGATCACCTCGCGCAGTGAAGATGGCCTGCCGGTGGCGGATATGTTCCCCAATCTGCGTGGCCATACCGATCTGCGCTTCAGCGTACCCGATGTACAGACGCTGGGTGAGTGCGATGTGGTGTTTTTTGCCACGCCGCATGGCGTTGCGCACTCGCTGGCAGAAGATATTCTGAATACCGGCGCGCGCGTGATTGACCTGTCAGCCGACTTCCGTCTGCAGGACGCTGTTGAGTGGGAAAAATGGTATGGCCAGCCTCATGGTGCGCCGGGCCTGCTGCCTCAGGCGGTATATGGTCTGCCGGAAGTGAACCGTGCGCAGATTCAGGAAGCCCGCCTGATTGCCGTACCGGGCTGTTACCCAACCTCGGTACAGCTGGGTTTTCTGCCTTTGCTGGAAAATAATCTGCTGCCGGAACAGATGCTGATTGCCGACTGTAAATCCGGCGTCAGCGGCGCTGGCCGTGGTGCGAGCGTAGGCTCGCTGTTGTGCGAAGCCAGTGAATCGATGATGGCCTATGCGGTAAAAGGGCATCGTCACCTGCCGGAAATTCGTCAGGGAATGGAACGCGCTGCGGGTAAAGCGGTCAACCTTACCTTTGTTCCGCATCTGACGCCGATGATCCGCGGAATTCATTCTACACTCTATGCTCAGGCTCCGGGGCTGGCAGAAGATCTGCAAGCGTTGTACGAAGCACGTTACGCCAACGAACCGTTCGTTGATGTTATGCCTGCTGGCAGCCACCCGGCAACGCGCAGCGTAAAAGGCAGCAACGTTTGCCGTATCGCCGTTCACCATCACACCCATACCGGTCAGGTGATTGTGTTATCAGTTATTGATAATCTGGTTAAAGGTGCGTCTGGTCAGGCGGTACAGAACATGAACATTATGTTTGGCCTGGCGGAAGATGCCGGCCTGAAACAGGTTGCCCTGTTGCCCTGATACGTTTTAAACACATGGATCAATAAGGACACACGCATGGCGGTAGTAAAAGGTAGCCAACAGGATCAGCTGATTATTCGTCAGTACCGGCCATGGGAGCGCTTTCGCCGTTTCCTGTATACGGTACTGTTTATTGCGGCCGTGGGAATGGGTGGTTACTTCGGCGGTGTGTACGACAGCATGAATCGTATCCAGCAGCTGACCACCGCCCGCGATACGCTGCAATCGGCCCTGCAGGATGCCGAGCGTACCATTACTAACCTGACTCAGCGTGTTGGGGTTCTGGAGAAAGGTGGTCAGGTTGATCGCAAGGCCACCGAAGGTATCCGCCAGACCGTTAAAGAACTGAAAGCACAGATATCCACCCTCGAAGAAGAAGTGGCGTTTTATAAAGGCATTATGGCCCCGAGCGCCAATGATAAAGGCTTGCGCATCAGTAAGGTTGAAATCCAGCCTCAGGACAGCGCCGGAAAATTCCGTTATTCCATCATGATGACGCAGGTCGCGGATAACAGTTCGTATATTACCGGGCTGGCGGCAGTGAATTTTGTCGGGATGAAAGGTACGGAAAAGGTCATTCTGCCGTTACGTGATTTCGACAGTAATGTGACCGATCTGGGCGTAAAGTTCAGGTTCCGCTATTTTCAGGAAGTGGCTGGCGATATCACATTGCCGGCTGGTTTCGTGCCGCAGCAGGTGCAGGTTGTTCTGCAATCCACCGGCGGTAAAGCACAACGTGTCGAGCAAACCATCGACTGGCCCCAATAAGGAGAGGCTTAATGTTCAGCAGTAAAGACAAGGGCAGCAATACCCATTACGACACCCTGATTTCCGTTAAAACCGAAATCACTGGCGATGTTAAGTTCACCGGCGGGCTGCACATTGATGGTGTGATCAAAGGTAATCTGGTGGCTGAAGCTGGCAGTGGTGCGGTGGTTCGTGTCAGTGATAAAGGTCGGGTTGAAGGGCAGATCAGTGCGCCCAATATTATCATCAACGGCAAAGTCATTGGCGACGTGCATGCCAGCGAATACATTGAGCTGGCGAAGAAAGCTCAGGTAACCGGTGATGTGTATTACCAGATGATGGAAATGGTGATGGGTGCCGAAGTGAACGGCAAACTGCACCATCAGGCCAAAGGTGATGGACGCAAGAAACCAGAGCCTGCGCCCGTTGTTGTGACACCGGATGTTAAAGTTGACTAAATTAGTCGGAAAAACAGATAATTTGCCGATATTCAGCAAGCCGGAATCATTATGAGTGCAGTACAGCAGGCCAGTCCGATCGAACTCAGTCAGGAAGCTCAGGAGAAAATCCGTGAGCTGCTGCAGGAAGAAGCGGATGACGAGCTCTGTTTAAGAGTGTTCGTCACCGGTGGTGGCTGCTCCGGTTTCCAATACGGTTTCACCTTCGACGATGAGCGTGCCGAAGACGACACACTCATCAGTCTGGACGGTGTCCGCGTATTGGTCGACCCTCTCAGCTATGGCTATCTGGTTGGCTCGGTGCTGGATTATAAAGAAGGGCTGGAAGGCTCACGCTTTATGGTTAATAACCCCGGTGCTTCATCGACCTGCGGCTGTGGATCGTCGTTCTCCATCTGAGTAAGGATCGCTTCATGTCCGCGCTTTCCCGCATCGTTTTAATCGCTTCTCTGCTGCTGGCACAACAGGCCTGGGCAGAGTTAGTGCCGCTGGTGGACGACGAGCCTGCCAATGCCGCTTCCCCTGCCGCCGATGCCGTGGTTTTACCTGAGGAAGGTATTGCTCCTTCTGGCGTTCAGGGATTGCAGCCCGGCAGTAAAATTCAGGCCGTGGTGCGGTTGCATACGGCAGAAGAGCTGCAGGCTTTACTGACCCGCGCTGAAGAACTCTCCCGCAGTGTCGATTACCGCAATAACGAGCCGGTCAGGCTGGTGCTGAGTGGCGATGAAATCGCTATCTTCGTGCGCAGCAGTTATCGCGGTAACAAAGCGCTGGTTGATCTCGCCGCTCGTCTTGATGCCTTTAATGTGGTCGAGCTGAAAGTGTGCCAGAACTGGATGGCGCGTAATCAAGTGGAAACCGCTGATCTGCCGGCGTTTCTTGATCCGGTGACCAACGGCGCCGAAGAAGTAACGCGCATGCAGCTTGAAGGTTACGCCAGCTTCTGACCTTTCCCGCGTATACCGCCCGGTATGCGCTGTCTGTTCCTTAATGCTATGTTGTGGCTAATGGAGTTGCCGCAGCCGCGTTCAGGAGCCGGATATGAAATCCCTTCTTTTTTGTTTGTTATTTCTCTTTGTCATGCCCGTCCGGGCAGAAAGCATTGGCGTGATCAGCGTCAGTGTTGGTCCGGTCAGCTGGTATCGAGCCGGTCATGAATTGCAGCTTAAACGCGGCGATGCGGTCGAGCAGGGCGATACCGTATCCACCGGCAGCAGCGCCCGTCTGGTGCTGAAAATGAACGAAGACAGCGTGATTACTCTGGGTGCAGATACCAGCTTACAGTTCAGTGAGTGGCAATATGCCGCTGGTAGTCAGAACAATTCAGCCCGGCTGGAATTTATTGAAGGCGCTTTTCGTTTTATTACCGGCTTAATTACCCGTCAGGACGATCCGCAGCTGACCGTCACCACGCCCGCGGCGACTATCGGTATCCGCGGTACGGATCTCTGGGGTGGGTATCTGCAGCCGGATGTCTTGGATGTCATCCTGCTTGAAGGTGAGCATGCGTTGGAAATCCGCAATGACGCCGGGGTTGTGTTTATTGAAGAGCCGGGTTTTGGTGTATCTGTAGTGGCTGGCGAGTCGCCACGACAACCGCTGCAATGGGGGGAAGAGAAAGTGCAGCGTGCGGTGCGCAGTGTCAGTTTGCCCTGATCACTACAGCCTGCAAGCTCAGGCGGGGTAAATTCCGCCCAGAATACGCTCGCCTTTAGCGCCGGTAACTGCCGGCGCATTACCACTTAAGCCTTCCTGTGTGCGCTGTGCCAGCCAGGCAAACGCCATGGCTTCCATCCAATCAGGATCAATGCCGCGTCGTGAGCTGCTGTGCACCTGCGCCAGCGGCAGAATGTGTTGCAGGCGTTGCATCAGGTAATGGTTATGCACGCCGCCACCGCAGACCAGAATCTCCCCCTGCTTATGCCCATGCTGTTGAATCGCCATGCCGATGCTCTGCACCGTTAATTCGGTCAGCGTGGTGAGTACATTCTGCGGATCTTCGTGGCTGAGGTCACCCAGATGCTCCAGGCGAAATAATTCGCGCCCGGTGCTTTTCGGCGGTGGCCGCTGAAAGTACGGCTGGCTCAGCCAGTCCTCTAATAAATAGTCGATCACCTTGCCGTTGGCAGCCAGCTGTCCACGATCATCGCGCGGGCAGCCAAATTGCTGTTGGCACCATTCATCCATTAAGGCGTTACCCGGGCCGGTATCAAAGCCGAGCAGGGAATCTGAGTCGCTGTCCTCCGGCAAAACGGTCAGATTGGCGATGCCTCCGATATTCAGCACCTGCACATTATGACCAAAACAATATTGATGAAATGCCGGCACCAGCGGAGCACCCTGACCTCCGGCGGCAATATCACGGCGGCGGAAATCGGCAATGCAGGTGATGCCCGTGTGTTCGGCAATCCAGCTGGGATCATCCAATTGCCAGCTGAACCCTTGCGGCTGGCTGTGATGACGCAGGGTATGGCCATGAGAACCAACGGCACAGACATCCGCCGCGCTGAGACTGTTGCGTTGCAGCAGTTGCGCTACGGCGTCGGTTGATAAGGTGGCAATGCGGCGCTCAAGCAGAGCAATGGTGTTGATGTCTGCGTTTTCAGCCACCGCCAGCGTACGCAGTTGCCGGCGGAATGGCGGATCGTAAGGCAGGCACAGAGCATCGACCAAACGCGGAGCGCCCTGAGAAAAATCGACCAGCGCGGCGTCCATGCCATCGGCACTGGTGCCCGACATCAGGCCGATATAGAGCGTCACTGGAATGCACCAACGCGGTTATCTTCGTTTTCGTTATAGCTGTTCAGCCAGCTGACCATGCTTTGTGATTTCTGGCGGAAGGTCGCTTTTTCCTGTGAAGGAATAGAATCCGCTTTCGGCAATTTAACCCGCAGAGAATCACGATGAACGCCATCAACCCGGAACTCGTAATGCAGGTGTGGCCCGGTGGCCAGGCCGGTGCTGCCAACATAGCCAATTACCTGGCCCTGCTTAATGCTGCGTCCTACCCGGGCGCTGCGGTTGAATTTACTCATGTGCGCGTACAGCGTCTGGTAGCGTGAGCCGTGCTGAATAATCACACAGTTGCCGAAACCGCCTTTGCGCCCGGCGAAGACCACTTTGCCATCGCCGGCCGCTTTAATCGGAGTACCGGTCGGTGCGGCATAATCGGTGCCCCGATGCGCGCGCAGCGTATTCAGTACCGGATGCTTGCGGTTCAGATTGAAGCGCGAACTGATGCGGGCAAAATCAATCGGGTTACGCAAAAAAGCTTTGCGCATGCTCTGGCCTTCCGGCGTGTAGTAGTTGGCGTCGCCGTTTTTATCTTCGTAGCGCACCGCGGTCAGTTCGCGGCCCTGATTGATAAAGCGTGCAATCAGAATGTTGCCGTTACCGATTTTTTCACCATCGAGAAAGACTTCGTCATAAATCAGACTGAAGCGATCACCCTGGCGGATATCCAGCGCGAAATCGATATCCCAGCCGAATATCGCGGCCAGCTCAATCAGGATCTGCTCCGGAATAGCGGCGCGGGAGCCGTCTAAAAAGAGTGAGTTTTCAATCGTCGTACCGACAAAGCGCGGCCGGTAGTCGGCGTTACGCTCGGCCAGTTCGTATTTCAGGCTGCCATCGGTACTGCGTTCAAAGGTGTGGCGGGCGAGGGGGGACAGTTCAATCTGGAATTGCTGCACATGATTATCCTGTGAGCGCACCCAGTGCAGTGTTTGTCCGGGCTTTAGCTGGATAGCATCTTTCGGTGCAATGGCGGCAATTTCGATAACATCTGCAGCGCTGAGATTGTGACGGCTGAACAGAATAGAGAGGTTGTCGCCGGGGCGAACCGTTGCCTCCTCCCAGTTTAGTGCGGTGACTTCGTTCCTGGGCTCGGGGGTGTTATCCGGCATCTCGATAATGTACCGGGTTTGTTGCAGGTTTTTCTCCGGCGCATGAGGCCAGAAAAGTAACATCAGCAACACGACCATAGCGGTCAGAACACCGAGCAAGTGAGTCAGAGGGAAATACTGCAGGCGTCCCGACAAGGCCATAGTGGTCTGGTTGTCCTTATTCTGTAAATGATTGAATGCTTCATAAGTGTAAACAATTCACCGGCATTTTACCCAGCGAACTTGATTTTGCACATTGATCAGGTATGTTCACCAACCTTTCTAATACCGACACAATTCAGAGTGCTCCCATGACAGCTGCATTATTAGACGATTTAAAAGCACGCGGTCTGATTAATCAGGCAACGGCGGATGAGGAACTGACCAAACATCTGGAATCTGGTTCCATCACCCTGTATTGCGGCTTTGATCCGACAGCTGACAGTCTGCACCTCGGTCATCTCGTCCCCTTATTGGTATTAACCCGTTTCCAGAATGCTGGCCACAAACCTATCGCTCTGGTTGGCGGCGCGACAGGCCTGATTGGCGACCCAAGCTTCAAAGCCGCCGAACGTCAGCTGAACACAGCCGATGTCGTTGCTGGCTGGGCCGATAAGATCCGTCAACAGGTCAGTCAGTTCATTAAATTTGAAGGCATTGATAATGCGGCCACCGTGGTGAACAACCTCGACTGGGCCGGACAGATGAATGTGCTCGATTTTCTGCGGGATGTCGGCAAGCACTTCTCTGTGAATGCGATGATTAACAAAGAATCCGTACAGCAGCGTCTGAACCGTGAAGGTGCCGGTATTTCCTTTACCGAGTTTTCTTACGCGCTTCTGCAGGGGATGGACTTTGCAGAACTGAACCGTCGTCATGGCTGTACGCTGCAGATCGGTGGTTCGGATCAGTGGGGCAACATCGTTGGTGGTATTGATCTGGCGCGTCGTCAGAACGGAGCGCAGACATTCGGCCTCACCGTTCCTTTGGTCACCAAATCGGATGGCACCAAATTTGGTAAAACGGAGTCCGGCGCGGTATGGCTCGACCCGGCGAAAACCTCGCCGTACAGCTTTTATCAATTCTGGATGAACACCGCTGACGCCGATGCCTATAAATTCATGCGCTACTTCACCTTTATGTCGATAGAGCGTATCGCCGAAATTGAAGCGCACGACGCAACGATCGAAGGGCGTAAAACAGCACAGCCAATTCTGGCGGAAGAAGTTACCCGGTTGGTGCATGGCGAAGACGCTCTGCAGTCGGCGCGTCGTATTACCGAAGCTTTGTTCTCCGGTGATATTGCTCAGCTTTCTGAAGCCGAGCTGGAACAAATCAAACTGGATGGGCTGCCTTCAAGCGATCTGCCGTTGTCCGGTCTGGCTGATATCCCAATGACAACGCTGTTTACCGACAGCGGCATGGTAAAAGCCGGGCGCGAAGTGAAAGATGCGTTGGGACGCAATGCCATTGTTATTAATGGTGAGGCCAAAGGCGCGGACGACAATATGAAAACTGCAGAAGCCTTCAGCGTTGAAAAAGCACTTTATGGTCGTTTCTTCCTGGTGAAACTGGGCAAGAAAAAGTACCACCTGTTCGAGATTGCAAAATAGTTTAAATAAAGAGTTGACGGCGCATCTGGTATCTCTATAATGCGCCGCTCCTGAGTTGAGACGGTTTCGAAAGAAACGGAAAAACAAAGGAAAAACAAGGGGTTGACAGAAAGCTAAGCAGCTTTATAATGCGCCCCGCTCTGAACGACAAGGCTCAGCCTGACGATCAGAAAGACGAAAAAAGTGGTTGACATTGAAAAGTAAATCTTTAAAATGCGAAGCCCGCTTCGAGAGAAACGAAGCGACGTTCTTTAACAAAGTATTTAGACAATTACGTGTGGGTGCTTACTGAGACGCTCTGGAGACAAAGCATTATCAAGTAAGAACTCGTCGATAATTCATTTATGAAGCAAAGACAGTTTTATTCTTGAGCAAGATTTAGATTGGATATTCCTCCAGTC
>Ga0210025_1000047_pt1 | contig 192179 bp, 188 predicted proteins | sample CryGeyme20150102_FD_183989 | JGI IMG/M metagenome (GOLD analysis project Ga0210025, IMG submission 183989) | Groundwater microbial communities from Crystal Geyser aquifers in Utah, USA - Crystal Geyser metaG 2015-0102 (SPAdes) (version 2) | ecosystem: Environmental > Aquatic > Deep subsurface...
GCACCGTCGGTATCACAATTAGCTTGTAAGTTGTCATAACAAGCTCTTTCAACTATCGCATCATCGGCATAGACCACCCCTGTGGTCATCGTACCAACATTGGTAATACTCTTAGTCATCCAGCATTGACCGCCAATCTGAACTGTGGGGTAAGTTTCCGCATAGGTAACAGCATCTTTGGTGATATTAGTAGCGCAGGTGCCACCACAAGCCGTGGTACTGCAATCTCCACAGATTCTGGCCGGACAAGTAACGGAGTTTAAACCAGTTGGAGTCATCGCTACCTCACCAGCCGCTAGCGAGCCGGTGCCTTTAGCTAGACAACCGCTGATATTATAACTAGGTGGATCGGTTAAACCACCGACAGGATTATAAACATAATCAGAGCCTGAGGTACAAGCATCTTCGGCCCAAGGAGTCGGGTTATTAGGCACTTTAGACATATAAGTCTTAGAGCCGTCTGGCGAAGTTAACGCCTGACCTGGGGTAATTAAGTTAGGGTAGCTGAAATAATCGGCATAATACATTTCGAGAGCGGTCGAAATTTGTTTGAGGTCGCTCACCCGTTTGGCATCGCGAGCTCTACCTCGAGCCGAAGATACCGCCACGGTCGCTAAAGTCGCCAAGATGCCGATAATAACTATCACCACTAATAACTCTACTAAAGTAAACCCCTTGTGATAACCCATATTTTTATCTTTATTTATAACAAAAACCAATCTACCTGGATTAGGTGGATCGGTTATTTTGAAAATCAAGTGGCTAAAAACTGGACACTCGCTACGAGAGAGAGAGAGAGAGAGACAAAGCCTTCGGCCTTAAATTACTTGCTGTATTCATAATCACATTATAGCACTGTGAGAGAAATGAGACAAATTTTTCTTTTTAGGTACGGGTAGCATCAAATCTGAATTGCAAATTTTTCAGCTCTTTTTTAATCTTGATAATGTTATCAGCATAAGCATTCAAATCTTCCTTAACCATCTTTTCTAATCGACTAACTTGCGCCTCTAGATTATCTAAATCTAATCTGATACTATGTATCTCACTATGAATGTCAGCTAGCTCCTGATACATGCCATCAAATTCAGCACGAAATTCTGTACGCATATCGGATATCTCTTTTCGAATAGGTGCTAAATTTTTTTCTAATTTATCATCCATAATTTGCTCAATCCCGGGTAACAAAATCTCCTCGGTAAACCGAGCTAAATCATCGAAAGTAACCACATTACTATTTTTTTGTTCCATATTGATAAAACAGATAACTTATACACATCAGTACAAAACATTAACAAAGTAAAATCAATGACCATTTTCTTTGACAAGAACAGTTTTTTATAATATAAAAATAGTAATGAATTATATAAGCAGGTGTGGTGAAATTGGTATACACGCCAGCCTTAGGAGCTGGTGTCGCAAGACATGAGGGTTCGAGTCCCTCCACCTGCACAAAATAAAAGAATACGCACCAGCGTGTTCTTTTATTTTGAAAGGATGGAGCAGGCAAACTGCTTTGCCTGCGTAGGGACGAGAAAAGCGGAGCCCTATTCAGCCAACAGGCTGAATGGCGAGCTGGGGTCGCGGAAATTGCGAGCGGCGGCGAGCGATTATCTGTGACCGAGTCCCTCCACCTGCACAAAATAAAATAGCACACATTAGCGTGCTATTTTATTTTTTTTAAAATGAGGACATTCCACTAAACTCCTGAAATCGATACAGCCAGTATTTCCAAAAACTATTATCCTGATAACTTTTATAATCCAAACTATATTGTCCCTCTTGATTATTATACCATTTATCAAATCGACCAGTAATTACTCTCGCTATTGGCAATTTAGTTGGCATAGTAACCAGCGCGTCTGCTTCCAAATTCAAGTCATCCAAATTACGCCTAGTGTAATTAGCCGATCCTAACAGTACTGACAACATCCCACCTTTTTCCACTAACAATTGTTTAGTGTGAAACTGTTCACCTTGAGTATCATACCAGCGAACCTTAATTTTGCCACCACTTTTTTCAACCAGCTCCCCTACCACCGGTCGATTAGGAATCCCGTTTTTCTGATAGCCAAAAGCATCTTTATTAGGATCTAAGAGTAATTTAATATCCGCCCCACGCTCGGCCCCCGCTAGTAACGCCTCTACAATATCTCGATCTGATAAATAAAACATCGCCAAGCGAATACTGTCAGTAGTCCCAACCGAATTAATTAATTCCAAGGCTTTGGTTTTAATTTTTCCTTCAGTCAGCATCGTTACTTTAGCATAGCTATTCTGACCAACTTCCTTATCTTTAATTAAATTACTTGGTGCCGGTAATAGTTCTACGCCAGATAATCTAGCTACCGCCATTTCAGCTTTATAAATTTCATTACCAAAACCACCCTTAATTAACCAGGCTACATTAGAATGATTACTACTGCCACCATGCGGATTAGCCGAAGCAATCACACTCAACCATCGCCCTTGACTATCAGCTAAAAACACTTTGCGATGATTAGCTTTAAAATTTGGTATAGCCAGCCAAGCCCGCAGAGTAACCGCAGGGCCTTGCGCATCAAAAGGGTTTGGCAACCAAGTAAGACCCCGAGTTCCAAAAACATAAAATAGCAACCGCCACGGCCCGCTATACAGCGGATTAGAATCTCTTAAAGGTGACAGTTTAGTTTCAATCACCGAAATCCCAGCATCGGCCATCGTCTTAAAAATTAAGTTTGGTGCACCACCATAAACCGTGTTAATCGGATCTGTGATTACCGTAATTCGCACATCAGGATTAGCTTGTTTCTTAGCTATTAATTTTTCACTAAACTCTTTAGCTAAAGCTCTTGATACCGTTCCGTCCAATCCCACACCATCATTAAACAAAAACATATCAACCAAGATATACTGCTCAGCATTGTCTATACTTGAAAAAATTGTCTCAAAAATAGTTTGTTTATTTAAGCGTTTATTATCCAAGGTATAAGTTTCGTCAGCTAACCATGATAAATCATTAATATTTACCACTATTTCCTGGCCAGTCATGGATAAATCTATCGGTAAAGGCTTTAAGGTTTGATAAATTTCCAATAAAACAGCAGTAACAAAAATAAATATTACTAAAAAAAGCAATCTCTTCCAAAAAAAATTTTTATTACTCGGTAACTCACTTTTTAACATAATCATTACCTAAAATAATTAAAATATCAGCTGTACTACTAGATTCCATTGCTGGCATCGTAGTAGTTACCGCCCGTTGCCAATATTCATCCAGAAAACTAATATCACTTTTGTTATTTTTAATCACTAAACTATTTTGATAAGTTGTAGTCGCCGCATTATTAATACCAACTATTCTAAGACGGCTATCAGCTTGCCATAAAGTCGCCAAGTCTCCAGCTCTACCAGTTTTTTCACTACCATTACGAATCTCCACACTCACACTATTGTCTTTTGGTAAAATAGCATTATCCACATACCACGACCCTACATTAATAATTTTATGTTCACTTGGCCGATACAAGGCTACTTGGTCGCTATTAAAAATCAACCAATCTCCATTAATCGCTGCCTTAAAAAATGGCTGATGAGTTTGCAAATTATTTACAGTACTAACCTCAACTATCATTGGCTTATCCAAAGGCCAGTCTAAAATTTTTCTTGCCTCAGCCCATACAACTAACGATCTATCCATACCCATTTTTGACCCTCGTAATTCATTGACAATAGTTCGTGTTCTAAAGTATTGAACTGACACCGAAATTAATAATAGGCTCAATAAAACTGATAACAAAACCCACTTCCACGAAGCTAATTCACCTGTTATTTTTTCTGTTTTTCTTAACATAAATTGTTTTATCTTAATAATACACTGTTTTTAAAGAAAAATATAGACCCAGGCCAACATCTTGACGAGGTTTATTTTTTAGGTTATATTATGGGCGTTATCTAATATGGCCTTATCGTCTAATGGTTAGGACACCAGGTTTTCAACCTGATAATCGGAGTTCGATTCTCCGTAGGGCTACATCAAAATAACACAAAGTGGCGTATTCGCCCTACTTTATGTTATTTTTATGTGACTATCAATAGAGAATCAAACTGATTGGCAGCGAACTAATCCGAAGCAACAAATGAAAATAATAATTCTCCGTATGGCTACCAAACGCACCTCCAAAAGAGGTGTTTTTGTTTACAATTGCCAATTTTATAGTTTTACGGTTATAATACCCTTATGAAAAAAGAAATAAAAATATTAGCCATAGAATCCAGTTGCGATGAAACAGCCGCCTCTATTATAGCAGACGATGGCAATTCTTTACATATTTTATCTAACATTATTGCCTCCCAAATAGATATTCACAAACAATATGGTGGAGTTATTCCAGAAATTGCTGCCAGAGAACACTGTCGTAACATTATACCGGTTGTTAACAGTGCTCTTAAAGAAGCGGGGTTAAGCGGTTCTAATGCTACTCAAGAATTACAAGCGATTGCAGTTACCACAGGTCCTGGCTTAATAACCTCTCTCATGGTTGGCGTTGAAACAGCTCGTTCACTGTCTTATGCTTGGAAATTACCACTTATCTCAGTTAACCATATCGCCGGGCACATCTATGCTAATTGGCTTAATAATCAATCAATTCAATTTCCTTGTTTAGTAATGACGGTCTCTGGTGGTCACAATTTACTAGTCTTAATGACAGACCATTTAAAATACAAGATTGTTGGCGACACCAAAGATGACGCCGCAGGTGAAGCCTTTGACAAAGCAGCTAAAATTTTAGGTCTAGGTTATCCAGGCGGTCCAGCCATTGCTAAGGCTGCACAAATTGACGAACAATTTAAAGTAAAACTACCTCGCCCCATGCTTCATTCTGGTGATTTTAATTTTTCTTTTTCTGGACTTAAAACCGCCTTACTTTATCAAGTACAAAAAGACAAAGCTGCTAAAAATCACACCAACGCTTACGCTGAAGAATTCGAACAAGCTGTTACCGATATTATTACCACTAAAACCTTACAAGCAGCCAAAAAATATAAAACTAAAACCATCATGTTAGCCGGTGGCGTTTCCGCTAATAAACGCTTACGAGCCTTTTTAACTGCTAAAGCTTTAGGTCAAGGCTTACCAGTTATTATTGCCCCTTTACCTTACACTACCGACAATGCCGCCATGATAGCTTCCGCCGCTATTTTTCAATATCACGCTGGTCAATTTACTCCTTGGCACAAATTAAAAGCCAATCCTAATTTAAAATTAAAATAACTATACTATGAAAACTATTTTTTCTGGCATTAAGCCAACAGGAGATTTACACTTAGGTAATTATTTTGGGGCCTTAAGTCAGTGGGTAGATTTACAACACGACCATCACTCTATTTTTTGCGTTGTTGATTATCACGCCATCACCGTGCCTCAAGATAAAAAAGCTTTACATAACAATATCATCGCCATAGCCCGTAGTTATTTAGCTGCTGGCATTGACCCTAAAAAATCTATCATTTTCCGTCAATCTGATATCAAAGAACACACCGAGCTAGCCTGGATTTTAAATTGCACCAGTGCTCGCATGAGTGATTTAGAAAATATGACTCAATATAAGGACGCAGCCTCTAAACAAATCAATCCTAGTGTCGGTCTTTTTGACTACCCAATTTTAATGGCTGCTGATATTTTATTATATAACACTGACACCGTGCCCGTAGGTCACGACCAATTACAACATGTCGAACTGGCTCGTGATTTAGCTAAGCGTTTTAATCATGACTATGGTGAAACCTTTAAAATCCCTTCCGCACTAATTCGTTCTGAAGGCTCTCGCATCATGGGCTTAGACGACCCAACTAAAAAAATGAGTAAATCTATCGGTGAAAATAATTGCATTTCTTTAAATGATAGCCCAGAGGTTGCTACTAAAAAAATTATGCGTGCCGCCACTGATTCAGACACGGTGATTAAATATGACCCAGCCAACAAACCTGGCATTTCCAACCTCTTAACTATTCTCTCAATCTTAGAAAACAAAAAGATAAAAGATCTAGAAAAAGAATTTACTGATTGTGGTTATGGTCAATTCAAACAACGCATTGCCAACAGTGTTAGTAAGTTCTTGACTAATTTTCAAGAAAAAGCTAAGCACTATAGTGATGAGCAGGTTTTAACAATATTAGCTGATGGCCAAAAGCAAGTCGAACCTTTAGCTGCCACCGTCTTAGCTAAAGTCCGTACCCAGCTTGGATTATAAATTAGATTATAAATTAGTTATTTATATATTATCGTACCTTACAGGAGTTTCGTGATGATTACATTTCATACAAAATGCATTGCTGAAAAATTAGAAAGCTATGCTCGACAAAAAATAGACCTAGCCGAAACTATTTTAAATAAAAAATTGTCGACCGAAGAATGCGACGAATTATACTGTGCCGCCATTAAAGATCAATACGCTTTAATATTTTCAGCTTGCCCACACATCAGTGCGCAAGAACTTTATTTGGCTTTACAAATCGCAGAAATGTCCAGCCCGGAAAATATTTATTTTACCGGACTGCGTGTTAACCACCAACCAACCGATGAAGAAATCAAAGAACACTATATTAATTCTGGACGACCAAGTCGTTTTCGAGAAAAATTTCAAAGTATCTTTGATAACCTACAATAAAATACCGTTCTGACACAATGTCAGAACGGTCTTTTTTATCATATCGACTTTAACTATTAATTAGTTTTAAAACCTCATCTCGCTTAGCAAGCATCACTTCCTCACTAACCGCTTCCAAATTTAATCTCAACCAAGCCTCAGTATTAGAAGCCCGAACATTAAACCAAAAATCAGGGAACTCCACAGTTACGCCATCTAGCTCATTAATTTTTCCGTTTTTATACGTTTCTTTAATTTCTGATAATTTAGCTAGCACATTTTCCACCTTAGAATTAATTTCCCCGGAATTAAAATATTTTTTATAAGGCGCTAAATATTCAGCAAAACTTCTATCCGCTTTAGATAGCTCCAACATTACTTTTAAAGCCACGATCATCGGTACTTCATAGCAACCTTCTTCCATATTCAAAAAGAAATGACCACTGGATTCACCAGCGAAAAAAGCTCCCTCTTGTACCGCTTGTGCTTTAATTAAAGAATGTCCCACATGCGTCACAATTGGTGTGCCACCATGCTTAATAATTGTTTCTGGAGTAATTCGCCCCGGACGGATATCATAAGCTATTTTTGACCCTGGCCTCTCTTCCAAAAATATCTTAGCTAAAACAGCCCTCACAATCCCCGGCTCTACCGCCACGCCCAAATTATCAACAAAGAAAATACGATCACCATCACCGTCAGTTGCAATACCTAAATCCGCCCCTTCCTCTTTTACTTTTTCACACAAGGCCAACATATTTTCTGGTTGCAAAGGATCAGCTTGGTGCGCCGGAAAAGTCCCATCTAATTCCCAATTCATTTTAATCAACTCGCCTGGCAAATGAATAAACAACTCTTCAAAATACTGTGCCCCCATAGCATTTGCCGGATCAATCACAATTTTAAATGGTTTTAAATCTATCACACTAATAGAAGCTAAATCATGTGCCACTTGGTCATGTAAAACCTCCTCTTCAGTTTCCACTGTGCCTTTAATTTTTGCCACCGACAATTCGGCTGTCATCACCAATGTTTGAATTTCTTCCATACCGGTTCCAGCCCCAATCGGTAAAGCTCTCTCTCTCACTAATTTAAAGCCATTATATTCTTTAGGATTATGACTAGCCGAAATTTGAATACCTCCATCATATTCATAATTAGCCACCGCAAAATAAAAAGTTGGTGTAGAAGCTAAGCCAATATCAATTACAGTTGCCCCCGCATCAGTTATTCCTCGCACCACTTCAGCGTGTAAAGTTGGGCTAGACAAACGCATATCACGAGCCACTACCAGTTTCAAATCACCACGTCCTAATTCATCAGAACGCATTTTAACAAAGGCTAACCCTAATCGGTAAGCCAATTCTTCATCAAATTCTTCTTTGTAAACACCACGGATGTCATAAGTCTTAAAGACTTTCGGATTAGTTGTCATAGTTTATCTTTAAATTATTTATACACAGGTTAATCATTCTGCTTATCATTATAACAAGAAAAAAAAGTAAAGCAAAAAGTAGGACCAAATGGCCCTACTTTTAACTTTATAAACTTTACGAACTTTTAACTTGCACTACGCGCTACATCCCCATCATCCCTGGATTCATTCCGCCCATACCACCACCCATATCCGCTTCATTCTTTTCTTTCGGTTTATCGGCAATCACTGCTTCGGTAGTTAAGAACATCATCGCCGCTGAAGCAGCATTCTCCAAAGCAGAACGCACCACCTTAGTCGGATCAATAATCCCTGCTTCAAACATATCCACAAAAGTATCGTTAGCTGCGTTGTAGCCCACATTAGTCTTACCGTTTTTATGCTCATCCATAATACGATATAAAACTAGCGAGCCATCCTTACCAGCATTATTAGCAATCTGTTTTAATGGGGCAATTAAGGCTGCGGCAATAATGCGAGAACCAACCGATTCCGATTGATTGTTTAATTCGGCAAAGACATTACCAGCTATTGCTAGAGCTAAACCTCCGCCAGCTACTACACCTTCCTCCACAGCCGCACGAGTCGCATTTAAAGCGTCTTCAATCCGATCTTTCTTTTCTTTCATTTCAGTTTCAGTCGCTGCCCCAACTTTAATCACAGCTACACCACCAGACAACTTAGCTAATCTTTCTTGAATCTTTTCCTTGTCATAATCAGAATCAGATAATTCTCTTTCTTTCTTTAATTGTTCAATGCGAGCTTTAATAGTTTGTTCATCGCCCTTACCATCAACAATCGTAGTAGTATCTTTAGTAGCCACCACTTTACGAGCCTGACCAAGATCAGACAAATCAACACCATCTAATTTTAAGCCGATATCTTCAGAAATAACTTTCGCACCAGTTAACACCCCAATATCTTCAAGCATCGCCTTACGACGATCACCAAAGCCAGGGGCTTTAATGCCCAAGACATTGAAAGTTCCACGCATTTTATTAACCACAAAAGTCGCTAAAGCCTCACCGTCAATATCATCCGCAATAATCACTAAGTCTTTACGACCAGCCTGCACTAATTTTTCAAGCAAAGGCAAAATATCATGGACAGAGCCAATTTTTTTATCAGTAATCAAAATGTACGGATCATTCATTTCCGCTTTCATAGATTCCGGATTGCTAATCATATAAGGCGAAACATAACCCTTATCAAATTGCATTCCCTCCACCACTTCTTTTTCCACACCAAAAGATTGACCTTCCTCCACAGTAATCACGCCATCTTTACCAACCGATTCCATTGCCTCGGCAATAATTGCTCCAATTTCTGGATCGTTAGCTGAAATAGAAGCTACTTGAGCAATTTCATCTTTAGTGGAAATGATTTTAGACATGGTTTTTAAATTATTAACCACTTCCGCCACTTTTTTTTCAATACCTAATCGAATCTCAATCGGGCTTACTCCAGCTGCCACTAATTTCATACCTTCAGCAATAATTGCTTCAGCTAATACGGTCGCCGTGGTAGTACCATCACCAGCCGCATCATTAGTTTTGCTAGCCGCTTCTTTAATAATTTCCGCACCAATATTTTCAAACTTGTCTTCCAGTTCAATTTCCTTAGCTACAGTTACACCATCCTTGGTAATAATTGGCGCACCATAAGATCTTTCAATTACCACATTGCGCCCCTTCGGGCCCATGGTCACTTTCACAGCAGCTGCTAATTGATCAGCCCCTCGCTTTAAAGCTAAACGAGCTTTCTCATCAAAAATAATAATTTTAGACATATCTATAAGTTTATAAAATTTGTAAAGTCAAAAGTTTATAAAGTAAAAACGCACTACTCTATAATTAACATGATATCCGCTTCCTTAATCACCAAATATTCCTGCCCATCAACTTTAATTTCATCTGGAGAATATTTACGAAACATTACTTTATCACCAATCTTCACAATTAATGGCACAATAGTTCCACCTTCTTGCAAGCGACCGGTGCCAACAGCCACCACTTCCCCTTTCTCAGGTTTCTCTTTGCTGACAGTATCCGGGATTACAATGCCGGACTTAGTTACGGTTTCATCAGCCAACGGTTTGACGATTACATTACCGTATAATGGTTTTAGATTCATAATTTTCAGCCAAAGGCTTTTAAATAATTATTAACAGTGAAAACTTAGCAGTCTAGACTTTAGAGTGCTAAGCAAAAGTATTTTAATCCGAGTTGGACCCTGTGTCAATACCCAAAATATTTTATTTATTTAAGCTAAAAATTATTAAATTATTTTTAATCATTTATTTAGTTTTAGTTGCATTATACCAACCACTGATTTCTTGATTACTAAGAGGTCGATTGTAAATACGCACATCGGCTAGCTTACCGCCTAAGCGATAAGCAGGTCCAGTACTGCCATTATACGCTCCCAAAGAAATAGAATTTCTAACTAAAACTTCTTTATAAACACCTGGTATCTTTTTTTTCCCTTTTGCAATATTATTCACAAAAAGCTCCACAGCGTTATCATTGTTCATTCTTAAAACTAAATGTTGCCATTGGTCAGAAATAAGCACAGCACTCCAAATTAAATTAACATTAATTCCATTATTAATTTGTAATAATAATTTTTTATTAGAATAGGCTATAATCCACCAATGACCATAATTCGGTTGACTCTGTCCATTTCTAGTTAAAATAGTTTGCATCGTGCCGGTAGCACTCGATAAATTATTATAAAACCAAGCGCCCATCGTCCAAGCAGTTCCAACATCGTGAATATTAGTTGATGGTATACTTACGCCAGCATATGGCACAACCAAGTTAGCTAAAAAATCATAAGAACCGTTTATTTTATTATTCATGCCAGTAGAAGTAGCTACCCCACCAAACAAATTGCCATTTTTCCCATACCCGCTCAAATCTTTAGCTCCATATAAATCATTAAGCATCCACCAACCAACTAAACCCTCGGCCGTCCCAAAATCACGAAGCAATGAATCAGGATCACCAACAGTGATACTGGCTAACTCAGCATACATCGCCGATAAAACTACTCGCCCAGCAGAATTAATAGCCGCTTGATAACCAGTTCCCAAAGAGCTGGTAGCTAAATCATCAACTGGCAGTCTAGTTAAATATTCTTGATTATTTGTCAACTCTCCTAAATACAATTTACCATCAGCCAAACATTGACTTTGAACAACATCATTATTACAAATCTCTTGTAGTTTAGTTACTAAACCATTCGGATAAGCACCTTTATGATCAACTTGATATTGATTAATAGCTTTTTGAATAGTAGATAAACTTTTTAGTCTAGTCGAATCTCTAGCGGCGGCCAATTGATGCAGAGGATTAACAGCGATAATTATCGCTGTAGCCAACACGGCGACAACCCCTATCACTAAAAGCACCTCAACTAATGTAAAAGCTGAGTAATTAATTATAATAACTTTCTTCATTGTCTTAATTATAACATAAACCCACCAACATTAGCCAATGGATTTGTGTTCTCAAAATTAATTGTGCGCCTGGAGGACTGCAACCTAAGACCCCAGCTTTATAAGAGCTGATTTAATTGTGCGCCTGGATGGACTTGAACCATCGACCCCAGCTTTATAAGAGCTGTGCTCTAACCATCTGAGCTACAGGCGCGATTTCTCCGCTTTAGGCAGATACTACCTATACACCATAAAACAAAACGCTAAAAAAATAAAGGGCTAACCAAAACAGGCCTAAAATACTATATTTAACAAAAAACGGCTAATTTAAGCCTATTTTATCAATACCCTTGACAAGATAACCAAAGTATGCTATAATGTAGCCATAGTTAAATTATCCATAATAACTCGGAAACGAGGGAGAGGTCTAACAGAGTAATTGCCGACCGGCTACGGCTGGTCAACAACTACGGTTAGTTCTCGGGGGTGTTACCAGTTTTCCCTGCAACATCCACGAATCTTTTCCGAATTATTATGGATAATTTTTTATTTAACAATTTTTTTACATTATAAAAGATGGAGTAAATCATGATAGAGTATTTTTGCATTATGACATTAGCCCGTTTCACCGAAGAAACAAAAGTGACAACTACATTCACACATACAGGTTTTTATAAGTTCTCTTCTGACACAACGCAACAGGAAATGTTTTTATTTGTATTAGCTCACTCAGACAAATTTATGAAAAAAGTACACAATTTTAAAGATGCAGGTGCAGTAGTAATCTTTTACAGTGCGGTACCTAACATTATTTCATAAAAAAGTCACTAAAAAAACAAACAGCCAAACACAAAAGTGTGAGGCTGTTTTAATTTTGTGTGGACGACACAGGATTCGAACCTGTGACCTCTACAATGTCAATGTAGCGCTCTAACCAACTGAGCTAGCCGTCCAAAACAAGACTTTTACTTTTTAACATATTCTTTAAAATAAATCAACATTACCAAACATGCCCTAATTATGTTATACTAACAAAGATATTTAAAATTCTATGTTTCCGTTTTCTTTTTAACATTTGGATTTTATCCCTTTGATTTGACATTGGAAATTGGAAATTTGACATTTACGGACTCTTATGCCTGATCGTTATCTAACTTATCTCTCCGCCTGCCCCTATCTCGGTCCCGCCAGTCTTTCTAGATTACAAGTCTGTTTCAAAGATTGGAACAGTGCCTTTAATGCTTCTTTTTCAGAACTCAAAGACGCTAAATTACAACCAGCTACCATAACTAAATTTTTAAACTGGCGCCCAACTTTTAACGCAAAATCTTTTGAGCAATTTTTGGTAGTTGAACAAATCAAAACCATCACTATTGAAGATGATAATTACCCCCAAAGCTTTAAAAATATCTATCAACCTCCTTTTGTGTTATTTTATAAAGGCAGTCTTAAAATCTTTAACACCCCTTTATTATCAGTTGTTGGTTCCAGACGGCATAGTCCTTATGCTCGACAGGCTATTAACGCCTTAGTTAAGCCAGTTGCCGAAGCTGGTATCACTATTGTCAGCGGCCTTGCTATCGGTATTGATAGCTTAGCTCACCAAGCCGCCCTAGATGGTCATGGATTCACTATTGCTATCCCAGGCTCAGGTTTAGCCAAAAAACATCTTTACCCCCACTCCCACGAGCGCCTAGCTCAACAAATCATCGAACAAGGCGGTTTATTATTATCTGAGTTTGCCCCAAATGTTGATGGTTTACCACCTAATTTCCCCAGACGCAATCGTCTCATTGCTGGCCTCTCTCCAGTCACTTTAGTTATTGAAGCCGCTAAAAGATCGGGCTCACTAATCACTGCTCGATTGGCCATGGAACACGGTCGTGAAGTTTGGGCTGTCCCAGGTCCCATTACCAGCCCCCAATCTATTGGCACTAATAATTTAATCAGCCAAGGTGCTACGCCCATTTTAAGCGTTAATGATATTCTGGAATTTTATAATTTAGGAGTACCAAAAACCAAGAACAGTAATAATTTAGATACTCATCAATTAGCCATCATTAATGCCCTAAAACAACAACCTTTAGCCACAGACGAACTAACCAGTTTGCTAAAAATTGATATTCGTGTTATAACCCAGTCACTAACATTATTACAACTCCAAGGGCTTGTCGGCGATTACGACGGCGGACTTTGGGGCTTACTCTAATATTTTATGAAATTAGTCATCGTCGAGTCACCTACTAAAGCTCGTACTATTGCCAAGTTTTTAGGCAAAGACTATAAAATTGAATCTTCCTTCGGACATGTTCGAGATTTACCAACTTCGACCATGGGTATTGATATTGAAAACAATTTTGAACCCAAATATCTTATCCCACCAAAAGCACGCCAACATACCAGCCTTTTGAAGGCTGCCGCTAAACAAGCTGATGAGATTATTCTGGCCTCCGATGAAGACCGCGAAGGAGAAGCAATTGCTTGGCACCTAGCAATTATTTTAGGCATCAAACCCCAAAACGCCAAACGCATTGTCTTCCACGAAATTACCAAAGATGCACTCTTGCACGCCTTAGAAAACCCTCGCCATCTCGATAAACCATTATTTGATGCTCAACAAGCGCGTCGTGTTTTAGATCGGCTTGTTGGTTATGAATTATCCCCTTTTCTTTGGAAAAAAGTAGCCCGTGGTTTATCCGCTGGTCGTGTTCAATCCGTAGCTCTCCGTTTAATAGTCGAACGCGAAAAAGAAATTAAAGCTTTTGATCCAAAAGAATATTGGAAAGTTACTGCCAAGCTCAAAAAAGATAATGAATTTTTCTTAGCCGACTTAACCAGCGTAGACAGTAACAAATTAGATAAATACGCCTTACCAAATGACGCCACCGCCAATAATTTAGTCGAGCGTTTAAATAAAGCCGAATACACTATTTTAGAAGTTGATAAAAAACCAGGTGGCAAAAAAGCACCAACCCCATTCCGCACCGCCACCCTCCAACAAACAGCTAATAACCATTTAAGTTGGAGCGCCAAACAAACCATGATGGTCGCCCAGAAACTTTATGAAAAAGGTTTCATCACTTACATGCGTACCGATTCTCAAAACTTAAGCGACAAGTTTTTAACCGAAGCTAGTGGTTATTTACGCCAAACTTTAGGCGACAAATACTGTTTACCCGCCCCCAGGGTGTTCAAAGGCAAAGCCAAAGGCGCCCAAGAAGCTCACGAAGCCATTCGTCCTACTGAAGTCACCAGCACTCCAGACAGTTTAGTTAAAAAATTAGATGCCCGAGAAATCAGACTCTACGAATTAATTTGGTCCCGATCAATTGCCAGTCAGATGCCTGACGCCATAACAGAAAACACCACCGTAACTATTAACGCCGATAATTGTTTATTCACTGCCACCGGTCAAATCTTGGTCTTCGACGGTTTCTTAAAAATCTACAAAGAAAACTTAGGCGATAACGAATTGCCTAAATTATTAAAAAATGATAAATTAACTTTAGACAAGTTAAACGCCGAACAACATTTTACCAAGCCACCGGCTCGTTATTCTGATGCGACCTTAGTTAAAGAATTAGAAAAAAATGGTGTCGGTCGCCCGTCAACTTACGCGCCAACTATTGCCACCCTAGAAACTCGCAATTACATTATCCGCAACGAAGACAAACGCTTACAACCAACAGACATCGCCATAATCGTTACCGACTTATTAATCAAACACTTTCCAGAAATTGTCGACATGGAGTTTACGGCCAAAATGGAAAAAAGTTTTGATAAAATCGCCGAAGATAAACTGGAATGGCAACCAGTCATCGCCAAATTTTACAAACCGTTTCACGCCAATTTGGAAAATAAAACCAAAACATTAAATAAGCAAGATATTATGCCAGAAGAAAAAAGCAACGAAAAATGCGACAAATGCGGTTCGGCTATGCTAATCAAAATTGGTCGCTTCGGCAAATTTTTAGCCTGTTCCAATTATCCCGAATGTAAAAATACCAAACCGATGGACGGCGACAAACCAACCCCTCCTAAAACTGCCGAAATGGAAGCTCTGATTACCAAATACGCTACCGAGGTCTGCGACAAATGTGGTGCACCCATGGCTGTCAAAATCGGGCGCTTTGGCGTTTTCTTGGCTTGCTCCAGCTACCCTAAATGTAAAAACATTAAAAACATTGAAGGCGCTAGTCCGACCAACACCCCCACCGGTTTAAAATGCCCTGATTGCGGTGGTGATATCGTAGCCAAAAAAAGTCGCTTTGGCATTTTCTACGGTTGCTCCAATTACCCAACTTGTAAGAGAGCTTACTGGTCCAAACCAACCGGCGAAAAATGCCCGAAATGTGGAGCCTTTCTAGTCACTGATAAAAAAGGCGTCGTGGTTTGTAGTAATAAAACCTGTTCATAATTCATTTTTGAGATTCGAAGCTCGTGGCCTTCGCAAGACCACGTCTTTGTACCTTAAATTGTTTCAATAAAGCGAGAAGTAAAATGTCTGATAATTCCAAAGATTACCAATGGTTTGTAGAACCATTAAATCCACACACCAACCAAGTTTTAGGTCAATGGTTGGCTCCCGAACGCTTCTATCCAAACATGGAAGATGAAAATAATAAAAAACACCAATTCTGGTTAGTGGAAACTTATGACTTCATTACTTACATTTCCAAATGTGAAGATATGAAGTTTAATATCTTTAATCGTCTTGGTCGTTTTGGAAAACTGCGTAGCGTCAATTTATTACTTACTAAAAAAGCTAAGCAATATAAATCTTTTAGCGAACTAGTTCGCTTAGCCAGTCAAACTCCGCAATAAAAAATAACCTCTCTGTCTCAATCAAAAAAGCAGAGAGGTTTTTATTTTAAGCTTTTAGTCTTTCCAAACAGATTTCAAAATCAATTTTCTCTTATCACTCCTACCACAACTGTTTTTTTTATTATTTATCACCACAATTCCCAGTATTCTAAAAACTATTGCTAAAATATAAACCTTCCAACTAACATAAAAAACCCCACCATACCCCCGAAGGAGCAGATTAGATAATTTTAGCAAGCTTTAGAAGTTTCCCTTATTTTCTCCAAATTCTTCAGATAAAACCATACTGCTCCAATATTTAACACAAATCAAGACCTCTTTAAACCTTCAGATATCTCTTATAAATCACTCGCTTAGCCAGCTCCACACAACACAGATATACAAAGACAATTATTCCAATCGCACCCATCACCGGCCAGCTTGGCTTCACAAAGAAGAAATAAGCGCCTAGGGGTGTCCAAGGTAAAATAGTCGCCACTACGACCACCATCAAGACAGTTACAAGTAACCACGGGCTCGGACGGCTTTGAATAAACGGCAAACGCCTGGTACGGATAATAAAAATCACCAAAGCCTGTGTCGCTAAACTTTCAATAAACCAAGCAGTCTGAAACAACGCTGCGTTAGCTTTAAAATACTGAAGCAAAATAAAAAAAGTAGTGATATCAAACACCGAGCTAATTAAACCAAAATCAATCATAAACCGCTTAATTAGACCAAAATCCCACCGTTTCGGCTCTTTAATGTATTCTTCATCTACTTCATCAAGTGGTATGGTTACTTGCGAAAAATCATACAAAAAATTATTCAACAAAATTTGAATTGGCAACATAGGTAAAAACGGCAACACAAAAGAAGCTGCCGCTATTGAAAACATATTACCAAAATTACTAGACAACCCCATTAAAATAAATTTAATAGTATTGCCAAAAGTTTTTCTACCTTCGGTTACGCCCAGTGACAAAACTTTTAAATCTTTAGTTAGCAAAATTAAATCAGCCGCTTCTTTAGCTACATCAGCCGCATTATTAACCGAGATACCAACATCCGCAGCATGAAGCGGTAAAGCATCATTGATGCCATCGCCTAAATATCCCACCGAATGACCATTAGCTTTTATCGCTCTCACCACTCGTGCTTTTTGTTCTGGTGACACTCGAGCAAAAATAGTATTATTCTCCACTGCCAATTTTAATTCTTCATCAGTTAAATCAGCAATCTGTATGCCAGTTAGCACACCTTTAATAACGACATCCAACTGCTGACAAATTTTACGAGTCACCAAATCATTATCTCCTGTGATAATTTTCATCTCTATCCCTTGTGCTTCCAATAAATCGATAGCTCGCTTAGCGCCGATTTTGGGCGGATCTAAAAAAGCAATAAACCCCAATAATGTCATTTTTGCTTCATCATTAACAGTATATTCTTGCTTTCGTTCTACTTTTTTATAAGCCACAGCTAAAACTCGAAATCCGTCAATGCTTAATTCTTTATAAAGTTTATTAGCTTTAGTGAGCCAACTTCTGTCTAATAATCTTTTTCCATCTCTATCCTCATAATGACTACAAGCCACTAACATCTCTTCTGGAGCTCCTTTGCTAACTAAATAAAAACGATTCTCATATTCCAAGGCCACTGACAAACGACGTCTTTCAAAATCAAATGGCGTTTCATCTATTTTTATCCAATGGTTTAATTCAATTTGATTCTTTACTCGAAGCACGGCCTCATCTAAAGGGTTGGCTATACCTGATTGAAAATAACTGTTTAAGTGAGCATAATCTAAAATTTTATCAGAATCTCGTCCAGATAAATCGACATGTTTCACCATTTCAATCTTGTTTTTAGTCAAAGTTCCTGTTTTGTCTGTACATAACACATCCATTCCGCCAAAATCATGAATTGAATTAAGTCGTTTAACAATCACCCCTTGTTTAGACATTTGCTCGGAACCACGCGCTAGCGTAATCGACATAATCATCGGCAACAATTCAGGCGTTAAACCCACTGCTAAAGCTAAGCTAAACATCAAAGAATCTAACCACGGCTTACCAGAAATACCAGTATTCAAAATAAAAATCCCAATTATTAAAGCAATAATCACCTTCACGATTAAAGTTCCAAACCGGTTAACTCCTTTTTCAAATTCGGTTGGCTCTTCTGGTGTTTGTAAATCTTTGGCGATTCTGCCAAACACTGTTTGACTACCAATCGCCGTTACCACTGCGCGTCCATATCCAGAAGTTACATGCGTACCAGCAAATACCATATTTTCCTGAGCACTAATTTCCACCATGGCCTTAGCTAAAGCTACTGACGATTTCGGCACCGGAAAAGCTTCACCAGTTAAAGAAGATTCATCGATAAATAAATCATCAGTAGTAATTAATCTCATGTCAGCCGGCACCATCGATCCCACCGATAAACAAACAATATCACCAGATACTAAATTAACTGCTTTAATAAAAGTATGTTTACCATCACGAATCACTTCCACCTTAGAGATTACTTGTTCCTTAAGTTTTTCAACAATTTTGTCTGATTTATGCTCTTGAATAAAATCCGTAATAGCGCTTAAAAAAATCATAGTGTAAACAATCACCGCCGAACGCACATCACCAAAAAACAAAGAAACCGTACCAATAATAAATAAAATTACAATTAACGGACTTTGAAATCGTTTCAAAAATTTTCTAATCAAAGATAATTGTTCTTTATGAACCAATTCATTATAACCGTATTTAACTTGAGCCCGTCTAATCTCTAGTTGATTTAATCCATCTTCTCTAGAGTTAGTTAATGCTAAAACATCTTCCACCGTCACGGTTTGCAATTTACGCGAAACGTCCGACAAAGTTATTTTTTTTACTTTTAAATTTTTTGTTTTTTTTGCCATATTTTTTAATTATAGCAGTTTTTATGCTAAGACTGCAAGTAATAAAAACTTGAAAAAACTCATCGTTTCAGCTAAGATACAATAATCACCTTCAACTTTATAAACTTGATAGACTTTACAAACTTTTAACTCACTCTATGCCCAAATACATCATCCAAGGCGGTAAATCTCTAGCTGGCACCATCGCCGTCAAAGGCGCTAAAAACGCCGCTCTTAAAATCATTCCCGCCTCCCTGCTGTCTACCGAACCACTCACTATTACCAATTTACCAGCCATTGAAGATATTGATCGTTCTCTAGAATTAATCTCAGCTTTAGGTGTTAAAGTGGATCGCACTGCAGATACTTGTCATTTAGACACGGCGAATATTACCACTATCGAACTAGACCATGGTTTAGCTAATAAACTCAGAGCTTCTATTATGTTTGTAGCCCCACTCTTAGCTCGCTTTAATGAAGCTCGTTTCCCTCATCCAGGTGGTTGTGTTATCGGTGCTGGCACCAGACCAATTGATATTTTTTTAGAAGGCTTTCAAGCCCTGGGAGCTGAGTTAATTATGGAAGAACATTTTTACCACTTACGCGCTAAACACTTAATTGGCACCGAATACTTCTTCCCGATTGTTAGTGTCACCGGCACTGAAAGTTTATTAATGGCTGCCGTTTTAGCTAAAGGCAAAACTGTTTTAAAAAACGCCGCGATGGAACCAGAAATCGTAGCGCTAGCTAATCATCTTAATAATGTTGGCGCTAAAATCACTGGTGCTGGTTCACCTGTTATTGTTATTGAGGGTGTCGACAAAATTAGTGGTGGAGAAATCACAATTATGCCAGATCGTATTGAAGCCGGAACTTTTGCTATTTTAGCGGCCGCCGCCAAAACTAAAATTGTAATTACTAACTGTCGCCCTGACCACCTAGAATCACTTTTAAGCATTTTTCGACATATTGGCGTGCCCTTTGAAACCACTTCAGACACCCTGACCATCAAACCAGCCAAACAAATTTTACCTTATAACATTAAAACCCATGAGTATCCAGGCTTCCCAACAGATTTACAATCACCCTACACCGTCCTAATGACCCAAGCTAAAGGCTCATCAATTATTCACGAAACAATTTATGACAGGCGCCTACTTTTTACTGACATGTTGACTCAAATGGGGGCTAATATTATTATGTGTGATCCACACCGTGTTGTGGTTAATGGCCCCACACAACTTCGAGGACGCAAATTAACCAGTCCTGATTTACGCGCTGGTATCTCTATGATTATCGCTGGCTTAATCGCTGAAGGTATTACAGAAATAGACAACATCTATCAAATTGATCGTGGCTATGAACAAATAGCCAGTCGCCTCCGCTCTTTAGGGGCAGACATCAAGCAAACAGACTAATATGAACAAAGTATTTCGTCGCTATTTATTTTCATCTTTTGTTGGATTATTTATTATTATTTCAGCCTCAGTTTTGTTTTATGCTTTTGGCTACACTTTTAGTTCTTATGGCTGGCGAATCGAAAAAACTGGTTTTTTGCAAATCAAAACTAAACCAGAAAAAGCCAGTATCTACTTAGACGGCAAACCTCACGGCTCTTGGCTTAGCAGTTTTTCATCTAAACCGCAGATTACTCTTACCCCCGCTAAAATTTCCAATATAAAGTCCGGATTCTATGATTTAGAATTAAGATTAGATGGCTATTACACCTGGAGTAAACACATTAACATTTATTCTGGTGAAACAACTTATTTAGAAAATGTTCGTTTTTTCTCTAATAATTTACCAGAAATTTTACAAACCACTACCATAAACTCTTTAACTAAAACCTCTCCTAACCGTAGTTTTGGTGCTGTATTAAATACTGATCAATTATTTTTATTAGATCTTAAGGATTTAAAAATTATTAAAACTTACCCTGTTAAAAACTATCAAGAAAAAAAATACATCTCTTGGTCACCAAATAGTCGCTGGTTAATAGTTAACGGTCAAATTATTGATGTCAATAATTTGATGACTCCTCCTATCAACCTCAATAGCGTTGATGGTCAATTTATCATCGCTCGTTTTAACACTGAAAACTCCACTATTTATTATTTACAAGCTGGTAGACTTTTTAGCTATCGTTTAACTGACGGTCGTTTCAATAGCATTACCCCGGTCAACATTTCTAATTATTTAACTGAAGATTGGCTCATTAAAGATAACTATACCTACCTTCTAGAACAAAACTCTAGTAGTCGCGAATGGCGCATCAACATTCTAGATGGCTCAGGAAAATCTTTAAATACTCTAAATTTACAAATAATTTCAGATTTAAGCTTTGTTAATTATGATAATCGTTGGATTAACATTGCTGATACCAAAAATCATAAATTATATTTACTTCCCGCCGGACCGAAAGAATTAACCACTAAACTAAAAACCTTAGAAAATGTTGATCAAGCTAATTGGCTCAATAATCGTCAATTGTTATTAAGTGGTAATTCAGAATTACGACTTTGGGATAGCGAACAAGATAAAGAAAATCTCTTAAGCCGTGTTAGTCGACCTTTAATTAACGCTATTTGGCATACCGACGACAACTACATCATTTACGCCACCGATAAAGGTATTTACGCTTTAGAGCTAGATAATCGAGGTGGTCACCATGAAACCAGATTAGTCACAGGCAGTCTTATTAATCACTTATCTTTATCAAACAACGGGCAAAGATTATTCTTCTTTGGACAGGTTGCTGAACAAACCGGTTTCTACACATTAAAGTTATATTAAATTTTGTATTTATCTCCCGTACTCCCAGAACTCTCTCCAGGTAATAACAAACCCTCTACTTCAACTAACCTAATAAAAATTAGCAAATTAAAACTTTCTTCACTAATCCAACTACTCCGTAACCATTAGTCTTTAAAAAAAATATAAACCACAGAACAGTGCTTACTGGTCGCTGATTTCGTTCCGGCAATTACAAGAATAATCAGGTTCACGCTAACAGCAAAAAAATACAAAATTTATTGTCACAAGCACAAACATTTTTAGCAGAAAGTAACATCTAGTAACCTTACTTATACTAATGCCACCCAAAACAAGACTTACTTGTAAACAGTTATTACTTGTTACCTCAAACTATTAATTTTTTTAACAACTCTAAAACTTACGACTATCATATGCCCAATGTAACAAAGCTTGTCTTTGTTTAGCTCTACATAATTTATCACCAACTTCACAATTTTTTTTAATCTGAGCTATATGTCTGCGCATCATTCGCCATCTTTTAATTTGCCTAGCATCATCTTCACTACGTCGCCCTAAATAATAACGGCAATACCATTGAAACCAACCCCTTGGATCTTGAGGATGAATCCAGTCTTTTCGTTGCCACTCTTGCAAGGATAAAGACGCTTCTACTTTAAAATAGTTTAATTGCACATTGTGTCCAGACATCCCCAAAGGCAAAAACTTAGCTTCAAAAAACCAATTAGACGGAAATTCTTTTTGGCAATCTCTTAAATATCGCCCACCAAACACCCCTAATTTCAACATTTGCGCTGGAGTTAAATCGGGTTTAAAGTCTTCTTGAAAATTTTTACCAGTTGGTGCTGTTAGCTGGTAACTATAACCCTTTTGCATTTTATCATTAACTTTGATTAATCTTTTAATTGCCATATTTATCTTAAGCTCACTATAATCTTAGTTATTCCTAGTCTCTAGTGACCAATTGTCATGCTCGTCTGCTGCCAAAGCAAAACCCATTACCGCTAACACTGCATCTCGTACTCCAGTTGCTCCGCCCACTGAAATAGCAATACCAACCAAATGTAACCCAAGCAAAATAGCAATTGGCTTAACCCAGACTCCAATAATCAAAGCTACTGCCGACACGATTTCAAACCAACCATTAAGCTGAACCAACATTTCTCCAGGTATAGGAAAATAGCCTGTCCAAGTCGGCAAAAAAATAGTCCAAGCTGCTGGATTTAATAACTGATTAACGCCAAACCACAAAAACATCACTGCAAAAGATATACGCAATAATTTAGTTGATACATCTTTCATCATATTATTTTAGAACTCCTATTTTTAATAAACCCAAAGAAGCTTGGGCCACACTAGATCCATTATGTTGTGTGTCAAACAAACCAGAACCATCAACACCACAAATCATCATAATTTTTTTAGCACCACCCGGATGACGATCCACAAAACTAGTTAAATCATAAACACTACCATTAATAGTGGACCAACAATCGGTCCTTATGTTATGTTTAGCAATATCCGCAACTGTAAAAATATTAGCTCTGACCGAAGGACTAGTTACTACTGTTTTTGTGTCCACTGGAACCACACTCGTTTGCTCAGAAGTTGGATTCTCCACAGAAAATTCCATCAATTGCTCAGACTTTTCGCCATCGTTCAGCTCTAGTGCACTTTTCTCAACTTCATCATTTTCAGTCCGCAAAGAAGCTAAAGCATTCTGCTCATGAGATAATTTTTGAACTGGGCGACCACGATACACAATTACTATAGCCCCCACCAAAAATACTGCCACTAAAAACCAAATAATTGTATTTTTCATTTAAAACGATTATTTTATAATGTTGTATATTATATAACATTTATTTAAAATAGCAATTAAATAACAGGTCTTCCAAAAATACCTCACCCTGATCAACAAAACTTTGCTCAATGAGACCTCAATTACTACTAGTACTGGTTAATTGTTCTAAAAACCTGCAGAATGAACTTAAATTCTATTCCAAAGCTTAATTAATTTGGCAGATTATTTTCCGCGAAACACCTCATTTGGAGTCAAATAACCGTGTCGTTTTCTCGGGCGATTGTTGATGAGGCCGCAGGCCTCATCAACAGCCTCTTGAGTGATCATAGCAAAGGCGGATTTTTTTGGAAAGAATTGTCTGAGCAAGCCATTACAATTTTCATTAGTCCCGCGTTACCAGGAGTGATATGAATTAGCGAAATAAATTATTATTCCCGTTTTTTTCTCAGTCATTTCATGCTCAGCAAAGGTAACACCATTATCATAAGTCATCGTCAGTTTTTTCTTCTTAGGAATATGTTCAAATCTTTCAATTGTTTTTTGTCTCGTTAATTCCGCTGTGCCTCGTTTCAGTTTGTCTGCTAATAGTAATCCGCTTTTTCTCTCCACATGAGCTAGAATATGTTGTTTGTCAGTGCCCACTATTGCAGCTCCTTTCCAATGACCAATTTGTCCTCGCTTTTCCACTTCAACCGATCTTTCGTTAATTCGTCTCTTTTTTAGCTCTTCTCGTTGTTCTGTGGGTATTCTCGTGCCATAGCGCCTACAATATTTTCCTTTCTGACATCTAAGATACTTAACTAATTCTTTCCTCTCATCATAGATATATTTATAGATGCTATCTTTGCCAATCTGTTTCATTTTTTCATTTGGATAGAGATATCCTAATCGTCCACTAATTTGTTCCGGCGACCAGTATTTTTCAATTTTCTTTGCAATGTAATTTTTTAACCACTTGTTATTTTCAATCTTTCTAAATCTCTGGTTAGCCATAACTCTTCTTTCTTTAGTCATCTTTTTAGCTAGACCGACATCATAACCACTTTTATTATCAGTTCTATTTCTCTTTAACTCTTGGCAGACGGCTGACGCCGTCTTGCCAAGTAATTTAGCTATATCTTTTTGTTTTAACCCAGCTCGTAACACAACCACTAGCTCATTTCTTTTTTCTGGTTTAAAATAATAGTATATAAGACATCTTTTTTAGGTTTATAATTAGTCACTTAATTATTTTGCCCTAATCGAGGTGTCTTTTGTATTAAATTAAGCTTGGAACCAGAATGTAGGGAAGCTTAGTTGACAAATTTTTTTTATCGTGCTATTATATAAATAATATTACATTAAACCGTCTTATGGCGGTTTTTTATGTGCTAACTATAAAGCACACCGACTCGAACCCTTATTAGTCATAATTCAGTGACCAGTGGCTTCGTGTCACAAAAAATTATGACAAATACAAACAAGAAATCTACAGATTTCTATGGTTTGGGCATTGCGCCCAAAATGTTGGAAATTTTAAACAGCCTACATTTTACCACCCCAACCCCAATTCAATTAAAGTCCCTTCCCGTTACTATCGCTGGTAAAGATATCGTCGGTATTGCTCAAACCGGTACCGGTAAAACCTTAGCTTTTGGCATTCCTCTAATTCAAAGATTAGCCGCAGATAAAGGTCGTGGTTTGGTAATTTTACCAACTCGCGAATTAGCCTTACAAGTTGATGAAAGCTTGCGCACTATTGGTTCCAAACTTGGTTTACGCACTGCCGTTTTAATTGGCGGAGAATATATTGGTCGTCAATTAAACGCACTTAAAAGAAATCCTCACATTATCATTGCTACTCCTGGTCGCCTAAATGATCACATCAAAAGCTATAAATTAAGACTAGACGATGTTAAAATAGTTGTCTTAGATGAAGCCGACATGATGTTTAGTCTAGGTTTTGCTCCTCAAATCGAACTAATTTTAAAATCTGTACCAAAAGCTCGTCAAACCATGTTGTTTTCAGCCACTATGCCGGCAGCTATTTTAAAATTAGTTAATGCTCACATGAATTTACCTGTCAGCATTGAAGTTGCCCCAACTGGCAGCACCGCTGAAAACGTTACTCAAGAAATGGTCATCTTAAGAAATGACGATAAATACCCAGAGTTATTAAGCATCGCCAAAGAGTATGCTGGTACTATTTTAGTTTTTTTAAGAACCAAACACAATGTTAAGAAAATTTGTTTAAGATTAAATGAGGACGGCTATCGCGCTGTAGAAATTCATTCTAACCGCTCTTTATCTCAACGCAAAGAAGCCTTAGCTGGTTTTAAAAACGGTCGTTATCGGATTATGGTAGCTACTGATGTTGCCGCTCGTGGTATCGATGTTAAAGAAATCGAATTGGTTGTTAACTATGATTTACCAGAAAACTCTGAGGATTATGTCCACCGTATTGGTCGTACCGGTCGTGCCGGTAAATTTGGTAAAGCTATTTCCTTTGCCTTACCTAATCAATCTCGCGACATCCGCGATATCGAACGTTTGATTAAACAAAACATTAAAGTTACCAAACAATTGGCTAAGCCTGGCGATATTGATCAGCCCAAAGAACCTCGTCGTTCTGGCCAAATATCTCGTAGTCGCAAATCTATTGGTGGTCGTATGGTACATAGTGAACGATCCAACGAACGTTATAGCAGTCAAACTTCTAGCAATAAACACCAAAATCAAAACAAACCAACCACTGATTGGAAAAATAAAAAAACCAGCGGTAGCCCATATCCAACAAAACGCCAAGATTTTGGTGGTGTTAGTCGTTTTCGCAGTCAATCAGAAACTCCTCGATCAGGCAACAATTACACTTCTCATAGTGTTCAATCTAGCAAAGATAATCTTTTCTCAGATGGTCTAAATTACATCGAAGGCAAAAAATCTTTCGGTGCTAGAAAACCTTTCAACGCTAGAAAAAATGCCGGCGTCAAAAAACCCTTTAGTACTAAAAAATCTTTTAGCGACCACCCTACTACTAGCGATAACAAACGCGCTCCTCGTTCTGGTGGTAATAAATATAGAGGCAATAATGATCGTGATAACTCTAGCCCAATTAAATTTAGTGACGATCAACGCTACCGCATATCAACTCGTCGCTCTAAATTTTAAACCTAATAAAAAAGACCAAGCATTATAAGCCTGGTCTTTTTATAAATATTTTTAATTAAAAATTTTATAGGCTAGCCAAATACCAAAAATACCACCTACCGCTCCAGACATTACTGACCACATGGAAAACGCACTAACCCCAAATAACATTGGCAGATAACCACCAACCAAAGAGCCTATAAACATCCCTAGATAAATAACCTTTTTATCCATATTGTTATAGACTAAGTGCCGAAAATTGCTCTAAATAAATATTCATTTCCTTAAAAATTAACCACAACATTAAAGCCATAGACAATGTGGTTAATAATACAGTAATCAAACCCACTCGCTTAGCGTGTGGATTGTTTTTCAACATATATTTCACTCCAGGATAAAAACCCCAAGGTGGTAAAATTACAGCCAAAGCGTATAATCCAATTTGTTTACCCACAGAAATCGGTAGCACAGCTTCTTTTAAATTGTGCCCACAATTAGGGCAAAAAAAATACTCTTCTTTTACAGTTTGGTGGCAAACAGGACAAATCTCTAGTACATTATCCATAAATTTAAATTATTTTTTAACCACAATCATGTTTTTTTGAATACCTTTAATCGGCTCATGATAACCTGTTGGATAATCTCTAATCGCTTCAAATAATATCTCTTGCTTATAGCGATAATCTTCGCCCTGTCTAGTACCTGGATCGTTAGTTATAAACTCTTTAGCTCTATAATCATAACCGCTAATTACCAACATGTGTGTTGCTGGACCTGGCGCAGTAAAAAAAGGGTTGTGGAGTAATTTACCATTAGTAGGAACTGCTACTAAATTACCACTCTCTAATTCTTTGATAATATCACTCATTGTAACATTATCAAACACCTCGACTTTTTGATAATCAAAATATTCTTTAAAAATCCTTTTCACAGTATCAATCGTCGAAGTATCTTGATAGCTACCATAAGTTTCTTGTTCCCAATCAGAAATAGCAATAACTCGATCTTTCGCCTCTTTAAGAGTTAAGGTTTCTCCTTTAGCCCAAGCTATCGTCATCACAGCCGATATTTCTTCACAAGCATTTTGTTGTTTGGGATCAGACCACTCGCCAAAAGGCGCTTGTGCTGCAAAAGGCACAATAAATTTAATAACTGTTTTTGATATAGCTGGTGAAGTTGAAACAATTGCTTTTTTTTCTGTCAAAATCGGTTCCTGGACAACTATTGGTTCAACCCGATCAATCAATTCAATCGGTTTTTCTCCAACTGATTTAATAACCACTGGTTCGACTGACGTTAAAATTATTGGAGGATTAATAACATGCCTAGGAGCCGTAAACAAAGTACTAGATATCTTCAAAGAATCAGAATATAAAAATTTATATAAAAAATAACCGGTAACAACCAACCACACAACAACCAACAACGCCAAAATAATTATGATTATTTTTTTATTATTCATAAATAGCCGCTGCCACAGTTTTTGCTACCTTCTTATTAAACGCATCAGGCAAAATTTCTTCAGGAGTTGGATTAATCACTAAGTCAGCTAAATTTTCTGCAGCTCTAATCAACATTTCATCGGTAATTTGCTTAACTCGATTATCCAAAGCTCCACGGAAAATACCAGGAAAAGCTAAAACATTATTAATCTGATTTGGGTAATCACTTCTCCCACTAGCCACTATAAAAGCTCCTGCTTCTTTCGCTAATTCTGGCATAATTTCTGGAGTTGGATTAGCTAAAGCAAAAATAATTGGCTTCGCACTCATAGCTTTAATCATTTCACCAGTCAAAGCCCCTGGAGCACTTACCCCAATAAAAATATCAGCATTAACAATTACTTCAGCTAACCCCCCACTAATTTTATTAGGATTAGTTTGCTTAGCTAATTTTTGTTTAGACTCATTCAAATCTGGTCGCCCTTCGTAAACAGCACCAGTTCTATCACATACAATAATATTTTTAAAACCGTAAACAATCAACAAATCTGTCACCGCATTCCCAGCCGCTCCAGCTCCATTAACCACTAATTTGGCTGTGCTCTTATTTAATTCCACTAATTTCAAAGCGTTGATTAAAGCTGCTAAGACTACGGTTGCTGTGCCATGTTGATCATCGTGCATTACCGGAATATCCAGCTCAGCTTTAAGTCGAGCTTCAATTTCAAAACATCGTGGAGCAGAAATATCTTCCAGATTAATCCCACCAAAGACCGGTGCGATATTTTTTACAGTCTTGATTATTTCTTCCGTATCTTGAGTATTTAAACAAATAGGTAAAGCATCTACTCCGGCAAATTCTTTAAACAGCAAACACTTGCCTTCCATAACCGGAATTGCCGCTTCTGGACCTAAATTGCCTAAACCTAAAATAGCACTACCATCAGAAATAACTGCCACAGTATTACCTTTTAAAGTTAGGTCCAACGCTCGATTTTTATCCGCCGCAATTACACGACAAATCTCCGCCACTCCAGGAGTATAAGCTAGTGATAAATCATTTTTATCGTTAAGTCGTACTTTACTTTTTATTTCAAACTTACCTCGATTTACTTGATGTAACAACAAAGAATCCTGATACACGTCTGTCATATTTTTTTTTAAATAATAAACTATCTAAACCCTAGCATATTCCATTCCACTATTCAAGTCGGCAACAAAAATAAATCAAATGATAGTCGATCTATTTTTAACCTTTTTAAATAAAACTAAATCTTTTTATACTTCTCATTAAAATCGGCCTCGTCACCAAACTTAGCAAATTTTTTTATTACTTGATCCTCTTGAATTTTAAACCCTGGCTTATCTTCATGCATTACGCCACACCAATATTTCTCAGTTCTTCCAGCCACTTCTTTTATATAGCGAAAAACACCATTAGCATAACCGCAATACATACAACCTAATTTTTCTAAACCATATAAATAATCTAGTTTATTTCGATCCATTACTAAAATATACTCTGATCTTTTAACCCGTTCAATTTTATAGATCGGAAAACATAAAACTTGATAGAGCATAATTACTAAATCCAAAATCAAAATAAATGGTAATGGCAACCAAACAATTGGAACAGTTAACCAATGAAAAATCCTTCTCTCTGGTTCATATTTTCTGTAATCCATATATATCATTACTGATAATTATAATTCTATCGGCCAAATATAGAGGTAGTAATTAACATCTTTACTGTTATAATAAGTATAGCGCGTTTAAGTCACGAACAATAATTATATAATTTCCTAAAACTGCGGCGATGGTTATATTACAAGCCTATAAATAGTACTACCTAAATACTAGCGGATAACTCCCTATATCTTTTTTATAAAATCGCAAAGCCTCTCTAATATTTTCTATATCATCAAGTCTTTTAACATTAAGAGCTTTATTTCTTATATCTGAAATCGCGACAAAAATAACACTAGATATCATTCCAAAAATAGTCACAACTACTATAATCTCCATCATATTAAAGCCAAACCAAACAAAACATTGTTCTTTGTTTATTGATTTTTTTGCTTTTTTAAACATAAAACTAATTATTTAGCCTGATTAAAAATATTTTTATTCTTACCTTTTAATTAGTCTCATATTATTTAATATTTTGCTCTCCTAATCATTAATAGTCAATTATTTTTTTAAATAGCTATGATTAAATTTTTATTGATTTTTCTTTCCAAGGCTTAATAATTATAAACGCCACCAAAGCCATACAAGCTGTTGCCGTTGCAAAAACAAAGGCATAAACAGGATTCATGGCCCAAAGAGCTCCTGCAATCACCGAAGCCGGTAAATAAATCAAACCTGTTATAAAATTATAAAGTCCCATGGCCGTAGCTCTTCGATCTCTTTCAATATCCGCAATAAAAGCCTTACTCTGTGCTTCATCAATACTGTAAAAAATACCAAAAAGTATAAACAAGCCAACCACTTCCCATTTAGTCGTAGCAAATATAAAACCTAAGGACATTAAAATATACACCGCATAACCCAACATCACTATATATTTACGCCCAATCCAATCACCCAGTTTTCCAATTGGTACCGCAACCATCACAAAAGCCATGTTAAACAAGGCGTACAACAAAACTACATCTTTAATTGCAAAACCACTAGCATAAGCCCTCAGTAGTAAAAAACCAAAACTAAAATAAGCCAAAGAAAAAATACCAGCCGGAATCATGTAAGCCTTAAACCTCGGACTTAAAGTTTTAGCTGCCAAGAAAATATTTTCTCTTTTGTGCGACATTCCTGGTCGGTCTTTCATAATAGCCAAAATTACTACGGAGATAAAAGCCATAATAACCGCAAAAACAAAAATCAAATTAAAAGTATTAAATCCTTGACCAAATTTGTTTAATAAAAAATAAGCCAATAAAGGGCCTAAAATTGCTCCGGTTTTATCCATAGTTTTATGTAAGCCAAAAGCATATCCTCGATTACCCTCACTGGCCACATCTGCCAACCAAGCGTCTCTAGGTGCTCCTCGAAAACTTTTACCTAGGCGTTCAATAATTCTAAAGGAGGCTAAAGCTGCTACAGAACTACCAATCAATAACATTAATTTAGCTAAAGTTGAAAAACCATAACCAGCCAAAGCCAAAGGCTTTCGTTTACCAGATTTATCTGATAACCATCCAGCTAAATAATCCAGAGAAGACGCCGAAAAATCGGCTAAACCCTCAATCAAGCCTAAAAGTGCTACCGAAGCACCAACTATGACCGTAAAAAACACAGAAAACACTGAAAAAATAGCCTCAGAACTCAAATCAGTAAAAAAACTAACCAACCCCAATTTTACAACATCGGGGTGAACATTAAATAATTTATTTTTCATATATTAAACTGAACTTTAAAAACCAATCAAAAACTTACTGTTAATTTTGATTATAGACTAATTAAAGTATTAACAAAAGCCATCCCTTTCTCTATCAAGAAATCAAAAACAATAAAAATCTTTACTGCAAAAGTTTATCTAACCTCTTTTTAAATAAACTTTAACAAAACTACTTTTTAGCTCAGCCGCTTGGATCGCCAAGTCCTCAGTATTCCCAGACTTAGCTAAATTTAATAATGCCTCCAGATTATTTCTAATAGCTTTAATTTCATCATCATTAGCCACCTCCTCAACAGTTATTAATTTATTATTAGCATCAACATAAGTTTCAATAACTCCAACTGAGTTCTTTTTATCAGCCTCAGCAATCACCTTTTCCATTGAATCATGAAAATCAACCAAATAAACAGCCAACATCGAAAAACCATTACGCTTTAAAATATCTTGAAAAATAGGACGAACTTCTTCAAAGTCAAGATGAGACTCCTTCAAATCACCAGTATAAACCTTATCTTTCAAACTTGTAATAAACTCCGATACTTTAGCCAAATCTGAATTAAAATTCTTATCTTTAGCCACAACTTGAGGGTGATAATTAGAATATTTTTTAGAAAACTTAGCACATTCTAAAACCAACTTGTCATAGTTTGCAATTGACTCCTCTCGCTTGTCTTGACCGGTATTAAATAATGTTTGTTTATAATAATTATTCATCACATTAAAATCTTCTAAAAATAATTTTTTACTAAAAAAATTACTATAGTATCCACCCGCAATGGCTATAATTACAAAAACAATCACAAAACTAGCTATCGCAATTTTTGATACTTTTTTTTCACCATGCTTAGTGTTACAACTAAAAAATTTATACAAACCACAAAAACCGATTACTGCCGTCAGTAACATTACAAAACTCAATGTATATAAAATTATTTGCGTCACACCACCAAACCAAAACCAAGCTAGCATAAAAAATACTTCAGCTAAAATCACTCTAATTAAGCGATCTATTACCCCTTCATTTTTTGTAAACATAAAATTATTAATTACTTTTTACTTTTTAAATTATTTTCAATAAATTGACGAAAATCTTCTGTTTCCAGTGGCTCTCCCGCCTTGTTTTTTAAGTCATACTTATGCGCTATTTCTTTTAACATTATAACTTGATCGATATCAGCTGGCAAATTAAATTCTTTTTGAAAGGCCGTAAACGGTAAGCCCGTCTCCTTAATAATAAACTCTAAGGTATTACTACCTCTAATACTTCTAACATCAATCTGCCCTTGGGCATCCTTCATATTAGACCCTAGTTTTTGTTGCCATAAAGGTGAAAATGACGCACCTATAACAGTAGTCACAAATAGAACAACCACTATTATCGTAAACTTATTTTTAAATATCTTTTTACCAAAAATAGAAACCGTTAAACTATTTTTTGGACAATCACTCACGCAATTTAAACAACTAATACAATCAGCTGATTTAACTACATCACTATTAGCTACATCCAAACCAGCTGGACAAACATCATTACAATGATTACAAGCAATACAAGTTTTTTCATTCCTCTTTAATCTAAAAAAACTAAATTTCTTAGCCACTCCTAAAGCCGCCCCCAGAGGACAAAAATATCGACACCAAAAACTCTTAGTAAACAGAGAAGTCACTAATAAAATAATTAAAATACTATAGCCATAAACTTTTTCTTCCCATTCATTACCTAAGTGCATTAAAGCATTATAAGGATCATAATTTCTAAAAACCAAATCTCCTAATTTATAAGACAGAACTATAATCACTACCAAAATTATGTATTTTAAATAACGAGCATATTTATCAATGACCACCGGAAGCTCTACATCTTTTTTAATGCCTATTTTTCTACCAAACCATCTAATCATTTCCTGAAGTGCACCTAGCGGACAAAAATATCCACAAAAAACTCGACCAAAAAATATAGTAAATAGCAAAACTATTGCCAGTAAAGTAAAAGCACTCAGTAAAATTCTATTTAAAAACTCTCCCGTAGTTATGTAAGTTAACAAGCTTTCAAAACCACCAAAAGGACAATAAGCATCAATAGGTGCTGCCTTTTCAATTCCTAAGTTTAAATGATTAAGCGTTAAATACACAACCAAAACAATAGTCGCCAGCTGAGAAACTTGTCTTAAATAGTGCCAATTTATTTTTTTACTCATAACTTTTTAAAAATTTAGCTAATAACCGATTATATTTTTTAAACACTTTTTTATTTATTGAATAATAATGTTTTTGTTTTTCTTCTCTAAATTTAATTAATTTAGATTCTCTTAAAACCCTAAGATGGCTGGAAATCAAGTTTTGTGACAAATCTAAGTTTTCAAAGATCTCACAAACGCAACACTCCCCCGTTTTTAAAAGACAGAGAATTCTTAAACGATTCTCTTCTCCAACCACCTTAAAAAATTTAGACAAATCACCAAACTCCAAAGATACTTTTCTGTTTACACAAACTTTATTTATCATATAGTATATCAATATATATTGATATACTAACATCTTATAGTTATCTGGTCAAACCTAGTATATTATTTTAAATTAGAGCACAAAAAATTATATTAGAATAAAAAAGACGCCAGGACATCTGTTGTTGAGCACGCTTCAGATTTTGCGTGATACTTTTTTCTGCTCTTACTGAAAATAATTTTATCAAATTTAACACTAAAACAGTACTTAGTATAATTAATTTTTGTCTCACCGTCTTAATTTAAAACTGTGGTATTGGTCACTAAGTTATTTATATTTCTAGTATAAACATATTCCGAATCATAGCCAGTAAAAACACAATAGCCAGTTGGTGTTTATCCGTCTTTAAACACCATAGCAATTGGTTAATTTAAATAATGATACAATGTAGCCTTTGCTATTAAGTTTTAATCTATTACTGACAATTCTTTGCCGATTTTCACAAAAGCTCTCACCGCCAAATCCAAATCATTCTGTTGATGCGCTGCAGAAATTTGCACTCTAATGCGAGCTAAATCTTTTGGCACCACTGGATAAAAAAATCCAATAACATAAATCCCTTCGGCTAATAATTTTTCAGCAAACTCTTGAGCAATTTTAGCATCATATAACATTACTGGCACAATAGGATGAATTCCTGGTTTGATATCAAAGCCAGCTTTAGTCATCTCCTCTCTAAAGTATTTAGCATTAGCCATCAACCGATCCCTTAATTCCGTGCTGTTACTTAACAGCTCCAAAACCTTAGTAGCGGCACCCACAATTACTGGAGCCAAAGAATTAGAAAACAAATAAGGACGTGAACGCTGTCTCAGTAAATTAATTATCTCTTTACGGCCACTGGTAAAACCACCCATCGCCCCACCCAAGGCTTTACCCAAGGTTGAAGTAATAATATCCACTCGCCCCATTACCTGACAGTGTTCAGCCGTACCTCTGCCGGTTTGACCAATAAAGCCCGTTGCGTGACTATCATCTACCAAAACCAAAGCTTGATATTTTTCAGCTAAATCACAAATTTGAGCTAACTTAGCAATCGACCCGTCCATCGAAAATACTCCATCAGTAGCAATCAAACGATACCTCTTGTTTTTAGCGGCCTCTAATTGAACCTCCAAATCCGCCATGTCACCGTTTTTATAACGATAGCGTTCAGCCTTACAGAGTCGCACTCCATCAATAATCGAAGCATGATTTAATTCATCAGAAATAATCGCGTCCTCCTCATTTAGCAACGGCTCAAAAATCCCGCCATTTGCATCAAAAGCAGCGGCATATAAAATAGTATCTTCAGTACCTAAAAATTCTGAAATTTTAGCTTCCAAATTTTTATGAATATCTTGTGTGCCACAAATAAAACGCACCGAAGATAAACCATAACCGCAACTATCTAAAGATTGCTTAGCAGCCGCAATCACTTCCGAATTAGCTGATAAACCCAAATAATTATTAGCACAGAAATTAAGCACTTGTTCACCTGATTCGATAGTGATTTTAGCACCTTGCGGACTAATTAAGACCCGCTCTTTTTTAAACAAACCAGCTTCTTTAATAGTTTCTAGAGTTTGCTCCACATATTTCTTATATTGTTGATACATACCATTAAAAATTAAAAAATAAACCCATCAAACCGTTGCCATTTTGGCACACTCAAATTAATACTAAATTTATATAAAATCAATAGTGCTTAGACATTCTTACTGTTAAAAATCATCAAAGACAGAAACAAACCGGCGTGGATATTTATTTTACTTAAAACTCTTAAAATATAATTTAACAGTAAATTGCTAAAAGCAAACAGCGACATTTAATCATCTTCTATTATTAATTCAGTCAATAATTTGTATCTTCAAAAAATATCAAAAATCTCTTAGCTAAAATTTACAAAAAAAATTCGAATCACCTCTATCGCCAGAGCAAATAAAACAGACCTTCCGAAGAAAGTCTGTTTTATTCTGCTCCCGGGGTGGGATTCGAACCCACGACCAATTGATTACACTTATCCAATAGTTTCCTAAAGGGGTGGACTATATCATCACCTCAATCTACATCGAGGTGCAAGGCGCTTCGACCCTGTAAACAGGGCCTACTCCCTTTCGGGATAGTCTCTGAACCTTCCCTAACTCTCATTAGGGCTTGGCTGCTGATTACCTTAGCTCTCGCTTTAGGCTTCCAGTCAATTCACCTTGTTTTCGACCTTGATTACTCAAGGAAGCTGCGTTGAAATTTTGCCTTTACAGGCTCGTGTTCACAGTCAACTGCGCTACCGCTGCGCTACCCGGGAATAGTCAATTATTACAACCAGAAAACTGAAAATAATAATTGAAAGTCAAAGAACAACGGCTAAATATAAGATTTATACCGCACTGACACATTATAATATTTTTTGAAAAATAGTCAAGTAGTTAAGTATCTAAGTACTTGATTTATTAATAATATTAAAAAAACCGCCCAATTTTTAATCAGGACAGCGTAAGAAAAACAACAAAGTAGAGTAATATAAACCGTACTTCAAAAAATTGACACAGTGTACCATTCAGTAATAACTCTACTTTCTACTTCATTATCAAATTATCGCCTATATCCATCTTCAGAGATCCTAGTTTTCTCAAGGATAAACCACAATTAATAATCTCTGAGTTTAATAATCCCCGGCTGTTTCTGAATCTTTTCCAGAGCCTTAGCCTCAATTTGACGAATACGTTCACGAGTAACATCAAATTCTGACCCCACCTCTTCCAAAGTGTGTGCCACTCCATCAACTAATCCAAAACGCATTTCTAAAATCTTTTGTTCACGTGGGCTAAGTTTAGTTATTACATCGTGTACATAATCTTTTAACAATTGCAGGGCGGCTTCACGGTCCGGTGTTACAGTTTTCACATCTTCGATAAAATCTTCCAAAGTAGAGTCCTCATCATCATCGCCAACACTAGTTCCCAAAGAAATAGTGTCTTGACTAATCTTCAAAACATACCGCACCTTCTCAAGTTCCTCTCCCATTTCAGCCGCAATCTCCTCTGGCAAAGGTTCACGACCCAAAATAGCTACCAAAGCTCGTTGAGCTTGTTTGCATTTATTAATCGTTTCAACCATGTGAACAGGAATACGAATTGTGCGAGATTGATCAGCTAAACTACGAGTAATCGCCTGACGAATCCACCAAGTGGCGTAAGTTGAAAATTTATAACCTTTTCTATATTCAAATTTTTCTACCGCTCGAAATAACCCAATATTACCCTCTTGAATCAAGTCTAAAAGTGACAAACCTTTAGTACCAGCAAACTTCTTAGCGATAGACACCACCAAACGTAAGTTCGCTTCAATCAATTTACGCTCGGCTCGTTTATCACCCTTTTCTTTGCGTTTAGCCAGCTCCACTTCTTCATCAGTATTTAACAGCGGCACCTTACCAATTTCTCGCAAATACATTTGAATAGAATCAGACGACAACTCAGAAATATCAAATTTTAAACGATCTTTGTCGGTTCCTAAAAGTTCATCTACCTCCGCTTTCTTCTTAGCATTAACAGTAAAATCAAGTAGTCCGGAACCATCTTCAATAATTTGAATACTATTTTTTGTTAAATCTTCCAAAAACAATTCATAATTAAAAATATACTCCTCCACTTGTGGAAAAGCAGCTAATAATTCTGTTTCGGTAATAAAACCACGCGTTCTGACTTTAGTAATTAACTTTTTCAAATCAATTTCAGTCGGTTCTACCACTGGTATTGCTGGCCGCTTAATCAAAGGTTTGCCAGCAAAAGGTTTTTTAGGCTCTGTTTTTATCTCAGTCTTATGCTTGCTTTTTTGGATAGTCTTGCCTGACTTAATAACAATTTTAGGGTTTTTTTTTACAATCGTTTTAGTGACTGATTTAGTTGCTGCTTTGGATGTCACCTTGGCAACCTCCTTATAAGTCCTACCTCCTCTTCGAGTAGAAACTACTGGCAACTTAGCTGGCACCTTACCACGCTGTTCTTTAGCTCGCACCAAAACAGACTTAACCGCTTTTTTAGGTGTAGCTTTTACAATCTTTTTGCTCACTGATTTATTTTTAACTAAATCTTTCTTATCCTTCTTAATCAGTTTAGCCGCTGAACCACTCTTGGTTATTGCTTTAATAGCCTTTTTGACAAGCTTAAAAGGCTTTACTGGTTTTTTAACCGGCTTAATATTTTTTTTCATTGACTTTTTATCCTTAGCAAGTTTCTTATTACGCAAACTTTTAATAGGCTGAACCACCTTTTTAGACACTTTCTTATTATTTTTTGTAGGGCTCATATTATAATAATCGTCTTAATTCCTCATTAAGGCCTGCCAACTCTTTATACAAACTATTTATTTTTTCTGGTTGTTTATTAGAATTAGCCTCCTCTACTGCAATTAAACGAGATAACTGCCGACGCTTAACATTCAAACTATTCTTACGCAAATCAGCTGTCATCGCTTTTAAATCAGTGTCAGCCTGTACATCCGAATAAGTAAAATAATCTCTTTCGCCTAAAATAACCAATTTATCTAAAGTTTTAGCCTCTTCAGTCAAATTACGAGCACTTAGCCACAATTTAAAATTATTGTAATCTAAAACAAAATTACGCAAAGCAACCGCCACGCGGTTCTGTTCTTCATTATAATAAACTATCAAAACTTTGTAAAGTGCTTGATATTGCCCTCCAACCAACTGATCAGGACTTACATAATCCAAAATATACTTAATATAAGCACTAAATCTAAGTAATAACGCTAAAATATTTTGTGATAATAATTCCTCACGGTTCAAAGGCTTAGCTATTTCTGTTACCGAACTTTCTGTTGGCCGTCTAGCTGGCACCCCCACCTTAGCTTTGTTTAGAGCCTCATAGAGATATTTAGAGTCGGTGTCAATCGCTCCAGCTAGTCGTCTTAACCAATAATCCTTATCTAAATCATCAAAGCGTGCCACCAAAGGTAAAAATCTCGAAGCCACTTTTTTTCTATCTTCCAATTTTGATAAATCTAAACCATTAAGTGATCTTTGAAAATAAAACTCAGCCAAGCTGGTAGCCTCCGCCAAAGCTTGCTGCCATTTTTCTACCGATTGGCGAATAGCCTCATCAGGGTCTTTCCCTCCAGGTACTAAAGCTACTTTAACATTATGTTTATATTTTTTCTGCGGATCAATAAAAGATTTTAATCGGCCAAAGCGATCTTCTCGCTCCACAAATCGTCGATCTGCCTCACCCATAATTTGCCCAGCTCGCTCGGCTGCCGCCTGCCCAGCACTATCAGCATCCAAAGCCAAAATAATCGTATCAGTAAAGCGATTTAATTGCGCTAATTGTTCTTCGGTCAAAGCCGTACCAGAGCTGGCTACGGTATTAACAAAACCAAATTGATGCGAAGTAATAGCGTCCATCTGCCCCTCCACAATAACCGCAAACCCCGCCTCACGAATCGCTTGCTTAGCTTTATCTAAAGCAAATAACACTTTACTTTTGTCATAACAAATACCAGAAGGACTATTTATATATTTACCCATTTTATCTTCATGTCCCGGTACCTGCCTGGCCGTAAAGGCCACAATTTGTCCAGCCCCATCACAAATCGGAAACATAATTCGCCCCCGAAAACGATTATAATAACGATTGCCACCCTGCCCTTTGGATACTAGCCCCGCTGTTTCTATTTCTCGCTCATTAAATCCCTGAGCTTTCAAAAAAACTAGCAAATCATCCCACGACAGAGAGCTATAACCAATTTGCCATTCTTCTATTACCGCCCTGGTTAAACCTCTTTTTTCTAAATAATTACGCGCATCTTCGGCCTCCGAACTCTCCGCTAATAATCGCTCATAAAAACGTGCCGCCGCTTCCAAAACATCCAGTGCACGTGTTTTTAAAGAATTATTTTGACCATTAAATCCAGAATTTTGTAGTACCACCCCAGCTTTTGGTGCCAAAAGCCTAAGAGCCTCTACAAAAGTCATTCCTTCTTTTTCCATAATAAAAGTAAAAATATCTCCACCTTTATTACAGCCAAAACAGTGCCAAATTTGTTTTTCAGGGCTAACCACAAAAGATGGACTTTTTTCGTTATGAAAAGGACAGACAGCCTGAAAGTTGGTGCCCGCCGGTTTAAGCTGGATATATTCACGAATCACTTCAACTATATCCAGCTTGGATTTTATTTCATCAGAAGGATTCATAAGTTATTTAAAAATTTGCCACCATTTTTTAACAATGGGTGGTGGCGTCACATAATCTTCCAAGCTACTGTGCGCAAAAGGGAAACCCTTACCGCTAAAACGAGTGCGTTCAACGGTCGGTCTATAAGCTTCTGGTAATTTTTTTACCTCCTTTGGCGTTTCAGTATTATTAAAATCGTTTACCGAAATTCCTAAAGAATTTGCTAAACGAGCAATTTCCGCTTCTACCAAATCACCAGCATATTCACCATTATGCATATGTTGTCCGCCATAGCTAGCCTCTTTTTGATCCAAGTGTAAATCTAGCCACAAATTATCACCATCTTCTTTCATATACACATGAAAACGAGGATAATTACCCCGCGCTAAAGATCTCATAAAACTAGCTTTACCAGTTCTTCTATCGTTTACAAAATGGTAGCCTTCTTGACGAAGCCATTGTGTGTAATTGGTGGATAAATTTTTCAACTCTATTTTTAGCTTCATATTAGATAAAAAATACAGAAAAATGGGGGTGTTCACTATCTTAATACACTTAAAGCTAAAGAGCAAGACACTGTCTAAAAACCCACAATAACTAAAAAATCAGCCACACTTGATCTCTCACCCGATGGCAATTCGTTGATTACCTCAGCCTGTAATTTTTTAGCTAAGACTTCTGCTGTATTATTCGCAGTTTCACCCTTCAAATTTACTATAATATTACGACCATAATCGTTTTTAACTGCTTGATTAATATCAACAATGTCATATTCAACAGATAGTTTTTTAGCCCAAGCTGCTGCTCTGCCTGGATCATTACTGCCATTACGCAACTCTAAAATAGCTAAAACTTCTCTTGAACTAGCTTGCACTGCTTCAAGAGCTATAATTGTTTGACGCCGAGCATCAAACAATACCGCCTTACCAGCTATAGGGAAAGTTATGATATAATTGCCGGTAGCTTGCTCAGTATAAGTACTAAAACGGCCCTGAAGTTTGTTAATGTCAGTAATCAACTCTATTTTAGCCGAATTATCTGGCAACACCATTACTTTTGACAATTGACTTAAGACCGTTGTTTCATTAATCGTCGCCACAGATTTTGGCCACAAATACCAAATAGACAGCGTTACAGCACAAAAAATAATTGGCCCTAAAATTATCGAGGTTAATCGCAAAAAACGGCGCCCTTTTGGATTGTGTATTAAAACCTTAAACATCTTCTTAGTGTAGCAAAAATATATCTAAAGTCCAATTATTTACAATCAGCTTAAAAAAAACGGACTGTTACAGTCCGTTAATACAATTAAACCTCTATGTCAGGAACAATACTAAAATAAATTTCAAAGTCTTCAAACTTTTTGCAAATTGTTATTCTACTAAAACAACATTCATCTTTTAATTGGCTATAATTTGCCAATTTTAATTTTATAACCCTGCTTTCTGTCCAATGCTCTTTGTCTTGAACAAAATTTGGCCATAAAATAAATCCCGAACCACTAGGTGCTAAGCTTAAAATTATTTTTTTACCAATAGGCGTTAAACCATCTACAGCATTTAAAACCCAAGCTTCTTTTGTTTCATCACGCCAATCAAATATCTCCGCTTGAGACATTACAATAGTAAACTCCTTTTTATCATTATCTAAAAAAACTCTCACAAAAACCCCTTATAAAATTAATAAAGAACTACCAATACACAATAGCATTTAAAAAAAATTAGTCAAATTTACACCTGCATTTGACAGAGTCAAAACTGCTGTTATAGTTAAATTATCGTTCCTTTTATTTTGGAGACTTTATGAGTTATTTAGAAGTGATTACTGGACCAATGTTCTCGGGGAAAAGCGAAGAGTTAATTAGAATTATCAAACGGACTCAATACGCCAAATTATCCTATTTGGTTATAAAACCCCTCAGAGACACTAGGCAAGATACCGTACGCGCTCGTTTTTTAGATCATGGCAAATCAAAAACTCTAGCTGAACATCCAGCTCACCCCGTTAATTCTAGCCAACAGTTTTTTAAATTACTTTCTGAGCATCAGCCAATTATTTTAATCATTGACGAAGCTCATTTTTTAGGAAACTGGATTATCAAAGCTGTTAATACCTTATTAAAGGAAAATGATTTGCGTATTTATGTTGCCGGTTTAGATCAAACAGCTTGGGGTGATACTTTTGGGCCAATGGGCGATTTAATGGCCATGGCTCATGTTGTTAAAAAACTTACGGCCGTATGTTTTAACTGCGGTCAAGAAGCAACTAAAACTTTTAAGCTTTTTGTCGGCGCCAGCATTGTTGATCCTGGCGATGCTGAAAAATATGAAGCTCGCTGTTTAAAATGTTGGCACCAGCCATTATAAAAACCCTTAACGGGGTTTTATTTTATATTCAAAGTATTTTATAATTTAATAACTTTAACAGCCTCTACTTCAAGTGAGCATTCTCCAAACACCGTATTAGCATAAGCACAAGTTACTCCAGCCGCCTGACCCTCCACTCTAACGGAACTATTAATTTCTACCGGATGTTGTCCGTCATCTATGATATAAAATTTATTTTTACCTTCTATGGTTTTATCACTAGTTAATCCAAAATCTAAACCGCCAACAAAATTAGCCAGTACTTTACCTTCTATTACCACATCAATAGGCTCATCAAAATTTTTCTCACAATCACAAGTCACGACAAACGGTGTTGACATTACTTCAACTGGTTTTTCCATTTGAATAATTTTTTCACCAGCCACCTCACCCGGCACAGATCTATTCAATGTTTGAAAAATAATCCGTGAACAAGTAATAACCACAGCTAAAACCACGATACCGATAATTAAAAATAATTGTTTATAATAAGTCATAAAAGTATCTTTTTATTATTTATAGCACTTTATTATTTTTTAAGCAATGACTAACTCTAGCCAAATCAAAAATAATAATGTATTCTAAATTCCTATGAATAAAAAATTTGTCATTATTGCCACAGTTTTTATCGATGTTTTAGGTATGGGTATTATCATCCCCACCTTACCCTTTTATGTTGAGTCTTTTGGTGTTTCTGCTTTTACAATCACCATGCTTTTCAGCGTCTTTGCTTTCTTTTCTTTTTTCAGCGCGCCAATTATCGGCTCTTGGTCAGATAAAATTGGTCGTCGCCCTGTTATGATTTTAAGCATTTGCAGTACCGCCTTAGGTTGGTTAGTTTTCGCTAGTGCTCACAGTATTTTATTTCTATTTATTGGTCGCATTATCGACGGCCTTGCTGCTGGTAATTTTTCAACAGCTCAAAGCTATTTAACCGATATCGCCAAAAATGAACAAGAACGCACTAAAAATCTTGGCATAATTGGCGCCGTTTTTGGTACGGCTTTTGTGTTAGGCCCAGCCATTGGTGGTCTTTTAAGTCAAGTGTCTCCCACATTCCCCTTCTGGTTTGTCGGTGCTCTAGCTACCTTAAACGCCATTAATGCTTACTTTAATTTACCAGAATCACATCTTAATAAAAATAGTGAACATAGAATTTCACTTAACCCTCTGGCTCCAATAATTAGAATCGTTAAAGAAAAAAAATTCTTAATAAGCTTCATTGTTTGGTTCTTATTTGGCTTAGCCGTGTCCATGCAACAATCTATTTTTGCTTTATATTTAGACAAGGTTTTTAATTATGGCGCTTCAGCTGCTGGTATCTTTATGACCGCTGTCGGCGTGATAATTATTTTAAACCAAGCTTGGTTATTACCAAAATTTTGGCTGAAAAAATTTAAAGAACGCGATTTAGAAATCTTTATGACCGCCGTTTTTGCTATTGGCTTTTTACTCTCTGCCAGTTCTTCATTATCAGTCTTTATTTTCGGATTACTCGGCATTACTTTTGCCCAATCAGTTTTACGTGTCGTCTTTACCTCACAAATCGCTGGACAAAGTGGTGATCGCAAAGGCGAAATCTTAGGCGCCCTAACTGGCATGATGTCGCTAGCCATGATTATTGGCCCTTTAACCGCCGGCGCTTTATTTACTACTCATCACACCTGGCCGTTTATCATCAGTGGTTTATTATCTTTGATTGCCTTCGTGATATTATATCAACAACGTCGCCAACTCACTAAATTTGATCAGACTATTCAACCTTTAAATGACCAAACCATAGTTTAATAAAAACGCTCCGATAATCGGAGCGCTATTGTTTACCAAAATGTAAATTTAGAATAAGCACTTTCTTCGTGGCGGATTTCATCAACTTTTTCTTTTCCACCTATTCCACCATAAAGTTTGTCAGGAAAATTAAGACATAAAACCGGAACTTCACTAGTCGCTACATAACCATGCACTACCCCCGGCGGAACAATAATTTTGTAAGGTCGATTTATACCTGCTGTCAGCTTAATTTTAAGTTCATAAGTCGAGCTTTTAGGACGATTATCCCACAAATAAAAATTTACAGTTCCAGGACCAAGAAAGACAAAATAATCAGTTTGCTTTTTATGCTCATGTGGACCACGCATTTTTTTAACATATGTAAAGCTTCCATAAAACATTGCCGGAACATAGCCTGGGTTAATATCAGATCGATAACCTTCAATCAGAATACCCCTATCATCTTCATGCATTAGCAATTTTTCAATCACTACACCGTTAATAATCGAACTCATAATACAGCCTCTCTAAAATTGTTACAAAGATCTGTACATACCATAACATAAAATACTAAAAATTACAAGCTCAAAAAATAATTTGCAAAAATAAAGCTAAAATAGTGAGTATAAACAACCAACCCAAAGTATAACCAAACAATTTTACGGCTTCTAATTTTTCATTTTCCAAATACATTAAAATCGCTTTACCTAAAACTAGCGAGCTGGTAATAGCAGCTGACAGCACAAACAATAAAAGAGCAAGAATAGGACTGAAAAAATTATCTTCACCAGAAAATATAGAGGCGTATTGAAAAAATGTAGCTATTAAAGTTATATAAACCCCCACCCCTAAAGCCTGCATTAACGCTAAAACTTTTAAATTTTTCATAAAATTATTCTATCTTTTTCTATTGTTACTTATTAAACAAAAAGATGCAAAGAATTTCCAATAAGCCTAAAGTGTTAACTACGAACAAGGCAATAAACCAAGCTAGTTCTTTTCAACACAGCACCTTCCACAAGGTGTAACCCTTTCACAGCAAAATCTAAATAACAGCTAATAATAAAATCCAAGTGCTATTTTCTGTTAATTGAGGCATAGATTTTTGATTAATTTATAAAATAAAAAATCACATCTTAAAAAATTCCAAAAATTTATAAACCAACATCGCCGGCCAAATAATTGCTTTTAAGACGCCCAAAAAACCCATCCAAAAAGTTTCAGCCTGTTGAATGTAATAGACTAGAGCCCCGAGAAAAGCTAGGCCATAAATTCCCCCGGAAGTGCCGCCGGCACTTATACACTTTTTTTCATTAGACATAGATTTAATTTGTACCTATACTATAACACCCTTCTAAAACAAAGCAACTCAATAATTTCAGGTTGCTTTGTGCTTCACTTATTTATAACTAAAGCTCTGTAAACAATTGATCTTTAGCAAAACGAGTTTTACGACGTGGTGTGTCATCAGTCGAACGATAACCAATCGGCAAGAATACCGTATTCTCATGATTAGTCGGCACACCTAAAATCTCCGCCACTTTTTGTCCATCAAAACCTTCCATGGGGCAACTATCAATAGCTAGTTCAGCACAAGCTGCCATAGCAAAACCCAAAGCGATATAAACCTGTTTTTTAGACCACTCCACTGTCGCTTTTAACACAAAATCAGCCACCATTTTTTCATAATCAACCATTTTAGTGCGCACTTCAACATCGCCACCTGAAGCCAATTCAAAATATTCATCTTTAACAGCCATCAAATCATTACGCCCGGCCATCACAATCAAATGCGAACAAGTATCAATTTGCGCTTGACCCCAAGATGCCGTCTTAATGGCCTGTAGTTTTTCTTGATTTTCTGGAATATTGGCAATTACATAAAAATGATAAGGTTGCAAGCCAAAAGAGCTCGGTGCTAAACGCATCGCTTCCAAAATCTTTTCCAAATTTTCTGCTGTAACTTTTTTCTCAACATCAAACTTTTTGGTGGCATAACGCCAACCTAGATTTTCTATAAATGACATAAACTTAGCTTAATTATTTAATTAATCAATGCTTTTAGTGAAGTCATCTTACTCCAAAAAACCCACTTTAGCAAGAACAGGTATTTTATAATAATTAAGCGAAAAAGATAAAGAAAATATAACAAAAAATCGCCAATTAAAAGCGATTTTTCATCAATGCGGAGGATGAGGGATTCGAACCCTCGATACCTTTCGGTAAACATGCTTTCCAAGCATGCGCCATAGGCCACTAGGCGAATCCTCCTAAATCAAATTTACTATTAAAAAACTTTATTTTAGCCATTTTTACTGGCTATTATTTCTTATTAGAGACAAAAAGATATTACTTGTTTAAGAGCATCTTGTCAACAATACTCTTTAAACCTGGTCTTTTTACTCCCAAACTATCGGTAAAGTCTTCCATCGGTAATGCCCCCGGATAATTACCATGGACAGTAAAAGTATGCGGAGTTCCGATTACCCCGGCCATTTCAGCCTCATTTTTCTGCACCGTTATACTCGCTAACGTTTCTGCCGACTCCACACACTCATCATAATTATCAAGTTTAACTCCCAATTCCAAAGCCACCTGTCGATACTTAGCCGGAGCGAATTCCCCAGTCACCTGCATAGAAAATAATTTTTCCATCATTTGATCAGTATAGCCCTGTTTGGCCACACAAATAAAAGCCGTGGCTGCTGAATTAGCATCCTGTTGCCCAGCCAACGGGAACATCCGCCAAGCAATCGCCAAATTATCTCCGTGTTCCGCGCGAGCCAACTTCAAGGTCTGAAATAATTCTGCCGAAAAAGGACAAGTAAAATCAATGTACATAATTAACCTAGCCTTAGCTGACGAATTACCGCTGATAATATCATCTTTAGAAAATCCCGGTATCGGCTTTAAAGGACTACTCGCCAACTCAGCCCCCACATTATTAGTGGCCAAAAGTTTATTCCATTTAGTTCGCTTTATCTCATTAACAATCAATATTTGATAAGCGACAATAACAACAGCGATTAAGACAATCGCCGTCAACCACCACCAACCCTTTAAAAATTCTTTAACAGACAACTGGTCTTTTTTTAATTGCCAAAGCTTCATAAAGTTTTTGTGCTACTGCCAAGAGTCGCCCCTCATTAAAATTATTTGCCATTAGTTGCAAGCTGATTGGTAAATTACCATCCCAACCGCTCGGCATCGCCACTGCCGGAATACCCGCCAAAGAAGCCGGTGTTAAAAAGACATCCTCCAAATACATTTGTAAAGGATCTTTAGATTGTTCACCTAAATTAAAAGCATTTTTAGGCGTTGTCGGCGCTAAAATAATATCCACATTAGCAAAAGCTTCGATAAAATCTTTAGCTATCAAAGTTCGCACTTTTTGCGCCTGTAAATAATAAGCATCATAATATCCCGCCGACAAAGTATAGGTCCCCAGCATAATTCGTCGTTTAGTTTCCGCACCGAATCCTTCACCACGCGCACTCACTAATCGTTCCAACCAATCACCGGTCGCTTCAGCCCGATGTCCATAACGAATACCATCAAACCGTGCTAAATTAGAACTAACCTCTGATGGCGTAATAATATAATAAACACTCACACCATAGTGCGCATGAGGCAAGCTCACTTCCAACACCGTCGCCCCCAAAGCTTCCAAAGTTTTTATAGCTTTTCGAATTCCCTCTTTAATCGGCTCAGCCACAGAATTATCCATAAACTCCGCCGGCACTCCGATTCGTAAGTTTTTAAAATCCGCCTCCGCTTCATGATATAGTTCGCTATCCAATTTAACCGAAGTGCTATCATGCACATCAAAACCGGCCAAAGTTTCTAAAACCAGGCTGGCATCATAAGGCGTTTTAGTTAAAACTCCCGGCACATCGGTTGAGCTAGTCATCGACACTAGACCAAAACGCGAACAACGACCATAGGTCGGCTTCAAACCCACCACTCCACAAAATCCCGCCGGATGACGAATGGATCCGCCCGTGTCAGTGCCCAAAGCAAACAAACACATATCGGCCGCCACCACTGCCGCACTACCCCCCGATGAACCGCCTGGAGTTTTAGATAAATCAAAAGGATTTTTAGTCGGTCCAAAATAGCTGGTCTCAGTAGAAGATCCATGTGCAAATTCGTCCAAATTAGTTTTACCAAGTAGCACCGCCCCCTCAGCCTTTAAGCGAGCAATGATTGTGGCATCATACGGTGCTTCATAATCAGCTAACATCTTTGACCCTGCTGTAGTTCGAAGATTTTTAGTTAAGATATTATCTTTGGCTAAATATGGAATACCAAGTAGTGCCCCCTTTTTCCCGTCAGCCAACCGTTTATCAGCTTCCGTGGCAGCCATTAAAGCCCCCTCTTCGTCAACCAAAAGACAAGCATGCAACACTTCATCTGAGCTGATGATTTGTTTCAAACAAGCTTTGGTTAAGTCCACCGAGCTGATTTCTCCCGCATCCAATTTCTGGCGCACCTCAGCAATGGTTAATTGGTTTAACATCATAATGCCATAATCATAAAACAATAATGATTTTCTGGCAATAACAAAAAAACTTTGTAAACAATTAAAAGTTATGATACAGATTTTTGATAACCTTTAAAATTCGTAATGATATTTTTGTATTGTTTACTCCTATATAAACTTTAACATCCAAAATAAACGCAAAGCATAAATACTCTGCGTTTATTATTTTGTTTAATTATTGATTCAACCAAGTATTATACAAAGTAGTAATCTCTGGTTGAGTCATCACTATACCACCACGGATATCAAAATAATCCATTGGCCCATTCATGTATCTAATAGTGCCGTTGGGGTCAGCTAACGTATACGTAATATTGGTTGCTGGTGACAAATAAGTAAAAGCACCCCCATAATCACAACCAAAGTCTTGCTTTTGACCATTTACATACAATTTTCCCTTGCTTGCCTTAGGTTCATTATTATCATAAACTATTGTCACAAAATACCAATTGCCAAGCACAAAAACATTAGATGAAATACAATAAAGCGTACTACCACTAATAAAATAAGCAGTTAAATTATTGCCATGAGCAAATATTTGATATTCACCACTCTTTCTAATAATAGTTTGTAAACCTTCTGAAGTAACCATTTTAAAACCAGCATTAAAAGTCGCCTTACCGCTTGAACCATAAATCCCTGGTATTACAAAATTATTTATGGTTGGTATATATAAATATTTTCCATCAGCACCAGAGGAATAAGCTGCATCGGCTCTATTATTATGATCAGCGACAAGCGCTACTTCATTAACAGTAAAATCATTTCCATTCCCACTTGAATCCCTGGCTAAAGTAGCGCTATTATACCCCGGAGTAAACCATCGGGCCACTAACCCATCATTCCTCACTACCCCATTCTTACCATAATTAATAAACCCCGCGGTCGCTCCTCCGGTATCTTTAGATACACAGCCCAAAAGCGAATAATCATCGCCGCTACCAGAATATTGATAATCCGAATTACCACAAACACCCTCCGCTCTGGGCGTTGGATTATTCGGCACCTTACTCATATAAGTCTTACCAGAAGTTAAACCCACCATTGGTTGGCCAGGAGTAACATAAGTTGGATAAGAGTTCTCATCAGCCATATACAACTCCAAAGCTGTCGAGATTTGTTTGAGGTCACTAATTCTTTTGGCATCTCTGGCTCTAGCCCGCGCTGAAGAAATAGCCACGGTCGCTAAGGTTGCCAAGACGCCAATAATGACGACAACGACTAAAAGCTCGATAAGGGTAAAGGCTTGTACTTTTTTCATATGTTATCATTTTAACATATACTCGCCCCCCCCCGCAAGACTGTCCAGATCTTTGTCAACTAATCAACTTTTGATTAAACTTAAAAAGCTACTCCCGCAACACCTGTTCCATTTCTTTATGCGATATTCCCCTAGCAGTATGCTGGAATTTCCGGCATACTAAATTTTCTTATAAATATCTAATAAAAATAGCCTACCAAAGCTATTTTCGGAATTTCCGAATTTACTTATTTTTCGACATTAAATCAATAAAAAAGGCCTCTCTGATAATTACCAGAGAGGCCTTTAAACAAGATTTTTATTTCTTCAAGCTCAAATCTTTCATTAACATCCAAGCCGCACCGATCACCCAGGCCACAGCAATTAATCCCAATACCGACCCGACAAAGGGAATAGTAAACAAGAAATAAGTTACTGCCACCCCCAAAACCATAGTAGCAATTGGATTCATCACTTCCGGTCTCGTTTTACCTTTAGCAACTTTATAACGATAACGACCTAAAATTACTATACCTACCACAATAGCCATTAACGGTTTAGCTAGCATTACACAAGCAATCCACAACAACCCAACGATCACTGACAGCGGTAAACCAACTATGGTAATAGCCGAAAACACCACCAAGAATGGCACTAAATAAATCAGGAGTAAACCCCAACCGATATTCATCATCGGTTTTTCCACCATCTTGTCCGCCAAATGTACTACCTGCTTTTTAAACAACAGCATAATCAACAAACCAATAATCAGAGCACCAAAAATACAAATAACTTTATACCACATCCAAGTGTTCATCATGGATTTCATCGGATTAAAATACATGCCATCACCCTGTTTTTTAACAATTTGTCCAGCAATATTTAAACGATCTGCCAAATCCACATCATAACGACCTTCATAAGTTATATTGCCTCCAACTTTGCCAGCCTTATCTACAAAAAATGGTGCTGTATTCCCCTTCCAATTTCCATCTTCTAAAACCAATTCTACATTCTTACCAACTTGACCAGCCAATGCCACTCTACTACTTCCACCATAAACATTTCCATCCACTGTTCCTAATAAATTAACTTCAGCAGCTAAAAACATAGCATCCATTTTTACCACAGAATTAGTCGCTAAATACAAATGCGAAGCTAACACCGTTAAGTTTCTGCCAACTCCATTCTCTATACTAACTAAATTGGCTATCCCACGCACACTACCTAAAACATTACCAGTTACTACTAGTTTTTTAGCGGCACACAATACATCGCCATCGACCTGACCACTTATAAATACTTGCTCACCGGCACACATCACATCACCAGTTACATGCCCAGCCACATTTATTACATTCCCGGCTGCATAGTAATTACCTACAATAGTTTGCTCAGCCGGTAAAATAACCTGAGTTAAATTAACATTGGTTTTGGCGTGAGTAGCTAGCGGTAAAACCACCATCATGGCTATAGCCAGCGCCAATTTTCTTACGCTTGTTTTTCTCATAATTTTATGTTTAAATATCAATAACAATCGCCTAATTTTAGGCTACTTTATATTATAGCATTTTTCATGAAACACGCCAAGTCATTGCCATACTTACATAATTTTATAGAGCCGATGCTCACCGCTGCTAGCGCGGACAAAGTCGCCTTATCTAAATTAAAAAAACAACTAGCCGGTCAGTTGCGTTGTGTTCAACCAACTAACGCCCAGCTTATCACCGCCTTAGCGTCTTTCCCGGACTCGCAGGCTAAAGCTAAATTGCGCTTACTCTTAACTAGACGCGCTGTCAGAACTATGTCCGGCATCGCTGCTGTGGCTGTTTTAACTAAACCTTATGCCTGCCCCGGTAATTGCGCTTATTGCCCTAACCAGCCCAATGTTCCACGCAGTTATTTATCCAATGAGCCGGCGGTGATGCGCGCCGCTCACTGCCATTATAAGCCAGTTGAACAAGTTCATTATCGTCTTAAGGCCCTAGAAGCTAACGGCCACTACCCCACCAAAATAGAATTAATTGTCATTGGTGGCACTTGGTCTTTTTTGCCAAAAAAATATCAGTATTGGTATATCGCCAGTTGTTTTTTTGCTGCCAACACTCATAGCCAAAACACTAAGCGCCAGCCATTGCCAGCTTCTGCTAGTTTAACCGACTTGCGCGTTTGGCTTAAAGCAGAACAACATCTTAACGAAACAGCCGTCTATCGTTTAATCGGCATCACTCTAGAAACTCGCCCTGATTACATCGACGCCAAAGAATTATTACAAATGCGTGATTTAGGTGCCACCCGCATCGAGCTGGGTGTCCAAGCTATTGATGATCAGATTTTAAAATTAAATAATCGTGGTTCTACAGTTGCCGATGTTGTTATGGCTAGCGAGCTAGCGCGTAGTTTTGGTTTCAAAATTACTTATCATTTTATGCCCGCTTTGCCCGGCTCTACTCCAGAACATGATTACGAAATGTTTGATGGTTTATTTTCTAAAGAAACCGACACTATCACCTTACAAAGACCAGCCAAAGCCGGTTTTACTAAAAAACAATTGCAAGAATTGTTAACAGGAAACTTAACGCCTAACCCCTTCAACCCAGATCAACTTAAATTTTATCCCACCGTCGTTACCAAAGGCAGCTTACTTTACGATTGGTGGAAGCAAGGCAAATATCAACCATACAGCGACGAACAATTAAGCGACCTAATCAAGCTTTGTAAAAAACGCACCCCACCAACTTGTCGGATCATCCGCTTAATTCGTGATATCCCCGGCGATTCCATTGAGGCCGGCAATCTCATTACCAACCTGCGTCAAGTCTTAAAAAATCAAGGTGTTAAATGTCGTTGTATTCGTTGCCGTGAAGCTCAAGGTAAACCAGCTCAGTTGAGTCAATTATTATTAACGGCCAGACGCTTTGATACACCAGGAGCTCGCGAATATTTTTTGTCATACGAAGATGCAGACGATGTGCTCTACGGATTTTTGCGGCTACGCTTACCTCAAACTTCTAAAACCGCCATGCTTAGAGAACTTCATATTTATGGCAATCTCGCCGCTTTAGGCAAACAAGCCAACGCTCAACATCGGGGATTAGGCACCCTCTTAATCGAACAAGCTGAAAAATTAGCACTAGCCGGTGGTTATACCAACATGTCTATCATTGCCGGTGTCGGCACTCGTCATTATTATCGTCGCTTCGGCTATCGCCTGTCTAATGAATACATGGTCAAGAAATTATGCGTGATTTAAAATCATCTTGGTCTATAATTTTAATGGTCGTTTTAAGCGTCTTATGCTTTTTAATAGCCTCCAGTGCTTTAAATCAACCTCTACTCACTTGGGACGATACCGAGCAAATCCCAGAAAATATTCAAGTTACCACTTTTACCATACAAAAAATACCGGTCATTTTTACCAGTTTTTACACAGCGATGTATCAACCCTTAGCCACCCTATCCTTTGCCTTGGAGTACAAAATATTCGGTCTGGCGCCTTGGGTCTTCCGCTTAGATAATTTATTATTACATTGTCTAAACGGCGCTTTGGTTTTTTGGCTAACCTTTTTACTTTGGCGTAAACGTTCTACAGCCCTAATAGCTGCTGCTTTTTTTATGCTCTGGCCCACTCAAGTAGAGGCCTACACCTGGATTTCGGCTCGTAGTACTTTGTTAGTAGCCACCTTTAGCCTGGCTTCGCTGGTCGCCTACTATCATTATTTAACCACTTGTTATAAACGTTATTGGCTAATAACTTTTACTTTCTTTATTTTAGCTGTTTTAACTAAAGCTTCGGCCGTCGCCCTGCCACTGTTATTTTTAATCGCTGATTATTGGTGGCAAAGACCCGACAAGAAAAAATTATTTTTAGAAAAAATCCCTTTTTTAATAATCTCTGTAGCTATTGGCTTCGTCGCTGTTTTAGCCAGACAATCTGTCGGCACCACCACTTTTAGTATTTACGCCGACTTAGAAAAACTGGGCTTAATTGCTTACGCCTATCTTTGGCAATTAAAATTATTAGTCTGGCCTTTTAATCTTAGCCCTTTTTATACTCACCCAACTTCCACTGTTTTTTTACCCTGGAACGTTTGGTTGAGTTTAATTTTATTTCCACTCTTTGGTTTATTACTGTACTTAAAAAAACAACCCTGGATCTTGTTTGTTACCGCCTGGTTTACCGCTAGTATTATTTTCAGTATTCAACTAGCTCCCTACATCACCACCCTAGGCGCCGATCGCTATAATTACTTAGCGCTCCTGGCATTTGTTTGGCCCTTGGCCTGGTGGTTATCCCAGCCCACTAAAGCGCTCAAATTTAAACTGATTTATTTTTTAATTATCGTTGTCGTTTTATTTACTGCTAGCTGGAGCTACGCCCCAACCTGGTCTTCTGAAATCAATCTCTGGCAACAAGCCTCCAAAACCAAGTTGGACGACAGCTTAATTATCGGCCGTCTAGCCGGGGCGCTTTATACCAGTAAAGATTGTCCAGATGCCTATGCTCTCGCTTTAACTTCCGTTGCCTTAGACTCTCGCTATGTTGAAAATTACAACCTCTTAGGTATTATAGAAATGCAGTGTCTTGGACATTACCAATTTGCTGCTAATAATTTTATTCAAGCCGTCAATCTAGAGCCAGAAGTTAGCCTGTATCATTATAATCTTGGTCTAGCCTACGCCTATCTAAAAAACTACTCATTAGCCGCCACCGCCTATACCAACGCTTTAGGGCTTAACAAAAAAGAAGCAAAAGATTATCAAACTATCTATTGCTGGTCTTTACAAAAAATTCCTGATTTAGACAAAAAAATATTACAGTTATGGTGTCAATAAAAAAATATTTGCCTCTTTGTTTATTGTTGATCGCCTTTGCTTTAGCCTGGCAACCAGCCTTGTTAAACGGTTTTGTTTATTGGGATGATTACTTTCAAATCACCACTAATTTTTTTGTTAAAAACTTAGCTCTCACAAATCTTTTACACCTGTTTACGCCAGTACTAAACCCCTTGGGCATGTATCAACCCCTCACCACTTTAATTTTTGGTTTAGAATACAAACTATTTGGACAAAGCGCTATCGGCTTTCATTTATTTAATTTGCTCTGGCACCTCTTTAATGTTTATTTGGTTTATCTTCTAGTTAAAAAAATATCCGGAATCAAAACGGCTTATCTCACTGCTTTTTTCTGGGCTATTTTGCCAACTAATGCCGAAGCAGTTAACTGGCTCTCAAGCTCAAGCACACTACTCTCAGCTAGTTTTGGCCTAACTGCCCTGCTTTATTATTTTAACTATTTACAAGAGTCTAAGCGCTGGCAAATTATCCTGGTTTATTTATTTTTTATTTTAGCCTTATTAAGCAAGGTTTCTTTGGTTATCTTACCAATTTTAATGCTATGTTTAGACTGGCTAATCAATAAAAAAATCACCGTTCACAATTTTTATCAAAAATTATTTTTTTGGCTTTTTTCTGCCCTGCTCGGTGTTATTGCCTTAATTATTAGACAAATTTCTCATTTACCAGATGCCACTTTGCCTAATTACAACATCTTAGACAAAATAGTTTTAATTTTTTATTCTCTAGGCGCTCACTTAACTAAAGTTTTTGTACCCATCAATCTATATTATCCCTACGGCTATCCAGCCAAATTTTATAATTGGTTGTCTTGGGAAATTTATGCTTATGCTTTTTTAGGAATACTAATAATTGCTCTAATTAAAATTATTAAAAATCGTGAATATCGTTTTTGGCTTATTTGGTTTATCATTTGTTTATTACCCATGATAAAGTTTAATAATTATTCTACGCCTTTTTTAGCTGATCGCTATCTTTATCTCGCCTCCCTTGGTCCACTAGTTATCGCCTTTTCTTATCTACAAACTTTACCAAAAAAATATTATCGTTTAATAAGTTTAGGTTTAATCAATTTGGCTATAATTTTTATTTTTATTACCAGAGAACAATCCTCTGTTTGGCGTAATGATTTAACTATTTGGGAATATAGCCTAAAAAATAATCCTAAATCTTCTTTTACTTTAGGCATGCTTGGGCAAGTATATTTAAACGCTGGTCTAACCACTGAGGCTAAAAATTATTTTGCTGAAGCCGTCGCCATTAACAGTCAAGATAAAGTTTTAAATAATAATTTAGGCTTAGTTTGTCTAGAACTACAAAATCTGCCTTGCGCTCTAAAAGCTTTAACTATCGCCACCCAAGAAAATACCGACAGTGCTGACCCCTGGCGATTACTCGCTAAAACTGAATTACAAGCCAATCTTTATCAAGCTGGTTTGTCTAGCATTAACCAAACTATCATTTTGGATAGCCAAAATGGTGAAAATTACTATCTTAAGGCTTTGATAAACTTAAAATTAAACCAGCCTAAAGAGGCCTGTACTAATTTAGCCAAAGCTGTTAATTTAGGTTATACTGACACTAAAGAATTAATGCAACAAATATGTCCATCAAAACTAAAGACCCCTTAGTCGCCAAATTGTTGATAGACGAAGCCAAAAGACAAAGCTCCACTATTAATCTCATTGCCTCTGAAAACTATACACCCAAAGAAGTTTTGGAAGTTTTAGGCTCAGTCTTTACCAATAAATATGCCGAAGGTTATCCCGGTAAACGGTATTACCCCGGCAATACCATAGTTGATAAGCTGGAACAATTGGCCATTACTCGCGCCTGCAAATTATTCGGCGCCGAACACGCTAATGTCCAAGCACTCTCTGGAGGCCCGGCTAATTTAATTATTTATCAAGCGCTTTTAAAACCCGGCGATACCATAATGTCTTTAAAACTTTCTCATGGCGGTCATTTGTCACATGGTCACAATGTTAATATCTCCGGTCAATCTTATAAAATAGTTTTCTACGAGATTGATCCAGTGACTGGTCAATTAAATATGAAAAAAATCGCCAAGCTCGCCAAAGACTGTCACCCACAATTAATTATCGCTGGTTTCTCCGCTTATTCTCGAGCTATCGATTGGCCAGCCTTTGGTAAAATAGCTAAGTCAGTTAAAGCTAAGCTCCTAGCCGATATCTCTCACACTGGCGGTCTCATCGCTGGTCAGGCATTGCCCAGCCCCTTTCCTTATGCCGATGTCGTTATGACCACTACTCATAAAAGTTTACGTGGCCCCCGCGGCGCTATTATTCTTTGTAAACACGCTTTAGCTAATGCTATTGATAAAGCCACCTTTCCAGGTTTTCAAGGTGGTCCGCACATGAATAACATTGCCGGCATCGCCGTCGCCTTACAAATAGCCAGCGGTCGTAAATTTAAAACTTACGCTAAAAATTGTATTAAGAACGCCAAAGCTTTATCTGAAGGCTTACAAAAATTTAATTATAAAATAATTTCTGACGGTACCGACACCCACTTGCTCGTTATCGATTTAGCTGAAAGTGGTTGGTCAGGCAAAGAGGCTGAAGAACGCTTAGAAAAAGTTGGTATCACCGTCTCCCGCTCCACAATCCCTAATGATATGCGTAGCCCTCTAAACCCTTCTGGTATTCGCTTAGGCACCTTAGCTATGACTACCCGTGGTCTAACTCCAGCTGGAGCTAAACAAATCGCCGGCGTTATCGCCGCCACTCTCAATAAAAAATCCAATCTCACGGTTATTAAGAAACAGGTAGCCAAATTTTGTCTTAAGTATCCTATTAAATAAACCTATTTGCCGAATTACTAGTTTATGTTAGTATTGTTTTGAATTAAGTAAATATATGGAATTAATCAACGGAAAAGAATTAGCCCGGCAAATTGAAGACGGTATTGCCGGCGAAATCAATTTACATCCAGCTAGTAGGCCTAATTTGGCGATTATCCTGGTCGGCAACCGCCCTGACAGTACTCTTTATGTCCGTCTTAAAGAAAAGACAGCTAAAGAAGTCGGTATTGATACTCACATCTACCGCTTAGAAGAAGCTACTGCCACCCAAGAAGAATTGTTGGAAGTTATCAAATTTCTTAATAACGATCTAGCAATTGACGGCATTTTGTTACAATTGCCATTGCCGTATAATTTTGACACTGACACAGCGGTATCCACTATCGTCTTTGATAAAGATGTTGACGGTTTTACACCAGAGACCTTAAGTCACTTAACAGACATCTCTAATCCAGGTCGTTTATTATCTCCAGTTTTTTTGGCGGTTCTCGCCTGCCTAGAGACTGCCGATCCCGATTGGCGAACCAAATCCATTGCCATCGCCGGTAAAGACACTATTTTCTCTAACAATCTCCTTAATCTTTTACAAGCCGAAGGTGCCAAAACAGAATTATTAACACTGCCTATCGATTCTTTAAAAAGCCGTTCCGCCAATATCTTAATTACTGCCTTAGGTGTAGCCGGAATTATCACTGAAACTGAAATAGCTCCAGGAGTTATTGTAATTGACATCGGTATCAGTCAAAACGCCGAAGGCAAAACTGTCGGTGATGTCGCCCCTGGAGCAGCCGAGGCCGCTGCCTATCTCACTCCGGTGCCCGGTGGCATCGGCCCACTCACTATCGCCTTCGCTCTCAAAAATACTCTAGACGCTTATAATCGCCATCAGCATATTTAATCATGAACCAAGAAACCAAAAACAAACTCTTGTCCTTACTAAAACATTATTACGGTTTCGATCGCTTACGCCCTGGTCAAGAACAAGCTATTGATAATGTTTTGTCTGGCGTTTCTAGCCTAGTCGTTATGCCTACTGGTGGTGGCAAATCTTTATGTTATCAATTACCCGCTTTAATGCTAGATGGGCTCACTATTGTTATCTCACCTCTCATCGCTCTCATGAAAGACCAGGTCGATTCTTTAAATCGTTTAGGTGTTCCAGCCACCTTTATTAATAGTTCCATCAGTCCAGCTGAGGCCACTGCTCGTTTACGAGCTGCTCATGACGGTTTGTTTAAACTGCTTTATATTGCTCCAGAAAGGTTTTACAATCATGATTTCATAGAAGGCTTGCGTGATTTACCCGTCTCTTTATTTGCGGTTGACGAAGCTCATTGTATTAGTCAATGGGGTCATGATTTTCGTCCCAGTTACCGCCAAATGAATCGAGCTCTAAACATTGTCGGCCACCCCACTATTATCGCTTTAACCGCCACCGCCACCCCGGAAGTCCGCACTGATATCATCAAACAATTAAACCTCGATAACACTCGTCAAATCATTACCGGTTTTGCTCGACCCAATTTACAATTCGGGGCTGCTGTTATGTCTGAGGGCGCCAAAACTGAATTTATTATTAATCAGTTGCTTACTCTCCCAGAACCAACTGGTATTATTTATGCCGGCACTCGTGGCCGTACTGAAGATTTAGTTAATTACCTAGCTGAAGCTGGTATCAATGCTACCGCCTATCATGCTGGCCTAGAAGCTAGCGAACGCGAACGCATTCAAGACAATTTTATGTCTGACAAAACTCCGATTATCATAGCCACTAACGCTTTTGGTATGGGTATTGATAAGTCTAATATTCGTTTTGTTATTCATGACGGCTTACCACCGAACATTGAAAGTTATTATCAAGAAGCTGGACGCGCTGGACGAGATGGAAAAGCCAGTTTATGCTTTTTACTTATCAGCTCTCGAGATCGCTACCTCCGAGAATTTTTTATCAAAGGTGATAATCCTCCAGTTGAAACTGTTTTAGATGTTTACGATGTCTTAATTGCCGATGGCGATAATCGTCAAATGTTTACCTATGCCCAGCTTAAAGCCCAGCTAGGTGAAAGCGTTCCAGACATGGCGATTGGCACTGCTCTTAAAATTCTAGAAAGCGGCGGTTATATTTCTCGTTCCAGAGAAACACAAGGCCAAGCTTCTTTGCAATTACTGACCGATTTCAACAAAGCCGCCTCAGCTATAAGCTCCGGAGCCAAAAAACAATTAGCTCTGTTAGCAGGTTTGGAAAATAAATATTTTGATCAGTTAACCAAAGGTTGGCAAGTTAACATCGAAGAAATTGCTACTGGTCTAAATGCTAAAAAAGCCACCTTAAATACTCTTTTAAAAACCTTAAGCGAAGCCGGTCATTTAGATTACAAACCACCCTTCAAAGGTTCGGAGGTTTTAATTTTAAAACGCGTGCCTCGTGATGAAGTTGTTTTAGACCGTCAAAGTTTATCCGACAAATACACCGCCGCTTGTCAAAAATTAGATATCATGGAAAATTATGCTTATCACCAAGGTTGCCGTCAACAATATATTTTAAATTATTTTGGCGAAAACAATGCACCCCATTGCGGTAATTGTGACTGGTGCGTTCAAAAAGGCGCTAAACATTTAATTTCTAATACAACCGATTATTCCAAAGAAAAACTTAAAAAATCTAAACAAACGGCCAGTTTAACCACCAAGCTAACTCAATTAGAAACTTTTGAATTATTGCAAAAAGGCTTAACCCCCAAAGATATTGCCAAACAACGCGATATTAGCGTTAATACGGTTTACGAACACCTCGCCTATCTGGCTGGCAAAAAACTTCCTATCGGTCTAGATAAATTAATAGATAAAAAAAACCAGGAATTGATTATTAAAATGGCTAAGCAAGTCGGTTTTGAAATTTTAAAACCCTTAAAAGAATCTTTACCAGAAACTATTAGCTATAATCAAATTAAACTGGTCTTAGCTGATGCCAAAGTTAAAAAATTGCTATGAATGAACAAACTCGCAAACGTCTTTTAAAAATGGTCCATGATAATTATCAAGCCATCGCGGAAGATTTTAGCCAAAGTCGCGAACGCTCGCTCTGGCCGGAAATTATTAAACTGATCAACCAATACTTACCCCAAGAAACCGAAGCTAAACTTATGGATATCGGCTGTGGTAATGGTCGCCTTTTAGACAACTTGCCAGACAATACCAACTATCTTGGCGTTGATATTAGTGCCAACTTAATTAACATTGCCTCCAGTTACAACCGTCGTCAACAACAAGTCGCCTTTGCCACTTGTGATATTTTAGAATTAAATCAGTTGCCACAAAACAATTTTGACATCATCACCGCCATTGCCATTTTACATCACTTACCAGGTCAAACCCTTCGTCGTGACGCCCTTAAACAATTAAAAAATAAACTAAACGACCGAGGCGTGATTATTCTTAGCGTTTGGAATCTCTGGTCTAAATCTCGTTATCGCCGAACCATTTGGCGCTTTTGGTTATTAAAATTAATCAAAAAACATCACATGGATTTTGGCGATATTTTACTCAGTTGGCAAAATAAAAATACGCCCCACTATCAACGCTACTACCACGCTTTTACCAAACGCCAGTTAATAAAATTAGTTAAACTCTCTGGCCTCAAACTTGTTTCTCTTAGTAAAGATCAAAATAATTATTACCTAGTCCTCAAAAAGGCGTAGTTAAAAAATAGTTTATAGCCTAGGATACAGATTTTTGATAACCTTTAAATTCGTTTTAATTTAATAGTGAAATTAGGAGAGTATGTAACCGCATGTTTGAGTAATAAATCTATTCATATAAAAAATCAATCCAGATTTATCGCGAGTTGCGGGACAGTCGACGTATATTTTGCTATTAAATTGTCAGATTTTAAGCTGGTTTGAAAAAATCTATATCCGAAAAGAAATTCCTCTAAACAAAAAATCTCTCAATAATTAATTGAGAGATTTTTTATAACAAATGATTTTAAGCGGTAGTCTCAGTAGTTTCATCAACCTTAACCGCTTCAACACTCTCCACTGGAGTTTCCTCTATAGGAGCCTTGGCCGCTTCTTCGGCAACCACTTTGGCCTCAGTTACATCAGCACTTTCTTGCTTCTTAGCTTCTAAGGCTTGTTTCTTTTCAGCTGCTACCTTTTTGGCCATTTCTGTTCGCATTTTCTTAGATAATCTAGAAACACGAAGTTTTTCACCTTTAATAATTTCTCTGTCAACTAATAAATTGTTGACAGTCCCTGTCATTTGGGCCCCAACCTCTATCCAATGTTTAATGCGATCAGCTGATACCTCCAGCTGTTTGTTGTGTGGGTTATAAGAACCCAGGATTTCTAAAGAATTACCATAGGTATCTCGTCCTTTTTCAGACACAATTAAACGATACATTGGTAAACCTTTTTTGCCTTTACGGGCTAATTTGATAGTTAACATAATTGATCAGTCAATTTAAATCTGCTTAAATTGAGAACTTGCCTATGACGTGGCAGTGTTTATAATTCAAGGATGAGCAAATCCCTGGCCTTATTGAATAACTAGTCAATCACCTTGCTGAGCGGGTAGCGGGAATCGAACCCGCCTCTCAAGCTTGGAAGGCTAGCATAATAGCCACTATACGATACCCGCAATATGTGGGTTAAAAGATTAACAACTTATTCAATTTTTTGTACCTCTAAGAATTATCAACAGCACTCAAACAGGGCTAACATTAACATAAAACTTCTACTTTGGCAATAGAAGTTTTATCTGTCATTATTTAGCTAACATTAAATAAAAAATACAAAACACAGCCTTATTTTATACATTTCAACTTGATGAACTTTACAAACTTTATGAATTTTATAAACTTATTTATTGCACCGGTTTACGTCCCTCTACCTGCCACTGCTGTATATATTCTAAGCACAAATCCTTACTAACCTGAGCTTTACCAAAATTTTGTTCGCATTGATACCTGGCAGTTTCTAAATCATCTGACAAATTTTCCGAATAAAACTGTAACATTGTTACTCGACAACCCAAAGGTTCTGTACTGCATTTACTAATATCTAAACCTGCTTCTTTATAACGCTTTAAAGTAATTACAGTTTGCTGACATCTAACTTGCTCAGTGGAAGTTAACTGATTTTTACACCTATTAAACAACGCTGTCATTTCCAAACAAATTGATTCATCTAATTGACTAATCGCTTTTTGGATTGTTCTGTCCACTGAAGATTGCAATTTAGTTCCACAATTAACTATCTCCCCACAATCCATGTCAGCTCTAACTAATAAGAAACCAAAGGTTACACATAGTAATAAAGTTGCTATAAAAAAACTTTTTCTAGAAAACCAACCAACCGATAAAGCTAGAAGTGAAGCCACAACCAACCAAGAAATCATCGCCACCCAAGACCAGCTATTCATTGCTCCAGGCACAGGAATCACACCATAAATAAAAGTCTGGCTATTACAAACGTCAATCGTTATATTAAAATAATGAGGTGCCATTACTATCTGATAACCCATTATCCCTAAATAAGCTAGCATTGCCAACCAAGAAAATAGTTTCATTGTATTACAAATTTATAATGATATATCCAAAGCACCTGCACCTCCCTCATTTATTTTAGCTAAACGCCATCGGTAACCATGATTAGACAAATAGCCTTCTAACCACGGCTTTAGTACTGGATGACCATTGACAGAACCAATTCCTTTGCCCGTGATAATTCTAATTAACCGATAATTTTTATTTTTAGCCTCAGTTAAAAAATCAACAACCTCTTCTTGAGCTTCATCTAAAATAAAACCGTGTAAATCTAAGCTAGCTTGAGGGGTCTGAGCATATTTATTATTTTTCAGTCGAACCATATTTACATTATATCACTTTTCCAAATATTTTACCAAGCTCGTTTAATCACTCCCGCTCCTCGCAATTCTTGCACCTCATAAAACACTGCCCACTGCCCAGGAGTGATAGCTCTTTGTACTTCCATAAACTCTATTTGCCATTCACCCTCTACTAAGCGTAAAGTTCCTTTAGCTGGTTGATGTCGATAACGCACACTGATTTCTCCAGCCCAATCTGTTTTCAAAGGCTCTCTCGTCCAAGTTATCTGTTCTAAACTGGCGTGTTTAAGCCATAACGCTGGGTCATCTCCATTACGACTAACTATTAAATTATTATTTTTTAAATCTTTATTAACCACAAACCACGGACCATTACTAAGCATGGTCAGCCCCTCTCTTTGTCCAATAGTATAAAATCCCAAACCCTGATGCTGACCTAAAACTTTTCCTGAAACATCAATCACCGCTCCTGCCTGACTGGTAATTTTATCCATCAGAAACCGTCTAACATCAATCTGCCCCACAAAACACAATCCCTGACTATCCTTTTTTTCGGCCGTTACCAAATTAAGTTCCTTGGCCTTAGCTCGCACCTCCGGTTTAAGCATCGCCCCAATCGGAAATAAAACTTTACTTAATTCTTTTTGAGTCAAAGTGCACAAAAAATAACTTTGATCTTTATTGTCATCAACCCCTTTTAATAAACGATAACCTAAGATATCATGCTCTATTCTGGCATAATGCCCGGTCGCTACAAAATCTGCGCCGAGAGCCAAAGCCCGTTCTAAAAATAATTTAAACTTGATTTCACGATTACACATTACATCTGGATTAGGCGTTCGCCCAGCCTCATATTCAGCCAAAAAATAGGCCATCACCTTACTTTGATAAGCCTCTTCAAAATTCCAAATATAAAAAGGTATATTCAGACGCTCAGCCACTAATCTAGCATCCATCGCATCCTGATCAGTAGAACAACAAAAATTACCAACATCAGCTGTCCAGTTTTTCATAAAAACGCCTACCACCTGGTAGCCCTGTTCTTTTAGTATGCCCACCGTCACCGAAGAGTCAACGCCTCCTGATAGACCGACAAACACCCTTCGACCAGACTCAGTACAAGCCTTATTTTTATTAGTATTAGTCATAATGCCTTATTATTAGCCAAAATAAACATTCTGTCAAACAACTAAAGACACCTTGCCAAAACTCGCTTTCTATATTACTATATAAATCTATGAATTATATTACCAGTTCCGCTAATCCGCGAATTAAAACCCTCAGCCAATTATCTAAAACGCGTGGCAGACGACAAACTGGTCATATTTTAATTGAAGGCTCACGTGAAATAGAACTAGCCGTTCGTTACGGCTGGGAGTTGTTAGAAGTTTATTACTGCCCAGATTTATATCAAGGGCCATTACCAACCGCTCCCCAGAGTTTTAATATCAGTCGCGAAGCTTTAAACAAAATAACTTATAAAGAAAATCCTGAAGGGTTACTGGCTGTCGCCAAAAGCAAAACCATTACTTTAGCCGATTTAAAATTACCCAAAAAACCCTTGATTATTGTCTTAGAAAATGTTGAAAAGCCAGGCAACCTCGGGGCTATTTTGCGCACCGCCTACGCCGCTGAAGTTTCCGCTGTCATTATTAATGACCAACAAACAGATCTTTATAATCCCAATGTTATTCGTGCCTCCATGGGTCATATTTTTTCGGTGCCAACCGTTGTTGCTAATTTTGAAACAACCAAAGATTGGTTAAATGAAAAAAAAATTAAAATCTTAGCCACCACTATCGATGCCGCCATCCCCTACACCACCGCCGACTTAACCAAAAGCGTAGCCATTGTTTTCGGCACTGAAAATTCTGGTCTAAGTCATCGTTGGCGTGGATCTGCCAATCAAAATATTATTATCCCGATGCAAAAAGGGATTGATAGTTTAAATGTTTCTGTTTCAGCTGCTATCGTTATCTATGAAGCTCTTAGACAACGATCTTGATTATAAAAAAAGTTCACAGCGTTATAACTGTGAACTATTTTTTTATAAATAAAATCCGTCTGGTGTTGGCTCAAGCCATACCACCCAATTATCGTCAGTTTTATCTTCTTTTGGAAGACAAGAAACATTGTTCTCATTTTGAGAATTATCACTATTAGGCATAAAACCCCCTATGTAAAGAACTAAAAAAATAAGTTTGATTATTATACTAAAACAAAAAAAATAGTCAAGTTAAGTTAGCTATTTTTTTATTTTATATTATGGTCGGGGTGCGCGGAATCGAACCGCGACTATATGCTCCCAAAGCACACGTACTACCACTATACTACACCCCGCCTGTGGCTTCGCCACGAAACGGCATGCCATTAATACCACTATAATCTAGCAGACTATTATAAAAAATGCAAGTCATAAAAAACCAACATTTTATTAAAATTAGCCATTAAAATTATCAATCAAACTAGCTATAAAACCGTTAATTCTATAAAAAGTTTCTACATTATAAAACCTCAAATGAACAGTACCATAACTTATTCTATTATTTTTACCAGATTTTTTATCTTTCAAAGAATATATTTTTGCAAAAAATTCTATCGATATCATTATAATATCTGTCCAATTTTATAGCAAATAAAAAACCTATCCTAAAGATAGATTTTTTACTGGTGCCGAGGGTCAGAATCGAACTGACGACACAACGATTTTCCAACTCTGTATTCTTAAGTTTCCTTAAGTGTCGGACTATTTCATCTCCGTTCCGATACAATACCGGAGTGCGGAGTTGGGCGCTAACGCAAGATTATTGTTGGGACTCACTTGCTAGTCTCTACACCTTTCTTAGAACTAAAACCCCCTAAGACTTGGCTCGAGATTGCCTTATTCACTAAAAAGTAAACTTAGGTTTCCTCGAATTCACCCAATTTGCAATGTAACATTACTATCACATGGACCGAAAATTCAGTCGTTTGCTCTACCACTGAGCTACCCCGGCTAACATACTACGCATGAATTTACAATTAAAAATTAATAATTAAAACTCTTAATTGTAAATTTTTAATTCATTTTTGCTACCGCAAAAATGTATGTTGCGGGGATTGGATTCGAACCAATGACCTCCAGGTTATGGGCCTGGCGAGCTGCCAACTGCTCTACCCCGCTGTATCTCGTCTTAACTTTAGCAAAAATGGATGTAGTTTGCTTAATCCGCTTCACGATCAAAACGCTATTGCATTTTGCTTGTGGGCACGGGAGGATTCGAACCTCCGACCTCTACATTATCAGTGTAGCGCTCTAACCAACTGAGCTACGTGCCCATAAAATAGGCTGAATATTCTTCAGCCTGAAAAATATTAAAAATTATTAATTCCTGAGTTCACCAGCAATAAAATCTTCTGATTCATCAGCTATAAAATATTCTGGCTCATAAATATAAAATACTTTATGACTACTACACACAGGACATACATAATCTTTACGCACCGCTAAACGCTGTCTTTTATAATGTTCTTTAGCTGCTTCTATAAACTTTTTTTTGTAGTCTATGTAATCACACACACCACAACGAATTTTACCAATAACAGCAGATTCATTATAATCTTTTAATACGATTAAATCAACATTCTTGTTGTTCACTTCAAACCTCTCTATAAATTAAAAAGTACATAATTTCTACATTTTTTTATAACAAAAAAAGATCCGCTCAATGAGGAATCTCTTCTAGTATCAGCCTAAACGGGCGTGAAGATACCAAAATTAATAGCCCCATAAGCTATACTATTTACTGATAACCTGCTTGAGAACTCGCAGGCACTAACTCATATATACAAATAAGCTTTTCAAATTGAAGTTCTTATTTGCTCCGACATGTTAGCCGCCTAATTAAAGCGGCCAACGATCTCCCTAGAAAGGAGGTGATCCATCCACAGCTTCCGCTACGGATGCCTTGTTACGACTTCACCCTTATCGCTGGTTTCACCTTCTACCGACAAAGTCAGTATTCGGGCGCCCCCAACTCTCTTGGTGTGACGGGCGATTATCTTTACAAAACTGTAAATTGATGTTCCCACGTAGCATGCGGATTTCCCGCACTACGCGAGCTCTAATGCATCTTCTGCTTAAGCTTGTAGATTTTGCGTAAGCCAGACTCTTTTAAATGTTCCTTATTTAGGACCATCTTCAGAATCTTACAAAAGATTTCGAAGTCACCTTTCTTTGAACGTAACCTCAAAGAATACCTTTCGAAAAACGGAATTATGATTTGTTCCAAATCTTGCCTATTGGCTACTTCGTAACGATAACAATTTTGATGATTTACACGGTTGTCTACTTGGAAGTAAACATTTCCGCAACCAAAATATTCTTTCAACTTTATGAGAATTTCTTTATCTTTCTCAATCAGTTTTAGAAAAAATCTTGGCTCAACCTTGGTTCGTCTTTTAACCTGCTTTAATGAATCAGGATTTTTTGCATAAGCTGTAAAACTCCCTTCTCCATCAGTCAGGCCAACGATATAATTTGGATCTAATTCCATATGCACCGAGTGAACCCTTCCTCCGATAAACATCGGAGTACTATGATTCAGCTGACTTCTTACGCTGCGTAAGTTTCATTACTTGATTATAGCACAAAATAATAATCAAGACAACGTAAGATCTCCTGGGGTTATTTGTTAATCTGTTCCTTTCATTCTAACCAGCCTTGTCGCTGGCATCTTCCCTTCGCTCACCGCCATTCAAAGGTCGATGCGACTGTTTTTGTGTTAGACTGAAATTTGCGTTCGGATCCTTCACCGTCAACCTCACGGTTGACGACTATCCTTCAGCTACGCTCCAATAGACAATTGGAGGAGGAGATTTTAACTCCTTAGATTAGCAAACTGCCCAGCGCTTTTATTGTGAGTACAAGACCCGAGAACGTATTCAACGCGCCGTGGCTGATACGCGTTTACTAGCGATTCCGGCTTCATGAGGTCGAATTGCAGACCTCAATCCGAACTGGGGGAAGTTTTGAGGGATTTGCTCCGCATTACTGCTTGGCGTCCCGTTGTACTTCCCATTGTAGCACGTGTGTGGCCCAAGGTGTAAGGACCATGCTGATTTGACGTCATCCCCACCTTCCTCCTGCTTAAAGCAGGCAGTTTCCTATGACACTTGAAACATAGGATAAGGGTTGCGCTCGTTTTCCGACTTAACGGTACATCTCACGACACGAGCTGACGACAACCATGCAGCACCTGTATAGCACCCTCGAAGGCGATCCTGTTTCCAGGACTTGCAGCTATATTTCAAACCTTGGTGAGGTTCCTCGCTTACCGTCGAATTAAACCACATGCTCCACCGCTTGTGCGGGTCCCCGTCTATTCCTTTGAGTTTTAACCTTGCGGTCGTAATCCCCAGGTGGGATGCTTAAGGCGTTAGCTTAAGTAGACAGCACTGAAAGGGTCGATACTTCCAATGCTCAGCATCCATCGTTTACGGCGTGGACTACTGGGGTATCTAATCCCATTCGCTCCCCACGCTTTCGTGCCTTAGTGTCAGAACTGTCCTAGCAAGCTGTCTTCACATTTGGCGTTCCTACTGATATTAACGGATTTAACCCCTACACCAGTAATTCCACTTGCCTCTTCCAGTCTCTAGTCTGGCTATGTCTCCCGCACTCCCAGGGTTGAGCCCCGGACTTTAACAAAAGATACACCAAACCACCTACGCACGCTTTACACCCAATAAATCCGGATAATGCTTGGGGCCTTCGTATTACCGCTGCTGCTGGCACGAAGTTAGCAGCCCCTTATTCTCCAGGTACCGTCATAATTCTTCCCTGGTAAAAGTACTTTACACTCCGAAGAGCGTCATCATACACGCGGCGTCGCTCCTTCAGGCTTTCGCCCATTGAGGAATATTCTTGACTGCAGCCTCCCGTAGGAGTCTGGACAGTGTCTCAGTTCCAGTGAGCCGGGCCATGCTCTCACACCCGGTATCCGTCGTAGCCTTGGTGAGCTTTTACCTCACCAACAAGCTGATGGAACATAGGCTCCTCCAGAAGCGCCGGAGCTTTACTATACGAACATAATTCGCATAGACTATCAGGTATTATCCCCGCTTTCGCGAGATTATCCCCGTCTTCTGGGTAGATTACCAATGTGTTACTCTCCCGTTTGCCGTGCAACCGAATTGCACTCGACTTGCATGCCTTAAACACGCCGCCAGCATTCATCCTGAGCCAGGATCAAACTCTCGTAAATTTTTTTACTTGGTTTTAACCAAGGATTTTTTTAATTGATTCTTTTTCAATTGAAGTCTGACGCTATCACGAGGATGAGCATCAGACCCGGCTAAGGTTGTGTGCTTAGCTTTATGAGTTAGCGCCTGTCAGTTTTCAAGCGCCACTATTTTTCAAAGTTCTTTTTCCCCAAAAGTCTTTGAGAAAAATCAAAAGGTGCGATATTATCTCACCCTTAGATTTATCTCTAAGCTTTATTATTCATTTTTCAGAACAACAACTCTGCGTATAACTTAATTAGTCATAAGCAAGAGAATAATATCTTATATTTTGAAGACTGTCAAGAGTAGGCCTATTTTCCCTCTTTAGCCACTTTTATCCCCTAAAATAAGGCCTTTTTGACTTGTCGTTCCCGATAGCCCTAAAATATTCTTTCGGGGCTAATCGGGAATCGGGCCTTTTTCCACACAAAACCCACCTTTTTTTATTTTTAAATAAGTTTTAAGAGATTCTACAACTTCTCCCCACTTTTTTAACCAGCTTTAGTATCCTACTATTTTCTTTGATCAAATTCATGCTTGGCGGCAATAATAAATAACGTAAACAAAACTAACCCGGCAATTGCCATACCCGCCCAAGGCAACCACTTGTACTTTTCAGTTAAACGGCTTTCCTCACTATCACAAATATCGCCAACTCCATCCGCGTCAGTATCTATTTGATTACCATTTGGTTTATCAATACAGTTGTCTTGATAATTTGATACTCCATCCCGATCAAAATCCTCACAAGAATCGCCAATTCCATTAGCGTTAATATCAGCTTGATCTGGATTAGGCACCTCTAAACAATTATCAATCTGTTGGCCATCACGAGTAGCATCGCGCACACCGTCACCATCTTTATCAATGGTCTGATACGTTTCGTTATTCATCAGCCCACCTAAAACACCGTACGCCGCTTTACCGTCAACATTGGGATACTCACCCACTGGCACATTCAGCGACCAACCCTGATCCCAATAAAACATATACTCCACACCTGGTCTAGCCAAGAAACGCGCCGCATAATTAGTTTGTATTAATCGATCGGACAATAAAATATTTGATAAACGCCACGGTTGTCTGTAATAGACTTTAAGAGTCAAAAAATCTAATTTTGTATTAGGGAAAGTAATCGTATCGCCAGATAAATCTTCTCTGGCTACTATAATCCGCTCCACGCCTTGATAATTTCCGGACAATTCAATCTCGCGTGGCAATCTAGAATTATCAGATACCACCAGTCTGATTGATGATAATTCTGCCGGCTCCTTTGGTTTAATAGTGATGTTATCATAACCATCACCACCATCAGCTGGCAATTCAAAATTCCAAGGAATGCCTTGAGTTAAATAATCCCTCTGCACATATTCATTGATAGTTGTAGCTCGATAAACGCTCACAGCGTCAGCCACATCATAAACCATAAAAGACGCTGGCTCAAAAACATTATCAGTAATGTTATACAAACTGGGTCGCTGAGAATTAATTAATGGCACCTCCACTATTTCTGGAGTAACCAGTTCTGGCATAATTATCGCTTGTTTTTTTCTAAACGACGACTGAATATATTTAACTTCGTCAATCATCATGTCATTAGCTTGTGCTAAAGCTACATATCCATAAGCTAAAAACCAGGCTGTCGCAAAAACCAACAGATATAAAAATTTTTTAGTCATATTTATTTATTTCGCTTGAAATTTAATAAAGCAGTGCCTAAGAGCAAGAAACCCACCGAGAAGAAAGTAACAATGCGGCCAGCAATATCCATCCGCCAGACATCTACCAATAACATACGAGCGATTACCCATATCAACAAACCCAGACCGTAGGTTTTTAACACTTTACTTTCTCGACTATTGCCATAAAAATAAGTGGTAATACCAACAACCGTATAGATCAACAATGAAATCATCACACCACCAAAACCTGACCACAGACTAGTAAAGCCAAACCAAATCAACCAGTAAACATAAAGAGACGCCACAATAAAACTAGCCGAGGAAGCAGTTTTCCAACTTTCACTATCCTTGTCACTCTGTTTAAATAATTGACGGAAAAACCAGCCCATCACTAATAAACACGCTGATACTAACAGTAACACCCAAAAATCAGCACCAAGACCACCCACATCACTGTAGCCAATAAGATTTTTGACGGACAAAACCATTGGTATAATCATTAAAACCGCCACCGAGGCTGTACTGCGCAATTTTTTGAAAAAATGATTTACCAAAAAAGTCATAGCTAAAACTTCCAAGCTATACGCTAGTGGCAATACATCAGCCTTAACCTCTACCGCTGTTGCTGAACCCAAAAATACTAGTGCCGCAGCGGAATATAAATATACCGGCGCCGGTTTATTAGTTTTTCTAAAAATAATAAAGGCTGAAACCACAAAGATTAACAACCACGCTACCAAAATCAAACTCTTCCAATCTTCTGGAGCTTCATTTAAAATCCAGACCAATAAATACATCGAGTTGACTCCAGCAATTGCCATATCCATAGGCTCCATTTCTCCACCACCCTTTAAGATTGCCAGCAGACTACTGAACAAAAATAGAGCTGCGAACAAATAGACAAACAAGATCACTATGGCATTAGAATCATTAACATTACCTATGACTGACAACCCATATAAAATAGTCATAAACAACGATCCTAAAATCGCCTCACGCCAACCAGTCACCGCCGCCACCCATAAACTACCCAACACTACTACTAACAAATAAGAGTACAGCGAAAAGTAATTAACTTCCGTAGAGCCTGTTAGCATTGGTACGATGGCTGCCATAATCAAACTCATAAAACCGATCATACGATTATTATTTTGAATACCCGCCAAAGCCACAAAAGTTACACTCAATAACATTATCAACAACGCAAAGGTAGGATTAAAAAATCCGTACAACTCACGCGCTGCATAAATCGTCACTAAAATAGTTGAGGAGCCTAATATTAATAAAACCCCTCCCTGATTAACAAAACTCTTAATTCTAAACCAGCCCAGCAATAAAAATATCGTACCACACAACATACCCACCAAGATGCGACCCATCGGACCTATCCAATTATTTAAGAAAGCGTAAGTCACTAACCAACCAAAACCAATTAACAAAAATAAAGCCCCTAGTTTCATCAACCAGTCATCTTTAAACCAATTAGCAAAGCTTTCTAAGAATGAGGTATTTAAACCAGTTTCTGGTTGTCCGCCACGAATCACCGTGGCCTTACTTAATTCTTCCGCACTTAAAGCTGGTACAGTTGCAGCCTCAGCTGACATAGCCCGACTTGGCTTTTTGACAAGACCCTTATTGTTAATAAGTTGATTGAGTTGCCTTTGAATCACCGATTGCTCATAGAGCAAGTAGGCGACTATCACAAACAAAATGAAAGTGAGCATAACGCTTTGTATTAGTTTATAACAAATTAACTATATTTATTCTGTACTACTTGGTACCGCACCATACTGATTAGCCATCGGCTGACTCTTTTCAATACAAAAAACCAAGAAGATAATAAAACCTACTAATGGCACCAGGTTCACTAGCCACCACCAGCCGCTACGTCCAGTATCATGTAAACGTCTAGCTGACACTGCTAACATTGGTAGTAATGATATCAATTGAAAACCGGCAAATAAATACGAGAATAAAAGCGGTGAAACAACATCTCCCATAGTAAATGCTAAATACGCCAAAAGAAAGCCAATTACTACTTCAAACAACACAAAAATCCAAAATTCTGAACGATTAGCACGCCCCTTAAACACAGCGTACAAACGCCAACACTTTAAAAACCAGTACATAAAAGATGGTTAGTGAATTAATTATTTTAATTATAGCTCTTTTTCTCTTAATCTTCAAGCCCTCCTTAGTTAAAATAAAAACGGGCCAAAGCCCGCTCTTATTTATCATCTATTTTCTATTTTGACGTCTTCCAATTTCACCGACAACAACTTAGACACGCCATCCTCCTGCATCGTCACGCCATAGAGAATCGCCGCCTTACGCATCGGCGCTCGATTATGTGTAATCACAATAAATTGTGTCTTCTCAGACAAATCTTCCAAAATCCGCGCCAACCGTTCGCTATTGGCTTCATCCAGCGCCGCATCAACTTCATCGAGCACCACAAACGGCGAAGGATTAGCGCTGATAATTGCCGAAATCAAAGCGATAGCAGTCAAAGCCCGCTCCCCGCCCGAGAGCATCGCAATCGATTTAATCTTCTTACCTGGAGGCGTGGCCACAATTTCAATGCCAGCTAGTCCCGTGGCATTAATCCGAGATAACGCTTTTATTTTTTTAACCGTACCCGCCATCGGATTATCCGTCGTTGTGTTTTCTTCCATTACCGACGCATCTTCCTCGTCTAATTCATCCGACATCACCTTCACAATCTTGGCATTACCGCCATTAAATAATATCCTGAAGTATTCTTCAAACTTTGTAGCAATGGTTTCAAACTCTCGATCAAAACGTTCACGAATCGTACCGTCCAACTCCTTAATAACATCCTCCAAGCCTTTGGTCGTATCCACTAAATCATTAATCTGACCAGACAAAAAATCATAACGTTCCTTAGTATTCATATAGTCTTTAGATGCTTCTTCATCCACCGAACCAATCATCTCCAACTGTCGACGCAAATACTTAATCTTATTATAAGTTTCTTCCACCGCTAAACTCTCTCCTACTTGATATTTTTTTAGTCTATCTAAATGATCATAGTTTTCATGAATTTCTATTTCTAAATCTTCCAAACGAGTTTCATGACGAACTGCTTCCATTTTTTGTTCATTGATAACGGAGCCTGAGTGGCTCAATAAACTTTGGGCTTGTCCCAAAGATTGTTGGCATTCCACCAACCGTCTTCGTTTAGTTTCTTGCTCGGCATTAAAACCGTCCAACTTAGCTTTCACTTCAGCCAACTCGTTTTCCAAAATTTGCCGTCTCATTCGTACTTGCTCTATCGCCTTAGCAACTGTTTCAGTATCAAAAATCAAAACGCCGTCAGCCACAATTAATCGTTCCAATTCTTCACGCTTCGCCTCCTGTCTAGCCACTACTAAACGTTCTTCCTGTATTTTTCTGGATAATTCATTAAAGCGACGCTCTGTTTCTTCAGCTTTGCGATGAGCATTAGACCAAATCAAACGTTGCTCCTCGTCAGCCAATTTCAAAGCTGTTAATTCTTCAAACAAAGTTTTTATTTTTTCGGCTATCTCCAGTTGACGATGATTTACTTCCGCCCGCTCCTTGCGCGCTCCATCAGCATCAAACTTCTCCTCAGCCTTAATCAGTTTCTTGTCATTGTCAATTACTTCCCTGTTTAAAATTTCTAACTGATTTTTAGATAACCTAATTTTTTCTTGAACAGTGGCAATATTTAAACTAACTTCATTAATTTCATTTTGAATTTCTTCACGCTTAGCCGTCACTTTAATCAGTCTCTCGCTTAAAACAGCCAGCTTCTTTTCTACCACTTGTCCAGTTGCGTAATTAATCGCCTCGGTTAGTTCACTACGAATCTCAGCCAAAGCCAATTTTATCGCCGACCACTCGGCCGCTTGTTCCGCTTTTTCCAGTTTATTTAATAAGCGTTCCAAACGAGCATTCACTTCTTTGGCCGCCGTGCCAGTACCGGTCGCTGACAAATTTCGCCATTCTTCATTGAGACGTTTTATTTCCGTAGCTAATTCTACTTGACGTGAACGCCAAGATTCTAGCTTTAATTTATCAGTTCCGAATGTTGCTTCCCAAATGGCCAATTCTTTATTAAGCTCTGTAATCTTAAAAGCCAACTCACTACGACGATTAGTTAAAAATGACACATCATATTTACCTACCGCTTCCAATTTCATTTCCATCCAAGCATCCAGACGATTCAGTTCTTTTAAAATATCCGCCCGCTGTCTTTCCAAAACCACTAAAGAATTACCAAGCTCAGCGATGCGTGGCCGTCTATCTTGTTGATTTAAAGATAATACAGCTTGTTTCGCTTCATGCCAAGCGCTTTCTGCCTGTTCTAAATCATTACCCACCTCACTAAAATTATTAACACTTTGTGACATAACCAGCCAAGCCGACAAATTACCGCCCCGCCTTTCCAAACGAGCACCCTCGGCTCTCAGTTCTGATAATTTATTTTGCCAACTGTCAAACTCTTGACTGACTGTTTGTTCACTAGCCAGCCCGGCTAAAGTTTTTTCTAAACCTTTAATAGTCGCCTCATATTTTTGACTTTCAGCCCAAGCTACTTCTACTCCAGAACGCGCCGCTTCTAATTTCTTAGCTAGCGTTTGCCATTGATACGCATAATAGTTAAGTTGTAAATCAGCTAGCTCAGATTCCATCACACCTCGTTTTTCCAGCCGTGCTATTTGTTTAGATAATACTTTTAAACGAGGCTCAATTTCCGCTACCAACATCTGTGATTGCCCTAGATTTTCAATACTAGCCCGCAGTTTATTTAAAGCATCCTCCCGTTTAATTTGGTATTGCTTAACACCAGTCGCTTCATCAAAAAATTCTTTCCGTTCAGATAACGAAGTATTTAAAAAACCCTCCACCATTCCCTGTCCAATTACCGAATATGTTTTCTGACCAAAATTAGCTTTAGCTAGCATCATTTGTACATCTAACAGACGCACCCTGGAGCCGTTAATTAAATATTCAGAATTACCATCACGAAATAAACGACGAGTCAAAACAATTTGGCTGTAATCCAAGTCGCCTTGTTTATCTTCATTATTTAAATACAAAGACACCTCAGCCATACCCAATTGACCGCGTTTATCAGAACCAGAAAAAATTATATCTTCGCTTTTCTTACCACGCAAAGTTTTCATGGACTGTTCACCCAGTGCCCAACGGACAGCATCGGCTACATTGGATTTTCCAGAACCATTAGGGCCAACAATAGCGGTTAAACCATGTTTACCATCTTTAATCCCCCCAGGAAAAATCAACTCATTCTTACTGGCAAAAGATTTAAAACCTTGAACTACTAATTTTTCTAAATACATAAAAAATTAAACTATACCTTCAGTTTAAATGTTAAACAAACAAAAGTAAAGCCGTCTTATTATACTCCATTGAGCTTAAAAAATTATAACATAAAAAAGCCGTCTTAGATATTAAGACGGCTTCATAATACATTTTTTTAAGGAATAAAATCTTCCTCTCGACCATACCACAGAGTTCCATTACGAACACAAATGCTAATACCTTTTTCTCTTTTATAGTGTTCCAGGGCTGTTTTTTCATGCCTATGCCATAAAGCTAGCTCTTGTTCATCTAGTTTTTTGCGTCCATAAAAATGAATAATAAAACCATCTAACATGCTCTTTAAATTCTCCCAAGAATCATCACCGATTTTTATCGATGGCCTCGCTACTACATATTTACTCATTGTTATCTCCCGTCGAATAATGTTATAAAAAATTATAAAGAACTTCTACTTATTAACACTATTTTAATTATTTGTCAATACCTTAAGATACTGCTCAGCAGTTTTCCTCCAAGTTAACTGCTGAGCTATTTCTAAACCTTGCTTTATTGCTTGTTGCCGCCAAGCCTGGTTATTGATAGCAAAGTCTAAGCCCTTAGCGATAGACACCGCGTCATCAGGATTAACCAACATCGCCCCAGATTTTAAAACTTCCGGCATTGAACTTAAATAACTGGTTACCACCGGCGTCCCCGAAGCCGCCGCTTCCAAGGGCGGAAAACCAAAGCCTTCATAAAAACTAGGGAAAGCCAAAACGCTGGCCGCTGTATACAAAGCTGGCTTATCAGCTTCAGCTACATAGTTTAAAAACAAAATATCTTTAGCACAATTAGAAGCCTTAGCTTGTTTAAACAAACTTGAATATTTCCAACCCCGCCCACCGGCAATTACTAATTTTATTTCATTTGAGCTTTGATTTTTTAAAATCTCAAAAGCCTTAATCAACCCACCAATATTTTTACGTGGCTCTAAAGTACCGATAAATAAAATAAACTGCGCTGGCAAATTTAAACACTGGCGTAATTCTAAAACTTTTTCAGCCGTAGCTGTTTTATATTCTTCTCCGACTCCAGAATAAATAATTGAAATTTTTTTTTCTGGTATTTTATAACATTCTTCTAAATCACGCACTGTGGACTCAGAGATCGCTATAATTTTATCAACTTTATTTAATAATTTTTTAATTCTAAGCGCTCTGTGCCAAAAGTTTTGTCGTTGATTAAAAAATTCAGGATACCACACAAAAGATAAATCATGTACTGTCAAAACATTGTTTACATTATTATCCAAGGCTACAAAATTAAGATGAGGCATCCACCATACATCTGGCTTAAAACCAAGCAATTTGCTGACCGGTGGCCAGTTAACTGCCGTCCATAAACCATAATTTAAAAGTTTATTAGGAATAGATCTTTTAACCACATTGGCTCCAGAAAAAACTGGCAAATCACTAATTTTTAAATTAGCGGAGTTATAAAACAGCCAATATTCATTGGCTTTGTCTGTCGTTAATAGTTGTTTAGTTAGTTGATAAGCGTACTCTCCCACACCACTCCGTCGCCTATCCATTAACACTCTCGCATCTATAGCAATTTTCATAATTGCATTTATCCCCGTCTATGTATTTAACTTTATAAACTTTATAAACTTACTTCCGATGTTCCTCTACGGCCCAGGCCACATACTCTCTCACCTCTCTCTCAAATCTCTCCACACTAAAATCTTCAGCCCGCGAACGACAATCTAGAGCCTGACGTTTTTCAGAGTCTAGCCTATCTAAACTAGCATTAATCGCCTCCACTGTTTGCTCAGTAAATAAATCTCCATATTTATCATCACTAATAATTTCTCCAGCGCCACCAGAAACAAAAGCGGAAACAGGTGTCCCACTAGCCAAAGCCTCTACCATCGTAATACCAAAATCTTCTTCTTGAGGATTAACAAAAACTCTGGCCCCTGAATATAAATCAGCTTTTTCAGCATCATTAACCCTACCTAATAATTCAATGTTATAAAATCCTTTTGCTAAATCATGTAAGCGATCACGATCAGGACCATCACCAAAAATTTTTAACTTACGTCCAGATATTTTGAAAGCTTCAATCACTAAATCAAATCGTTTGTATGGCACCAGTCTCCCACCAGCTAAATAATAATCTCCTTTCTCTTCTTGCGGTTTAAAAAATAGAGTTTCTACCGGTGGATAAATTACCGTGGAATCTCTACGATAATATTTTTTAATTCTTTTAGCTATAAACTGTGAGTTAGCGATAAAAAAATCTACTCGGTCAGCGGCAAGCCTATCCCAAACACGAATGTTGTTTAATGACAAAGCAATTAATTGCTTTAAATATTTACTAAAAGGTAATTCTTCAATATAGCTATGAGTATCACTCCATAAATAACGCGTCGGAGTGTGACAATAACAAATATGTGGCGTTTTAACCGAAGTAATTACACCTTTAGCAAAAGAACTAGTGTCAGAAATTACCACATCAAAAGTCGATAAGTTAAAAAATTCTACCGCCATCGGCATAAATGGCATAAACCATTTATAATGTTTTACACCACCAGGAATTCGTTGAATAATTGAAGTTTGAATTGTACGATTTTTAAAATATTTAGCCGCATTATTCGGCTCATACAATAATGTAAAAATCGGTGCCTTTGGATACATATCCGAAAACACTTTTAAAACCTTTTCTGCCCCACCATCCTGAGCCAAGTGATCATGAATCAGAGCAATACGTGGTTCTTTTTTTTCTTCAGCCATATTATTCAACAGTTCGTGATCGAAAAACCGCTAACGGTGTTTGTAGTAGTATAACGAAGTCTTTTCCTAAAGACCAGTTTTCAATATAATACGTGTCCAATTTAACTTCATCTTCAAAAGACAAATCGCTACGACCAGAAACTTGAGCCAAACCAGTAATTCCTGGTTTAATAGTTAGAACTTTTTTATGATAGCTTTTATATTTAGCCACTTCTTCTGGCAAGTGTGGACGAGGACCCACCAAGCTCATCCGACCAATAAACACTAAAAATAATTCCGGCAATTCATCAATAGAAAAACGACGGATAAATTTACCAACCCTCGTCACTCGTGGATCGTCTTTAATTTTAACCATCGGCCCATCACTACGCATATTTTTATCAGCTAATTCGGTGTAACGCAAACTATGTTTATCGGGCACCATCGAACGAAATTTAAAATAATGAAACGGCTTACCACCTTGTCCAATCCTAGTCGCTAAAATACCGCCAGGCAATTTAGAGAAAAAAACCGTGCCCCGAGAATCAAGCTTAATAGCTATTGCTGTTACAAGCATAACTGGTGAAGTCACAGCAATTAGAAAACTTGAACCAATTATATCCATTATTCTCTTCATAACTCTACCCCAACCATCTAAAGGCGTCGCCTTTACTTCTACAATTGGAATACCAGCCAATTCAGAAACTTCCACTCGAAGCACTTTAGTATCCAAAAGGTCAGCTGCATATTTAAAGGTTAACTGATGCTCATCTGCAAAATCATAAGCTTTTAAAACTTCAGCTTTGCTTAAATTAGGATCAGCTTGAATAATTTCATCTAATTCCGCATAACTCATTATCTTTAAAAGTTCTTCAATTTCCTCAGAGCCAAAAGCATCAAAACGCTTAACCACACTATAGCCTAAATGTTTTTTACTGGAAAACTCATGAATCAAAGATTCAGCTGATTTAGAATCACCAATTACTATAATTTGTTTAACTCCAATACCACCAGAGTGCAACATATAACGAATTGTCGCTAAAATAATCCGCGCAACAAATAAATAAATGATACTGAACAACCAAGCAGCTAAAACAATAAAGCGTGAAGAAAAAATTTCGCGCACAAATAATACATACAGCATTATTAAAACAAAACCAAAAGCCGTAGCTGAAACCACTCGACGAAATTCTACCGCCAAACGCGCATCACGTTTAAAACTATACAAACCAGCTAATACACATACCAGTAACCACAAGGTCGCCGCGATAAAAACCGTTTGCATGTATATTGGATATGACAAGCGATATGTCACTGGCAGCCAATCACTCATAATTGGAGCGAAACGCATATAATACGCCGACCAACCAGCAAGAACCAACAGACAATAATCAATCGGTAATAGAATCACTGATAGTAGCAAGTCAATTTTTTTCATAAATAAAGCAACTTTTTACATCACAGATTTTTGAACAAGACTTTGAGGCCAGCTATAAGCCGGATTTTGTATCCGCCCCGCTCGGCGGGACAGACGATGACCATCTGTCTAGCCCTATAATTACTCATAGGGTCTGGCGAGCTACTTTCCTTACCCCCGAGGGAGTAGTTTGCTCTTGCTTCAGGCAGGGTTTACCACGAACACCCCGTCACCGAGGGTCGCCGACCGTAGCTATCGTTAGCTTTTTGCTAACTATAACACCAGCCAACTTTTCACCTTTCTCTGCTTTAAGCAGATAGTATTGTCTCTGTGGCACTTTCCCTAAGATCACTCTTGGTGGGCATTACCCACTGCCCTGTTTGTGAAGTCCGGACTTTCCTCTGTCAGTTGGCTTAACCTTCTGCCAGCGGCCATCCACTTGCCTCAAGGGCCTGTTCAAACCCTCTTCTTAACAGCTCCAACATAACACTAATACCCTAAAAAGTCAATTAAAATTAGCATTTTTTTATTTATTCCTCATTTTAACTAGCTCAATTAACATCGTTATATCATCATTATCAGCTAACTTATTTTCCCAAATTTCTCCGCATTTCAAACAGCGTTGTCTTACTCGCCATGTCTTACCCTTAATTTCCATCCCAATCGGCTCCATTAACCCCTTGCAAGTATTAAGCCGGTCGCCCGGATCAATATCCACGTGTTTGGAATAAAAACACTGCGGGCAATGATTAGTATAACCACTGCCCTTCACCGTTGCGCCACAATGCTCGCAAACAAAATCTTCTTTTTTAGCAATAAACGCCACCATACAATTCTAAGTTTTTAATAAACCCTCTTTCGCCAACGTTTCCCTGATGTCCACAATCATTTCATCTAAACGTTTTTCAGCCTTAACATAATATTTAGTAACCCCCAGTTTCAAATAAGCCTGAACTTTATCATCACTAGCCGTATTAGACACTACAAAAATGGGTACATGACTATATTTACTATTTTTTTCTTTACATTTACCAACAAAATCTAAACCACTAGCCTTCCCAAGCAAATAATGATCCAACCAGATAACATCCACTATTCCCGCCTCCTCTAGTCTAGCTAAGGCCTCATCCACACTACGTGCCGTAAAAACTTTAAAGTTATTACGTTCTAGCTTTTCTTTAATAGCCTCTAATAGTGGTCTCTCATCTTCTACTACTAGCACATTAATTATTTTATCCATAAAAATTAAATTAAAGATTTATCGCCCTTAACCTCTTTCATACCCTCCAAAGGCAGGGTCGCTGTAAATTTAGTACCCTCATTCTCAACTGATTGAAAAGTAATACTACCCCCAGAACCCTCTATAATCGATTTGATAATATACAGTCCTAAGCCGGTCCCTTCCGTATCAGCCTCTTTAACATTATCAGCTCTAAACATTTTAGTAAATATTCTGTTACATTGCTCCGTCGGAATACCTATACCATTATCTGCCACGGTTATAACAAAGGCTTTTTGTTTGGTTTTATATTCCACCTTCATTTCAATTCGTCCTTTAGGTGGTGTGTACTTAATGGCGTTAGACAATAAATTTTGAAACACCATTCTTAACAACTTAGGATCAGCCATTAATTTTGGAGCATCTTTAACAAAATTAGTTATTAATTTATGCTCTTTTTGCATAATTTGTGGTTGTTGTTCAGCCACTGCACTCTGAGCCAATTCTGCAATATTCAAAAACTCAGGCTTTATAGCTAATTTACCCAATTCAATACGCGACACATTTAGCAAAGAATTAACCAAGTCCACCATTCGTTGATTACCTTGATAAACCTCGGCTAAATACTTTTTCTGCTCTTCATTCAATTCTCCAGCATCTCCTGATAACAGCATTTCTACATACCAATTAACCGTCGACAGTGGCGTTCTTAATTGATGCGAAGCTAAACTAACAAACTCTGTCTTAGCCCGATCAACTTGTTTTTCTTTAGTTACATCGCGCTCAATGGCCACAAAATATACAATCTCGTTATCGCTATTCATAATAGGATAAACACTAATAGCCGCATCATATTCTTCTCCATTTTTTCGTTTATTCTGTATCACGCCTATAAACGGTTGTTTCTTATTTTTAATAGTATCCCAAAAATTTTCATAATATTGTTTAGGCATTGGTAATCTCCACAACTTCCCAGCCTTAGTGCCTAAAACTTCTTTTGTGGAATACCCTGTAATAGTCTGCATGGCTTTATTACCATACAAAACCAAACCCTCTTTATCAGTAATGACAATTTGTTCCGAAGAATTATCCACCGCCAGCCGGAACTTTTCTAAATCATCAGCTAAACTTTCTGCTTTTTTCTTTTCAACTGCCACATCTTCTAAAATATTCAAAACCGCTTCTTGTTGTTTATCTAAATTTTTATTTTTTTCATTCAAATCTTTAGTACGATCTTTAATTTTTTTATCCATTCCAGAATATAAGTCTTTCAGCTGTCCATTCATTAGATTAAAAGATTTGGCCAGATCACCAAATTCATCATCATTGACGGTTTTTATTTTATAAGAAAAATCACCCTGTCCAATTTGATTAGCCGCCTCTCTCAACAAATACAGAGGCTTTAAAAACTTAAACAATAACCAATAAACCATTATCGACATTAATAAAACCATAACCGCTATTAATCCAGTTACCATCCATAAAGTAAAACTAAACATTACTAGTAAATTTTCCAGGCCAGCCTCCACCACCAAAAATAAATCTTCTCCAGCTAGTCTATAAATAAAAAAATATTCCTGATCACTATCTTCCTGATCATAAATACTAATAATCCTATAGTCAGCATAATTGCGGACTGCTTCTTGTATTTCATTATATTGTAATGGATCTATAGCGTTATCACCAAAACGTTTACTACTTTTAATTTCCTCTTGTTCTTGTTCCGTTAAAGCTCCTAAACTTTTTAAAAATCTTCCTTGCTTATTGGTTGATAAAATTATACCATAACGATCAACCAGCATTATATCATTTTGCTTTGACAATTCACTTTCCAAAACTTGCTTAGTTAAGTCTTCACCAGTAGTTTTTATCACCATCGCACCAATAAATTTTCCCTGTTGATTATAAATCGGCTGGGAAAAATAATAACCAAACTGTTTGCTGGTCACACCCCACAAAGCCGTGGCTGTAATTTTTCCAGTTTTGGCATTTTTAAAATAATCCCTAAAACTATAATCCTTATTAACAAAACTTGAGTCGGTGGATATTAAAGCTGTTCCCTTTTCATCTAACAAATAAATAGCTAGAAAATTAGCGTCTTCTTTGTGATATTCTTTTAAAATTTCGTCTAGTTCTATGCGCCGACTTTCTGTTTGAAACTCTAGATACTCTTGTACCTTTGTGCGTGTCGCCAGCATTTTTGTAAACAATAAATTATTGGCTAACGTTTGTTCAGTTTCGTGATTTTGCTCTATCACCACCTGGCTAAGTAAATTTATTTGATTACTTATTAAAGCTTCCCGTAAATACAAAAAAACAGAAGCACTTACCACCGAGCCAATAAACAGGCCAGTAAATAAAATGCTTAAAGTTATTTTCTTTTTGACTGAAAAATTTTTCATAGCTTTACTTTCTGTTTTAACTCTACAATTTCTTGTTTAAGTTTTACCATAGCCAATTCTCTGTCTACCATCAACTGATTCATTCTTGTTAATTTTTCAGCTGTTTCTTTATTTTCTAATAACTCAACTTGAGTATTTTTTTCCTTTTTTTTACGCTCTGTAATTTCTCGCATTATACTAATAACTCGCCATCGTTCATCAACCAAAGCTTTCGACATTGACAATTCAACTATAAAAATTTCACCATTTTTACGTTTAGTGGATAATTCAATAATTTTATCTGGCATATCAATATTACTAAATTGCTTAAAATTTAGAATATTTTTTTGTTTTTCGTTTGAAGTAATTTTATAAAAATCTTGCCCAACTATTTCCTGGTTATCATAGCCGAACATCTTTACTGCACCTTGGTTCCAAAATACAATTTTATTTTTATCATCCATCACTACCACGGCATCTTTAGTCGCCTGCATAAAAGCCTTAAACATTTGTTCATTGTCTTGTTTTTTTTGTGTTTCATCTTTAAGTCGTCTAAAAATTCTATAAAAATACCAAATAAAAATTACTAAAATGCCAGCAAATAACAAGTTAGTTAAAATCAATCGTAATGCTATTATATTAGACCTGCTGTACAGATCATTATTATGAATATGATTATAAATCTTCCAAGTCACACCCCCGCTATCAGACTCCAGAGTAGCGAAAGAATAAAAACCATTTTCAAAAAACACTTGTCCTTGTTGGTTCCCCTTTAATAAATCCCAAAGTTTAGGATTTTCTTTGATTAAATTCTGTTCCTTTTTATCAGAAAACATCATCCCCCAAGATCTTGGTAAACTGGATTTTAACCAATAACCATTACTATCTAAAATCTCTACTTGATTACTAAAGCTATCTAAAACATCTTTATCATCAAGACTAGATTCATCTAAAATGTTTTTAGCTAAGTAGTTTAAAATAACCACACCAACTTTTTCTTCATTCAAAAATGCCGGCGTCCCTATTCTCAACATTGGCTTATACGGCTCTTCTATTTTATTATTTTCAATATTTAAATCTATTGGTGAAGTGTAAATACCACCTTCATTTAACACCAAGGTTTCATCAAAATAGTAACGGCCTTTTTTGTTTTGTAAATCACTTACAGGCACTACGGTTGCCTGTCCTTGGTTATAATTTATCCTAATAATTTCCTGACCATTTTTATCTAAATATCTAATTTGGTCATAAACCTTTCTCTGTAAAGCAAATTGTGTAAATAAATCTTCCACTTTTTTACGATTAAGTTCCGAAGGTTGTTTTAAATAATCTTTAAAAACCGGGGCATGAGATATAAACTTAACATCACCAGATAATACTTCTAAATGGCTATTAAACTGAGTTTGGTAAAAATTAATAACACTAGCGCTACGTACTTTGGCCATTAATTCATCACTCTTACGTTCATTTTTATATTGCCAAAAAGATAACGCCGTAAATAGCAGATATACGAAGACCGACAATAAGACACCTAAATATATTATTTTTTTATTAGCTTCAACAACCTGATTAGTTTTTATTTTTAAAATTGGTTTCATAAAATTAATTTACTTCACGCCACACACTTACTTGAATACTTGGATTAATCTGGGTAATATTGATAAATATTTTTCTAATCGCCACACTACTGGTAGCCGTCACATTAATATCCCTAATATCTCCAGAACCTAATATTACTGTGTATATACAAGTATCATTATCAATATTTAAATTACCGCTACCGTTATAGTTTTTGTCAGCACGAATTTGCCCTAAAGCTTCTTCGGCACAAGCATTAGCCAAAGCCCGAGCATTAGCAGATTGTTGCTCTAATAACCCAGACTTAGCCGAATTAATACCAGATAGTAACACCGCCATCGCCAAAGCCGTACCAAAAGCACCTACTACCAAAACACTGATCAGCACTACATAGGCTGGTCTTTTTTTATTATAGCATTTTTTAGTCACTATACAAAACATAAAATTAAGGTTGTCTTAAAGCGGCCGTGCCTTGAAAAGTTTTATCAAATTGATACTCTCTGCGTCCCGAAGCGTCATCATATCTCAAATGAAAACTAAAACTAATTAGCCCGGGAGTATTAAGCTTTGATTGATTATAAAAAATTAAACTATCAGCTAGCACTTTAGAATTAGTTAAAGCCATTGCCGCTCCGCCAGCCTCTGATAAACGTATCGTTGTACTCGAAGCGTCAAACACCAGTGGGTTAATAAACAAATCATCAGAAGTCAACGACAAAATTACACCACTAGTACCTATTGCCGGTAAATTAATATTCTGAGCTGATCTTATTTCTTGATTAATCATTCTAACCAGCGCCGTACCTTGTTCATTAACCTCAATAATTGCCTGTTGCCTGCCTCTGGCCGCCAGTAATTCTATCCACAAAAAAGATAATGCTAACAAAAGCAAGGAGGCACACGCTACATATAATAGTATTTCCACTAATGTAAACCCGTTTTTATTTTGTTTATTATCTACCTTTCGACTAATCATATTATTGAGGAGAAAATACTAATAACTCTTGAGCATTAGCCGCGCTAGCACCAAAGGCTGTATTAAAGTCCAGGCTATAAGCCACACCGGCCATCACATCACTTCCGGACACATTAACAGTGCCTATAATTGTTGGAGCACTTGGTATAGTAATATCAACAGTTCTAAACTCGGCTGCTGTATTAGACTGAGCTGTAAATACGGTGGTTCCATTATTAGCTGTCGTTAAAGCAATGTCATTAACAGTTCCTCCTAAACTAACCTGTCCTTTTAATTGCGGAGCGGTTGGTATTACCACATCAACTACATATAAATTAGAACCTGCCCCTAATAACATATTATTTCCAGACATGGTAATCGTTCTAACGTCAGTATTTCCAGAAATGTCCCTAAAACCAACAATGTTCGAAGCCCCTCCAGCAATGTTTACCACTTGTAATTCCTGATTATTATTTCCAGAAGCCACATAAGCATAATTGCCAGAAATCACCACCTCATAGCCAGTTGCCCCTAGCTCCAAAGAATTTGTCAAAGTTGGCGCGGTTGGATTACTAACATCAATTAAATAAAATTCTCTGCTACCACTACTAGCCCTCACCAAGGCCGCTCTAGTGGCATCGACATAAACCCCATAAGCATCAGCACTACCAGTAACATCATAACTCCCCACTAACACTGGCGCCACCTTATTGGTCACATCAATAATTTGTAGTTCTCGACTATTATCACTACTAGCTATATACGCGTAATTTCCTTGAATAAATAAATTAAACGGCATACCACTCAAAGTTAATGATCCAACCGCCACTGGACTAGCCGGATTACTAATATCCACCACCACAAAATTTGGCGTGCCAGCCGTAAAAATTATATAAGCATAATTACCGCTCACCTCTACTTTGGTGGCGTTATTACTACCGACATAATTCAAAAAAGCAGTTTGTGTTGGCAATGCCCAATTACCAACGCCTTTTCTTAACCAATTAGTTAGCTTGGTTGTTAAAACTACCGTGCCTGTTCTTTGCAAGTTTTGTTGCCAAGTAACTGTGGAAGTTACTAGCTTATTATTATTATCCAAACTGCCGACAGCTACCTGCCTAGTATAAATATCATTAACATCTTGAGCGCCGGAAAATATCCACTCGCCACCACTTGTCGCTAAACCATAGGTTCCGTCAATTAAACTAGCAAAACCAGTATCACGCATATTACGTGTCACCTCTAAACCTTCTTCGGCCAAAAAAATTGCCTGAGCTCTTCGCCCCGATAATACCGTGGACTCTTGGCCATACCAGTAGGAACCCAATAAAATAGCCGCCAGCACCGCAAAAACAGCGCTAGATAAAATAATTTCCACCAAAGAAAAAGCGGCCTTAGTACTCCACCGTCCCCTTAGAATTAATGACGAGAATTTTAGTTGCATTATTTACAGAGCTTACAAATAATTGTCCCGGAGTTATACAATCACCCCGAGTTTTATTAAAAACGATACTAGCCGTACTAGTCACACTAGTTCCACTAGGCATATCCCAAACTTCATCAAAATTAATATCTCTAGTGGCAAAATTAGCTCCTTTAAAAATAATCAAACTACTAGTCCCAGCATTTAAACCCCAGTTACTATCTTCCGCCACAGCCATAGATAATAATTGCGCTCGCTTAATTGCTTGGGTTGTAGTTAAAGCTGCTAAATCTAAATTATTACTAATCTGACTTAAGCGCACCACAGGAGCTGACAACCCAACTATTACACCCATAATAGCTATAATTAACAACATTTCTACTAGTGTAAAAGCTGATAATTTAACCATAATTATTGTATGGACAGACTACCAATTAAACTGTACACCGGCAAGATTACCGACAAAGCCACGGCAATTACTCCCGAAGCAACTAGTACTAGCAGTATCGGTTCTAAAATTACTGATAAATTTTTTGCGGTAATATCGCTCTTGGCTTCATAAGTTGCTCCGATAGACAATAAAGTTCCAGCTAAATTACCAGAACGCTCGCCAGTCACAATTAATTGCTGAACCGATGTCGGCACTAACCGTTTTAATTTATAATAAGATAGAAAACTATCATTAAAAGTTCGTCCATCATCAATTTCGTTTGCTAGATATTCATAAAAAATTTGATAATCTTGAAAAGTTGCAGTCTCTGATAACGATTTAATAGCCTGAATAATTGGCAAGCCAGCCTCTAATAGCAAACCTAATAAATAACCAAACCGTGCCAATTCTACATCTTGCATTAATCGACCAATACCGGGCAAAACAAACAGTAACCGTTGACCTAAAAATTTCGTCAGTGAAAAATAAAATAAAAAGAAAGCAGTTAAAAAAATTATCACCAAAGCCACTGGGATAATTATCATTCCATAAGCCTCTAAAGCATCTCCCAACCAAATTAAAACCTTAGTAATCAAAGGCAGTGTCATATTCATCTGTGTAAACACTTGAGTAATTCTCGGTAACACAAACCAAGCGATACCTAAAGCTACTATGCCCGTTAAACAAAATACAAAAATCGGATAAATCATAGCTGAACGCACTTTAGATCTTAAATCTAATTCTTTCTGTTGCTCTGTGCGCACTACTTTTAAATTATTGGCCAATCGCCCAGTTTCCTCGCCTATTTTAATTAAAGAAACCACATGACTCTTGAAAATTTTAGTTTTTTCCATAGCCTTCCACAACGGTACACCAGCTTCCACATTATCCTTAATATCTGTGACCGTCTTGGTCATGGTTTTGGTTTTTACACCGGTCATTGTAGCCTTCAAAGCATCTGGCACAGTTAAACCAGAGCCAACTAACAAGCTCAAATTATCAACCAAATATTCACGATCGTGGCCAGAAGACCAGATGTTTATATTTTGAGCAATTGATCCAAAAAAATTATTTTTCATAATTATTTCCGCTCGGCCAAAGGTACTTCAGCTACCCGCTTTAATTCATCTATCGTCGTTACACCCTGCTTTACCTTATCTATTCCATCTTCAAAAAAAGTTGCCGAACCTTGTTTACGAGCCAAACTCCAAATCTCCTGCGCTGAAGGTTCTTTTAAAATCAATTCTTTCATTTCTGAAGTCAAAGCGATTAACTCAAAAATAGCCGTTCGACCAAGATATCCTGAATTACCGCACACCGAACAACCTTTTCCTTTATAGAGCAGCATATCTGTTTTACCAAAAAACTTATTAACAGTTTTTATCGGCATTGGTATGCTGGATAACTTAGCAGTAAAGCTATAACGGCAATGATCACAAATTTTTCGCACTAAACGTTGCGCGATAATTAATTCTAAAGTAGAGGCTAATAAAAATGGTTCATTTTTCATGCTTAGCAAACGTGGAATAGTCCCGGCGGCATCATTAGCATGAAAAGTAGATAATAATAAATGGCCAGTTAAAGCAGCGTTCACCGCAATCTCAGCCGTTTCCTCATCGCGAATTTCTCCTACCAAAATAATATCCGGATCCTGACGCATAATAGATCTCAGTCCTTTAGCAAAAGTTAGCTCTGTTTGATGGTTAACCTGGATCTGATTAATGTCTTTTATTTTATATTCCACAGGGTCTTCAATGGTAGTAATATTCACCCCAGGTTGATTTAACATTCTAATTAAACTATACAAAGTAGTGGTTTTTCCAGACCCTGTCGGCCCGGTTACCAAAATCATTCCAAACGGCTTATTAGCAGCCAATTCTACCATTTCTTGATGTTTGGGCGACAAACCTAAATCAGCCAAGGCCAAGCCCTTGATATATGATGACAATAATCTTAAAACCACCTTTTCACCATTAACCATTGGAGCTACCGAAACTCTAATATCCACCGAAACTTCACCGTCACTATAATTCATGGCACCATCTTGAGTAGCAAAATGCTCATCAATTCGTAATCGGCTTTGCACTTTAATACGATTCAAGATATTTTCATAATAATTTTTAGGTACCCTACCCGCCTCCTGCAGAACACCATCTACACGAAAACGAATTACCACCTCCTCTATTTGTGGTTCAAAGTGAACATCAGAAGCTCGAAATGATAAAGCATCAGATAAAATTTGTTCTATAATTTCTGGAGCTAAACGTTTTTGTTCATCGATAATCTTAGCAAAACGAGTCTCCAAAGATTTACGATAGAACATCAAGATATTATCAATATCCTCAGGTAAAGAATATTGGATAGTAACTTTTTTACCAGCAAATAAGGCCTCCATAACTGATAACACTTCTTCGTTTTCTGGATTATCAGTAGTTACTACAACACTTTTTTTATTTTCTTTAAACAAAACAACTCTGAATTTTTTAGCTAGCTCTTCAGAAATTTTTAAAACTTGTTCTCTGTCAGGTAAATTAGAGTTTAAATCAGCATAAACTAACCCCAAAGCTTCAGCCACCGCCTGTCCACAAAGATCATTAGTAACTAACCCTTGAGACAACAAAACATCCAGCACGTCGGCTCGATGTTTTATGGCTAGTTTTTGTGCATTAACAGCATCACTTTTTGATAAGTAATTTTGCTTAATTAAAAGCTTAACCAAAGCCTCCCCGTTAAGTTTCATATTAACTCCATTAACTCAAAAACTTTTTAACGTAATTTACAATTTCAGCAATCGGCGTATTAGATTTAACAAAAAACGCTTTTGCCCCCAAATCTTTAGCTTTCTGTTCATCCTCATCTTGATTTAAATTACTCAAAACAATCACCGGCACTGCTAAATTTGCTTCATTGATCGTTTCTAAAACCTTGAAACCATCAACCTTTGGCATCATTAAATCTAACAAAACTAAAGCAAATTTTTCTGAAAGCAAAGACTCTAAAGCTAATTCGCCATTAAAAACAGCCTTAGCTTCAAATCCTTCATGATTTAGTTTCATCTCCAAGGCTCTCGCCATTGGTTTTTCATCCTCTGCAATTAAAATCTTGTATTTTTCTCCAGCCATATCATTTTATTAAAGGGTTTATATATTATAAACTAAATAGAAAAACTATGCAATAAAATAAATAATACCTTGTACTTCTAAGCTTCTGCTATCATACTTAAGGTGCGTTAATAATCTAATTTAGCTTTATAAACAATTTTGAAAACCCTAGCTCAAGACCAGGCCGAAGAAAAAAAGATTTAGGAATTAGAAAACCTTAGACTAATTGATAAAAACCTTGGTGTTAAAAATTCAGACTACACTAAAAAACAATCTAACAGCTCATAAATCTGAAACAAAATTAAAAGAAAACAAACTAAGACGCTATATTAAAATTAGCAAAGAACACTCAAGACCAATTTTTAATACAGATTTCTAACAACAAAAAAGAGTTCAATTTGTGGACATGACAGGATTCGAACCTGTGACCTCACCGATGTGAACGGTGCGCTCTAACCAACTGAGCTACATATCCGAATCAGTTTTTAAAGTTGCTAGTTTATCAAGTCCTCAAAGTTCAATAAGTAAGCACTCCGTGCTAATTTTTATTTTTCAACTTTACAAATTTGATGAACTTTACAAACTTTATGAACTTACCTCCCCTTATCCATTGCCTTATTCGCCAATATATCAGCCTCCTTATTAAACTCTCGACGAATATGAGTAAAGGTCACCTTCTTAAAATGTTGGCTTTTGTTATATACTAAAACAAATAATTTTTCAAGTTCTTTATTTTTAACCTTATATTCCCGGTTCAACTGCTTAACAGCCAACTCGCTATCCAAATAAAAATCAAGCTCCGTAGCCCCCAACTCTTTAGCCTTTTCAATAGCTAAAACTATCGCCGTATATTCCGCTTGATTATTGGTAGCTACCCCCATGTAATAGCTAATTTCTACCACTGGCTCTTTTCCACCTTCCCAAACCAGGACCGCTCCACAACCAGCTGGTCCAGGGTTCCCTCTCGCTCCGCCGTCAGTATGTATAATCAACTTTGCCATGTTTTTACGTATTTAATTGATTTATTTTAATATCAACTATCTTCAGTTGAATATTTTTATAACCGTTAAATTCGTTCCATTCAGCCGTATATACAATATCCAATTGTTGACCCAAAGTCAATTCTGGCCATCGCTTTGCCCCACTCCAGGCTACAGCCCAAAGTGATCCAAAACGCATTTTCCAATGTTGGCTTTCAGATCCTAGTGATATTAAATCTACCAAACGAACTCCACGCGACACAAATTGTGGCAATGGATTACCCTGTCCAAAAGGTGCAAACCGTTCTAAATTGTCTAAAAATTCTTTATTAATATCCACCAAATCAACCTCAGCCTCAATTTTAATTCGTGGCGTCAAATCTTTCAAATCAATTTGTTCATTAGCTAAATCTCTAGCTTTAATTACAAATTCATTCAGAGCTTTTTTATTTTTTACAGTAAACCCGCAAGCCATTTTATGTCCGCCAAAACGCACTAAATACTCTTGAAAATTTCCCAAAAAACCAACCACATTAAAACTTTCAATACTCCGCCCCGATCCTTTAATTTGCCCCTCACTTTGGCAAATCACCAAAACCGGACGAGAATACTTTTCACAAAGTCTCCCCGCCACTAAACCAATCACTCCTTCTAACCATTTATCAGTATCTGGAATAGTTGCTAAGTCAGGCGAGATTACAATTAATAATTTATCACTCATTAAATGAGTCTCTATATACTGCTCACAGTACTCTACAATACGTGCTGTTTCAGATTGCCTCTGTGAGTTTTGATTATTAACTTTTTCCGCCAAACTGTCAGCCTCTTTTTGATTATCAGTCATTAATAAAGCTAAAGCAGTATTAGCATGCTCCATTCTACCCGCAACATTTAGTCGTGGAGCTATTTGCCAACCCACATGCCATTCGCTAATCACCCCCTTAATTGGCGTTCTAGCAATCAAAGCTCTAATGCCTGGTCGTTCTAACTTGTTTAATTCTAATAATCCTCGTTTCACTAAAGATCTATTCTCACCAGTCAAAGACACACAGTCTGCCACAGTACCTAAGGCCACTAAATCTAAAACTTTTCCCAAAAGTCTTTCTTTTTGCACATCAGATAAAGTTGATTCAGCTAAAAGCCCGGCCATTAGCTTAAACGCCACGCCCACTCCAGCCAAATACTTAAACGGATAATTATCTCTTTCTAATATCGGATTAATCAATGGTGGTTCCGGTATTGCCTCACCTTCCGGGCTGGTATGATGATCAGTCACAATCACTTCCAAACCTTTTTCTCTGGCATACGCCACTTCCGTCACTGCCCGCACTCCATTATCAACCGTAATTAATAATTTAGCCCCGGCTTCTATCACTTGGTCCACAATTAATTTAGATAGCCCATAGCCCTCACCTAAACGACTAGGAATCCAGACCTCCACCTTACCCTTTATAGCTTTAATGGTTTCTGCCACGACCGCCGAAGCCGTTACGCCATCTGCATCATAATCCCCAGCCACCGCAATTAAATCACCGTTTTTAATATGTCTAACAAGCATTTCTACTGCTGATTGCATATCTTTAAAACTAAAAGGGTTATGTGCATCCAACTGCCAATCAGCACTAAAAAAACGACGCGCTAAAGACTCGTTTTCTATGCCACGATTAAACAACAACTGGGCCACCAGTGGAGAATAAGAATTTAAATTTTTTTGAACTTCCGGAGTAATCAAACTCGCGACCTGCCATTGTTTAGTAATTTCCATAATTACTGCATCCAAGCGGACGGAGTTAAAGAAATTACCATGGAAACTATCACGCCTATAGCAATAATTGACCAAATCAGCTTCACTAATTTTTTACGAGTTTTAGCACGCATCATAATTATTTTTTTAAAAGTTTAACAAAAGTATCTGAAGGAATTTCCACGCTACCTTTACCAGCCAACATCATTTTCTTTTTACCCTTCTTCTGCTTCTCTAATAATTTTCGTTTACGACTAACATCACCGCCATACAGTTTAGCTGTTACATCTTTGCGCATAGCCGAAATTCTTTCACTAGCCACAATTGATCCACCAATTACTGCCTGTAATTTTATCACAAACATTTGCCTCGGCAAACTATCTTTTAAAGTCTCCACGATTTCTTTACCACGACGATGCGCTTCATCACGATATACGAACATCGATAAAGCTTCTACCATCTCTTCAGCCACTAAAATATCCATCTTCGCTACATCAGCCGTGGCATAATGTGAAAATTCATAATTAATAGAAGCATAACCCGAAGTCACTGATTTTATTTTATCATAAAAATCGGTTAAGACGCTATACATCGGAATATCATAATGTAAAATAACTCGAGCAATATCAATATATTCAGTATTTTTATATAAACCTCGCTTCTCTTGAATTAAACTCATTACTCCACCAATATATTCCTTAGGTGTAATTACATCCATCTTTACCCAAGGTTCTTCAATCCTGTCTATCATTGAAGGATCTGGTAGTTTTTGTGGACCTCTGATAATTTGAACCCCTTGAATATTTTTAGTGTAAACTTGATAAGCTACACTTGGGATTGTCACGATTAAATCTAAATTATATTCACGTCTTAATCGTTCTTGAAAAATTTCTAAATGCAAAAGCCCTAAAAATCCACAACGAAAACCAAAGCCTAAAGCATAAGATTGTTCTGGCTCATATATTAAAGCGGCATCATTTAATTTTAGTCTAGCGATAGCTTCTCTAAGCTCCGCGAAATCATCGCCCTCTTTAGGGAAGATGCCAGCAAACACCATTGGTCGCACGTCAGCATAACCATGCAATGGTTGCAAGTCTATATTTTCTTTATTGTTTTGTAACGCTATAGTGTCACCAACCCTAGACTCACTAACATCTTTAAAACCTGTAACAATATACCCAATTTGTCCACAAGCCAAAGACCCAGTTGATTGATAGTCAGGATTAAAAATACCAATATCTAAACACTCGCTCTTAGTCCCGTTAGTCAACAATCTTATTTTATCACCTTTTTTTAATTGTCCATCTACTATTCTAATATAAGCTACCACTCCACGATATTCATCATAATTAGAATCAAAAATTAAAGCACGCGTTGGTGCTTCTACTTGTCCTTTTGGCTCTGGCACATTAGCAATCACTGAAGCCAAAATCTCTTCCACTCCCGCTCCAGTTTTACCAGATGCTAAAATAATCTCTGATTCAGCACAACCCAATAATTTTAAAATTTCTTGTTTAACTTTTTCTGTATCAGCTGCCGGTAAATCAATTTTATTAATCACTGGAATAATAGTTAAATCTTGCTCAATAGCTAGATACAAATTAGCTAAAGTTTGTGCTTGAATACCCTGCGTAGCATCAACTAAAAGCACCGCCCCCTCTACAGCCGCTAGACTGCGTGATACTTCATAAGAAAAATCTACATGCCCAGGGGTATCAATCAAATTCAAAGTATAGCCCTGATAGCGCATAGTCACCGGTGTCAATTTAATAGTGATACCCCGCTCTCGTTCTAGATCCATTCTATCTAAAATCTGATTTTTCATTTTACGCGGATCAATAGTATCAGTAAACTCTAAAAGTCGGTCAGCCAAAGTAGATTTACCGTGATCAACATGAGCAATAATGCAAAAATTGCGTATTTTATCCATATTATTGAAAGCAAAAGCGAGAATATGATCCCGCTTTAATCTTTGAACACTATAACAAATTACTTAGTTTTAGTCAATTATAGACTCCCTTTAAGTCTTTTGAAACCATCCGCATTTCCGTTGACCTAATATTAATTTTTAAATTTTCATCTTCCACTTTAGCACCCAAAGACTTAATGAAGAAATTGACAATTAAAACACTTGCCACCACCACAAAACCTCCAATGACAGCGGCTATAATCATTTTTTTACCAGCCTCAATCCGTGTTTTATTACCAACCGCTAAAATCATAATAGCGCCCCCAAGTACTATCATTAACAACATTAAAGACCCGATAATACATAAAATACACTTATAAACATTGATAGCCACTTGCACTAGATGATTAACACCATAATCATAAACTGCTAAATCCAGTGGTGGCACAATTTGCTGACAACAACCAGTCAAAGAAAAGTTTGGTACTAAAGTTGGATTAGTATCTGGTAAGGCTGGCTCGTCAGGTATTGTAGGCAAATCTGATACGTCTGGCTCGTCAAGTATTGCAGGCAAAGACGGAGCTTCATTTAATGCTTTTAACCTACAACAAACAATATTATTCTTGCCGTGGCAATGATAAGGTTTACAATCATAATCAGCCCTTCTCAATTCACCCCTATTAAAATCCACGCACCTATAATTCTGACTTCCATACAATGTTGTACAATCATCTATGCGTACACAATTACAAAATCGACCCTTAGTGCAGTTCTGATCACCCGCACAAGTAAATTTGCCTGGAATAATAAAAGTAAATATTAATAAATCTTCACGATCATCAGAAGAAACATCATTACGACATCGAAAGGCATTGGGCATAATTCCTTCGGCAATGTTCCAAGGTGCCTCAGGATCTGAACATCTTCTCGGAGTCAGTGCTTGAGCCTCAGGCGATAAACAAAAAAATAAGCTAACGGTTAAACCGATTATCAGACTTAATAATATTTTATTACCAATATTTTGTTTCATATCTCTAATATATCACCAAATGACTCACTCGTAAAGTTTACCAAACATAACAAGAAAAATCTCAAAATAAAATCAAATTATTTTAAATAATTGTCGAGCATTAGCCGTAGTAACCTCAGCAATTCTGTCAACAGGCACTCCTTTAATTAAAGCTATTCTTTCAGCTACCTGTTTTACTAAAATCGGTTCATTGCGTTTACCACGATACGGCTCTGGAGTTAAAAACGGTGAATCTGTTTCCAATAACAATTTCTCTAAAGGCATCTTTCGAATTAATATATCCCACTGCTGGCTAAAAGTAATAAGCCCCGTAAACGAAATAACCAAACCTAGATTAAAATATTGCCAAGCTAAGGTTTCATCACCAGAAAAACAATGCACCACTCCCCAAGGTCGATCTTCAGGTAAAGCATCTCTAAATTTTTTCTTAAAACTAGCCAGCATTTTAAGTAAATCCTCATGAGCTTGGCGACAATGCAAAATTATCGGTAAATCAGCCACTACGGCTAATTCTAATTGAGCTTCTAGTACTTTTCTTTGTCTTTGCTTAACCTCTTCTCGTAATTCATAGTCTAGTGAACGCTGAAAATAATCCAGTCCAATTTCTCCAATCGCTACCACTTTTGGGAACTTAGCTAATAATTGATAACTCTCTGAATTATATTTTTCACCAGATATCATGATTTTTTGACCACCATATTCTTCTTCATGATCTTCTAGTTCTCCTGGGTGCAAACCAATAGCTGCGTACACTCCATTTTCAAAACGATTCACCAAATCTAAAGCTCGTCTAGAACTTTTATAGTCCGTACCCACCACAATCATTCCTATTTGATTATCTTGAGCTCGACGAATTACCGTATCCGCATCTAACTGGTAATTAGGCAAATTAAGATGACAATGTGTATCAATTAAATACATAATCATTTTTACTTCCGTGAACATGGAAGTCTCTCCAAGTAGTAGCAATACATCTACTACAATTAATGTAATTAAAATTAGTAATTCTTAAACACTCGCATATTTCACTCTATAAACTTACAATTATTTTTTTATTGTTTTAATTTACAAACTTTAATAAACTACTTACCGTCCAACCAGCTTTACAAACTTATATAATCGACTTAAGTTGTCTTAAAATTTCCGGTAATAACGGCACTAACCAATTGGCAAAATCTAAAAAAAATGGGGCCAAACCAGAGTCTTGTATTTGTGTCGCCGCCCAAATACCAGCTGGTACATAACGCGCCGAAACATACAACAACAATCCTAAAACTAAACCACCTTCTAAAAATCCTAAGACCACACCGCCTAAACGATTAATAGTTTTAAGAAATGGCACAAAAGTTAACAAATGATAAGTTCTATCTATCATAGCAAATAATAAACCAATTATTCGATTTATAACAGTAAAACAAACTATAAAAACAATCACTTTACCAGTATTTTCATGACCGAAAGCTAGTGACCCCACCAAAGAAAACACCCACAAATAAACTCGACTGGCCACCCAAGTCCCAACCACTACACCGAGTATGGAACCCACCGTTCTAATTAAACCAAAAAATAAACCATAAAAAACAAAACCTGCTAAAAACAATAGCAAAATTATATCAACCAGTGGCAATGTGGTGGGCAATGTCATAACTTAAAAATTTTTTTAAACACAGCTTCAAAATCATCACGATACTCTAGCCACCCTGGAGCTCGACAATAATTTTCAAAAACACAAGTATCAAGAGAGGTATCTGAATTACAGCTTTTATTTTTATTTCGACAAAAACCAGGGCAATCTCCTGTTGCCGCTAGACATCGTATGTTATTACCAAACAAAGCAAACACGCTCAGTACTAACAAACCAAAAATAATCATGATCATTAATTTCATGGCTCTATATTAATCTTGGGAATAAGGATTCAGACTTTTCTATTTTTCCAGTTTCCCATAAAGCTAAAAGTTTCGCTGAAGTATCTGGCAAGATTGGTTGCAATAAATAAGCCACCGACCATAAATTTTCTGCCAACGGCCTTAAGCATTGGTCAGCTTCACCAGGTTCCATTTTCCATGGTCGTTCGTTAGACAAAATTTCATCAGCCGTTTTTAACCAATTCCATAATACAGCTGTTGCTTTTGGCCAATCAGCTTTACCCATAGCCACTTCAAAATCTTTAGCTAAAGTTTCTGTGGGTTTTTCAGGTTTTACAAAATCTAAATCAAACTTATTAAACAAAGTTGAAATTCTAGAGTTAAGATTACCAAGACCGTTACACAAATCAGCATTATAAACCGCTTCAAATTTTTCTTTGGTAAAATCACTGTCCTCATGAGCATTTACTCCAGCTAATAAGAAATAACGCACCGCATCCGTTCCATAATTATTAACCAACTCTATCGGACTTACCACATTCCCCAAACTCTTACTCATTTTTTGGCCGTCTGAAGTAATAAAACCATTCACTAAAATTTGCTGACTAGTTGGCAATCCGGCTGACAACAACATTGCCTGCCACATCGCTGATTGCTGGCGTAAGTTATCTTTACCACAAATCTGTATTCCTGGCCAAAAGCGAGCAAAATCATAACTTTTATCATCCTGGACCAAGTCGAGAGATTTTTTGTAATCATTAGGCCAGCCTAAACACGAAATATAATTTACCAAAGCGTCAAACCAAACATACATCACTTGGTCTTCATCTCCAGGTACCGCCACACCCCAAGGCATTTTAGTAGCAAGCCGAGAAACGCTAAAATCATCTAAACCCCGCTCTACAAATTTTCTAATTTCATTCAATTTAGCTGCTGGCACTACAAACTCCGCTTGGTTTTCATAGAGTTTTAATAAAGCACTGGCATATCGAGAAAACTTAAAAAAATAGTTTTCTTCGTCAATAGTTTCCAATTCTTGATTTGGATGATCTGGACATTTTCCTTCAACTAATTCGGATTCTGTTTTGGTTAGTTCACAGCCCACACAATATTTCACTAAATAATTTTTTTTATAAATATCACCCCTAGCCTCACACAGTTTCCAAAACTCTTGCGCCGCTATAATATGCTCTGGATCAGTCGTGCGAATAAAACTATCATAAGATAAATCTAAAAGATTTTTCAATTCCAAAAATTTAGCTGCCATTTGATCACAATAAATTTGTGGTTCTATCCCTAATTCTTGGGCTTTACGGTATATTTTTAAGCCATGTTCATCTACACCAGTATTAAAAAAAACTTTATCACCAATACTACGATGCCAGCGTGCTAAAGCATCTGCCCGCACAATTTCTAAAGCAAAACCGATATGCGGCTCAGCATTAACATACGGCAAAGTTGTAGTGATATAATAATTATTCTGTTCTTTCATAAAATTGATAACGATCTTTCTGATTTATTTTGATATTGGAAATTTGACATTTAGCTTATACTATCTTTTCTTTCTTTCAGATATTTAGTCCACTCTTCCGCTACTGTAACTAGCACCTTAAACGGCGCTTCCACAATAAAGTCCAAAATAAAGGCCAAGAAGTTAAGTTTAGAAAATTTACCGGACAACCATTTACCTGTCGCTGTCACCGGCACCGACACAAAGCTCCATAAAAAAGTAAAAAAGTTTTCTGGTGGTTCCACCACCACCCAATACAACGGATTGCGACGAATGCGAATTACAAAAAAACTAGCAAAGGATAAAAAGAATACAAAGATTACCATACTCACCCAAGAGAAATGTAGTTGGTCTAAGCCCCAAATTACAAATCCAAAAGTCAACAAAAAGGTGGCCGCATAAATAATATTAAAAATAAAACTAATCGCCCGTCCAGCCACTCGTCTTGGTGCTCTTAATACAATTGGTTGTTTACGACTTTTTTCAACATACAAAACCTCTTCAATACCGGAAGCAATTTTGGCTGTGTTATTATCACCAGGCAATCTAAGTAACACTACTGAGATAAACAACAGTAAGGCTGGCAAAGTAATATTAATTAACAATGGTATCATTTTTACCTCTTCACCAAAAAACTTAATCGCCGGGACTTCTAACACTACTACCAAAACAGACTTAGTTAAAAAAATAAAAATTATACTCCTAATAGCGCTTTTCCACAATTTAGATTTAGCCTCTTGATAACGTTTACTAGCGGCCTCTTTAATTTGACGCATAAACCCAGCCGGATCTCTCTCTAAGGTATTATAAGCCTTCTTCGGGTCTTTATTAATCACATCTCTCAAGATAGTAAAATATACCGTATACTGATGCACCACTTTATTTAGATGGGTGGTTAAAGGATGCTCTACTTGACTATCAATGGCCGCCTTTAATTCATCTAAGCGATCGGCGACTCGTTCTACCGTTTCTGTAGTTGGTTGTTGCCAATCTTCATTAAAATACTTAAACAACACAAACGACAAAATATAATAATCGTTTAGTTTTAAATAATTACGACAAATCCCCAAATAAATTTGGATTGGCAAATCACGATCATAAGGCAATTCCGGTGGTAATTTTACAGCTTTAGATAAAACCTCATACATTACCGCTACAATTGCATCGGTCGCCTCGTTTTCATTAAGGTTTTCTTCAATCTCTGAAGCCATTAACCCAATTAGCCAAGTGTTTAAATCACTTTTATCATCTAAACCTTTTTTCTTTTTTTTGGCTGTTATTTTTTCATCACCCACAAAAAACCTACCAGATCCGGCTACTCGATCTTGTGCTAAATCACGAAGTACTAAAAATTTATGAATAATTACCGCCACTTCATTAATTTTTGTTTCTGGCAATTTATTGTTTTGTAAATAACCAGCCCGAATTAATTCTTCTAAAAGACTCTGAGCCAACTTTTCAGGCTCCGCTTCTTTTTTAAAAGAAAACACTCCTTCAATTAACAATAACCTTTTTAAAATACGACTAATCGCCTCTTTGCTTAAAAGCGCTTCCTCTCGATAATCCACGCTATTACGAATCTTTTCATAAAAAAATGCCATCTTAGATACCATATCACTAACCCGTAGTCGTGGAGTATCTTCATCTAATCCACCTTTACGAGATTGCCAAAACAAAGCCTGAAATACCCGTTTAGCACCAGCCGTCACCGTCAGTGTTTCTGTTGATTTATTAGAATTAACCAATGATAAAATAGGCATATAATTTTGCTCTTATTATACTAATTGCCGACAAAAAAAGCAAACTCACCCACACCACTCCCACCCTCGATCACGGTTTGGGACATGGATTTTTGATAACCTTTAAAATCGTTTCAATTTAATAGTGAAATTACTAGAGTATGTAACCGCATGTTTGAGTAATAAATCCATTCCTTTAAAAAATTAATCCAGATTTATCGCGAGTTGCGGGACAGTCGACGTATATTTTGCTATTAAATTGCCAGATTTTAAGCTGGTTTGAAAAAATCTATATCCAAAAAAATTCAGTCCTTCGCATCAATCATAAACATCTCCGTCGCCATTCGTATACCACTCTCTGTCATCACTTTTAAGTCTTCCTTGTCGCCAAGCAATTTTCCATTACAAGCAAAACCAGCTGCTTTAACATGTCCACCACCACCAAAAACACGGGCCAAAGCTAAGACGGAAAAATCAGGCGCCACCGATCGCCAACTTCCTTTAATTTCTCCCAAACCTTCATCTTTCAAAAGTAAAATTGCTTTCACGCCGGCCAGCCCTGATAAAAAACCAGCTAAATCTTCCAAGGGGTCCACTTCAGATGCTAAAATTAAATCTTCTGGCAATAAATAAGTCATCGCTAAATCATCAAACACTGTTAAACGTGACAAAGCTAAACCCCACAGCCTGAGAGCCGCTGGCCGTTTGGTACGCCAACTCGCTTCATAAATTAAATCTAATCTAGCCCCTAATTTTAATAATTCTGAAGCCATTTGAAAAGTATGAGCATTAGTTGCTGAATACAAAAAATTACCAGTATCAGTTACGATTCCGGTTAATAAACAAGTCGCCAAAGTGCTGTTGATTGCTATTTTATTAGCCTTGCAATAATCATAAAGCACTTCACAGGTCGCCACTGCAGAAATATCTCGCAAAGATAAATCCGCATAACTTTCCAAAGTTGGATGATGGTCAATGTCCACAAAAACATCACCTCTTCTTCGTTCTAAAATTCGCTCCGCAAGCTCACTTCTTCGCACACTAGCACAATCTAAAGTTAACCACGCTACATCAAAATCAAAAACCTGCTTCAAACAATCAGTTTCTAAATTATGCAAAGGTAAAAAATCAAAACGACCGACATCTGCAGGCCGACCAAATAATTTTAGCGACCAGCCAGCCATCAAACCAATTAATGAAAACGCCGCCAAAGATCCTAAGGCGTCGCCGTCTGGTCGTCTGTGCGTAGCCACCACAATAACCTTAGCTACCCCCAAACACCGATGAATTTCTTGATAATTATTTTTTGTTAACACAAAATTAAAGACCGCAGTTAACGGCCTTTATTTATTTTCTTCTTCAATTTGTCTAAATAATGGCTCCAATTCTGCCGCCCGTTTCTCTCTAGGGTCAATTTGCCAATAAATTTTCGGCGTTTCACGCAATTTAGCCCGACGAGCCACTTCACCCTTCACAAAACCCGACAATTTACGCACCGCCTTCAAAGCGGTTCCATAATATTTATCAGGTAATACGGAAATGTCAGCACTAAGACGCTTTTGATCTGGCGATAATTCTACACCAGTTACAGTCACCATATAACCCTCTATCGGCAATTTTTTGTTTACAGCTTCTGCCAAAATCTGTTGCACTAAATCTTGAATTCGTGTCTGTCTTTCCATAATCAGCTTACTTTATCTTTTTATAAATCTTATCTTCACGATAAATATTCAACAAATCTCCGACCACCACCGGTGTTCTAGTTTCATAACCAAAACCACATTCATTACCAGCTTCTACCATATCCACGTCTTCTTTACCGGTTTTTAGAGTAACAATTTTACCATTATCAATAATTTCATTATCACGCTCTAGTTCAGTTAAATAACCCGGTTTTACCTCTCCAGACAAAACTTTACCACCTAAGATTTGTGATTTTTTATCAGTTCTAAAAATTGCTAAAACCTTAATACGACCCGTATCAACACGCACAATTTCTGGTTTAACTAATTCTTGAATTTCAGCTTTAATGTCATTAATTAATTCGTAAATAATTTTATAAGTTTTCACTACTACCTCTCCGTTACGAGCACTCTCAGCTGCTTGAGGACTGATTTTAACATTAAAACCTAAAAGCTTAGCACTCCCAGCCTGTGCTCGGCTAATATCACCTTCAGAAATATTGCCCAAACTCTTGGCAATAATTTTTACCTTCACTCCTTGAGTATCAATTTTATTTAAACTGTTTTCAATAGCTTCCACCGAACCTAAAGTATCACCCTTGAGCATCAAAACAATCTTCTCTTCCACCACATCATCTCCGTCTTCATTTTTTTCAACCGGGATAGCGGCTGTTGGTGTTTCCATACCAACCTTCGAAGCTTTGGTCATCTTTACTTTAATACCATGACCCACTTCAATAATATCACCAACCACCGGCTGATGTTTAAAGCCAATAATCTTAACAGGAGTCGAAGGCCCAGCCTTCAATACAGCCTTACCTAAATAATTTTTAAGATTACGTGCCTTACCATAATCCACACCATTACACATTAATTCATCACCAATACCTAAAGTGCCATTTTGAACAAGTAAAGTAGCTACCGCTCCCTCTGATTTGTCCATATTAGATTCGATAATAGTGCCTAAAGTTTTACCTTCAGCGTTAGCTTGCAAATTATCAACTTCCATATCCGCTACTAAAATCAAAGTGTCTAATAATTCATCAATATTTTTATTATCTCGAGCTGAGACTGGCACACAAATCGCTTGACCACCCCAATCTTCTGATAAAATATTTAATTTATTAGCAAGTTCCTGTTTAACTTTTTGTATATCAGCATCTTCTTTGTCAATTTTATTAATTGCCACTACAAACGGAATACCGGCCGCTTGAATAATACGATAAGCCTCCACGGTTTGTGGCATCACACCATCATCAGCCGCCACTACCAAAACCGCAATATCAGCCACCTTAGCACCACGATTTCTCATAGCAGTAAAAGCTTCATGCCCAGGAGTATCAATAAAGGTTAATTTCCGATCTCTTCTTTCCACTTGATAAGCACCAATATGTTGAGTAATGCCACCAGCTTCACCGCCCATGATATTAGTATGGCGAATGGCGTCTAATAATTTAGTTTTGCCATGATCTACATGCCCCATAACCACAATTACTGGTGGACGCAAAGAACATATAGCTTCCGCGGCTAAAACATCTTTCACCCGAGAAGAATTATCAAACACTGCTTCAACTTCTGCCGCTGCCGGACGAATTTCTATACCTAAATCCACACCGATAATAGAAGCGGTATCAAAATCGATTTTTTCATTCATGGAAGAAAAAATGCTATTTTTGATGAGCTCTGCTAAAATCCGATTAACTGGTAATCCAGCTGCTGCCGCTAAATCGCGCACCGAAATAAAAGCACCTACCTCCACAATCGGACGATCTTTACCAGCCTCACCTTTCTTGCGTTGAACTTCAGCCCGTCTTTCTCGTTCTTCACGCTCTTTACGACGCACAAAAGCCGGCCAAACAGCAATAATCTTTTTAGCGACAGTGTTATCAACCTTAATAGCTTTATAACCAATATTAAATCCAAGTTCCGGCAAGCGGTCCCGTAAGTCATTAGGGTTAACTTTGAGCATGCGAGCTAATTCAGTGATGTTCATGAGAGTATAAAAAATGCTTAACTGTTGCCAGTTGCTTATTAATTGTTATTAGTTGTTAACAGCGTAACTAAAATTGGCTAATTTGTCAAATAAAATAGGCAAATAGCCTAACTACTCGCACCCGCTCACAATCGTAGTCTAGGATATAGATTTTCGATAACCTTTAAAATCGTTTCAATTTAATAGTAAAATTAGGAGAGTATATAACCGCATGTTTGAGTAATAAATCAATTCCTCTAAAAATTAATCCAGATTTATCACGAGTTGCGGAACAGTCGAACCATATTTTGCTATTAAATTGCCAGATTTTAAGCTGGTTTGAAAAAATCTATATCCAGAAGAAAATTTCCAGATTTTAAACTCATCACCGTACTTTATTTCACAAACTTACTTTATCAACATTGCATCGCCATAACTATAAAAACGATAGTTCTGACTAATTGCCTGCTTGTAAGCCTCGTCAATCTTATTTTTACCGGCCAGTGCCGACACCAACATTAATAAAGTTGATTTTGGTAGATGAAAGTTAGTAATCACACTGTCAACAATCTTAAACTGATATGGCGGATAAATAAAAATATCCACCCAATCAGCCAAGCCAGCAACATCCCTTAAAATTTTATTAGCAAAATATTCTAATGTCCTAGTTGTAGTCGTCCCGACGGCGATTATTTTTTTACCACTCTGCTTAGCTTGCACTATTTTTTCTACAGTTTCTTGAGATACCTCAGCCCACTCACTGTGAATTTGATGTTCTTCAATATTATCTACTTTAACAGGTAAAAAAGTTCCCAAACCTACATGCAAAGTTATAAACACTATCTCAACGCCTTTGCATTTAATCATCTCTAAAAGTTCTGGCGTAAAATGCAATCCAGCCGTCGGCGCCGCCACACTACCTTGCTTTTCCGCATCCGCGTACACCGTTTGATAGTCGGTTTTATCACTCGCTGATAATTTATCGTCGCCGCGTTGTTTAATAATATACGGTGGCAATGGCACTTGCCCAATCATTTCCACTGCTTTAAAAAATTCACTACCAATTAAATTAAATCTAACTAACCAAGTTCCATCATCTTTAGCTGTTTCTAAAGTAGCTGTTAATTTTTCCGATAATTTTAAAACTAGGCCAACTTTCACGCGTCCTTTTAACAAACACTCCCACACCTCCCCTAAACGCTTGCTTAAAAAAACTTCCACCACTCCACCACTCTCTTTAATACCACTTAACCTAGCTGGTAATACTTTAGAGTTGTTCAAGACTAAACAGTCTCCCGGGCTTAAATAATCCAAAATGTTGTTAAAATGTCGATGGACGATATTTCCATCAGCTTTGTCCAAAATTAATAAACGAGCCCTATCTCGTGGCTCTACTGGGGCCGTGGCGATAAGATTGTCCGACAAATTATAATCAAAATCTGTTAATTTCCACATACCTATATTTATCGACCAGCTTGGCTTTTTCCTAAGTGTTCATAAGCTCTAACTGTAGCCACTCGGCCTCTCGGACTACGATCCAAAAATCCTAAACGCATCAAATACGGTTCGTACACATCTTCGATTGTTTCACTATCCTCGCCAGTTGCCGCCGCTAAAGTATTAAGACCAACAGGTCCACCTCCAAATTTATCAATAATTGTTTCCAAAATAGCTAAATCAATTTTATCTAAACCAAGTTCATCAACACCCAACATATTCAAAGCTTCACTAGCAATAGTCACATCTACCTTGCCAGCATGTTTTACTTGTGCATAATCTCTGACTCGTCTAAGCAATCGATTAGCCACACGCGGTGTCCGTCTAGACCGATTAGCCACCTCAGCCATCGAGGCCTCATCTAAATCTACGCCTAAAATCCCTGATGATCGCTTCACAATCTGTCCCAATTCTTCTGGTGTATAATAATCCAAATGATGCACTGCACCAAAGCGATCTCTTAAAGGTGCTGACAACAAACTAATTTTAGTTGTGGCTCCAATAATCGTAAACTTAGCTAAATCAATTCTGAGCGTCCTGGCCGACGGCCCTTTGCCAATGACCAAATCCAAAACATAATCCTCCATCGCTGGATATAAAATCTCTTCCACTGTTCGACTCAAACGATGGATTTCATCAATAAATAAAATATCACCTTCTTGTAAGTTGGTTAAAATAGCTGCCAAATCTCCAGCCTTTTCAATCACTGGTCCGGCTGTTAAACGCAGATTAACCCCCAGTTCATTAGCAATAATATGTGCCAAAGTGGTTTTACCAAGCCCTGGCGGACCATAAAACAATAGATGCTCAACGGTTTCTTGACGTTGCTTGGCAGCTGTTAACATAATTTCCAAATTCTGTCTTAAAGCCTCCTGCCCAATATATTCAGTCAGTTTTTTAGGTCTTAAAGACTTCTCCCAATTTTCTTCACCGTCCTTCGCCTTCGTATTAATGACCCGTTCTTCATCCATATATTTCGCATTTATCCGCGCGAATGCGTGGATCTATCCAAGTAGCAATAACATTTCTGCTACACCCAATATAATCAAAATTAATAATCTTAATTTCTCGTCCCTGTGTCATGCTGTTATTTAAAAATAAAACAATGCATATAATATCGCAAAAACAGAATAATTCAAAATCAAAAAATTTCTTTGCGACCAAGCAAAACCAGGAAAATACCAGTCAGACAATGGCCAAAAAATCTTAGTCGGAAAAGAATTAGCACCATGAGTAAAAATATCCACCACTATATGTATTGCCCAACCACACCACAGAAGTGCCCACCATTGTTGCCCTAATAAATACAACAAACCGAAAACAATCAACCACAATACCAAGCTATGAGCAGCGTTATAGATTACAAATACCGCTCTAGGAATTAGATTATGTGGCATTTTGTTATAAAACAAAGCTTTTTTGAGATATTCCACTTTAAACATTATACCAAACCCGACCATATCTGGAGCAATCCCAAATAAAATCGCCCAAAATCGATAAGACGGTACCACATCTTTGTAGACCAAATTGTTTAATAAAATATGAGATAACATGTCCATAAATAATATTCTAAGATCCTTGATTTTATTATGCCATAAAGCTTAGCTAAAAAACAGTCCAAGCGTCAACCTTGACAAATTGGCTCTCTTTGCTAAGATATTGGGGCTGTCCTCTAAAAACTTGGTGCTCGTCTTACTGCTTGTTTGTTGTCAGGTTTAGTTTAGGTGCCCCCCCTCCTTGGTCATCTGAACTTTTCTCTCGTCAACTTGCAGGCGGTAAAATGCGCATCAACTATCTACTTCGAACAAAAAGAACCCGTAATCTTGTTCGGATGTTTGGAAAATTTCCCTCCTAATTTTTCAACCTTCGACCAAGATTATGGGTTTTTTAATTCCTAGCCAACTTCACAAATTGTTCCCCCCGATCTTTATAATTTTTAAACATTCCAAAAGACGCACAAGCAGTTGACATTAAAATCACATCACCTCTTTCCGATTGATCTCGTGCTGTCATCACTGCCTCATCCATCGATTTCACCAATTTAATTTTCTTAGCCGAAAATCCATTAGCTATTATTTCTTTTCTAAGCCGAGCCGTCGCCGTACCATTTAAAAGTACCACGAATTTTGCTCGCTTGTTTATTTCTTTAGCCAAATTTTTAAAATCTGCTTGTTTGTCAGCTCCACCGGCTAATAAAACTATCGGATCTTCAAAAGATTTTAACGCGATAATTGTAGACTCAGGCGTTGTCGCAAAGCTATCGTCATAATATTTTATATTATTTTTTTCCGCCACTAATTCCAAACGATGCGGCAAGCCTTTAAATTTCTTAACAGCTATAGCAATTGTTTTTGGCTCTATTTTAAGCAGTTTGGCTACCACTTCAGCCGCATCAACATTTTCTCGATTATGTTGTCCCGGCAAACCACTGGTTAAATCAGAAACACCAAAATAACTAACTCGTTGTTTTAATTTACCAAACTTCATTTCCCACTTTAATAATTTTAATTTTAATTTTTCATTCACCACAAAATAATCACGCGCGCTTTGCCACTTAGCAATATTAAATTTACTAATCCAGTAATGCGCTAAGGAAGGATGAAAATTTGGATTATTAGGATCAGCCGGCGCTAAATGTTCTGGAGTAAAATTAGTTAAAACAGCTACTTTAGGACTACGATGTAAATCTTCTAACTGAAAACTAGATAATTCTAAAATCACAAAATCCTCTGCCTTAATTTTATCTATAAAAGAAAAAGGTGCCACACCAATATTACCGCCCAACCACACCCTCTTTTTAGCGGTTTTTAAAATATCAAAAATCAAAGAGCTAGTTGTCCCCTTACCTTTACTACCAGTCACTCCGATAATGTTTTTGGTCGGACACACATCAAAAAATAATTTCATCGGGCTCGTTACCACTATTTTTTTATTTTTCTTGAGACCCTGAGCAATTCCCGGGCAAGACAAAGGCCAGCCCGGCGCACGAAATAGAATATCATAACGATCCAAGTTTTGATTAAACTCTTTGCCTAGTTGCCAAGTAATGTGTTCATATTTATTAAGTTCAACAAACTTTTCTCCTAAGGTAGTAATATCTCGCAAATCACAAATAATAATACGGCCATGTATCTTATGGGCTATCAACCATTTTATCAGCCAATAATTTTCCAAACCTAACCCCAAAATACCCAAGCGTCTGCCATGCAAATCTTTAATAGTCATATAATTACTTATTAACCAATTATTACTTTAATTGTATACCACTTTGCTAAAAAACCAAAATTATTAATAAAATGACCAAACTTAGGATAAAACAAAACAAGTCTATGGTACACTTTATCTAACTATTGACATTTTAACTAAATAATGCTATAAATAAAAAACTTATTTTAAAAATTAAATTATGGAGAGTCACTTGAGAAGCTCATCAAAAAAAATATCCACCATGGAGGAACTGTCGCTCGCCCAAAAAACAACCAGATTGCTGGCTTTTCTTCAAGGAAGCTTACAAAATCTGGTCAGCGAAAACTATTTTGAACAAGTAACTTATGCTTTAAGATTCAGTGAAATGTCCAGAGGCATATTAGAAGAAAGATTGGCAGAATATAATCTTTGCCTAAATATGACTCCAAAGCAAATAAACGATTATTTCTCAAGCTAATACAAAAGGGATCCACTGGATCCCTTTATTTTTTTAAATACTTTGGTTTACGCTAGCCTGAAGTTGATCATACGGCCGACGAATATCCAAGGTCGGATCTAAACCGCTCAATTCATTTATCAATTGAGCGAATGATTTATCACGAACACCCTGATCCACTAGTTTGTAGCTAGATACTTCCTTGACCACCGGCTTACCGGTCGAAGTCTTTTCTAATGTGCCATCTGGATTTTTAACCATTTTGCGAGTTTTATAAATAATCGGCTCACCATCAGCATCCACCTCACGGCTAGATTTCTCATACACCGTCAATAAATCCTTATATAGATGTTGATATTTTTCACTAGCCTCAATCGACCAAACAACATCTTGCTTAGCAGCATAACGACCAAAATAATCCAGCTGAATTAAAGCTTCTTCTAAAATTTGGAATTTAATTTGCTCATCTTTCAAATCTTTTTTGTCTTTAACCTCACCAACGCACTTATCCTTACGACCCCAATATTTTTCACCAATATTTTCAGCCGTATCAATATCACAACAAGCCACTACCTTAGGCACGCTCTTGATATTTTTAACATTACCTTTAATATCGATATAATATTTAACACTAGCCAAAGGGCTCCTCGATGCCTTATCGTTTTTGTGTTTATAGACACCTCGGATTTCCTGACCAATGCGAATAATTTTTTTATTCAAATCATTAGCATAAGTAGCATCAACAGCTAAAGCAATGAACTTTGATTCTTTAGCCCCCTTTGGGTCGAAAACTTCGGCTACGATATCTACACCCTCAACGTTATCATCAAACTCAGTCGTTTTAGTAGCGCGAATATTTTCACCAAACCATTCTGATTCAGCTAGACCATGCAGAATAGTCGCCTCCACTAAGTCTGCAATAGCCTTACCCTCCTCTTCCACTAGCCCCTCACCTCTTTCTGCTTTTATACTTTTAAGTTTTTCTCTGTCGCTAATAATTGACTCTTGCCCGTAAAAATCGACAAATTTTTTATCATTAATCGCTACCGAGTTTTTATTCAAAAATCTTTCAGCGTCTTTATAAGCATCCATATAAGCAGGCACTTTCTCAAACTCAATCTTCTTTTTTATATCTTCGTCTTTCATGGCAGGCACCTTGTCAGCACTACCACTGTTTAATCTTTCAAAATTCATAAAGTTATAAAGTTATAGTATCACTTCTTAATCTTAACAAGGATTGTAAAATAATAAAAGCCTCCTAACAATCAGTGATAGGAAGCTTCAAAAACCATAAACGAAAGAGCGGGCAAGTTATATTAATAACCTACCCACTTTATACAATTTTTGTGCTGTTATTTTTTTTCAATAACAGCGCGACGATATAAATCAGTAAACTCTATTACTGCAATGTTAACAATATTAAACCTTTATTGGGCTAATATTAAATAAAAATATAAAAAACCCAGAAAACCAGGCTCTTTTTACTATAACCTTATCAAAGCTCTCTAAAATTTATTCAACAGCCAAAACATCAATAAGGCTGACGCGGCAATTAAAATACCTAAAGCTCCCCATCTTCTTAAAAAGTTTTGCCAATCCATTTCTTTATCGTCTTTAGTCTTCGACAATTCTCCTTCCGCTAGTTGTGGTGCGAATCCGATTGGCCACCACCAAAAAATAATTAAAGCAAGTAACGGAAAAAAGCCTAGCATGGCCAATAATCGTCGTAAAACTTCATTACCCCACATCAGTTCCGTTATAATAATCACTACAGCATCAACTAACAACACAATCGCTGCCGCCAAATTAAGTTTGTTGTTTTTCATAAATTTACGCTTTTTTCATCTCTTCCCAATTAGTGCCAATTTTTGCTTCTACTAAAATTGGTACCTTTAATTTTAAAACATTTTCCATCAGTGGTTTAACTAAGTTCATGACTTCCACTACTAACTTCTGATCAACTTCAAATACTAATTCATCATGGATCTGCAAAATCATCTTAACCTTATCACCATATTGCTCATTAATCATCTTATCAACCTTTAGCATGGCTAGTTTTATCATATCCGCGGCTGTACCTTGCAGTGGTGCATTAATTGCCGCTCGTTCAGCCGCCTTAGCTAACATCACTATAGTAGAATTAATTTCCGGTACATACCGACGTCGCCCCAGCAAAGTTTCTACATAACCCTTAGCTCGCGCTTCCAAAATTATCTTATCCATCAGACCTTTAACCTTAGCAAAGTTAATAAAGTACTGATCAATAAAATGCTTAGCTTCATTATAACTGATTCCCACCCCTTGAGCCAGACCCCTTGGTCCTTGACCATACAACAAACCAAAATTAATAGCTTTAGCGGCTCGACGCATTTCATTTGTTACATCTTCCAGGGCCACATTATTAATTTTAGCCGCTGTCGTGCGATGAATATCGCCCCCTGCTTTAAAAGTTTTAATCATCGTCGGATCGTTAGACATGTGTGCCGCAAGCCTTAATTCAATCTGTGAATAATCCAAACTTAATAAAGTCTTACCTTTAGGCACAATAAAGGCTTGACGCACCTTTCTCCCTAGATCAGTCTTCATTGGAATGTTTTGCAAGTTAGGATTAGTGCTAGACAATCGCCCAGTAGCAGCCACCGCTTGATTAAAAGTAGTATGTAAACGACCATCTTTTTGATTCACTAATTTTGGTAAAGCTTTAATATATGTTGAAGAAAGTTTTGATAATTCCCGATATTCAGTAATTAACGGCACAATCGGGTGAGCTTCTTTTAATTTTTCTAATTCATCGGCGCCGGTAGAGTGACCTGTTTTTGTTTTACCAACTCCTACTGTGGAAATTTTTAATTTTTCAAACAGAATAGTCCGTAGCTGTTGAACACTATTAATATTGAATTCTTCACCAGCCTCTTTATAAATTTTATCCGTTAAAATGGCTAAAGCTTTATCCGCCTCTTCATCTAATTTTTTCAAATATTCAATATCTAAAAGCAACCCCCGTTCTTCCATTTTAGCCAACACTCTAATCAACGGCAATTCCATTTCCTCATATAACTTTAATTGATTAAACTCTTTTAAGTGTTGGTGTAATTTTGCATTCAGACAACCAATCATATCCGCCTCTTCATTGGCAATTTTAGCTACACTATCTATCGTACTGACTTCAAAATCAAGTTTGGCCTGACCGATTTGTTTAGCTGAAGCTATCATTTCTTTTTGTAATTCTCGCAACACAACAACTGCTAAATCATGCTGACGATTATCAGGATTTAGTAAATAATCAGCCAGTCTAGTATCACCAATTATTCCATTTAATTCTAAGCCGCTAGCACGCCAAGCCTTAAAATCTTGTTTAATATCATGACCAATTTTTTTCAAATTCTCATCGGCCAATATTGGTTTTAAAGTCGCTAACCAGCCATCACCAAATAATCCTCCGCCATTACCTGCTAAGTTTATATAACTGCTTTGACCAGCCTTCCAAGATAAGGCTACGCCACTGATAGTTAAATCTTCAGCACTGATTGTCTTGGTGCTAATCGCCACTAATTTCTGTTTCTTTAATTCTTTAATTATTTTTTTAAAATCATCTTCCGTATCGACTACTTTATATTCAATCTCCACCTTCACCAGATCTTCAACCACCTCGGTCGTAACCGTTTCACCAAAAATTTCTCTCAAGCGTGGCAATAAGCTCTTAAATTCTAAAGAAATAAACAACTCTGAAGTTGCCGCCACATCCACGCCTCCCAATTTGCAAACTTCCAAATCAAAATCTAGTGGCACATCTCTACGAATCGTCGCCAATCTTTTACTAAGTATGGCAATATCTTTATGCTCTTTTAATAACTCTAAAATTCGTGGCTTAATAGTCGCTAACTTTTCAGAGTCTTCATCAATAGCCTCATACAAAGCCTCCAGACTACCAAATTTGATAATCAATTCCGTAGCCGTTTTTTCACCTACACCCTTAACCCCTGGAATATTATCCGAAGGGTCACCTCTAAGAGCCTTGTAATCAATCATCTGTAACGGCTCAAAGGAGTATTTATTTTTAACAGCTGTCGTATCATATAAGACACTTTCAGAAATACCTCGACTCATAGCATACACAAAAGTAGACTCACCAACTAATTGAATAGCGTCCATATCACCAGTTACAATTATCGTGTCAATCTTATCATGGACTAAAGTTATTACCGTACCAATCACATCATCGGCTTCAAAGCCCTGTTCTTCATAAATTGGAATATTCAAAGCCCGCACCACTTCTTTAACACGATCCATTTGATCGTATAATTCTTGAGGAGCTTTAACTCGAGTTGCTTTATATTCAGCATATTCTTTATGACGAAAAGTAGGCCCTTTTAAATCAAAAGACACCGCTGCATATGTCGGTTTAAATTCTTTCAAAGCACGGAACAAAAAAGCCGTAAAACCATAAACCGCATTAATTGGCTCACCGGTTTTAGTGGTCATAGTTAAAGGCAATGCATGAAAACTGCGATGAACAATAGCATTGCCATCAAAGATCAGAAATTTTGGTTTGTTTTTCATGGTTATATCATAGCTAATTACTATTAAAATTACAACTTACTTTTAATTTTTTAAAACTAAGATTAGTCGCCTTGGTATAGCTTTGTGTGGTAAGGATATTAGCACACCTAAGCAGTTCTTGTGCATAAAGCACATCAACCACCCTTTGTTTTTTGCCCTTTGTTTAAAAAAATAAAAACTTATTTTACAAATTGAAAAGTTAAAAGAATTTTATTGCCAAGTTCATTTAAATCAAGAGTTGATTCATTGTTAACTGGATGTTCTACAATCTCCAACCAAGAAGCATTAAAAAAAACCACCGTCACTCTGCCCACGCCTGCCCCCTTAAAATTCCCCAAATCATCTCCGTTTAAAACCACAAAAGACAAACCATCTATCTCTACAACAGACTCCTCTATATTTTGTAAACGCTGTTTGTACATTTTTAATTGACTCTCTTGATTTTTATTATTGCTATATTTAGTCAGTCTAAAAAAAGCATTATCATCACCACTTTCTCTCATAGTATACGGGGCCATAGCAATTGATAACTGTTTTGCATCTTCTTTAATCTCTAAACCAGTCGGCAATCTAAAAGATAGTGTAAAAAACGATGAAGAAAAAGGTATCCAGTTAACAGCCTTATAGCTTGATGACACAGTAGTTTGAATAGCTGGCCCTGGTGCCTCTACAGTATTTATCAACTCAGGTTTTTTAATCTTAGTCGGCTGTATTAAAACTGTTGTTAATATATTTCTTTCTTCTTGTACCACCTTATTAGTCAACCATAAATATACAAATAGCCCTATAAATAAACTGGCTAAAAAAATTAACAATTCAATAATAGTAAAACCAAGTCTTCTCATATTTTTAATTATTATAAATTAAAAGTAATTATCTTCATAATACCACCTCAGTTATTACTTTAACTAATGATTGACATCTGGTCAACAAAAAAAGACAAAACTGTTACAAGCTTGTCTTTTGTTGGTGGACCCAGTCGGACTCGAACCGACCACCTCCTGCTTGCAAAGCAGGCATTCTACCAGATGAACTATGGGCCCAAGAATAAATTACTAATTTTTAATTTTAAATTTTTAAACAAATTTCAAAACATTAAATTACACTAACTTCCAGTGAAAACTTTTACACACCTTAGTTATATAAAGACCTCGCCAATAAGCGAGGACAAGCTCATCTTAATGCAACTCTAAAAATTGTCAAGTGGATAACTTATGTCAATTTATATTTAGTCAAAGGAGAAATAATCCATTCAATAAAACCGCTAATCATCCCAAAGGCAATTAACACTCCAACGAAAATAAATATCATGCCTAAAAACTTATAACCAGAACGTGACCCACCTTCTATATTAGCGAAACGTTCAAACCATTCCATTCGTCCAAAAAAACTTAAAAAGGCTTCGGTCTTAATAATCATCCCTAAGCCAGTCCCAGAAACTATTAGGCCAAAAATTAAATTACTAATAATTTTTATCATAACATTTTATATTATAACTAGATCAACAATTTAAATCAATGTTTTAATAAGACACATAATTTAAGGGGTTATAACGAGCACCATTAATCATCACCTCAAAGTGCACGTGTGGCCCAGTCGAACGTCCAGTTGATCCCATCGCGCCAATATTTTGTCCTTTACCAACTTCTTGCCCAACCTTAACAGCAAAAGCTGATAAATGGGCGTATCTGGTTTTTTTACCACCACCATGATTAATCACAATTTGATTACCATAACCACCAGCGTTATATCCAACTACCTCCACTACACCGGCGTCAGCCGCATAAATTGGCGTTCCAGTTTTATTAGCAATATCCAAACCATTGTGACGCCAAGAATAATACTGAGTAATTCTAAAACCAACAGTTGGCCAATTCATCTTATTACCATAAACTGGACTAGCTGAAGCTTTAGCTTCTTGAATTTCTGCGCGTTCACTAGCGGCTGTGGTCGCTGATTTTTTAACAACAGCCACGACCGAAGACAATGGACGACCACCAGGAATTAAAATTTGTTGACCGATTTTAATTTGATTAGCATTAGCCAAACGATTAATTTCTAAAATAACCGTCTCACCCACGCCATACTTACTAGCAATAGATTTTATACTTTCACCACGGGTCACCTTATGTAACACACCTGTGACTGGTAAAATACTTAATTTATCACCAGGACGAATATAACTCCTAGCTGTTAAATTATTCGCCCACAACACAGTATTAACTGAAATGCCAAAACTTTGAGCAATAGTGCTTAGGGTATCACCTTGTTTCACTACATAAGAAACCGGTTCTGATCTATCTGGAATACTACGCACCGTAACCGTGCCACTATCCACCGTTTCATCATTGCTTTCATCAAACACTTCTTCATAAGTTGTCAGTTGTGTTTGTGGACTTAAAGCCAGTAAATTATAATCCTCTCCGTATCGATTAGGGCCACGCCCTTCTTCTATTAAGGTATCTGAAGAAGCTAGCTCGTCAGATACTAAGCGCGCTAAAATAGTGTTGCCAACCGCTTCTTCGGCAGTAATATCTTGATTTGCCGCTGTTAAATTACCATAAACCAAACAACCAGTAAAAATTATAATCAAAAAATGAATTAATCTCTTATCAGCTAAAACCCAATTAAAAAATTTCTGACGACCAGCTCGATTAAAACCAGCTCGCTTCGCTAAAAGCAAATAAAATCTATAAACTGGAAAAATTAGAATGTAATAAAACAATTTCAAAAAAACGCTTAAAGGCTTAGCCAACAAACGCCCAAATAACACCAAACCTCCCCCCATCAACTTAATTAAGTTGATTAAGAACAGCGTTATTTTAATTAACGATTTGATTAAATATTTCATCAATAAGCAACATTAAACCTGATATTGTTTGCAGTGCTCAAAAAAAGCGTAAAACTATTTTTCTTTTCTCGCTATCCTCAGCAATAAAACAACAAGCCGCTCATTATCATAGCACCATGAGCAGATCTTAGTCAAAAAGGTTTAAGTGTTTTTACCTAATATTAGACAAATCTTTATAATTCAGCCTGCATAAAATCTTTAGATTCTGAATCTTCAGCTATTTTAGTATCTTTTTTTGAAGCTCGGGCTGGAGACTGTTTATTTTTTTTTATTTTAAAAGTTTCGCTTTCAGTAATTTCTGAACGAAAAAAATCTACCACTTTACTAGCTACTTGCCCAGCCAATACCGTATAAGTGCTAACAGCTGTCACTTTTTGCTTAAAACTAGTAATCATTTTTTCCATTTCATCTACCTGCTCTTTAACTGATCTGGCCGCCCTATAAATTTCCTTAGCAGACATAATTAAATAATACATCAACCAAGTGATAAACACTGTTAACCACAATACCGCAAAAGCCAAAACTACAAATAGAATGTCTTGGCTGTAATTTATTAAAAACATAAAACCTCCTTATTTAATTATTATTTTGGTAAATACTCATCAATCTCCTCACCAATCACAGCTTGCGAGTCTAAAAGCACAATACCACTATGATCTTCTCCAAGTCCTAATTCATCAGCCGCACACAACATCCCGGCCGATTTCTCACCACGAATTACCGAAGTCTTAATTTCCATCCCATTAGTCAATCGACATCCAACCAGTGCTAAAGGAACTTTTTGCCCCACTGCAATATTATTAGCCCCACAAACAATATCCAATTGACCATATTTCCCAGCATCAACCTTAACTAATTGTAAACGATCAGCATTCGGATGTTTAGCTAATTCTAAAATCTTAGCCACTGTAACATTACTATAACGACTAACTAATCGCGATACTAAGATTTCATCTTCTTTTTTCTCCAGTAATTTTTTAATCCACTTCCACATATTAGTCTTGGTTATTATCAGAACGCAAACTTATTAATAAAAATTCTAAAGCCCCTAGTGCCAGAGCTAAAGCGGTTAAGTTAATCCAACTAAACCAATCTCTAGCTAAGAGCCAAAAAGTCGCCCACACAAACAACGCTAATAAAAAAGCTTGACGGAAAGAAATGATTACAGCTGTTACCGCTAAATGTTGGCGTAGTATTACAAAGCGAAACACAAAGCCCAAAATAGACCCAATCCCCATTACGGTAATAAACAATGTTAGATAGAACAACAAAAAACCAACATTATTAGTGGTCGTGGGGTCCACCATACCAGCCACCGTCAGCCAAGACGCCGCAGCCAAAAGTGTGGTGACAAACATCATCATTAAATAGCTACGCAAGGTCATAGAAGCATTATAACACAATGTCTTAATTCTGTGCAAACTCACAAGCATTACGAAAATCGCAATACCGACACAAAAATCCAGGCTTATGAGCAAAATTACCTTTTTGAATCTCTTTAATAGTAGCGAGCATCTCTTCTTCCAACTTAATCACTTCTTTAGGATTTGGTGCAAATTCCAGCCACTCATCTTCCGCTTTAAATTGATAGTACACCAAAGATGACACCGGTCGGCCATATTTTTTCTCTACACCAATTTTATATAGCAGTAACTGTTTAATTTTATCATAAATCGGCTTCTCCATCGGTTCTCCAGTTTTATAATCAATTAAGCGCAAAGTTCCATCAGGCAGTTCATCCACCCGATCCACTTTACTATAAATAGTCCATTCACCCAAAGCAAATTCAAACCCGACTTCTAACCCCAATAATTTTGGCCGACCCTTAGCTTTCATTACTTCTAAAAATCGTCGGCCATACTTTTTACCTAATTGATAATGCTCTTGGGCTTCTTGTTTAGTTTCATAACCGGCCGATGTCCAGTATTTTTCATAAACGCGCAAAAATCTTTCTTCACTTAAAGCTTCCTCAGATAATTCTTCACCACTAGGCAAAAGTGGGGTCAAAAATTCTTCCAAAATTTTATGCATCATATCACCAAAACCAGTCAAACCTTTTTTCTCAATCGGTAGTTTTAAAAGATGTCTAAACTTAAATTGTAATGGACAATGATTATAAGTTTCTAAAGCCGAATAACTAAACTTAGTCGGCAAAGGGATTGGCGGAGTTATCAAAGCTGGTTCATCTAATCTTTCAATCGCTCTATCTAATGGCGTACCGGTTGTATCAAAATCAAAACTAGTTGTAACAATCCCGCCAATCTCTGGAATAAATTTTGAAGGTTTTTTAGCTAATTTACCACCACTATCACGATAACTAGTTAAGTATAAACCCTTAGCAGCTCTAGTCATCCCTACATAAAACAATCGCCGCTCTTCTTGTAAATGATGCTCGGAGTTCCCCACACTTTCTGTCCCAAGACCTTCAGGTAACGGTATCTTATCGCCACGATCATTAGAAGGGAAACGTCTATCCACTAAATCGGCCATAAAAACATATTTATATTCAAGTCCTTTAGCCGAATGCACCGTCACTAATTTTACAGTATCAGCATCATCGATAATCACTGGCATTCGCCCACTATCCCCCGCTTCCAATTCTGAATCAATTAATTCTACAAAATCTTTCAAACGCGCGTCTGCAATCGACTCTTCCAAAGTAACCGCCTTGGCATAAATCTGCCCCAGCAATCTAAACTGTGGCCAATCACGATCCCTATCTAAATGCGGATAAAAAATATCATTAACGATATTCGCAATCAAAACCGAAATTGCTTTTTCTTTAGCAATTACTGTATGCTTTTCTATCATCGCTAATAAATTACCGGCCGATACTAAACCTCCAGCACTAATCTTACTCGTCGGTTCATGAACAACATGCTTCAAAGCTTCAAATAATGACCACTGATGTTCTCTAGCCACTCGTGATAATTCTAAAACATCTAGGTGCTCCATTATAAAACTAGGGCTAGATAAAGATTTATACAAAGCCATCGATTCATGATAATTATCAAGTAATCTCAAATAATTTATTAATTGCAAAACGATTGGTCGATAATATAAACCACCATGTGCTAAATATTGATAAGGGATATTAAGCCGAGAAAACTCTTTTACAAAACGATCCGCCGCCGCATGTGATCGAAACAACACCGCCATATCTTTCCAATCCATTTCCCCGCTTTTGTGCAAAGCAACAATTTCCGTGGCTACAGCCGAAGCTTCTGCTAAAGAATCTGGGAAGTCCCAGGCAGTAATAGTGCCCGCTTCCGGTAAATGAGCTACTAAACGCTTATCAATATTTTCTTTTATTTCTAAACGATCCGGATTATTATGGCTAATAAAACGATAAGCGGCGTCCAAAATATTTTGTCCACTGCGATAATTATCAATCATCACTACCGTCTTAGCTTGTGGATAGTCAGCTTTAAATTGCATGATGTTAGACAACGACGCCCCGCGAAATTTGTAAATCGCCTGATCATCATCACCCACCACCGCCAAATTAGCTTCCTCTCCCGCTAATAATTTAACCAACTCATATTGTGCCCGATTAGTATCTTGGAACTCATCCACCATGATGTATTTAAATTGTTTTCGCCAAGCCGCTAAGATATTCGGCCGTTCTTTCAAAAGTTTAATGGAATAGCACAACAAATCGCCATAATCCAAGCAGCTGTTATCTAATAAAATTTTGTTATAAACTTGATAAGCTTCGGCCAGTTCGACAACTCTCTCTACTTCAATTTCTTCATCCAAACCTTTAGCCGATTCAACTTGAGCAGACGCAAACTTTTTATAATCCTCTGCCGAAATATTTTCATCTTTCAATCTAGAAAAATGCTTTTGTAAATCAGCTAAATGTTTATGGCTCTGCCCTAATTGTTTGTAATATTTAAAATTAAATAATTCTATATTGCGTTTCAGTAAAATCCAGATCGCCGTATCTTCCACTTGTTTAGCATGCGGTGACAAACCAATATCCGCCCCATGGCGGTTTAAAAGCGCTCGCCCCAGACCATGAAAAGTTCTAATCCAATCTGAAGATTGACCGAGAGGCAAAGCTTGATCCGCCCGTTCAGAAAGTTCATTAGCCGCTTTTTCGCCAAAAGTTAAAATTAAAACTTGATTAGGATCCACCTGTCTTTCTTTAACTAAATATAATAATCGATTAACTAGTACTCGTGTCTTACCGGTACCGGCACCAGCCACGATTAACAACGGTCCAGTGTTATGCTCCACTGCTTCTCGTTGGCTGTCATTTAGCCTAGCCATTTCCTCAGCAAAATTATCCATAGTTTTTTATTTATTAACCAAGATATACCATTTTAATACAAAAAAAGCAACCGACCAAGTCGCCTGCTAATTATTTGAACCACTCTTAAAACTTATATCTATGGCCTTGTAGCATTATATCATTTTTTTACCTCCTTCCGCAACTTTTCTTTATGAACACAGATCTCAGTTGGAGTCTACCCGCCTGCTGGCGGGCTGAGACAAGCTTTCTGAACTTATTTTTTTATGCTATAATATTTTAATGACAAAAAAATTAGCTCACATCATCGCCGTCGACATGGGTTACGGCCACCAACGCGCCGCCTATCCTTTACAGGATTTAGGTGGTGGTGAGATTATTAACGCCAATAATTATCCAGGCATAACCAAAAAAGAAAAAAATAGCTGGAATACTCAAACCGGCCTCTACGAAACCATTTCTGTCTTCAAAAAAATACCAATCTTCGGCCCAGTAGTCTTTGGCGCTATGGATCGCTTCCAAGATATTCCCTCGCTCTATCCCCATCGCGATCTCCGCCGTCACACTTCTCAACAATTATTTTTCTATAACAAAGTTCGGCAAGGCCTAGGCCAAAATCTCATCAAAAAATTAAACCGTGATAAGTTGCCCATGATTACCACCTTTCCTGTGCCGATTTACTTCGCCGAAAACTTTAATTTTAAACAACAAATTTATTGCGTCGTTTGCGATGCTGACATTTCCCGTTTTTGGGCACCTCTTCACCCAGAAAAATCCAAGACTATTTATTTGGTCCCCACCACCACGGCCGCTAGTCGCCTCACCATGTATGGCGTTAACCCTAAACAAATCATTTTAACTGGCTTTCCTTTACCAAAAGAAAACATTGGTGGCGAGACTAAGCCAATTTTAAAGCAAGATTTAGCAAATCGCCTAAGTCGTTTAGATCCGCATAAAACCTTTCGTGCTGTCTGGCCAGAGCATTATTATCCCGAAGTATCAATCCCAAGCAAAGGCAAAAAACAACCAATTACCTTAATGTTAGCTATTGGTGGTGCTGGTGCTCAAGCTGATTTAGCTGAAAAACTTATTCACAGCTTATACACAGAACTGCATAACAAACGTTATAAGCTAATCTTAGTAGCTGGCGTTCGTAAAGAAGTTAAAACCTACTTCGAAAAAATCTTAACCAAACAAAGATTACCTAAAAATGCCATCAGTATTTTATTCGCCGAAAATAAATCAGACTATTTCGCTAAATTCAATAAAGTTTTACATGATACCGATATTTTAATCACTAAGCCCTCCGAATTATCCTTTTATGCTGGCCTAGGCTTACCGATTATTATGACCGAACCGGTTGGTGCACAAGAAATTGCCAATCGCAAGTGGTTGTTATCAGTCGGAGCTGGTATCGATGCTTTAGATTGGTCTGCTTTTGATGAATGGTTAAACGATTGGATTATAACAGGTCGTCTAGCTGGAGCCGCTTTCCTCGGTTATCGCCAAGCCCCCAATATGGGAACTTATAATATAGAACGGCTTATACAACATTAAAAAAATAAACAAAAAAACAGCTACCACGGTAGCTGTTTTGCCATATCCCAATAACTCGCGTCCCCTTGTTCTTTTTGCATATACCACCACTCCACTCCCCATAAATAAATCCGATTAAACTCCGTGGCTTCAGCATATAAAATATTACTTTTAAAATTATCTAGATTAAAAGATTTAGTCGCTTCACTCTTTGGTAATTTATTTAAAGAAGAATTAGGCGCCCAAGGCTCAGCTTGCAACTCTGCTAAAATTCTTTGTTCTGGTTTCAAACGCACACTTGCCGCTTTAGCAATATATAATTGTGACGGCCAAGGATAACGAATATAGCCCAGTGTCGGACTCCAAACAGTGCGATAAACCGTTGTTCCAAACCAATCTCCAAGAGTTGTTTCTCTACGCCAATCTGACAGCTCTCCAGAGGCTGTTAACATAATTGGTCGAGTATCTAAACTCTTTACCAACTCTACTTCTTGTCTTAAAAAAGCATAATCCGATTGAGGACAAACACCAAAAGAATCTAAGAGTGGTTCGTTTTCTACTTGCCAAGCAATAATATTAGAATTATTCTGATAACGCTCTACTGTAGTTTTTAAATATTTTAATAAAGCTCGTCTCGTTTCTAAATCATCTCGTGCACCAACCCAATTTGGCGTATGACATTCTGGCCAACGTGGTACACGCCTACCTATCACTATTATAAATTCTACTTTCTTTTTATTTCCCTCGTTAATCATCCAATCATAATCACTAAAATTATAAACAGCTTGTTGTGCTTCAATGTCATCCCAATATAAAGGTAGCCGAATCTTTTTTGTTCCTAAATCATCTAAAATTGCCGTATAAGTTTGTTGCCAATCTAAATTTAAAGAAGTCGCAAATTTTTTAGAATAAGTTATGCCCCAAGCACCTTTATTTTTTGGTATGCTATAATTAGTCACCACTCCAAACGGTAATTTAAACAATAACAAAGCAATTATAACCACAACTATTACCGTTCCGGTAATAAACCAATATTTTTTCATAATTAACCAATCAACAAAAACAAAGACAAGCCTATTAAACAAATAGCTACTAATTTTTGAAGTATTATTTCAAAACTAATGTTTTCACCTAATTTATTTTTAGGTAACCAAATGCTTAAAATCGCCCCAAAAACTAACAAAAAAGCATACTGAACGCTTTGTAAAGCGTTCACAATAGCTACCGAACCCAAAGACAAAGCATAGTTTTGTAAAGTAAATCCGGTCGCCGCTAAAAGTTGATTGCCACCAAATAAACTAGCATTAACTCCACGCAATTTTTTGATATTTTTAAAAACCGCCTGTCGAAAAGTTTTGGATAACAACAATAATAACACGGCCACAGCACTGCCTAAGCGCAACCAAATAAAAGTACTGGCAAAATTTTGTACAGTATATAAAGATTTACTAGCTGTCATCACCACAGCAAATAACAAAGCTGAACCAACAGCCTCTATAATACCAAATGTTTGATCGCCCCGATTAAATCCTAAAAAATCATGAAGTCTGGTTAGCCATGTAACCTTTGGTGGCAACCAAGCAATTAAAATTGCTCCCAAAATTAAACCAATTAAAGCTAACCACTGGACAAAAGTAAACACTTCTTTTAAAAAAACCATCGATAGCAACAAAGTAAAGACTGGCACACAAGCACCAATTAAAACCAAAACCTTAGACGGTTCGCCTACTTTTAAGGCTTTATATAGTAGTAATAAAGCAAAAGGGAAAATTGCTCCAACCAACAAATTTAAAAAAGCTAATTCCCAGCCTGGCCAATACATTAACCATGGCGCGGCTAAAATAACCGCCCCACCCATAATGTTAACTAAAAAAGTATAAGCCCGTGCATCAGGCAACGCCTTGTCCAATAAAAACTTATCCAACAAATTAGTCAGCGACAAAATAAAATAAGCGCCAACCGCTATTAAAATCCATGACATATCTATAAGTTAAAAGTTCGTAAAGTTCATAAAGTTAATATTGAAAATTTATAATCAATTAAAATTCGCGCAGTGACACATGCCAAACTTTAAGAACTTTATAAACTTACTATGTATTATTCTCCAGCCCCTTACTACCCTCTTTCTTAGCTACCCCAGCTAAAGGCAGCGTTATAAAAAAGCTAGTACCTTTATTTTCTGTTGATTCAAACCAAATTTTTCCTCCAAAAGCTTCTACCACCGCCTTAGCCACATACAAACCTAAACCAGTGCCTTCCACTTTTTTAGATTTCACATTATCGGCACGAAACAATTTTCCAAAAATTTGTGGTTGTTCTTTTTTAGGAATACCATAGCCATTATCTTTCACTTCAATCATCATATTAACACCTTGTGTTTTCATGGTTATTTCAATCTGCCCCTGCTCTCTAGTATATTTAATGGCATTAGAAATCACATTTTGTAAAACAATACGAATTAAACTTAAATCCAAATTAATTTTAGGTAAGCCTTGGCTATAATTTTTAATAATTTTTTGTTCCTTAGCCTCAATAGCAAATTTTTGCTCACCAATAACCGAATCCGTCACCTCGCACAAATCAACTAATTCTGGAATAATCGACAAAGCTCCCATATCAATCCGACTAACATTTAATAAAGAATTAACCAGTTTCACCATCCGCTGATTACCTTTAGCGATTTCGTTTAAAAATTCTTTTTGTCTTTCGTTAATCGGGCCAGCATCACCGTCTAACAACATTTCTGCATACCAGTTAACAGCTGAAAGCGGAGTTTTTAATTGGTGTGAAGCTAAAGACACAAACTCAGTTTTAGATCTATCAATTTCTCTTTCTTGAGTGATGTCCCTAAATACCACGATACAGCCAATTACTTGACTGTCACCCAATCTCATTGGTGCCGCACTAACTGATAACGGAACACGGTTCCCATCCTTCTGCAAAATATAAATATCCTTACTATTACGCACCGTAATATTGCGTTTCAAAACCGCATCAATAAAACCATCGTTATTCTGATCACCTTCTTCAAAAACAAAACGCAAAGTTTTATCATAATTTTTACCCAGCACTTCGCCGACTCGATAACCACTAATAAACTCTGCCGCTGGATTAAAAAACACTACCTGTTTATTATAATTAACTAAAAGTAAACCTTCGCCCATAGCTGTGGTAATATTTCTCAAGCGTTCACCAGCATCTAAAATTTTTCGTTGACTATCATAAATATAGTAAGCTAAAAATAAGACCGCTGCGACCAAAGCAAAAGTAAAAATATAACGAATATACAAATCGTTACGCAAAACATATAAATCATCAATCTGGTGATAGCCCACTAAATAAGCCACCTGCGCTCCAGCTACATTATCTATCGGAACAAAAGTTATTAAGTAGTTAACTCCGTCAAATTGAATTTCTTCAGAAAATAATTGACCAGCCTCTAGGTTGGCTTGAATCCTTTGCTTTAACTGCAAGTTAACTCTATTCATGACATCATCACTAATAGCATCTACTCGCTTAATATATTCTGATTCAATTTCCAAATAATAATCATTACTAAAATCACTAACATAATAACTTCGTGTATCTTCGGCAAAAGTAGTATCGCCCACCACCTGCTTTTTAAGCATAAAACGATAAGACATTGGGAAAGATCCACTCATCTCCTGTTGAAAAGTGGAAAAAGAAACACTGGTTTCTAAAAGTCCTACCAGTTTCCCATCATCTAATAAAGGGAAAATATAACGAAAACCATTAAACAATTTGCCTTCTTCAAAACCCTCTACATATTGTTTTTTTTCTACAGCTAACCGTATAGAAGGACGATCTGGACCAACCACCTCGCCAAAAACTTCTGGCTTATACATGCTTAAAAAATTAGTGGTATCTGGCAAATATAAATTAAGTTGTTTAAAATTCTTGGTTCTTAAACGATTGTACATCGGCAAGAATTGATCATATAATTTCTTACGAATATCTGCCTGATTTTCAGGTTTAGCCTTTTCCGCTTCAGACAACAAACTTAAAACGGCTTTAGTATTAACAACTTCATCATTTAATGTTTGCGAAACTAATCGATAAGAATTAACCGTAGTTGAATATTGATTTTGAACTTGTTCTTGTTCTGATTTTAAAAATGCTAAACGACGTTGATTATAAGTATCCCATAACCAAAATATAACCATCCCACCAGTTAGCGAGATAATTACAAAAAGTATGATAATTTTTTTAGCAAAACGCATACCCTCCGATCTTTATTAAATCTTAAATACTCAGTGTTGCTTATTGTTTATTATATCACAGATTGTTAACACCAACAATAACAAAAACAGAAGCGTTGTTTGATGCTTCTGTTTTTAAAACTTTAACAAATCTAAATTAAGGCGCGCATCATTACTATTAACAACGGCAGTAACAAAATATAAATAGATACAATAATTAACAATGTTTGGGTAGCTAAATTTTTAATTTTAAAAGTATTGATATTAAAAAAATAATATATCCAAGAATAACCAGTTATTGACGTAATTAGCAATAATGTACCGATAATATACATCAAATAGGTAACCGTGTTTAATCCCAGCCAAAAATAGGCAAAAAGAATTAAAAACTCAGCAATCAAAAAACGCACAGCACGATCTATAGGGGCTTCATTTGTTTGCCACATACAACTAGCTGATTTTGTACCTCCTTTTTTCATAAAGTTTAATTAGAGATTTTAGATAATATCTTATTTATTTTATTATATCATTTTTTAAAAACAACCACAATACCACACAATAATCTCTCTGCAAGTATTTTTTAATTATATCATTTTTTAAAAATCTACGCAAATTTTATTATTAAAAACTCTCTCGCTTTACCAACTCTACCCATTTTATTATTTTTTCTTTATAAGCTCTACTATTGATAGTTAAGGTGCCTATACCATAAGCCAACATCTCATTAGGATGTTTCCTGACAATAAAACAACACTAAACCAATTTGACTTTGACAATCGACTAAATTGTGGTAGAATTGTCCGATATGCCAGCAATAGCCATAAATAAAAAAGCCAAGTTTGATTATGAGATGATGGAGACCCTGTCAGCTGGTTTAGTGCTGTCTGGGCCCGAGGTTAAGTCGGCCAAGGCTGGGCAAGTCAGCTTAAAAGGGGCTTTTGTGGTCTTAAAACAACGTCCAGGGCGTTTACCGGAGGCATATTTGTTAAACGCCACAATTACGCCATATAAATTTGCCATTCCTGGGAGCTTAGATTCTACGAGATCACGCAAATTACTCTTAACTAAAAAGGAACTGGGGCAATTAGTGGGTAAGACGGCTCAAGAGGGCTTGACTTTAGTGCCATTAAGTCTTTATACTAAAAACGGTTTAGTGAAGCTGGATTTTGCTATCGCTCGTGGTAAAAAGAAGTATGATAAGCGAGAGGATATCAAAAAACGTGATGTAAAACGACAATTACAACGTTTAATGAAACGCTAAACTGACATATTAGAACTTTAACAAGTAAATACAAATATGCTGGGGATGCCGGGATTAGACAGTGAGGTCAGTCCGGTTACCGGCCAAGCGGCGCTCGGGTTGCGCCTTAAACCACCTGAAAACTATAATTGCCAACACTGGCAAGCCGGCGTTCGCTTGGAACGTCCCGGCCTTCGTTACCGCCTAATAAGCCGTAACCATCGCTACCGTTTCGCCTCGGAACGGATCTAGCGGTGTCATTCACGAGGACGCTCGCGATAATGAGCTAACAAGTTATCGTGCTAAGACCCATTGCTAGCTCGTTGAATATTATTTCGTCTTTTTAATAGATGTTCAGCTAAACAAAATAAAAAGACTATGCTTGGTAGATGGTAATCAGATTGCTTATTGGACAGGAGTTCAACTCTCCTCATCTCCACCTTCGCCTCGTAGAGTGATTAAAATTAAATTGGCCCGATGGTGAAATGGTATACACGCAACACTTAAAATGTTGTGCCTTATGGGCGTGTGGGTTCGAGTCCCACTCGGGCTACTTAGTCAAATGTTATCGAGATGATATTGTACAGTTTAATAAACTTGACAATACACAAGCTAAAATGTAAATTATTAGTTGATTGCGGGTATCGTATAATGGTTATTATATTGCCTTGCCAAGGCAGAGATACGGGTTCGATTCCCGTTACCCGCTCCAAATTTTAGAGACAAAAAGATGACGCTTAGGCGTCGTCTTTTTGTTTTGTCTTAGCGGTAAATTCCAAGTTTGGGAATTGACCAGCTAATTGATTTGGAATGGCGAATTTAAAAATGTTGACCGCCTGTTGCCCAAAGTTTTGAGAATCATCTAAAAGGTCGATTGCTGACCTTAATTCTGATTGTCCTAAGTGGGCATATCTCATTGTGGTTTTTATCTCGCTATGACCTAGTAGTTCTTGGATAGCTTTAATTGGCACGCCCTTTTGAGCCAAATGTGAGGCAAAGGTATGTCGGAGACAATGCCAGCCTATTCGGCGCAAATTTGCCCGTTTGCACGCCCTATAAAGCGATCTGATACTATTTACCTGTCTGACTCTGTTGCCAGCTCCGTTTAAGAATACATAGCCAGCTTTACTCTTTTTAGCTGATAACATCTGACAAAGTTCTGCGGTCAATGGTATGTAGCGAGTTTTATTGCTTTTAGTGCTACCTAGCACATTTTTAGAGACTGATTTGCTGACTGTTAATAATCGGCTTTGTAAATTGACATCTTGCCAATCCAAAGCGATTATTTCGCCAAATCTTAGTCCTGTTTTCAAAGCCAATAAAATCATATCAGCTAAATACCCCGAGCTATTATCTAGCAAACTGCGAGATTCTGATTCGGTCAAAAAGTCGAATTTTTGAGGTTCAACCTTGAGCAATCTAATCTTTGGCACATTGACTAGCAATTCCCACTCTTGAGCGGTATTCAAGCATTTTCTCAAAACCGATAAATGATTATTTATGGTTTTGTTGCTCAAATTTAAGTTAGCCTTGGTTCTTTTGTATTCTTCAATGGCGAAACAACTGATTTCGCTTAATGGCAACTTGCCAAAGTATGGCACTAGACCAGATCTAAGAATTGATTCTTTGCCGATAATTTCCGAATGCTTGTTATTGTTTTTGACATAAACATCAAACCAATGCCAAGCAAAATCATTAAAATTCTTTGGCGATACTATTGGACTTATTCTATAAGTGCCTTGAGCTAATTCTGTTCTAATCTTAATTTCTAGCTCCTTGGCTCCTTCTCTGGTATTGATTGGGCTTCTTTTGCGATATCTAATACTTTTATATCTAAAATCTACCCGCCAGGATTTCCTTAATTTTCTTACGGCCATATGATTCTTACATCGAATCAACACGATTTTGTTTCAGATAGAGGGCTATATCCTGTTCAGAAAACCTGATACAACCTTTTATTTTGTAAAAGGTTATTTTTCGAGTTTCTACCAGTCTATATATAGTTATTTTGGACACTCCATACAGCGAGGCGACCTGATCTATAGAATATAGCTGTAAAATGGTGTTGGCTTCGGCGTTCATTTAATTGTTAAGGAGCAATATAGGAACGCTTCTCGTAGCGCTTTGGTATATTGCTTCTTATCATATTTTATTAAAAAAGAAAAGGTGGCGAGCTTCGCCCTAATACTGGGACGGTTATTAAGGCATATGCCTTGTATTCAACTTGACCAATCCATTCAGATTCAAAAGTCTTTTCAAAAACTGGTGTCAGCATTGATAAAAACTTTTCAATAAACTTTGTTGCCCAATAGCCCAAAAGTTCGATTGATTCCGACAACGACTGCGAACGAAAGAATTTCTTCTTGCCGAAAGTTCGTTCATCAAACATATCTTTGGTGAGATACTTGCAAACATAAGCACCGACATTATTCACGTCGTCAATTTGCTTAATGTCGACCATGCCGTGTCGCCAAAAATATTCTAGTGCGTCCTTCTCAATGAATGGTAGATTGCAGAGCAGGTGATAATGAACAGCCCCACGTTTTTGAAATTCTGGCACGGCTAGATATTCAAAATCAGGGTATCTGTAAGATAGACGCAAAATAAACTTATTGAAGAGGTAATTAGCTTCTTTTAGATCGGTAATGTTCTTGGCAAAAGTTAAAGTCATAAATTTATTCAATTGCGGATTGGCGTTACTTAATCGACGGATTTCAGTTCTAGTGCGATTAAGTGAGAACAGCGCTTTTTGTTTTCGTATTGCTAGCTGTTGAAAGATATTTAATTGTTTTGGCTCGTTATGAGGTTCTTTTTCCGTTGCTTCATAGTCACGCCAGACATTTTTCTTGTATTTAAAAACTTCAACTTGCTTGCCCGACACCACGACCTTTAAGTCGTAGGGGTAAGCCATAACAATTTTCTTTAGATGTGTGGTTATAATCAAGCTAAGAGAGTGCAAATCAAAATACGAAGTAAAATTTTGATTTTGCCGAACGTGCGTCGAGTATATCGTCAGATATAATGCGAGCTAAGAGAGTAAATTCAGATATTCGTTTTTCAGCTCATTTCCCGCAATCTTTTTTGACGGCGGGCGGGCAACCCGCCGACAAAAAAAGCTTGCCGATAAAATACCGTAGCGAAAAAGACAAAATAAAGAGGAATTTTTTACCGTATCAGATCAAGTCATTTTAGCGTCAGCTTTTCCCGAATAAAGGTAGTACGAAGTCTCCACCTTGACTTGGGCAAGCTATCAGACGCTTTCCTTGGCCTGTCCGATACGGCAATAAACGGCCTGCCGACGGATTTTAAAACTCGGCCGTATTTTCATTATATGGATAAGAAAATCTTATCGACTTGGACTGGTTCAGAAGCTACTTCTGATATCGTCCGCAAACAGATTCTTGCCCGTTGGGGCGAGGCTGAAGCCAAGAATTACGATCCTAAAAGTAATTGCTTAACTTTTAATCGTTGGCTAGAAAATGGCTTTAAGGTCAAAGCTGGCGAGAAAGCCATTAAGTCCTTTATCGTTATTGAGAAAAAGGACAAAGACGGAGTAGTCGTCAGTAAATATCCGAAAAGTATCAATCTTTTCTATTTCCTGCAGGTCGAAGAGGCCTAAGCATTAAGGGAGCTAATCTTTAGGGATTAGCTCCCTTTTTTGCTGTTCGCTTGTTGCGAGACTTAGCGTAGGGTGCCACCTCGCTAGAATCGGGGATGAGACCAGTGTTGTCGTTGGAGAATTTTTTAGGGTAGTCTCGGTGGTAGGGAAATTCAGGGTATTCGATAAAGTTGACCGCTTCGTGTGTGTTGTAACAATTAGCTTTGAGCTGATCGAATAAAAAGAATTTTCTCTTGACGGCTCGTCGACGTAGATTGTCGTCTTTCAAGTCTTGCAATTCGAAGTAAGAGGCCATAAAGATGAGGTGAAACATATTCTTAACCTCGATAAAGTGCTGTCCTAAATCTCTAATCCGCTTGTCGATGTTGGAAGTATGCTGTACACCAGCCCAGATATCTAAAGGAATAATTTGCCCGTTATCATCCTTTTTAATATCATGGCGGTGAGCAGAAAACTTTTGCTTGGCGGAGGGTGGCATTTCCTGCCATTCACGGCTGTCAAAATATCCTTGAGCTTCATCAATGAAAATTTGTCCGCCTTTGATGTGCAGAAGTTCGGGAATTTCCGACCAAAAATAAACTTTACCTAATTTATGTTGGTGTAATCTTTTGTTGTTGACGTATTCAGAAAAATCTAGTTTCCAATTGGCGTAGACGTGGTAGCCTTTTAAAAACATGTCTAAGGCTTGATAAGTCATAAACAATGTTTTTCCAGCTCCCGGCTTGCCGGTGATGATAGTAATCATATTGTTTTAGATTAAGCTTTAAAAAAAGTTGCCACTTTCATAACAAGCATAAACAAAAACAAGGTCATCTCAACAAATAGGACTAGGAGTAATACTTTAAACAACACAAAGATCGGGAAGATTAAATCTATTTTGGCGAAGGTGGGGCTGATCACGCCGAAAGCACTATTAACGGCTGTCAGGACAGGATTGTTGGGGTCGGCGTCAGGTAGGAGGCCAAATAACTTGATCAAGATTGTTTCAATAAAATCGAACATATCGTTATTCGTTATCACTGAATAAGTGGGTGATTCTAAACACTAGATAGAGAGCGAAACCGAGCCACAACAAGGCGACAATGTAAGGCCTAAGGCTACTGGCAAAGTTTTTGACACGAGCGTCGCTGGCTGAAAAGATTTTGACATCAAGATTATATTGCTTGTTGCTAGAAACTGATTTGAAGGTAATGTCCAAGGCGTCGCCAGAGACACTGGCATAAGTGCCGTTAAACATATTGTAGAATCCGTCGTGAAAAGCGAAATAATAATTAAAGATTATTTTCTTTTTCAAGGTGTCGACTAGGCGAGGGAAGAAATAGCCGTAGTCATCGGGATTAGTAACGAACTCCAAGTCAGAAACATAAATGCCAAAGGGATATTGCCTCATCATTTCACCGCTTTCGGTTAGTTGAACGACGTAGTGTAATGGTTGGCTGGACGAAGCTGTGAGCGTAACGGGGTAGTTGCTGGTATCGGTCATTGTGTCCAAGTCCTTGTTGTGAAAGCTAGCATTTAACACGTCGCCATTAGAATTGTATTGCTTGATGTTGAAATTAAGGTTAGCGAGCTGGGCTACTGGATAATCAAAGTCAAAGACGAAGTCGGCGGAGGTTGAACCTGCAGGTAAGGTCAGAGCAGTCTCAAAGCTGGGTGAGAGTATTTTAATATTGTAATCATCGTAATAATTAAAATTAAAATACCAATCGTCGGGATAGCCGTGAATAATTTCAAAGCCTTCAACTTCGATGAAGTCCATTAAATCATCATAGTCAACGCAGTCGCCAGAAATGCTATCAATATCTCGAGCGATAATCCTGTCAGTTAATCCGCTTTTGTAGAATTGGCCAGAGAAAGCATTGTCAACGCAATCAATAGTGTATTGAATATCGTCAAAGCCAATGCAGTCGTTAGTGAAACCAATGCGGTCAGCTCCGTTAATAGGACAGGTGCCTGAGACAGTAATCCAAGATTCGTCTAAGGCTGGATCGTCGGCTTCGGGGCTGGTAATACGAAAATAAATCTGTTCGTTACCAACCTGCATATCGTCAAAGTAAGTATTGGACGGGTCAGTGTTATGATTAAATTCTACGCCGTCAGGTAAGCCATAGGAGTGGTTATACCAAGCCGACCAATTGCCGTTACCCACCTTGCACCTTAGTTGGGTGCTGGTGAATTCGGCATAAAATGTAGTGTAGACATTGTAAGTCAGTGAACCACAGCCCCAATCTCCAGCAGAACTATAAAATCTAAAATCGGTATTTGTTAAAGTGACTCTGCCGATGCTATTAACGCCGTCATAAAAATAAATGTGCCACATTCCAAAATCAGCGCCTAAATCTTTAACAGCAATCTGAAATGAATCGTAATCTTCGTAATGGTGGTATTTAGTGGACAAACTGCCATAGCCGTCAGCGTGAGCGAGAGAATTTGGTGCTGATTGAGCGTTCGACGACTTAACTTTTAGATGATCGCCGTAGACGTATGTCCAATTGGGTTTAGTATCGATGTCGGTGTTATTGGTGTAGCTGTCAAAGTTTTCTATCGCCAAGACTGGAAAAGCAATTAACAATAAAAAGAACGAGAGAGTAAATATTTTTAACTTCATAGGGATTGTCTAAGCAAGGAAACGGGGCTTTGCCTGTTTGAAAGGCAAGCCCCGTCCTTTACGTCTATTTCATGAAGCGTCTGGCCAATCTCCACACGAAGCCGATAGAGAAGATAATCACACCCACGATAACAATGTTGGAAATGTTAGCGGTGATAACACCGACAACGTTTTCTTTCATTGTGTCCACTACGCTAGCAGTGGTAGAGGCGACATCCGTATCGACAACGGCAAAGGCATTGGAGCCAACAACTAATCCGCAACCAATAGCGAGAGTTAAAGCGGTTAATTTGGCTTTGCTTCCTGAAATAAAGCTTTTGATCTTGGTAATCATAATCTTTATTAATTAATATTTTTAACAAATAACACTAATATGCCGACCACTGTTCCGATTATCAAACCAAGGACAATCGATTTAGCGAAGACATTGCCTACAGTTAGGAAATTGTCCAAGTAGCACGAGTTGTTTAGTAAGATATAATCAGAACACATATTATTTGCCCGAAGTTATTGCTAAAAAAATACTCAAGATTACGAATAAGACGAGGGGGAACACGAGGCTTAAGCCTAATCCAGCGAAAATATTGGTGACCATACTTGCCATATTAGGATTTGAAAATAATTATTAGAATCATTAACACCAGTAGCCCAAATAATATTGCGAATGATACCGTGAGCAATTGGCTAAAAAAATTTATTAAGTCCAATGCTTCATCGGTCAAAGTTAAAGTGGTTGAGGTCGATGTTAAGAAATCCATAATTATTTATTTAGCGGGGATATAATAATCCACGAAAGCCTTTCTGCGTTTTTTGTCCATAAAGTAGAAGGGGAAAATTTCTACATCGATAGTCACTTTGTCGCCCACTTTCCCGACCTTTAGCTCTAAGTCAGAGACATTGACTTTGATCGGGTAAATACTGCCGTCTGGCTCAATATAGAGTTCACGCAGTTTGGCTTGGGTGCCGTCTTTTCGTGTATAGTCTTTAAGCTCCTCTTTCTTAATGGTGCCTGTAAGTTTCAACATAATTTTTTGGCTTAATTCTTTGTTAATCTCGCAATCGACCTTTATTTTGCGATTATGCGAGTATGATAAAACAAGCAAGTTCTCAAAAGTTCTAGGGTAGATTTTGGAGAACACAAAAAAACACCAGTTTTGCTGATGTTTTTGAATAAAAACTTGTAGAACTTTAGAGGTATTTTGCCTGTATTTTGACCCGTCCTTTACGCCCTGTATTGTAGCTTAAGAAGTCAGTTATCCCCAGCTTCTTATCAAGCCTTTCGTTTAGGGTTCGGCAGGTATTGTGATATTTTTTCCAATTGCTCGAATCGTTTTTATAATCTAATTCGCCAAACTCTTCGACGGCTATTTCTGAATAATAAAAATCGTCTTTGATGTTGCTTTTGTTGGTAATAAAGATATGTCGCAGTAGCTTGTGGGGGTTGGTAATCTTATCTTGCTTAGAAATCTCGACTTTTCTGCCTTGGACATAAAGCAGGCTTTTTTTCTCGTCAAACCAAGTTGACTTGTTTTGGCTTCCGCCATTCAAAAAAACCTCCCTGTCCAACTTGTCAAAAATATTGCTATTAACGACTGTAAAAGATAGCTCCAACATTTTGTCGGAGTAGGGCTTAGAGAAAAGTCGCCGTAGATCATCATAACAGTCTTTTTCTGGGGCTTCATGATGACGCAATTGCTTCATCTTGCTGTATATTATCTCCAAGTTGGAGTAATATGTCCAAAATTCACGAGACAAAATAGCCTCGGGTTTCACTTTTAAAAATTGGTTCTCATTGAAATAGCCTTCGGCATTATCGCCGAGGATCTTGGCAGTGTCGTCAAAGATTTTTTGGAGTATGTTTTTGGCGAGCGGTTCTTTGTTGAGAAAGCGAATGTATTTATAAACAATGACAAAGCGTTGAAAAATGTTCTGCTCAATACAAAAAAGCTGGGTAAATTCCAGCATTTTTTCCTTTATATTTGAGGAAGAAACTCTCATACCTTGGTTGATTGTTGTTTTGTAAAATATACAAATGATACATTCTTATCATAGTTTGACTAGGCCAAGTTTCTGATTATTTTTACAACAACACCTCGTATTTCAACACTTTGGCTATAAATTGGTTTGCAAGCCAGATTAGCTGGCTGTAATTTTATGTAATCTTTTTCTTGGTAGAATTTTTTTAGCGTGGCCTCATTGTTAATTGTAGCCACTACTGTATCGCTATTTTCGGCAGTGTTTTGTTTGCGGGCAATGATGATGTCTCCGTCAAATATGCCGTCGCCGATCATTGAATCGCCCTTAGCTCGCAGGGCATACAGATTACCTTTTAAAATCGGCTCTCTAATAACTTTGATAATCTCGCCGATATGTTCAAGGGCTTCAATCGGCTGACCGCAAGCGATTGCACCGATTAGCGGTATTTCTAGGTATTGTTTGCGTTTTACTGGCAAATACAAACCACGTTCTCGATGTTCGTCCTTTTTTAGATAACCTTTATCCACTAACGCTGTAATGTGTTCGTGAACTGTGGATAAAGCGGACAAGCCAAAATGTTCGCCAATTTCTTCAAATGACGGAGAAAAGCCTTTGTTTTTGAAGAAATCAGAAATGAAGTCCAAAACTTCTTTCTGTCTTTTCGTAATTGTGTTCATATGCCATACTGGAGTATAGCCGAAAAATAACCGAAGTACAAGTGCAGAAAAAGCGAGTAGTATAAGGAAAATATCTCTAACCATTTTTATAATAGTAGAAAATATAATTAATATTAGAATTCAATGTTGATTTCTGGCGGTTTTGATAGTAGTCTATATGACTAAGAAAAGGCTAATAATAAACAATAATGCAAATTAATCATTATGACCCCTTGACAAAAAGTTTAAAGTGTGATATAATGTAAACAATAAAACAAATTGTTCATTTTAAAAAAGGTTATATAATGAAAAACATCGAGATTATTATTTGTGGAGTTGAGATTAATCCTTCAAATTTTGAAACTGCTAAGACATTTGAAGTCCGTGGTCGCGAAAGAGTTGACAGTAAAGACGATGCCGATGTATCTATAACACTTCGTTTCCCTGATGATGAAAAGTCGTGCGGTCAAATGCAATTTTCTGCTTTCTTCTCAAACGAAATCCCAGACAATCATGATGATGACGAAGACTAGGATTGTCACTGTTATAATCCTTACCACTATTATTTAAGGGGATTACAAAATCTCCTTTCGTCTGAGAATGTGAATTCTCACTGATGAGTCCAAAAGGACGAAACAAAAAAATAGAAAACAATTTGTACATTTATATATTGGAGTTAATTATGTTTTGGAAGCGCTTATTAGCAGTTATTGGCATCATTTGTTTCTTAATTCTTCCTTACGTAGATACGCCATGGAACAGTCTATCGGCAATTGCCAACGATCAAACCTTAGGACTTATCACTAGGCATTTTTATTTCACAATCCTCTGTTGGATTGGTGTCGCCACCTTTGTCATCGCCTTAATAGCCACTTTTCTTTACACTCCTGACTACCTTAAAAAGAATTAGTCACGCAATCACAATGAGGATTTTTTAAATCCTCTCCGTCTCAGAATGTTAATTCTGACTGATGAGTCTAAAAGGACGAAACGGATGTGAACTTTTAAAAATATTAAAATTACTAATAAAGCGCAAGTCAATCCTTTGGTTTTCGGCTTATTAGTAATTTTATTTAGAATATTTTAGTGGAGTTTGAAATGAACAAAAATGAAAACCAAAAACCAGAAATGGTTGCAATCCAAGTGGATATGAGAGGGAATGGCAGACCTTTTACGTATAGAGTTCCAAAGGGCACTCGTTATATTATTCAACGAGTCCCTGACGGTCATCACCCGGACGATTACCACGAGGTTTTTGTTAACCTTGACAAAGCAGAGGTTTTAATAGCATAAAAACCAAGCAAGTTTATGGCGAGTTGTAAAATACAACTCGCTTTCTTATTTGAACCTTGGTAGTTGTTAAGTTTTTAAAGAGAAATTGTTCTTCACAAATAAATTGAAAGGCATAGTCGTGGATTCAAAAGAAAAAAGACAACATGTCACTGTGACGGTGCAAATAACCGGTACTTATAGGTATTGGTTGCATATGGATTTGGATAGACTGGGTATTATTTTTAGTTTTTCTGTGTCCACTCATAATATTTTCAAGGCTATGGGCTTTGAAAAATTGAGCGATCTATTGCTATTTTCTAGGGAGGGTTTTTTAACCGGTCCTAGAATGACACAGCAAGAATTAGAGTCTCTGAATTTTATTGAAAGACGTCATGTTGAATATCTGGAGGAGCGAGGCGGACGTCAAATTGTAGATGCCGAGCCAAGAAAAATACGCAAGCTCGGACCAGTATCAATGTCAGAAATTGACAACATGCTCCAAAAACTTGGACTAAAATTCCGAGGATAATAAAATTTTTATTTAACAGCACCAAAATTAAGGTGCTGTTTTTATTTTTACCCATTTTATCATTCCACTGTATTGCCGGCCAAATTTTCATTGACCACCTGTTGCCCAAAAATTAACTTAGGCCGATGATTAGATATACAAAAACACCTAATTTAAGGTGTTTTTGTTTGACTAATTAATATTTTGAGAATAGAATATCGGTAAAGATATTTTTATTTTTGACAAAAGAAAAACCTGTCTGGTGCGCATGGGCCGTGAAGCCCAGAGGCGTGACAGGTATTAATATCTGTATAGTATACCTATTTTTTAAAAAAGTCAAGTAAACGCAATGGATTACAATAAACAGCCAAAAACAATTGAGGAACAAGTAGAACTTCTTAGATTAAGGGGTTTGATTATTGACGACGAGGAAAAACTTAAAAAATATTTATCGCACATCAGCTATTACCATTTGTCTGCTTATTTCAAGTCATTCCAAAAGTTGCCGGCAGATGATTTTAAGGACGATGTTAACTTTGAGGATATTTTGAATATTTACGTTTTTGATAAAAAGCTAAGATTATTATTGCTTGATATTTTAGAAATAGTTGAAAAATCCTTTAAATGTAAATTAATAGCTAAGGTGGCGCTGGAAAATGGTAATTCGCATTGGTTTCTAGATGTTAATTTGTTCCAAGATCAAGAAAAATACGATCAATACATCAAACCGGTTATAAACAAAACGAAAGAAAGCAAAGACGAGGGCATTAAGCATTACTATAAGAAATATAATTCTCCGGACTGTCCGCCAGCCTGGACGCTAATTGACCCCTTGACTTTTGGTGAGGCTGTAAATATTTTTCGTTGGTTAAATACTGAAAATAGAAATAAAGTATCTAGGGATTATGATTTAGACGAAAAATATTTGCTTAGCTGGATGTATGGTTTATCGGTTTTGCGTAATACTTGCGCTCATCACTCAAGACTTTGGAATAGAGAATTATTTGCCGGCGTAAAACAAGACCCAAAACTATACGCAGAATTTTTTAATCCAAGAAAAAGAAATCGTCTTTATAATTATCTCGTTGTTTTACAGATTATGGCATACAAAATAAGTCCATCGTCAACTTGGGTTGATAAATTGGCAAAATTAATAGATGAACATGAGATAAATATTGATTACATGGGTTTCCCTGACGATTGGATAGACAGACTTAATAGAATACAATAAAAATAGAACTTTAAATTTTTACCTATTTTATCACTCCACTGTATTGCCGGCCAAATTTTTATTGACCACCTGTTGCCCAAAAAGTGATAAAAATAGATAAATCGGATAAAACGAGCTAAGCGCAGATTAAACGATAATCAGCTAACGATAAACAAAAATCAATAATTTAAAGACTTTTGTCGTGTTTCTCGTCTGTTTCGATTCCCGTTACCCGCTCCAAACAAAAACAACCCCGGAAAGGGCTGTTTTATATTTCTCCAAGTCTAATTAATGCTGGTGCTCATGATTATGCGGAGTATAATCCACAAAATTCCATTCTTTCAATTTATCCATAACCATACGAATAGCCAGCCTCCCCTTCATCTCATGTGCATATTCAACAGAACGAATATAATCAGCAGTCTTTTGATCCTTGCCATAATGTTCCAGTAAGTGAGCTAACTCTTGTGCCACATCTTCTTCACTGGGAGTAATTTTTTCAATCTCAATAATTTTCCGAAGTATAATTGCACTCTTAACTCGCTTTTCAGCATCAGGTGCAAAATCTTTTTTCAAATCTTCTTCACTCTTACGGAAAGACAATAAATAATCACTAAACTTTCCACCTTGTCGTTCTATATTATTTTTCATTTCAGCTAACATGGTTTTTTGCTCTGACTTAATCAACTCTGCTGATATTGGACCAAAAATACAATCCGCAATCAAATCGTCTAGCAATTTTAATTCCGCTTTATCTTCATTACGATGGAACTTTTCATGTTCCATATTTTCTTGAATATTCTGTTTTAAGTCAGCTACATCAGTTGCACCAAAAGCTACAGCTAGATCATCATTTAATTCTGGAACAATGCGTTCCAAAACTTGACTCACGGTTACAGCAAATTCTACCATCTTACCAGCTAAATTGTGTTGATGGTGATCAACTGGAAACGGTAATTTAAATTCTTTTTCTCCTCCAACAATCATGCCAATTAACTCTTTATCAAAACCTGGTACTATGTAATTTTTACCCAAGATAATTGCCACACCTTTACTTTGACCACCATCTACCGGCACATTATCCACAAACATTTTAATATCAACCACAACTTTATCACCATCCTTAATTTCTCTTTCAACCACTTTTTCAGTAACACGAGACTCTTTCAATTCAGTTAAAACACGCTCCATCTCCGCCTCTTCAATCAAAGCCGATTCAATTTTAATACCACGATTTTTATAATTAGCCAATTCCACAGACGGCAATAAAATTAAACTAATACTCATTTCCACTTCATTGTCCCAAGCCAGTTTAGTTAAACTAACATTCGGGCGTCCAGCGACTATGCCCTCTACTTCTTTATCAATAATAGCATCAACTTCCTTTTGAATAAACGCACGTGCGGCTTCTTCTAAGACAACCATATCGCCAACTTCACGACGCAAAGACTCTAAAGGTATTTTGCCAGGACGAAAACCTTTAACCGTTACAGTTTTGGATAATTTTTCTGCTGCTCTATCAATATATTTCCCCATATCAATAAATGGCACTGTAATAATTAAGGTCACCTCACCGTTTTCTTGTATTTTTTTAATATCCATAGTTTTAAAATAAGAGGGACGAACAAGCCGTGAGCTGTCCGCCCCTTAATTTGTCGTGAGTATTATTGAATTTTTTCTTGAGCAATTGCTCTAGCGCTCTCTATACCAAAAGCTTCTTTAAACTTAAGTGTTATATAACCTTGAGTGTTCCACTTTCGACAACGAAAATCCTTAGTGATTTCATTCCATTGTACAAAAAACTTTTGTTTTCCATAATAGCCTAAACTCACCCAAGCATCGTTTACTTTTTTAAGTTTTTTTTGATCTTCGCTTAATTCTTTAATTTTTTTCACTAGACACCTCTCTTAATAAATAAATAACTATACTAACAATAAACTAATAATCAACAAAGCTATAATGTTCACAATCTTAATCATCGGATTAATGGCTGGTCCTGCAGTATCTTTATAAGGATCACCGACGGTATCTCCAGTTACCGCTGCCTTATGAGCATCAGAACCTTTACCTCCATAATTACCAAGTTCAATATATTTCTTAGCGTTATCCCAAGCACCTCCACCAGAAGTCATCGAGATTGCCACAAATATACCTGTCACAATTGTACCAATTAATAATCCCCCAAGAGCTTCAATACCAAATACAAAGCCCACAATAATTGGAGCCAAAACAGGAATTAAGGCTGGCACAATCATCGCTTTAATAGCCGCCGCCGTCACAATAGATACAGTCTGACCATAATCAGGTTTTTCAGAATAATCCATAATACCCGGCTTAGCTTTAAACTGTTCACGAACATTTTCTACTACAGCCCCAGCTGCCTTACTTACCGCTTCCATTGATAGAGCGCCAAAATAATAAGGCAATAAACCACCAATAAATAAACCTATCATTACGCGATAATCATTAATTACAAAATCTACACCGCTAGCTTTATGAGTAAAATCAGCAAATAACACTAAAGTAGCTAAAGCAGCACTAGCGATTGCGTAACCCTTAGTCACCGCCTTAGTGGTATTACCAACGGCATCTAAAGGATCAGTTACATCACGCACTTTTTCTTCTAATTCAGCCATCTCAGCAATACCACCAGCATTATCAGTAATTGGGCCATAAGCATCAATCGTTACAATAATACCCGCCATCGACAACATTGAAACTGCTGCCAAGGCAATACCATACAGACCAGCGAAATAATAAGCACCAGCGATTGCAGCCACAATTACTAAAACTGGAGCCGCGGTTGACTTCATCGACACGGCTAAGCCAGTAATAATATTAGTTCCGTGTCCAGTGGTAGAGCTTTGAGCAATAGCCTTAACTGGAGCATATTTAGTAGAAGTGTAATATTCGGTAATCACCACAATCAAACCTGTAACCACCAAACCAATTAAAGTTGCAAGATATAAATTGTTAACAGTGTAAGCGGTACTACTAGACATTAACCATTTAGTCACTGGGTAAAAAGCAACGGCTGATAAAACGCCAGCTACAATTAATCCTTTATATAAAGCACCCATAATATTTTTATCCTTACCTAAGCGGATAAAGAAAACCCCAATAATAGAAGCTAAAATAGATACAGCTCCAAGCACTAAAGGATAAATTACTACATTAGCACCTAAGCCTACAGTCAGAGAGCCTAAAATCATAGCCGCTACAGAAGTTACAACATAAGTTTCAAACAAATCAGCCGCCATACCAGCACAATCACCAACATTATCACCAACATTATCAGCAATTACAGCTGGGTTTCTTGGGTCATCTTCTGGAATACCAGCTTCCACCTTACCAACTAAATCAGCCCCCACATCAGCCGCCTTGGTAAAGATACCTCCGCCCAAACGAGCAAAAACAGAAATCAACGAACCACCAAAACCCAAGCCAATTAAAGCGTTCAAAGGATCAGCGGTTGTAAAATTAACAATGGCTAAATAAAAACCAGCCGTCCCTAAAAGAGCTAAGCCAACCACCAACATACCAGTAATTGATCCACCTTTTACAGCCACATCCATCGCCTGAGCCATACCATGATGAGCAGCTTGTGCTGTTCGCACATTAGCCCGCACTGAAATATTCATACCGATATAACCTGTAGCAGCAGACAACAATGCACCAAGCAAAAAACCAGTCGCCACTGGCCAACCTAAACCAGGCACCAATACAATTACTCCAAATAAAACAATAGCTACCCAAAAAACAGATTGATATTGTTTGTCTAAATAAGCACTAGCTCCTTCTTGAATAGCTTTAGCAATATCTTGCATCTTTTCATTACCAGCCGGTAAACTTAAGATTTGGCGAATAAACCAAGCGCCATAGACAATAGCAGCTAATGCACTGCCGAAAATCAATAATGTGGTGTACGACATAGATTTATGTGGTTTTATCCGCGCGAATGCGTGGATCTCTCCAAGCAGTAGTAAGATTTCTACTGCAACTAAATTAATTAAAATTTTTAATATTTAATATTCGTATCCGTTCCCATTTGACATTTAATTTTTTGTCATTGATTGGAAATTGGTAATTTGACATTTTACTCTTCCGTTTGTTCTTCGTTCTCAATCGTCTCTTGCTCCGCATTAATTGTCTCTTCAATTGCAGTCGCTGGATTCTCAATTTCTTCAAAACTTTCTTTCACTTCACCAGATTCATTTTCTACGATATCAATCTTCCAGTCTGTGAGATAAGCCGCTAAACGAACATTCTGTCCACTCTTACCAATCGCTAAACTTAATTGATCAGAGTTTACTCGCACTTTAGCTCTAGCCTCTTCAGTATTTAATTCTACACTAGTTATTTTAGCGGGAGATAAAGCGTTAGTAATAAATTGAATTGGATCGTTAGAATATTCAATGATATCAATTTTTTCGCCAGAAAGTTCTCTGATAATAGTTTGGATACGTGCCCCTCGTTGACCAACGCAAGAACCAATCGGATCAATATTTTCTGCCGTTGCTTCCACTGCTACTTTAGAACGATTACCAGCCTCACGAGCCACAGCTTTAATTTCAATTAAACCATTAGCTACTTCTGGAATTTCTAAAGCAAAAACTTTTTTCAAAATTTCATCAGAAGCTCTAGACAATAAAATTTCTGGACCTTTTGGAGTATTATTTACTTCTTTAACATAAACCTTGATACGCTCACCATAGTTATAATGCTCGCCACGCACCTGATCGTCTGGCAAAATAATGCCGGTAATCTTACCTAAGTCCACTAAAATTACCCGACCTTCACGACGTTGAACAGTGCCAGTTACCACTTCTTTTTCTTTAGATTTATATTCACCAAAAACTAAATCACGCTCTGCCTCACGTAAGCGTTGAATGATAACTTGTTTAGCAGTTTGTGCAGCCATCCGTCCATATTCTTCCTTAGTTGGCAACTCCACTTTCCATTCATCACCGATGTTTAATTTTGGATCAGTTAAACGAGCTACAGTTAATTCAATCTCAGTTTTAGGATTAAAACGATGTTCATCTTCATCTAGTTCAGTTTCTAATTCTGAAGTTTCTATCTCTTCTTTAACGATTGGATTACCTTCTTCGTCCAATTCTACTTCTGCTTCTGGTGGTAAATCTTCTACTACAGCTTTAATATCAAATACACGACTGGTATTAGTCATCGGATCATAATCCACCTTAATATTTTGATTCTTCTCACCATAATCTTTGCGATAAGCGGCCGCCAAAGCGGACTCAATCGTCATGATTACTGAATCATAACTAAGGTTCTTCTCTTCACAAATTTGCTTAATAGCACTGATAATTTCACTCATATTTCTAAATAAAAAAGTCAGTATTTAAATATACTGACTTGTCAACATTATAGTCTTTTATACAACCTCTGTCAAGACCGTATTTTACCACCAACAAAAACTAATTTCTCTCCAAGTAATAATAACACTTCTACCGCTACAACTCTAGCGAAACTGAGCGCCTCATAAACCTTTCGTCCCCATTACTTTTTTGACATTAGAAATTGAAAATTTTACATTTTATATGTATTTACGCTGATATAAGCCAAAAAATATCAATATCATTGACATTTATAAAACTATGTGCTATAATATAACTATATTTAAGCACATTAAAATTAATCAATATAAAGGTTTTGTCATGAAAAAGTCATGCTTCTTTTTACTTGTTTTTAGTCTTTTAGGCTTCTTTTTAGGTTGTTCATCCTATGTTAATCCTGGCTATCAAGATGGTAAATTCACAGTTAAAGACGCTGGCGGACGCCAAAGTCCTAGTGAATTCATCAGAAACAAAGAACAAGAAAGTAGATTATTAACCACTCAAGAATTTAATAATCAAAAACAACTAGCGTTAAGTCAAAAGAATCTTAATAACTTAAGACTTCTTAAAGAAATTGAAGAGCAGTATTATCTTTGTAATAAGTACAGCTCTCTCTATCATCTTCTTAACACTCAACTTTCTAACGCTTCGGCCTATGTAACCATTGGCTATGATGACGATGACAACATCCAAGTCACTGGCACTGGTGGTCGTCTATCGCCTAGACAATTTCTGTATTTAAAAGAGCTAGAAGAATCTCTTAACAGTCTTCAAACCCTAGAAAAACAATTTAGACAGCTTTTAAAAGAACAGGATTTCAAATTTGCTTACAAATTTACCCAATCGGTTTGCAACCTATCTTTAATAAGCGATCCTTCTAATCCACGAACTCCTAATAGCACTCTTGTTTTTCTACCTATCAGAAATAATTCTAGTCGAATTATTAAAATAACTTCTGGCCCATTTAAAGACTATGTTATTAATCCTGGTAACTCTACTAAAGAGGAAAAAGCCTTTTGGTCTGGTTATTACAAAATGGAATATACCGTTATGAAACTTACGGATTCCAAAAATCCCAAAGACAAAAAAATCACCATAGACAAATGGAGTCGCAAAGATTTTATAGACGTGCCTGAAGACAGAACAGCAGAAATTATTATTAATTAATCAACAAAAAACGCCCTGATACCACATCAGGGCGTTCTTCTTTTTATTTAACTCAAGTTCGTTAGCTCATCTCGCAAGACTGAACGATCTTGATTATCTGGCAGTCTAGCAAAAATCCAATAAGTTAAAGCATACGCCGCTGTAATAATTACTAAGCCAATAATAGCCGTACGAATAATTGTTTGTGCTTTTACCACCTTAGCACTCTCACCTTGAGCCGTTAACAAATTATATCCAGCCACAATAATTAATACCAAAAAAACTGTGCCGAGCAATCCTAAAAACACATTAACCACATAAGCAATATACTGCGTCATAGTCGTTTCATTGGTTGCTTGATCAAATAGCCCACTAGAAATTCTAGTATTCTCTTGTTTATTAGCGTCAATCACATCAGGATTAATCAACCCCTGAGCCACCACCATATTAGCCAGAACCAAAAATCCTAAAATTAAAATTGTTAGTATCGCTTTACGCATAAAATTAAAAATATATTAACTGCCTTGGACTACCCGCACAAAAATAAACTGCCAAATAGCATAGGCCCCCACCACTACAATAATTCCAAAAATAGAATTCCTAATAATACTCGTTGCTCTAACAACTTTAGTATTATCCCCCGCCGCTGTCATCCAACTATATCCAGCATAAATTATTAAACCAGTAAAAATAACTCCAAACATAGAAAAAAACACAGTTAAAACATAACCTAAATAACTTATAAAAGTATTTTCATCAGTACTTGGATTAAAAGGCTCAGCCACCACTTTCAAACGATCTAAAGCGGCTGTTGGACCGATTGGATCAGAATTACTTTGAGCTAAAACCGGCCTAGCTAAAAACCCTATTACAGATAAAAACATTAACCACTTAGCTATTCCCATATTATTGAATAATTAAAGTAGAAGTAAAACGATTCATAACCAGCAGTGTAATAGCATAAGACGCCACTACTATAATCAAGCCTATCACAGCCGCTGTTAACAAATCTCTAGAAGTTTTGGCTTTTTTTTCATCACCCATAGCCATCATCCACATAAAACCAGCATACAAAGTTAACAACAAAAATACAACACCCAAAAAAGATAAAGCCACAGTAATAAAATTAGCGATAATTGGCTCAACACTGCGTTGTTCCGCAAAACCCGCTCCATTTTCACCAGCAAAAGTCGACAAAGTTCCTTGAAAAGCATCGGTTAAATTAGCCGCCTGTGCTGAAAAGGCCATTAAACATAACATGCTAATAATTAAAAATTTTCTCATATTATTTAACAGTAAAAGTATCACCTAAAAATGCTGTAATAGCATAAGCCGCGGCAATCACTAACAATCCAATCATCGCTGAAGTAATTAAGGTTTGAGATGTTTTTATTCTACTATCGTTACCAACTGCCGTCATCCATAAAAACCCTCCATACATCATTAACAATAGAAAAATAACCGCCAAAAAGGACATAGTTTTAGCTAAAATATTAGTGCTAATATCCACTGCCGTCGCCTTAGAAAACCCTGATCCGTTAGCCGTTGTTTCTAATCCAGATAAAACCACTGCTAAACCTTTGTAATTTTTTATAAACATACTTATTTGGGGATAACATTATCAGCAATAAAGGTTGTAATAGCGTAAGCTGACAACAGAACAATCAAACCAACCACTGCAGTAATAATAATCGTCTGAGCTCTTTTGGCTTTAGAAGGATCTCCAGCTGCTGTCATCCAAGTAAAGCCACCATACAATATCAGTATAAAAAAAATTGTACCTAAAAAAGCTAATAAAGTCCCGGCAATATCACCAGCTAAAATCGCTAAAGTATTCGCAGCTGTGCCCTGCAAACCAACTAAGTCTGGAGCTTGACCTCGTGCCGTATCTTCACCAAACTCAGCCAGGGCTGGGTTTACTGCCAACCAAAAACCAACACCACTTAATAAATATTTACACTTCTTCATAATTTTAATTAGGCGTTACTCTATCGGCGAATTATCACCAACAGAGTAACGCTCCCGAACTTCGGGAACGCTGAAAAGTAAAAATATTTGTAGGATCCTCAAATACTTTTATTAATACGTATTCTCTATATTTGTTGTTGGAGTTGCACCGGTCACACCGATACCCACCCTCGTCACAAACAAAGAAATTGCAAAAGCCGCTAACACAATTAATAAACCGACCACACCGGCCACCATTAATTTTTGAGCTTCATCAACCTTAGCTTGGTTGCCTTGTGAAGTCATCCATTTAAACCCCCCTACCAAGATGAATATCACAGCCAATAAACCTAAAAAGCCTAATAATGTACGAATAATACCACCCACAATCACACGAGGATCTTTGGTGCCTAAACCAGTTTCTTGAGCAGCTGTTAAGGCTACATCAGGTTTAGAGAATAAATCTCCCCATAGGTCAATATTCTCTTCAGCTTGAGCTTGTTTTGGCATAACCATCGCTAAAGAGCTCAACAAAGTCAAGCTAAATAAAGCGAACAGGATTTTATTTTTTAAGGTAATCATAATCTAGAACTTTTATTAATTAACGACTAAAAAAACGCTAACTAAAAAAGTTTTAACATGAGTCACCTCCTTCCAAATTTGAACCGCTATAACGGCCGTAATATTTCTTGTCCATAAGACAACATTGTTATTGTATCATAGTTCTAAAAGTCCAGCAAATATGTTAAGCTGTTTTTATGAAACTCTATTTATTACTAACTAGCTATTTGTCTATCTTTGCTTTATTGGTCTATCGCGGCTTTATTAATTTAGATCCCGACCTTGGCTGGCACTTGGAAAGTGGTCGAACTATTTTATTAAATTGGCAATGGTTTACTCCTCAAACTTATCTCTGGACCATTCCAAACATCGCTTGGATTAACCATGAATGGCTCATTGACACTTTCAGTTATTTAATTTTTAACTACGGTGGTCACAATCTTTTAGTTATCTTTTTTGCTATTTTGGGTCTTACCGCTTTAATTCTAGCTAATTATCATCAGCCTTTTAGCTACTGGCGTTTAAGCGCTAATTCGTTAGTTGTCATGGCCCTGTGGGCACACTTTGGCACTAGACCGCAAATCATTTCTTTTATTGCTCTTATCTTATTGTTTATTATTAACCGGCCAACTGTCCCAAAATTTTGGCTACCAATTTTATTTTGGCTCTGGGCTTCTATGCATGCGGGCTTTCTTTTTGGCTTAATAGTTTTATTTGTTATAACTGTGGACAAACTTATAACAGCCTACCGTCAACAAACCATCCAACAAACGTTTTGGTCAATCAGTCTTTGGCCTTTAATCGCTTTCGCAGTTACCTGGATTACACCCTATGGTTATAAACTTTACTCTTTTTTATTTGCCTACCGCCAGGTTAATTTTACACCTTATATTAGTGAGTGGAGACCACTTTACGAACCACCTATTAATGATTGGCAAATTGCCCTATTAAGTTTTACTGTCGCTAGTTTAATTTTTATTTATTTACAAAAAATAAAAACAACTCTCTGGACAAAACTATTAATTATCATTTCAATTTTAATGGCCATCAGTTCCATTCGTCATGTGGCTGTTTTAAGTGCTGTTTATCTAATGCTTATTTTACCTTTGCTAGAAAAAACTACTTTACCTAAGTTCCCTAGCAAAACTATCGCTAAAATTTCTTTAATAATTTTAATTTTATTTTCCACTCAAATCTTATTGCTCTCTAATTGGCACAACGATCCTTTTGTTAATAATTGCCAAAATTACCCCTGCCAAACAATAACCTATCTCAAAACACATCCAGAATTATTACAAAAACGCTTGTTAAATCATTTTAATTTTGCTGGCTATTTAATTTGGCGTTTACCAGAAGCCCGGCTTTATATCGACGGACGCTTACCACAAATTCTTTATCATGGACAACCATTAATTGTTGATTTTCAAGAATTTTTAAACGCAAAAACACTTAGCCAAAAACTTCAACAGGAAAATATTGAGCTAGTTTGGTGGTTAAAAAAGAGCCCAATCGGCAGTCTCGCCAATAAAAAAAGTCCACTTTTAACTTATCTTCAAAATAACTCAAATTGGCAACTTTTAGCCGAAGATGAGGTTAGTGTCATCTATCTTAAGATAAAAAATTGATTTTTAGTAGTTTTTTTGCTAAACTTAAAGCGTTTTAAAAATCGCTATTATTTGTATATGCCCATTCCTCAATTATCTCGTAACAACAATCAACGTTGGCGTCAAACAACTCATCATTCTTCCAAAAGTGGCCATTGGCGGGAAAACAATAACAATCAACAACCTTTATGGCGTCGTTGGTTACGACCAATCATATTGCTAGCTAGTAGTTTTTTCTTACTCTTTGCTATTTACATAGCTTATTTGACTTGGACTTTACCAAGTCCAGATAAGTTGATGAAAAGACAGGTCGCCGAATCTACCAAGATTTACGCTCGTGATTGTCAAACTTTATTATATGAAATTCACGGAGAACAAAAACGCACTCTAATCACTCTCAATGATATTCCGGCTAATGTAAAAAATGCTACCATTGCCATTGAAGATAAAAATTTTTACAAACACGGAGGTTTTTCAGTTGTTGCTATCATGCGTACTGCCATTACCAACTTATTATTTAGCAAAAAGGCTGGTGGTTCTACACTTACTCAACAATTTGTTAAAAATGCTGTTTTGTCTAACGAAAAAACTTATACCCGCAAAATTAAAGAATTGCTTTTGTCTTATCGCTTAGAACAAAATTTTTCCAAAGATCAAATCTTACAAATGTATCTCAATGAAATACCTTACGGGTCTAACGCTTATGGTGTCGAAGCGGCTAGTCAATTTTATTTCGGCAAACGAGCTAAAGATACTAATTTAGCCGAAGCTGCTATTTTAGCCGCACTGCCTCAAGGTCCATCTCGTTATTCACCTTACGGCGCAAATAAAGATTTGTTAATCACTCGTCAGAAATATATTTTAGATTTAATGGTCGAACAAGATTATATCAGTCAAGAAGAAGCTGACGCCGCCAAACAAACTCCAATTGCTTTTCAAAAACGCATTGAGAATATTACCGCTCCACATTTTGTAATGTATATTAAAGAAGTTTTAGCTGAAAAATACGGAGAAAAAACAGCTGAGCAAGGAGGTTTTAATGTTTGCACCACATTAGACGCTGAAAAACAAAAAGCCGCTGAAACAGCAGTCACGGCTTATGGCGATCGCAATGCTAAACAATACAACGCCTCTAACGCCGCTCTAGTATCTATGGATCCTAAAACCGGTGAAGTCTTAGCCATGGTTGGTTCCCGTGATTATTTTAATGAAGAAATAGATGGTCAAGTTAATGTCGCTTTAAAACCTCGTCAACCAGGATCTTCTTTTAAGCCAATAGCTTACACCGCTGCGTTTATAAAAGGTTTTTATCCTGAGACTTCTGTCTATGACGCACCGACTAATTTTTCTACCGACCCAGCCAATCCCTATGAACCTCAAAATTACAGCGGTCAATATTATGGTCCCGTCTCTTTTCGTCAAGCACTCGCTGGTTCTTTAAATATACCCGCTGTTAAAGCTCTCTATTTAGCTGGTTTAGATAATGTTATCAGCTTAGCCAAAACCATGGGTTACACCTCTTTGGGAGATAAAAATCGTTATGGGCTAACATTAGTTTTAGGTGGTGGCGAAGTAACCTTATTAGAACATGTTAATGCCTATGCCGCTCTAGCTCGTGAAGGTGAACTACCAACCACAATTTTTATTCGCAAAATTAAAGATGCCAAAGGTAATGTTTTAGAAGAGTTTAAAACGCCTACTATAACTAAAGTTATCGAACCTAATTTTGTACGCATGACTAATAGTATTTTATCAGACAATGCCGCTCGTGCCTATGTCTTCGGTGCTCAAAATTATTTAAACTTAGGTGCTCGTCCAGTGGCCGCTAAAACTGGAACTACTAATGATTATCGTGACGCTTGGACTATCGGTTATACTCCATCTTTAGTTACTGGTGTGTGGGTTGGTAATAACGATAACAGTAAAATGAAAATTGGCTCTGATGGTTCGGTGGTCGCTGCTCCAATTTGGAATAATTATATGAAGGCCGCTTTAGGTAATTCCCCAATTGAAAATTTTAATACTTACACCATTGCCCCTGATACTCGAGGCATTCTTTTAGGTCAAGGTTTTGCAGAAAAAATAATTAAAATTGATAGTGCTTCAGGGCTTTTAGCTACCGACAACACTCCTCCAGAAATGGTTATAGAAAAAACCTATGCACAAACTCACAATATTTTATATTTCGTGGATAAAGACAATCCTAATAACAACACACCAACTAATCCAGAAAACGATCCGCAATTTTCTTCTTGGGAAAACGGCGTAGCCAAATGGATTACTTCCAAACAAGCCAAAGACCACAATTTTGTTGTCACCCAACCACCAACAGAAAGTGACACTGAACACAAACCAGAAAACAAACCTCTCTTTTCTGTCTTTGGTCTTACTCAAAATCAAATTATCACCAGTGAATATTTATCAGTCGCTCTTACCGCTAGTGCACCTCGTGGTGTAAAATTAGCAGAATATTATATCGACGGACAACTTTTTTCTGCCAGCAATGAGTTACCGTTTGCACTAACACGATCCTTAAAAATCTTACCAAACGGCGATAAAAAAATGACTATCAAAGTTTGCGACGACATCTATAATTGTTCTTCAGTCGATTATACTTTCACATTAAACATTCCTAACACAGGACAAAACTATAAGTTTGCCATTTCTTTGGCAACTCCCGCTGATAAAAGTAATTTTAGTGAAAAAGATTTACCTTTAGCTATTAAATTAAATTCTCTTAGTCCTGAAAATATCGCTATTATTAAGTTATACACCTTAAAAGATAATCAACCTGTTGAAATTGCCACCAAAAAAATTGTTCGTAGTGATATTGAAACTTTATTTTGGAATTTTAGTCCAGCTTTTCCAGCCGGCACCTACACTATTTGGGCTGAAGCCACTGGCTGGAACAATGAAAAAATCGTCACTAAAAAAATCGAAATAAACTATCTACCAAGCAAAGTTGAATAAATAAAAATTCCCTGATACGTATCAGGGAATTTTATTATATGAGAATTTTTTTCTAAACCCAACCTCTACTTTTCATAGCCTCCGCTACTCTACGAACCGCCAAAAGCAAAGCTGCTTGCCTTAAAGTAATCTTTTTATCATTAGAAAGTTCCCAAACCGCTGTTAAAGCTTCAGCCATCATAACTTCTAATTTTTGTAATACTTCTATCTCAGACCAATAATAATTAGCGGCATTTTGAACTTGTTCTAAATAACTAACTGCTACTCCACCAGCGTTGGCTAAAATATCTGGCACCACAATAATATTTTTTTCTGCTAAAATTTTATCAGCCTCTGGCGTAATTGGACCATTAGCCATTTCTACAATCAATCTAGCTTTAACATCACGCACATTATCAACAATAATAGAATTTTCTAAAGCTGCTGGCACTAAAATATCTACTTCCAAAGTTAAAATATCATTAATATTTTTCGAACCTGGAAACCCAAACAAAGTTCCATTTTGTTTTTTATAATTTTCTACTGCCACCACATCTAATCCTTCACTGTTATAAATTGTGCTCTTAGAATCAGCTAAAGCCACTACTTTAAACCCAGCTGCATAAGCTAACCCAGCTAAAGTTCCACCAACATTACCAAAACCTTGAATAGCTACTGATGCTTTTTCTGGCAAATTTAAGTGTTTAGCAGCCGCCATTAAAACCTGCAAACCCCCGACCGCAGTGGCTTGCACTCGCCCCTTAGAACCACCGACAGCTACTGGTTTACCGGTAATCATTCCTGGTCTATGTCTTCGTGCTAAAACTTCATACTCATCAAGCATCCAGGCCATAATCTGTCCAGTTGTATAAACATCAGGTGCTGGCACATCTAATTCTGGACCAACCACTTCCCATAAAGCTCGAATATAAGCTCGCGATAAACGTTCTAATTCTCCAATAGATAATTGCTTGGTGTCCACAATAATTCCACCCTTACTACCTCCCAGAGGCACACCAACCACTGCAGTTTTCCAAGTCATCCAAGCGCTTAAAGCTTTTACCTCAGATTCATCAACATTAGGATGGAAACGAACACCTCCCTTAAAAGGACCGCGTGCATCATTAAATTGCGAACGATAACCTTTAAAAACTTTAACTTGACCATCATCCATCCGCACTGGCAAATTAACTTCAATAAAACGCTTCGGTGCGCTAAGCACCGCTAAAACACCTTCTTTTAATTCAGCTAATGTTTTAATTTCTTGTAATTGATTTAAAACATTATCAAAAGGATCATGTAGATTACTCATATAAATTTTATTTAATTATTATTACTATTTTTTATTCCCGCCTTTTTTATTAAAGTTTTGTGCAGAGTAAAACAATAATACACCCCTGAGGGGCGTATGTCAAATACAGCTATTTATGCTGCAATCAATATAATTAGAAAACCATTTAGCAAACCTATTTTCCTGTAATCATCAGTTTAACAGTGTTTTCCCAATAATTTATCGCTTCTGTTTTTAAAGTGATTGCACTAAACACTCCAAAGAAAATAAATATCCCAATAATTAAAACTCTTCGCCATCTAGCTGGACGATAATCAATTGGTAAAGTTTTTATATTTAAACGATAAACTAAACCGATGTGTACAAACATCGCCACCGCATTAATTACCGCCCCTAAAATTAATAAAGTTTTCGGTTCATAATAATTTAAGAAAAACAACAACGAACCAAATGACACTTGCAACCAGACAAAAATAAAATAAATTTTAGATAAATCCGCTTTAACCTCACCCTTATTATTCATATCAAGCACCGCCATATTCTCAGACATAATTCGTGATGTAGAATCACAAACCCCAAGTTGAGTTTGAAACAACATCACGCCTAAGGCCAATAAAAAAGCACTACCAAAAATTGGCAACAAATTATTACTAATAAACAAGCCCTCATTAAGCACAAACATAATACCTTTAGCATTACCACTTAAACCAAAAGCAGTTGCATATGCCACCAACATTAACAAACAAATAGTTAAAAACCCGGTCAACCAAAAAACAATAGCATGCTCCAAGCTCACTCGCTTCCACCACTGTTTAAAATTTGCTAAGTTTTCTGGGGTTTGTGCAAATGCTTGTCCAGATAATTTAACACTTCTGTTTGCCCGATCAACTGAATGAAATAAGCCTCCCATTTTCCCAGCATACTTTCCCATACCATAGCCCTTCTCTTTAATGTAAATTGATTGCGTTAAATTCAAATTACCTCCTGCTCCGCTATAAGCAAAAGCCGCTAAAAAAGTTGCTAAACCAATGCCAGCAGGTAAACCAAAATAACCATCACCTCGACCGACAAGTCCATTCATTAAAGCGCCGACGTCCGACCACTTCACCACCAAAATAGCTATGAGCATTATAAACGGCACCCCAATTAAAATTATTACTTGTGTAATTTTTTCCATCCGCTGATACACTGATTTACCTACACTTAAAATTAAACCGATTAAAATTAAAAAAGCGATAGCCAATAATTTAAAATCTCCCCAGCCTAATAATTTAGCTACAATTTGTGCACTAGCAGCCGCCATTCCAGGTAAACCAAAACCAATAAAAGTAGAAATAATAAACCAGGCTGGCGCCCAAGGAAACAATCGTCTTAAACCAACAAACACACTTTCACCTTTCACTAAAGCGTAACGCTCAATTTCCATATTAATAAAGTATTGAAAACTGATGCCGAGTAGCGCCCCCCAAGCAATTCCTAGCCCATAGTTAGCTACTAAGTATGGCCATAAAATAATTTCCCCAGAACCAAGACCCAAAGCTAAAATTAAAAAACTCGGCCCAATTAATTGTTTTAACGGCAAAGCTTTTGGAAAAATTTTTGTATTTTCTTTATTTAAACTCATATCAAATCATTATACACTATTTTTAACTAAACCCAAAATCCTAAACAACATTACTGCCCAAATAATACTTTTTACTATTCTCAAGAGCCATGATATAATAGCAGCACCAGAAAAATATAAAATTTTTAATTTCAAATTTCTAAATAATTTTTTAATTTTCCAAAAAATAACTCGTTTTATATCAAGTTTGGTGAATTACAAATTATATCTCTTTATCTAAAAATTAAAAATTACAAAATTAAAAATTATTATTTATGAATTTCATCCACAGCATCATCTTAGGCCTCTTAGAGGGCGCCACCGAATTCTTACCCATCTCTTCCACCGCCCACTTAGACTTAGCTCGATCTTTAATGGGTATAACCTCTAATAATTTCATTAAATCTTTCGAAATTTTTATTCAGCTTGGTGCCATCTTAGCTGTAGTAGTTTTATTTTGGCATCGTCTTTGGAAAAACTTACCGCTAACAGTTGGTAAACTAGCTACCGCTTTCGCTCCCACAGCTATAATCGGTTTTTTTATCTATCCCGTCTTCAAACAATACTTCATGGGTAACACTTTGCTTATGATTATTATGTTAATGGTCGGCGGTTTAGGCCTGATTATTTTTGAAAAATTTTATAAGGCCAGTCCAGAACTACCAGGCAATTCCTTGTCGGTTATTAGTTATAAACAGGCCTTTGTTATTGGTTGTGCTCAATCGGTAGCCATCGTTCCTGGTGTGTCTCGCGCTGCCGCCACGATTATTGGCGGTCTGTTACTTAAAATCCCTCGAGCTACCATTGTCGAGTTTTCTTTTTTGTTGGCCATCCCCACCATGGCCGCTGCTACTGGTTTAGACTTATTAAAAAGTGGTTGGGCTTTTAATCAAAATCAATACACATTATTAGCCATCGGTTTTATTACTGCTTTTATTAGCGCTCTTGTAGTCATCCACTGGTTAATCCGTTTTGTACAAAAACACGACTTCGCTATTTTCGGCTGGTACCGCCTCATTATCGGCTTTTTATTATTAATTTATTTTTATTATAGATAAACTATTTTCTAGGTTAAGCTATAAATTTTTAATAACTTTTAAAACTTATATCAAAAACTAAACCATCCAATCAATCACCCTTAAATTGTGGGCCATTAGCCAACCATTAGTATGACTAAAATGCTTGCAACCAAAAAATCCACGATACGATGATAACGGCGAGGGATGTGGTGCTTGTAAAACTAAGTGTTTTTTATCATCAATTAACACCGCCTTGCTCTGAGCATAAGCACCCCAAAGCAAAAAGACTAAATTTTTTCGGTTGTCTGATAATTTTTTAATCACTGCGTCAGTAAATTCTTCCCAACCTTTTCTTTGATGCGACCCCGCCATCCCCGCCTGCACCGTTAAAGTAGCGTTAAGCAAAAACACCCCTTGCTTGACCCAAGGTGTTAGATCGCCTGATCCCGACATTTTAATTTTTAAGTCATCTTCAATCTCTTTAAAAATATTAATCAAAGATGGTGGGTTAGCTATTCCACTTTGCACCGAGAAAGACAAACCATGAGCTTGTTTAGGTCTGTGATATGGGTCCTGCCCTAAAATAACTACCTTAACATCTTTAAAATTACAAAGCTCAAAAGCTGTAAAAATATTTTCCGGTTTAGGATAAATAATTTTACCACTCACATATTCTTGCCGGACAAATGTAGCCAAGTTCTTAAAATAATCTTTCTCAAACTCTTCAGCTAATTGTTCTCGCCAACTAGCCTCAATCTTTACATCCATTTTATTTTTTAAGTTTATGGTATAGTAAATGATCAATTATTCTTAGTGCTAATTTACACAACCACTCACAATTTTCAACCTAATCATCATCTATTACTATTGACATCTTTACCTCTTTATAAACCCCTAATAGTATTATAGTTATATTTACCAGCTATTCAAGGTCTTATCTTGACTTTATAAACCCTTAATGTTAATATAAAAAACGGTTTTTGAATTTGGAGTGGTAGTTCAGCTGGTTAGAACGCCTGCCTGTCACGCAGGAGGTCGCGGGTTCGAGTCCCGTCCATTCCGCAGTTCGCAAACAAGTCCCGTCAAAGCGGGATTTTGTTTTGTATTTACGGGGGTTTTCGTCAGTTCGAGAGTAGCAAAATCATCTGCGTAGGGAGTCGTGAGCATTTCAAAATATCCGCCCCATTTATTGGCTGTGATTAGCAAGATTTTGTCTTTTAGTACTCGGTTCGAGCCTAAACTGCGAATAATGTCTTTCTTCTCTTCAATGGTGCCGATTAAAAAGCGTTTTTTGGCTCTCATCATCAAAGAAATATTGTCCAAAATTTCGTCTTGGGTGTTTTTGCCTTTGATAATTTCTTTGATTTTTTGTTCCAGTTTCAAGATTTGTTTGTGGTAATTATTTTTCTGCTGGGTAAATTCGTCATCGTTGATTAAATTTTTGCAGGCCAGCTTGGTCAGATTGCTCATTTCCGTCCGCAGTTTAGTAATGTCTCTATTGATAGTATTGATAAGCTGTTCTTGATTGGCTGGTTCGTCTTGACGGCAATCGGCCACAATTTCGTCATAGAGCTGGGCAAATTCGGGTATAACATCGTAGTGTGATAACATTTCGTCAATTTGTTCTTCCATATCCACTTGAGAGATTGGGGCTTGCTGACAATGTATGCTGGGTTTTTTGCGATTACAACGATAATAGACAAAAGTTTTTTCTTTACGCTGGGCTTCCACCTCGATTTGGCGTTGTAGTTCTTGTAAATACCAGACTGAATCGATTTGCCCTGTCTTGGGTTTGACTAGGGGGTTTTCTCACCTCGGTCGGCGATGATAACCTCGCAAGATTTCTTTATCTTGGTAGCGATATACTTCGATTTCTTTGCCCGACTTGATTAACTTAAAATCATAAGAATCGGTCATAGCTTAAATTGTGAACGAACAATAAAATCAAAAGCCAAATTTCTTAAAACTAAAATTAATTTTGCCTATCTCGAAGCCTGTCATTTTAGCGTCAGCTTTTATCCAATCAAGGTAGTATCTACAATCTCCACCTTGACTAAATTAAGCTATCAGACGCTTTGTTTCGGCCAACGAGACAAGCAATCTAAGACGGCGTTGCCTGTTTTCGGTTTAATTAAGCCGTAATGAAAATAATATGACTATCCAGTCAACTTGGACGGGTTCAGCCGACACCTATAATGTCGTGCGTAAACAGATTGCCGAGCGTTGGGGCGAAGCTGAATCAGCTCGCTACAATCCCAAGGCTAATTGCCTAACATTTAAGCAGTGGCTAAATAACGGCTACCGAGTGAAAAAAGGCGAGAAAGCCTTGAAGTCTTATACTTTTGTCGCCTTGAAAAACGATCAAGACGAGATAATTAAGACTTTTCAACGGACAGTCAACCTCTTTTACGATAAGCAGGTTGAGCTGATAGAAAAAACCGAAATAAACTAGGTTTTTTGGGGAGCGACTCTTGGGGGTCGCTCCCATTTTTTCTTGTGTCTTGAAGACAAATAAAATAGCAATCCGACTCTGCGGTTAGATGTGTGCTTATAATCAAGTTATACTATGAGAGCCTTTAGGCTTGGTTGAGAAGTTGTTCGACTTCGTCTTCGGTAAACATGGTGCCATTTTTGGGTTCAATTTTGGTATTAATGGCTTGGCCGTTGTTTAGCTCAACTTTGTATTTACCGTGTTTGTCGATATAGACTGGCTCAATTCGGCTGGTGAATTTAGCGCCAGTATATCCTTTTAAATTAAATAGTGCTTGGTTGATATAATCCAAGAATTTGATGGCTAAGTTAACATCTTTGGTATTGAAATAAGGCATAATTTTGTTGTTCTGGTTAACAGATTAGAAGTTTTGTTTTTTTAGCTTTTTGTTGTGGCGAGAAATCTTTTTTCGGTGGGCGGGCAATCCCACCGAAAAAAGATTATCATCGCCAAAAACTAACAAAAAGTCTTTAAAAAACAAAAAACCTCTCAAAATGAGGGGGTGTGTTGTAGATAAACTCCCCCCTATCCCAAATAGGGTAAAATTCATCCAATGCTTAGTGTGTTTATAAATTTGGATCTTCAAGTACTATATCAAATAAAAATGACTTTGTCAAAAAAATTTCTTTCTGATATGATACACCCAAGTAAATAAATATAAAATTAGCTAAAATTGCCAAGGTTTTTAAGGTTAGTTGTTAGCGTTAAATAATTTTTATGAAAAAAGAAGAAGTCAAGCAACAAATTCAAAAGCTTGTAGAAAAGTATCAGAGAGTAGCGGAAGCAGGAAAAATAAATTCTTATAACGAAGCTCAAACGAGAAATGAATTTATTGAGCCACTTTTTGAATTTCTTGGCTGGGATATGCGAAATCTGTCATTTGATAATGAAGTTACTACCGAAGAAAATGTTTCTGGTGGCAGGGTTGATTTAGCTTTTAGATTTAATAATATCCCCGTTTTCTTTTTAGAGGCCAAGGCTATGAAAGTTGATTTAGATGAGTGGAAGTGGGCGGAACAAGCGATAAATTATAGCTGGAACAAAAATGTTACTTGGGCTATCTTAACCGATTTTGAAAGTATCAAGATTTTTAATGCTGAAATACCGCCAAAAAGTCTGTCGCAGAATTTATTTATTGAAATAGACCATAAAAACTTTATTGATCGTTTTGACCAGCTTTGGCTGTTGTCAAAAGAAAGTTTTGAGCTAAAGCTGTTAGATAAAGAGGCTCAAAGATGGGGTAAGTTAACGCAAAGAAAACAAGTTGGTGAAAAGCTTTTTGAAGATTTGATGGCTTGGCGTATTTTACTTACCAAGGATTTCAAAAAACAGAACAGTTTGACCGATGAGGAATTAAATGAGGGGGTGCAGAGAATTCTTGATCGTCTTATTTTTATCCGCACTGCCGAAGATAGAAAAATTGAGCCGAATATTTTAATTGGAATTCCTAGAGGTGGAAAAGCTAATCAATATGAGCAGATAATAAAGGTTTTTCGAGATTTTGATGATGGATATAATTCAAAGCTTTTCGCACCGCATTATTGCGAACAGTGGAAATTGAGCGACAAGGTAATTGGCGAAGTTATTAAAGGGCTTTACGAAACAAAAGACGGCTATCGTTATGATTTCTCTGTTATTTCGGCTGATGTGTTGGGCGGTATTTATGAGCAGTATTTAAGTTTTGTTCAGGTTCGCAAGGGCGAAGATAAAACAAGGTCAAAAAGGAAGTCTCAAGGTATTTATTACACGCCTAAATATATTGTTGAGTTTATTGTCAATGAAACTTTGGGTGAAGTTTTGAAAAAGACTAAGCCAAAAGAATTGTCTAAAATCAAAATCCTTGATCCTGCTTGCGGTTCGGGTTCTTTCTTGAACGCCGCTTATGATAAAATTTTAACTACTTTAACAAAACAAAATCCGCAAACTTCACTTTTTGCTAAGTTTGATATTTTAAAAGAAAATATTTTTGGAGTTGATCTTGATGTGCAAGCAGTAGAAATTGCCCAACTTAATCTTTTGCTGAAAGTGTTAGTACAAAAAACAAAGTTGCCAACACTTCAGCATAATTTAACTTCTGGTAATTCACTTATTTTAAGTGAGCCTGCAGAATTAGAAAAATACTTTGGCGCTGATTATCGCCAAGAAAAACCATTTGACTTTAAAAATGAATTCAAAGATGTTGTTGAGCGAGGTGGTTTTGATGTGATTATCGGTAATCCGCCCTATGGTGCAGAGCTATCAAAAACGCAACAAGAATATTTTAATAATATTTACGATGTCGGTTCAACGGATACGGCTATTTTGTTTATAAAAAGATCGTTAGAGCTGTTGAAAGATGGTGGAAAACTTGGATTTATTGTGCCTAAAGCTCTTTGTTTTGCTTCAAATTGGAGAAAAATCAGAGAATACATTTGGGATAATACAGAAATAATAATTGACTGCGGAAAAGCGTGGAAAGAGGTTAAACTTGAGCAAGTTGTTTTTATTGTAAGAAAAGGCAAAAAATCAACAAGCTATACTTCGGGGAAGTTTGAAAATGGCAATCTTAAAATTTTAGGAAAAATCAACAAAAAAGATTCTGAAAATTTTGGATTTTTCTTAAATGGTATTTCGGAATCAGAACTCGTAATCGCTAAAAAAGTAAAAGCAAATTCCATTTCTTTGAATGATATAAGTTCTAATCAGCGTGGGGCAATTTTGCAGAAATTTATTTCAGAATTAGGCAATAGGGAAGTAATTGGTGGGGCTCAAATTCAAAAATTTGGAGTAATAGGAGTAAAAGGCAAAATTGATAAAAATAAGATTAGTAACGAACAGGCTTTTATAAAAGACAACTCGGTTCTTGTTCAGAGAATTGTAGCACACATAGAAAATCCAACTGACCATATAAAAATAACTGCCTGCGTTCCCGAAAGAAATGATTATATTATCGTTGATACGATAAACCAAATAGCTCTCAATAATAATATTGATAAAAATGTAATTTGCTATCTGCTTAATTCTCAATTGATGAGTTGGTATGCTTATCGCTTTATTTTTGGTAAAGCTATTCGCACGATGCAGTTTGATAATCCTACAACAGCTCGTTTGCCAATTCCAAAAGATATAGAGGTTTTACAAAATGAGCTAGTAAAACCAGTTAATGAATATTTAAAACTTGGCAAAGAATTTTCAAATACTCCAGCCAATACTGATAAACGTCACAATCTCAAAATTGAGATGGAAAGATTGGAGCAAAAAATTGATGAAGTTATTTATAAGTCTTATGAACTTACCACAGAAGAAATTAGAACAATTGAACAATAATGGCGTTGTTGTTCCGATGTCTAATAATCGAATCACAAAAATAAAATCTGAAACTTTGGGCGATATTGAGTTGAAATATGTATCTGGTAGAGATTCGATAGAATTTGCCAAAATCCTGCAAAATCCTATGAAAGATAGGGATTTTGTTGTTGAGATATTATTTCATCAAATTGTTAATTCAAAAATTACTTCTGACGATTTTAAAAAACTAGCTGATCTTGAGCTTGAAAGCTTGGCTAGAGTTTTTGTAAAAAATGAAAAACATACATTCAAATATTTTCATGATACAGGTAATTATTTCAAGGATTTTAAAGATTCTCTAGTTGTCGGCCGTGAAAAATATATTGAAGAATCAAGGAAAATGTTTGAGCCGATGATTAAGTCGGCTCAAGAAACATTTGAAGCTTTTAGTAAAAACCATCATTCTGTTATACAGCAATCCATTAATGGTAATTCGTATATTCAAGAAGCAATGAAAAAACTAGCGGAAGTTGAAAGGCAGATTGCTGGCAGACAAAGAATATTACTTGAATCATTAATGCCAGCAATTAAACATTATCAGGCGATGGCAAAAATAGTTGCCGAGTCTTTACAGCCACAGATAGATTTCTGGCAAAAATGGATAAAACAAAACGAAAAAATATTTGTTAGCTTTTCTAACTATTGGACGGAAGTTCAAAAAGAGTATAATATCGCCGAGCAAAAAGCTGTTGGTGTTTTACAAAAATACAAATGGTTTATTACGCCAAGTTTTCCGAGGTCTTTTGTTTTTGAAGTGGTGAGGTTGAATAAAAAGAAAGGAAGGCAAGATAAATCTGTGAACCGTTTATTTATAAAGCATTTTGAATTTAGAAATTGGCAAAATTTAGAAATAATGGTTAAAGGTTGGAAAAACAAACCATTGCTCAAAAAACGATATAAAATATTATTTGATTGCGTTAAAGTTGTGAAAATAGCGAGTAAGAAAAGTATAAACGAGGCGAATGTCGTTTTGCCGACTCTAATCACTCAAATTGACGGAGTATTATCTGACTATTTGAATTCAAAAAATATTCAGTGGGATCGTGATTATGATGATTTGATTGATAGTAAAACAGGGAGCGTTATAAAAATTGGCAGAAAAACGCAATTTAAAAATTCAAAACCTAAGGTTTTAAGCACGGAACTTGATGGTTTAGCAAATGATATATTTTTAAACATTTTATTTCAAAGATCACAAAAGGGCAAACCTCTTGTTACGCCATTTAATTTTAATAGACATAAAATTATTCATGGTGAAAGCGTGAAATATGGCAGAAAAGATTATTTAATTCGTGCGTTTATGGTTTTAGATTTACTCGCACATCTTTAGGTAAACGCAAAGATAAAAAATGGAATAAGTGTAGAACCAATTAAAAGTGTAACGAGATATGTATGCAATATCAATGTAATGAAAAATTAAAAAGTTTGTGGATTAAATTTAAGAATTTTTGTTTTCACAAAAGGTCTTATGCACCCACTATTTTTACTGCTATTCTGTTATTTTTTTTAATTTATGTAACTGGTAAAATAATCTTTTGTGGTTTTTTGAATGTATATTTGTTCGGCAACGATTTACCTTTGTCAATTAGTGAAAAGCTAAATGCTTATTTACTAGCTCTTACTGGTATTTTTATATTCATTTATACGCTTGATACTCATAGAATGGTTGGTGTGGCAAAGAAGCAAAGGAGTGATGACATAAGAAAAAAGGTCTATGAGCAACTTGCTGAAATCTATTCGGATATTAGAAATACCGGCAACGCTCTGTTATTATCTTTAAGAAATTATAAGCAAGATTTAACTTTAAATAAACTTACAAGTGATACTCAGATAGCTTCTTTGGAAGTCTATTTGGCCAGCGAGGAAATAGCTGATAGGCAGGATGTGTTTAAAGACAAAATTCTAAAAAATCAGAAAGAATTAATTAAAAATTTTGAAAATTTGTTATTTCAATTTTTTAACCAAATTGATATTTGGGAAGTTTTGCTTTATAAAGTTAATGATTTGTCAGACGAAACACGCAATGACTGCAATGTTCTTTTAACAAATCTGTATAAATATAATAATTCTTTATCAATTCCTAGTGCTGAATATAATGAAACCGATAACATGAAAGAGGTGATGGAACTGCTCGGTATTTTAAATAAATGTAGCAACCTTTTTTGTAAATGCCATAATATTATTTTTGCAGGAACAGAGTTATCCCATTTTAAAAATAGTCATGATCAGATTTGGAAAGATTTTTTAAATCCACAAATAAAAGCTTAATAATTTTTTATGAAATTACTTAAATTAATCCAGAAAAAATCAAAGTATAAAACAATCTTACTAATTGTTGTTTTTGTTAGCATTGTTTTATTGTTAACAGGGTTTATCTTGTGGAAAGAATTGTTTAGCATCATGTATAGAAATGAAGTTGAGATAGGAGAAAGTGTCTCAGGTACAACAGAAAGATGTAATAAAGACGCTATATTCAATAGCGATGGGACAGTAAAGCTGGGTTACATTTATATGGAAGATGGCGAAGGATATTATTTTTTTAATAAAGATGTATATTACTGCCGTTATAACTTTGGAGTAGGTGCGCCTATTACTTGTGGGTGTTATTTAATAGAAAATGTAGATAAAGAAACTTTTGAAATTATAGATCAGAAGAATGCTAAGGATAAGCATGGATCTTATTACAAAGGCAAGCTATCTAAGTAAAAAATAAAAGGCTCTGAAATTAATCACAGTTTTCATTTCTAATACCCTTTATAACTCGCCGCACAAACAAAAAAGATGCTCAACTTATATTGAGCATCTTTTTTGTTTATTTTCTAAGCCCTTGATTATTCCTTGGATAAAGCTTAAAATAATAAAAGTAAACAAAAATATGTTTCCACTTAAACCATCTTTGCACCATCGTGTCGCTCATCTAACTAAAAAAGCCCTCCATAAAACCGAGGACCTTATTGACGACAGCGTAACTGAAATGAACAAAGAACTAAAAAAATATCAACTTGGTTCAGTTAGAAGCATCTTGGAACAAATAAAATCCATTGGTAATCCAAAAGAAAAAAAGAAAGAATTAGTTAAGCACGCCAAAGCACACGCCCTAGCCTTCAAAGAATTAGAAAAACTTCGCCAAGAATTAGAAACTAAGGCTCCTAAACCAACCATTTACTACAACTCTCTATCTAGCAAAGCTCAAAAACAAATTAATAAAATCTTTGACCACATTATTACCAAGCTCAACTCCCCCAGCTTTATCAAACACCACCACACTCCAGAACAAGCCAAACTGGATCGCGATAAAATCGTCCACGATCTCATCCAAGCTAAACGTTATGATGTCCGTCGCTTTCAAGATCTGGCTCGTCACTATCACGAAAAATTAAATCTCGATATATAAAAAGTAGCCCCGTCTAAGGACTACTTTTTATATTACACTTATTTTAAATTTCTGAGCATCTTGATCTCTTTTTCATTCATCGTTTGAAACGATCCTAGTGTCATATCACCTAATCGCACCCCACCAATACTCAAGCGCTTTAGTGTTATCACATTCAAACCCTTAGCTTCAAACATTCGGCGAATCTGACGCTTTCTCCCTTGCGTTAAGACCATATGAAAAACATTTTGCCCTAAGTAAGTAGCCTCATCCGCCCAAGCCAAGCCCTCTCCTTCACCAATATCAATCCCACTTTTAAGTGCCTTAGTTAATTTTTTTACTAAAACCTCTGGCAATAATTCACCACCAACCATCGCTTCATATTCCTTTTTCACCATAAAACTCGGATGAGTTAAATGATGCGCCAAGGTTCCATCATTAGTTAGAATAACCAATCCAACACTGTCTTTATCGAGACGGCCGACAATCGTTAATTTTTGTGTCTTCGGTAATAATTCAAAAATATTACGCTCACTTTCAAAAACACGAGTAGTACAAGTATAATCTAGTGGTTTATATAATTTGTAATACAATTTTTCGGCCACACCATATAACGGTTTACCATCAATTAAAATCACATCATTTTCTCCAGCGCGTTGCCCTAATTTAGCGGGTTCCTCGTTCAAAGTTACTCGTTTAGCACGAATCAATTCCTCCGCCTGACGTCTAGAATACTGCCCGGACGCCGCAATAACCTTTTGTAAAACTTCCATATTTATAGCATCATATTAATCAACTAATTTATCTGAGTTTAGAAAGCCTAACAAGTTTTATTAATTATAGCAAATTTATAAGACACTGTCTGCGAACCAAAAAGAAGTCGGCAAAGACTTCTTTTTGTCTAAATCAATTTATTATTTTACTTTAGAAACCTTAGCAACTTTTTTCACTTTAACTTCCTTAACTTTCACAACCGCTTTCTTAACAGTTTTAGGTTTTTTTACAACTTCAATAACTTCATCTTTAATTATTTCTTTTTTAGCTTTTTTAATTTTTTCTGGTTTGTTTACTCCGCCTTGGGCTGAAGCCTTGGTTAACATTTCCATATCACCAAAAATTTCCTTTATTACTTCGACTTTAACTGGAGCAGTTTTAACAATTTCATTTGGAATATTCAAAGCCTTCATAATCTTATCTAACTTAGCATTAAGATTTTTATAATTCTCTTGACAATCACAACTCTTAGAACCACCAACATTACCACCACGGCTCTCTGGTTTAGTAAAGCAAGCACTACAAAAAACCGGTTTACCTGGAGTTGGACGAAACGGTAAATCACATTGACTGCCGCATTTATCACAAATCGCACTAAAACTTTTGCGTTCTTCAAATCTAGGCTTATCAAAACTCGGTCTCGGGCGATCAAAAGATGGTCTATCAAAACCGCGACCTCCATCACGACCACCACCAGCCTCATTTTGAGCACTAAAACAATTACTGCAATACACAGGCTTATCACCAGTTGGACGAAAAGGCACTTCACAAGTGCGACGACACTCACTGCAAATAGCTTTGTACATAACTCTTTCACCTCTGTCACCACCACGATCAAAAGAACCACGACTTGGACCAAAACCACCACGACCACCTGGCTTAAAATCTCTCTGACCTTTACGATCATTAAAACCGCCTTCACGTTTAAATGTTCCCATTTTGTTATGTTAGTTATAAAATCTATTGCCAACAAGAGCACAAAAATAGAGCATTAAGCTACTTTAGGCAATATGAAGAATAGAAGTTATATTATCACATATTTTAAATAAAAAAGCAAGCCCTGGTCAAAAAAACTCACTTTTTATGTTTTTATTCTATTTTTTATAATCATTACCCCACTGCCAACGTGGCCGCTCTCCTTTCCAATAACCAAAAATAAACATTACTACAATTGCCAACATAGCACCTAAAAAAGTTGCTCCTGGTGCATCATCAGTATCCCCAACATAACCACCAACTATAATCAAAACTATAGCGACTACCACAACTAACCAGCCCTGCCAAGTAATCGGTGTCCAGCCCCATCCATAAGTCTTCCTCTTAAACCATAAAGGTTTATTTTCTTGCTTCATATATTTTTTAATTGACAGTTTTTGTAAAATTTAAAAAATGCTCTAGTTTTGTTTATTATAGTGTTATTTAACCTGTTTTAAACTACTTCCATCCCACTCAACTATCGGCTCATCTCCATAGTTTGCGTTTATTTCCACAGATTCGCTTAGCCAAGTTCCATAATCAATCGTCTTATTTTTTGGACCTTCAAAAGGAGCTATCGCAAAATAAACCGTTATTTTGTAGCCATCTGCCAACATCGCCGCTTTTTCGCTGTTCTTTTTTAGATCTGATGGGCGAAAGCCTTTTCTGAAGCTTTCTCCATTAGCAAAAACTTTGCCCATAGTATAGATGCCGCCTAGATCTCTGTCTTCTTCAGGCTTAGCGTCTAAATCATCCCAGCAAGTTGGATTAAAACAAGCATCCATCATATATGATGAATTGCTCACATTTACTACTTTAAAAATCTGATTGGGAATATCTTGTAAATTAGCTACTGGTGCCGGCACCTCTTTTTTTTCTTCGGTTTGAACTTGTTTTTCTTCTTTAATTTCTTCTTTTGCCTCTTCTTGTATTTCTTTTTCAACTTGATTTAAAATTTCTTCAGCTGTTTCGCCGCTTTTAACAATATTATTTTCCGCCATCCATTCAGGTAGCTCTTCTTTAGTCAAACCAGCGACACTAGCTTTGGTTTCACCGGCTTCATCAACTTTAATACTAATACCAAGAATTTTTTCATCTTGAATGGCTGACCTAACTTGATCAGCTGCAAAATAACCAGCACTTACTTTTTCCATTGCTTTTGACAAGTTCCCAGGCATATTGGCAATTGTCAAAATGCTAGCCGCCGGCTCGGTAACCACACGAAGAGTTCCCACCATTTCCGAAACTTTATTTTTATCCCCCAAGGCAATCCTTGCTTCATCATCAGTCACTTCCAAAACCAAATCTGCTCCGCCTACAACTAAAGCCGTCTTGGCCAACACTCCACTGGCTGCCACCGCTGACGCACCACCAGTTAAAACCACACCCCCCACAAAAACAGTCACTTTGGCACCATTTTTAATTCGCATCGAATTTTGTTCGCATTTTTCAAAGACATCTCCCTCCTCGCCATAAGCTTCTCTAGAAATTTGATTTTGGGTTTCATTCAAAATAAGCTGAGCCATTTTTGCATCTACACCCAAATGTTTAGCCAATGTTGATATTTTCTTCCCCATCGGGGCTTTATCTATAATGCCGGTTACTTCTTCTTTGGTATAAGCTAAAGCTTGGGATACTAAATTAAAACTCACTTTTTCCTCACTTATTTTCGCAGATAGCTTCTCCAAAGTCGAAGAATCTTCTTCTAATTTTTTCCACTGAGAGATAATCTCTGTCATTTCTTTGTTCCACAAATCATATTCACCGTATTCCTTGGCATTTATCAAAACATTATCAGTTTGATATCTTAAAGCGACATATTTTTTAGAAATTGTTAAAGTTTGCTCTAAAACAGCTTGCTCTGGTGCCTGATCAGATTTTTGATTGTTAAAAAAATACAAAACTCCTACTGACAAGACAACTACTCCGATAATTGCAGTGATAGTAAGTTTTTTCATAGTTTTATTTGTTAAAAATTATTTAAATAATCTCCTGTTTATTCTGAATAATGTTTTTGCCATAATTTTATCTCATTAAATCATCAACACCAATTTCAAGTGCTTTGGCAATCTTAGTTAGTGTATCAATAGTCGGGTTTGTATTAACGCCGTTTTCAACTTTAACGATGGTGTTAAGTGATAAATCGGCAAGGCGAGCAATCCTTTCGAGAGATAGTCCCTTTTTAGCCCGCAGTTTCTTTAAGTTATCAGAAATTTTATTATTTGACATATCTTTTCTAATTGTAAAACATTATAATATATAGAATATAATATAAAGGTTTCTTTCTTGATACTATAATGATAACCAATTTTTATAAAAATGCAAATGAATTTTTTTAGCATTTCGAACTTGCCATTGCCTTTCTAAAAGACGCCAACCAAGCATAAAAATACACAGAGCAAAAAAATCCCGAAAGGATTCGGGATTTTCTCAAAAAGATTGGTTCGAACTTCCGCATTGCCGACCGCATGCTGGCGTGCGATTTCAAAAATGCCTTCAAAATTGCGAAAAAATACCATGCCGAGGCGCTTTGCGCCAAGGCTAATTCTTACGATTTCACAAAAAGTGAAAACTGGCGGTGTTTGTTGGACAAAGTTCGAATGTTTTTCGAGCAAAATCCAAATGATTAAAAATACTAATGCGGACGAGGCAAGACGAAACTATTTGTCTGGGGAAATGGAATTGCACCGCCTCGGCTGATTTCCCGCCCGCAGGAGGGATCTGGGAAGGAATGCGAGCTGGTTTCTGGCGGGATTCCTTTTTTAGAAAAAATTCGCCGCCATTCTTTTTACTCCTCACCCTTTCTTAAAACTTTGTGTTCTATAATGTGCATCACAGCATCTGAAAAAGTTTTAAGTACAAGAAAAAAAGGTAAAGCACTAATAAAAAATGAGCCGAGAATTATCGTGAGGTGCATTGGAATTATTCTTGCATAAGGATAAAACATCAATGATCCAATATTCTGTTTTTTGGTATCTCTCGGTCTATTGTAGAAATAAGAAAAAAGATGGTTAATGAAAAAGATTAAGGCCGTTATAAAAATGTATTTAAACTCTATGGAATTTAAACTCTGTCCATAAGATTTGGTAAAAGTACCAGTTAAAAGAAATATAAAATAAACAAAGTGAAAAAAACCGTAGTGAAATAAAAAGAAAAAAGCAGTGAACTTTTTTGTGCCTTGGGTTGGTTGAGCGGGTTGACCATTTATCTTAAATCCCTTAGTAGAAAACTCTTTTAACTGAAGTATTCTAATAAAATTAAAAAGTCCGATTGTGATATTTTGAAACCAATAAATCCACATTATGGTTGATAAATTCCAGCCTTCTTTCGTCGCAAAGAAAATTGTTATAATATTAGAAAACAGCAATAACCATAATGATGGGTCGCTAAATAAATTTCTTTGAGGTTGATTATTAATAGACATAGCATTTGCTAATCAGCTTGAGCTACATTTTAAACTCAAGTGGTTCTTTATTTTTATTTTTTCAATCTTAGACCTAGAAGTGATTTAGTATCTAAAATTGAATTTAAATACTAAATAATTGTATCTTTAATTTTTAGAGCTTCACTGGTTAACAAAAGATTCTCTTTTAAAGCAGCTTCGTTGCTCCATATTAATTTTGATAATTATTTATAGTTCATAAATTACAAATCCCTATTAATATAATAAAACACAGAACGATCTATAACACAGACTTGTTCGTCTTCTAATTCAATAATTGGATATCCAGTTTTTTTCTTAAACATACCTAATTCTTTTTGCAATTCTTTTCTGCAATGAGGATAAATTATGTAATCAGTTAAACATAGCCATTTCAAAATAATTAGATATATCTTTATTTTCCAAACCATTTGATGTTAAAAATAGTTTCATATTTTCAAATTAATTATCCTGCTCAAATCTCTTTAATATCTGTAAGTAATCAACTTGTAGCTCATTATTGATCTTTGGATGATTCAACTTAGCTATCTCTCCATTATTCTTAATAATATTAGCAATCTCGTCCATAAAAAAGCCATCTAAAGTAGCAATAAACAAATATGATGGATTCCAAGACTGGCTCATTCTACTAGCAGCTTTAAGGGTATATTCAGAGCTTAAAGATCGTTGATATTTTACTTCAATTAATTTTACTTGCCTGGTATCTCTATCAATAACAGCAAAATCTGGTGCTGTTCTTAATGTTTCAATCATCGGATTACTTTCATTAAAACCTTGCTGAATCATTTCGGGAATTACTTTTTCGTAACCAAATTCCAAAACTGTAAAATTACCCGATTCTCTAAACATCTGTGAAAATATTGTCTCGGCAATTTTGCCTTTAACCAGTTGCCTGGTGAAATTTACGTTACTCATATTAATTAGTTACTTAGTTTCTAGAAACTAAGTAAGATTATATTTTCCTAAATAAACAGATTTAAATAAAATGTCATAAAAGTATATTAACAAGGTTGTAGATAAAATCAATAGCTTATCTAAAAAATACTTAAATTAAAGAACTCCAAATAAAGTATCTACAGCCGAGATAGCTAAAATTTACTAATAATGCTACAATTAAACAATACAGAGTAAGACTTATAATAACCTGTGTCATTATTGAGTATTATCATTCATAATACTAATAATTTTATGCTAATAAAACATAACAAATCGGGCTTTACTTTAGTTGAGCTTTTAGTAGTTCTTGTTATTGCGGCTATGTTAGCCACACTCTCTATTATAGCCATTGGCCAAATCAGACAAAAGAGTAGGGATGTTAGAAGAGTCTCAGATATCAAGCAGATTCAAACTGCTCTAGAACTGTATTTCTATAATACTGGTAGCTATCCTAATAGTGATGACTTTCATCTAGGTGATACCCTTGAATCGGATGGCACTACCTATATGCACAAAGTGCCTTTGGCACCTTACCCTAGTATCGAAGGTGCTTGCAAGATCAATCAATACTTATACGAAGTTTCTTTTGATAACCTCAGTTACAAACTCTATTGGTGTCTAGCTAGCAATCTAGCTGAACTTAATGCTGGCACTTGTGTTGCTAGCCCTACTAGCATTTGCTCTGCCTGTAATCAAACCGCTAGTTGTGATGGTAAATGTGGTGGTCATGATGGCTGCGGTGTCATTTGTCCTAGCACCTGCTCTAGTGGTCAGACCTGTGATACCGCCACTAACACCTGTCACGAATGTTCAAACAATGCTGATTGTGCTAGCAGGGATGACGGTAAGAATACGTGTAGCGATAATAGCTGTATTTGTGTTGCTACAACTGATGATGCACTAAAAGCTGCACATTGTAGTGGCAAAGATTGTGGGAGTATAATCATTAATGATAATTGTGGCACGTCAAGGACTGTACTTTGTGGGCCTAATGAATGTTCTGATAGTTATCAGAGCTGTGGTGGTGGTGGCATTCCTAATGTTTGTGGTTGTACTAAGTCCAGCATCGCTCAAGCTTGTTCTAATTATTGTAATGGTAAGCAAGTGGCTGATGGTTGTGGAGATTATCATGTTTGTGATAATTTGTTATATTGTAATACACAGGTATGTTGTAAGTCTGATAATACCTGCGGATCTACACTTACTAATGTAGTGGTTGTTCATAATACTGAATGTGTTGGAAATGAAGATGGTCATTTAACATCAAATCAAAAATGTATGATATTCTATGGAATACCAACACAGGTAAAAAATACTGGGTATTCATATGTGAATTCTGAAGAATGCTTTCTTTATAACTATCAGTCATATTGGACCTATACTAGTTTTTCTCAGGTTTTATATAACAGAGTTCCTGTTGAGCCTAATGTCTACTGGTATCAATTTAGGGTAACTTGCAATTTTACAATGTGTAATTAGCAATAATAATCATTTTGTCTGCTTTTTATTTTATTTTTCTATTATTATTTTTTATAGTTATTTCGGCTATGTTTCATTGATTTAGAAATGCTTAATATTAGATATTGGTCAATTCTTAGCTGGCTAGTCTTTGGAGGATGGACCTTGAATTTATAGAAACTGTTAAGAAAAGTGTATCTTGCTATCTGTTAATTTAAAATATTTGTAATTCAAAAATTGCTACTGCATTAGATTTTTTTCTTCAAAATTTTTCACTATCATAAAGACAGGATCAAACAAAGTAAGGGGGGAAATCAAAAAAGTTTCTTTGCCAGACGATTGGGCTTCTTGGATGTTAGTGGAAAACAGAAAAGATATATTAAGTGAAGTCCAATCGTCTACGCTTTTTGTGGATTCTACAAAAGCCGATATTTCTCTTTTGGATTCCAAGATTGAGAAGCTGATGAATGCTTATCTCGAAAACGCTTTGTCGCTCGAAGAATATCGAGATATGAAAAACAAACTTGTGAACGAAAAACAGCTTCTCAAAGAAAAAATATCCGCTTTTGGGCGAAAGAGCAATAATCGGTTCGAACTTGCCATTGCCTTTCTAAAAGACGCCAACCAAGCATAAAAATACACAGAGCAAAAAAATCCCGAAAGGATTCGGGATTTTCTCAAAAAGATTGGTTCGAACTTCCGCATTGCCGACCGCATGCTGGCGTGCGATTTCAAAAATGCCTTCAAAATTGCGAAAAAATACCATGCCGAGGCGCTTTGCGCCAAGGCTTCCAACCTTGATTTTTCGAAATGTGATTCTTGGCGGAGAGGGTGGGACGCAGTTGGAACGGTTTTGACTAATAATCAAAATTCACAATTCAAGGCTTGACCCCAAAATTCGGTGTTATACGATATTTTCAAATTTCATCGTTTCAGAAAGATACATTTTTACCCCCTCAAGATTACCAGATTTAAGAAGTTTTGTTGGGTCCTCTTTTGAAAAGTTTGTCCATTTGAAACCAGTATGCTCATTACTGATAACAATTTCACCGCTCATATATTTTGCCTCGAAAAACAAATATAGTATGCGAATATCAGAGCCATTTTTTGACATTGAAGCAGGTACAAGATGACGACCTATAGCAACAGGCTTTGGGCTTAGGACGAATTTGATATTGCCGATTTCTTCCAAAATCTCTCTTTTAATAATGTCAAAAAATGGCGTGGTGAATTCATTGGTATCTATGCGCCCACCAGGGAAATCATAAAAGCCAGCAAAACTGCCTTTTGGATCTGCGTTGAGGAGCAATATCTCGCCCCTAGCATTCTTAATAATCACCTTTAATGATATTTGTTAGAAGTCTTTATCTTTCTTCATAGTAATTTGAAAATTTCATATAAATTAAGGATATAATAATTAGGCGAAAAAGGCAAAGAAAAAAGCAGGCTGTTATGTTATATAACTTCCTGCTTTATTTTTATCATCTGCGTCATCGCGTTTTGAATTGTCGCTCGTTTTGATATTTTATCAAAAGTCATGGCGTTCAAAATTATCGCTCGGCAAATTAATTAATACCACCGAATTACTTAGCTATCTGCTTAACTACTTTTGCAAAAACTTCGTCATGGTTAAGAAGATTACCTTTCCCTAATTTACTTGCTTCGTCCCAAGCACTCTCAAAGGGTAATAATAATCTATTTTCCCGAGGAGTTGCACTGCGGTCATATGATGTAGCATGTCTATCGATAATAACAAATTCATCATTAGCAACATCGTTAGCAGTTTTAACTACTCTTGCATTTAAGTTTAGTTGACTATTAATAAATTCGGCAATATTATTTTGGACTTCTGGGCGTAAGGCTTTTCTTTCGTCTATTGAAAGATTCCTGTTAATAAACATACTATCCATTTCCTGACTGAGATGAGAGTCTAAACATTCTTTTACAATAGCAATCTTTTTGTTTGTTGGGTTTAATATCTCCAAAAACGATTTAACGCTATGTAAAAAATCTTCAATAGATTCTTGGTAATTACCACCAGAGTATAGACTACTACTGAAAGAGTAGTCTATATTTCTTGTTTTTTTGAACCCGATGTTTATTGAAGTAAGTATGTTTTCAACAGTAGTGTCATAAATAATTTTGTCGGTGGCTGGATCAAAACCCTTAACTACTTCTTGCAGTTTTTCAGTCATAGTGGCTTCGTCTGTTCCTTGAGGGAACACTACTACTTCGACATCAGTAAGGTTTAAGGCGTTGATAACCTCAGGCATGTAAGCGCTGAATAAGTTGTTGTTTCTGTAAGCTATTAAAGTCTTCATTAAAATCTCCAAATATTATAAATAAAAATTAGTAATAAGCCGAAAACCAAGGGTTTTTTATCGGGTTTTGATTTGCGATTTATTACTAACCTTTATTATTTGTCAAAGTTCCTTTCTTGATTATATTTATAGTATAGCATACTTTAGATAATTTGTCAAGGGCATTTGGCCATATTATCAATACTTGCTTAATATTAGCCTAAATATGGTGAAAATTAAATAAAATAGGTGGTTTGCTCTTAGTCCTAATCTGTACCAAAATAGAGCCATGACAACAGACAAAATCCGCCAAAAAATAATCAATTATCTTGACACTTACCGCAAAAACATAGGTGTTTTTAATGGTCTGGTGGTTATCCATGATTTTGTTGAATACATTCAATCAGAGCCATACACTTTGGCCGTTATTCAACCCTATTTACCCTATGTCAAAGAGCAAACAGCTATCGGTGAAGCTAACATTGATTTATTTGGCAATTTTGATCAAACCTTGAATCAAGAGCAATTTGCCAAAATGCCGATGTTTAAATCAGAGCTTGCCCTTGTCCAGCAAGCGATAAGGGAGGACAAACTGCACGAATTAAAGCCAGCCGTAGCTATACCTATTTATTTAGCTGGATTACTTTTGCTTCACAAGTTAATCACCAGTTTGCCTGAAGCTTCCAAAGAAAGATTGGAAAAGGCCTCGGCATTGCCCAGCCTTAATATGTTAATTAAAGAAGTTGTGCCGGGCAAAAACATCATTATGCCGACCAGTCTTTATTTTGGCGGGGCTATGGGGGCGGTGGCCAAAGAGATAATTGATAAGATAGATAAGGAAAACTATCTCAATAAAGGTAAAGCTAATCAATCTTTGAATTTTAATGAGGCCTTAAGCGAACTATATATTAAGGGTTTTACGGTTAATATCAAACGCCGAAGCGACCCGTCAATTGACCACTATATTTTGACTGCTTTATTCAGCCAAGAGACTTTGGGCGACCCGATTGAATTTTACACCATAGCCGAAAATACCATGAAAGATTTGGAATATAACCGAGACATTGGCTGGAGTAAATTCAGAAGCGCCTGCGACAAATTAAATCAAAAGGTGGATAAGTCCACTAACAGAGAAGTACCCGATTTCATTCAATACACCACTGGCCGAAAGGGTTGGTGCAAAATCAATCCTAACTACCTGTAAAAATATAGTTTTCTAAATAAAAGCCTTGCACACAAAATAGCGCAAGGCTTTTTGTATACGCTGAAGTCATGACTAATGATTTCAGCCAACAATTAACCCAAGACGCCGTGGCATATTTTTCGGAACTTTACGGCCGACAAGTTAGCGCCGAAGAAGCCGAGAGTTTTTTGCGTTCATTGTCTCAATTGGCTGATTGTTTTCTAAATCCTGAAAATTAGTTTTGTTTTAAAAAATCTCTTTTTTTGATCGGCAAGTTTTTTTCGGCAGTCGAGAGACGCCGAAAAAAATTGCCGGCAATAGAGATTTTAAACAAATAATTAGGCCTTGGGTAATTATCCTTGTCTGTAGGAACACTTAACACGAAAATATGGCATATAGCTTCTGTGAAAAAATTATTGTTTCGGGCAAGTCGGTGGAGATTTCTAAATCTCGCCGGCCGTCTTGGGGCGGATATCAAACTAACCGAGAAAAAAGCGAGCCTAAACAGCTTGACGCTTTTGAGGAACAAAAAAGAAAAGTGTTAAACAAGCAAAAATTGCATAGTCGCTCAAAGACAAAAATCAAACGCTTGGTTAATGCCAATACGCAATGGTCAAAATTTTTTACCTTAACTTTTGCCGAAAATATCACAGACAAAACAATGGCCAATTATTTATTTACTCAATTCATTAAAAGACTAAAATATCATTTTCCTGAATTTAATTATTTAGCCGTGCCTGAACGGCAAAAGCGTGGAGCGATTCATTATCATTTAATTTGTAATTTGGGCTATGTGGATTACAAATTTTTGTTTGAGTTGTGGGGATACGGGCGAATTGAATTAGCCGATATTCGCTCGGTTAAAAAAATCGGGGCATATATTTCCAAGTATCTAACCAAAGGAGCCAGCGAGTTTTGTAAAAAGTCTTTTTTCTGTTCTCGTAAGATTAAACGGCCGATTGAAATTATTGGCTTCCGAGCCGACATTTTTAAAAAGAAGTTTTTGACAGGCCTTGAGCCAATTTTTACCAAACAATTTTACAGCGAGTGGACTGGCATTGTTGATTATTCGGAGTATCTGTTGGATTTTAGCCCTTTCCCCAACGGAATATTTGACAGGTCTGTTTTATCAATCTTGCCAAAGCAATTTTTAGTAATTAAGATATAGCTATGACTAACGACAACCCAACAATTAAATACGCCTTGTATTGTAGAAAATCAACCGAAGACAGCGGTCGGCAGATTTTGTCTTTAGACAGCCAAGAAAAAGAGATGACGGCTTTGGCTCATAATTTAGGGCTAAACATTGTTAAGGTGTTTAGAGAAAGCAAATCAGCCAAGAAGCCCGACAATCGTCCACAATTTAGCGAGTTAATCAGTTTGATCAAGCGAGGCAAAATTGACGGGATAATCTGTTGGAAAATAGACCGACTAAGTCGCAATCCGATTGACTCGGCGATTATTCAATGGCTATTACAGCAAAATGATTTAAAGATAATCCAAACCATGGACAGGCAATATCTGCCCTCGGACAATGCTCTATTGTTTAATGTTGAGAGCGGTATGGCTAATCAATACATTTTGGATTTATCAAAAAATGTTAAACGAGGGTTAAGGGCTAAATTGGAACAAGGCCAATGGCCAAATTTAGCGCCGATTGGTTATTTAAACAAAGACAGTCAGATTATTGTTGATATGGACAGAGAAAAATATATCAAAAAGATATTTGAGCTATATGCTACGGGCAAATATAGCGTTAAAGATATTGCCGAGCTGTTATTTAAAGAGGGTTTTAGGAGTCGGGGTAATAAAAATATCACAAAAGCAAGATTCATAAAATATTATCCATGTCTTTCTATTGCGGAATAATGGAACGAGACGGCCAAAAATATTTGGGCAAGTATGAGCCGATTATCTCTAAAAAGTTATTTGACGAAGTTCAAGAGATGTTAGTCAAAAAGAAGCATATCAAACGCCAAGTTATTCCCTTTGCTTTTCGGGGTTTGTTAAAATGTGCCAAGTGCGGTTGCCAATTAACCGCCACTCTGAAAAAGGGTCGGTTAGTATATTACTATTGCACCAACGGCAAGAATATTTGTGAGGAACACAAGGCCTATTTAAAAGAAGAAGATTTGTCTAAAGAATTGAGCGGAGTTTTTAACACTTTGCTTTTTGACGAGAAAATTGTTGATTTGGTCTACAGGCAAAAACTAAAAGAGAATCAAGAAGCCTCGGTCTATATTGACGAGGCGGTCGCTGGGCTTAACGCAAGGCTCAAGGTGCTGGCCGAACGCAAGAGGGTCTTGCTAGACGGGTATTTGGATAAAATTGTTATGGAGGCGGATTACAGAGCCAAAAACAAGGACATAGACAACGAGGTCGTGGTCATTAGCAAGGACTTGGAGGAATTGGAAATTAAAAAGCAGAGCCACGATATTTCTACTTTGGAACGGATAAAAAACTGCTTTTTACAGCCTAAACAAATGAAAAAAGACTATTTGTTGTCTAAACCCAACGAACAGCGAAATACGCTTGCCACGCTACTTTGGAACGCTGAAATTGACAACAAAAAAATCGCTAATCTTTCATTCAAACAGCCCTATGACGCACTGTCTAAAATTGAAAATAAAAGCGATTTTTCATCAATGCGGAGAGGGAGGGATTCGAACCCTCGAAGAGTTTTCACCCTTACCAGTTTTCGAGACTAGCGCACTAAACCAACTATGCGACCTCTCCAAATTTTATTTTTTATTTTATCCACGCAAATACTTGAATCTCTCCCCACATTAATAATACTTCTACCACAACCAATCTAATTAAAATTAACCTACTTAATCTTTCGCCACCACTCACTTTAATTTAACATTGGAAATTAAAAATTTAACATTCCCTATTTCCCCTATCCCTACCATCGCTATAAGCACCCAAAACATCACCGACAAATCATTCTTAAAATACGGAACATCAACTAAGCCATGTACGACTATTACTACCATCGCACCCATCAGCGCCACTGCCCACAAGTTATCCGCCCCAGCCATTTTAATTAGAGCTGAAGTTAAAGTCAAATACTTGCCGATAATCCAGGTAAATAGCAACATCCCTAAAAATCCTACTTCCACCCAAAAATTCAAAAAGATATTATGCGGATACATGTAAATCTCTACCGGTTGCCAATGCGCTTGCTTATAACTATTATCAAAAATTACAATCTTTCTACGAAAATCGGGATCTTTTTCAAAATTAAAAAATATCCCAGCCTGATGCCAGGGCGCTACCGCCTTAGTGTAATTAGATAACCCTGAACCTAGCAACCAATAACCACCACTTAACATCTTGCCAGTTTCTCGCCACTGCTGTTTACGAATCTCCCCCGACAAATCTCTTAGCTGAACTTTTTCCAAGGCATAATCTCTCAGTGGTACTATTGCCATTATCATAAGCACCGTCATTAATAATAATCCCACCACTATTTTTTTATAGCCCATCATACCTAGAGAAACCACTGCAGCCAGTACTAAACCAATTAAAGCTCCCTCACTCTTAGCCACAACCGTTGCTCCAATCATAGCCAGTCCAGACACTCCTGCCAAACCAGCTAATTCATATTTTTTTTGCGTCCAATATTTAAACACTAAAGCTCCGGCCAAAGGCACTAAAGGTGCCACATACAATCCAACCGCATTCGGATAACCATAAAAACTTACTGCCCGAGGAAAATCACCCACTCCAAAAATAGGATTTAAAAAACTAAAGTTAAAAATTGCTTGATACAAAGCCAAAAGTGATACCACCAAACCAGAAAGCACTAATGGCCAAACAATACCAAAATAATTTTTCTTCGGTCCAAAAACATTAAAAACCACAACAAACAACAAAATCGGCTCAAAAAAGTAAGCTTTAAAGACCCCAAGAGCACTGTTATTAAACCCCGCCACCCCAGCTGCCACAAAAGCCAAAATCATTACTAAAGCGATTTCTATATCAAATGGATATCTTTTGCGTCCTTTTTGCTTTTTAATCAGCCATTTTTGCGGTTTCTCTCGCCATAGCCAAACCCCTGCTACAATTAAAATGAAGGCCTCTAACATGGTCAAGGGTATGCCAAACAGGCTAATCCGCCATAAATATAGGGGCAAACACAACAAAAGCAAGCTTAAAGCCCGTTCCAAACGCCAAATCGCCAAAGCAGTAAACAACACCGCACAGGCTAAAAATAGTATTAACATAGCCTTATTGTATACTTTTTAAACTTTTTTAGCAAGAAATAAGGCATTCAACTTTACAAACTTTATAAACTTTACGAACTTTATAAACTTAGCTGTTGACTATTTTCCGCTTTTGTAGCTATAATACCAAATGCTAATAGTTCTAGGGCTATCAGTATTTTAATTAACAGAACATAAAAAACCTCTATGGTACAGATGAAACGCCACACCAAGAGTTCCACTAATAGCCGTCGTTCTCATAACGCGCTAAAAAGTAAGAGTCTCAACACCTGCTCTAAGTGCAACAAAGCAGTTGAACCTCACAAGGCTTGTGCTTTTTGTGGCACTTATCGCTTCACAAAAGCAACTGAGACCAAATAACATATGGCCAATAGACATCTTTCACGAACCATCGCCCTACAGACCCTCTTCGCTTGGGATTTTAATGAACAAGCAGAAACCGACCTGGACACCTTAATCACTGAAGGTTTCGAACAGTTCGCCCCCGGTTTTGACGATCACGGCTTCGTGAAAGAATTGGTCGCCGGTGTTATTACTAATTTAGACAACATTGATAATTATATTATCAAATACGCTACTGAATGGCCTTTAGAACAAATCAACACTGTCGATCGTAACATTTTACGCATCGGTGTTTATGAAATGATTTATGATACCAAAATGCCTGCCAAAGTCGCTATCAACGAAGCGATAGAAATCGCCAAAGCTTTTGGTGGTGATTCTTCAGGTAAATTTGTTAATGGAGTCCTTGGTGCTATTTTTAAAAATTTACCAGCCAAACAAATCGACCTTGACAATGAAAAAAAAGCCGCCGAAGCCGCCGTTGGCCAAGCGGTAGATAACAAAACTTCTAACAGTTAATCATTGATCACCGGTTACCAAATTTGATAACCATACATTAATGATGGACTTATTGTTTTTATGCCAGATTTCAACAAGTTACAAACTCGCTTACAATACACTTTCAAAGACCTTGGATTATTAAAACAATCTATGGTCCACCGCTCTTATATCAATGAGCATCCAGATTTTCCGCTCGGTCACAACGAACGCTTAGAATTTTTAGGTGATGCTGTTTTAGAAATTGTCGTCACTGAACATCTCTATTTAACTTTCCCTGATAAACCAGAAGGTGAATTAACCGATTGGCGAGCCAGCTTAGTTAATGCTAAAATCCTCTCAGAGATTTCTAAAGATTTAAATTTGGAAGATTGCTTGTTCCTTTCCAAAGGCGAAGCTAAAGACGCTGACAGTAAAGCTCGTCAATATATTTTAGCTAATGCCATCGAAGCTTTAATCGGTGCTATATATTTAGACGGAGGCATTGAGGCTGCTAAACCTTTCATTCACCGAGAAATTATCAATCATTTAGATTATATCTTAGCCAACCAATTATACATGGATCCAAAATCTCGTTTCCAAGAAAAATCTCAAGAGATTTACTCCATCACTCCTCATTATAAAATCCTAGACGAATCTGGACCTGATCACGCTAAAAACTTTACCGTTGGTTTATATATCGATGAAGAACAAATAGCCGTGGGTCATGGCTCATCTAAACACGAAGCTCAGGTAGACGCCGCCGCCTCTGGCCTTAAAGTTAAGACCTGGTAACTTGCCAGAAACTAAACGCCGTAATATACTAAAAGCGTTTCTGAAACAAATAATATCTATATGGATACTCAAATTATAGAACGCATTAAAAAAGACCTACTAGAACGTCGGGACCAAATTACCGCAGAGCTGTTTAAATTTTCTAAATCAGGTCAAATTAAAGGTGAATTCGTTTCCGATTTCCCAAGTTTCGGTGATCAAGCTGATGAAAATGCTCAAGAAGTTGATCAATACACCACCGACATTGAAACTGAACGTGTTTTAGAAAGCACTTTAAAGGATATTAATTCTTCTTTAAACGCTATCAAAAAAGGTACTTATGGTATTTGTAAATATTGTCATCAAGAAATAGAAGAAAAACGCTTATTGATTCGTCCTTTCTCTTCATCTTGCGTAAAATGCAAAAATAAATTACAAAGCGCTTAATATGCCTTTTTTGGAAACTATAACAAAAACTAAAATAGCCGCCGTTTTGGCCTTGGCTATTTTTTTAATTATTTTAGATCGTGGTTTTAAAACCTTAAGTATTTTTAACACCCCCCAGAGTTTTTCCATCTGTCCAGGACTTAATTTTGCTTATCAACTTAATCACAACATTGCCTTTTCCTTACCAGTTAATGGAGATTGGTTGCCTTTTACTATTTTAATTTTAATTTTAATTTTAATATTTTTAAGTCTTAATTTTTATTGGCAAAAAAAATACCAAAGTGCTTTACTACTTTTGTTAATTATTTTACCAGCATCGAGTAATCTCTATGATCGCTTCCGTTACGGCGGTGTTATCGACTATCTTCACTTTTTTAATTTCAGCGTCTTAAATCTGGCTGATATTATGATTAGTATCGCCATCTGTGGGCTTTTTCTTCATTTATACCTACCTTCAAAAAAAATTAACCTCAAGACTTAAATTATCTTTTTAAAAAGTACTTAAAAAATTTAATAGTGGACATTGGAAATTATTTAATATACCTCTATCTCCCTCCCACCATCTTCCTTGGTCTTAAAATTAATAACCTTAACCTTAGCCGGCCAAATCTCTGTAACTTTATCCGCCCACTCAATTGCCATCACTACATCATTTTGACCCAAATAATCATCCACACCAATATCTGTTAATTCCTTGCCTTGATTAAGACGATAGGCATCAATATGGACAAATTGTTTAATTTTAGCCTTTTTGATATCATAAACCCGCATCACGACAAAAGTTGGACTATTCACCGTCTCGGTTACTTTTAACCCTTTAGCTAGTCCCCGACAAAAAGCCGTTTTACCAGCCCCAAGCTCACCAACAAGCGCTAAAACCTCACCACCAACCATTTCTCTAGCTAGGCCGGCGGCTAAATCCTCAGTACTTTGTTCTGTATAGGTGATAAATTTCATAGGCTTTTATTATAGTAAAAATGCACTAAACCGCAAGCTCTTTACAAAAAACAACAACTATGTTAATTTAAGGGAGCTTTTTTATATCCACTTTATAAACTTTACAAATTTTTAACTTTATAAACTCGTAGTATGCCTAACAAAAAATCAGCCAAAAAAGAATTGCGCAAAAATATCAAACGCGCGGCCGCTAATAATTTTGTTCACAAAGAAATTAAAGAACTAAGCAAAACCGCCCGCAAACAAATCTCTGAAAAATCTGAAGTTGCTAAAGAAACTGTTTTAAAGACCGTTAAAGCCTTAGATAAAGCTTCTCGTAAAGGTGTTATTAAAAAGAACACCGCCGCTCGTAAGAAATCTCGCTTAACTAAAGCTTTGAACAAAATTGCTAAATAACTTTTTCTTAAAAACATCCCCACGCTGTAGGGATGTTTTTATAATACCGCAATCCACTCTGTTAAGCTGACCGCTAAATCAGCCTTACCGGTTTTCAAATCTTTATCAATATTAATCAGCCAAGCAAACAATTTTTGTAATTCTTGTAGTTTAAAATTTTTCGCCTGAGTTAAAGATTTTTGTAAAGCATAAGGATGTAGTTTTAAAAAACTGGCCGCTGTTTGTGGTGTTTGTCCCACTTCTAAAGCTTGCCTAAGCACCAACATAATTCGTATCTGACGAAGCAACATCGCCACTAAATAAACTTCCCCTAGCCCCGCACGATACTGTTCATCAAAAATCTTCGCCGCCAATCTTTTATTTTTTTGACTAATTGCATCAATTAAAGCAAAAATATTTTTATCAGTTTCCCCATTGGACAGTAATCGCACATCATCAGCACTAATCATCTCTTTACCTTGAGCTAAATTATACGCCGCCAATTTAACAATCTCTCCAGACAACAACCATAAATCATTAGTGCCTAAAACCGCCACTAAACTTTGCGCCGCTTCATGGCTAATCCCTACCCCCTGTTCTTTAGCACGGTCCACTACCCAGCGTATTACTTCTTTACCAAGTAGTCCAAAATATTGTTGTTGATCCACGCTAAACAAGCTAACTAATTTTTTCTGTGTGATGGTTAATTTTTGTTCTCGCCCCTCACTATTCAAATATTGCTTTTCACCTTTTTTATTATTAATAATTTTTGGTTCATAAAAAACCCAAATATTTTCCCCTCTATCACTCGCCTTAATATTTTCTATAAAGTTTTCCAAAAAGCCTTTGTCTTTTCGTGAGCAAATATCTTCCACAATTACTAATCGTCGCCTAGCAAACAAAGAATTGCTGGCCGTTAATTCGTGCCAGTCCGCCACTGTCCACTTAGAACCAGCTAACCACGACAAACTAGAAGCTGTCGGATCTACATCCGTCACAAACTTATTTTTAATAGCGCTGATTTTTTGCTTAGCCCGATAATCATCTGGACCATATAAAAAGAATATCATATACCACGAGCCTCACTCTGATCCTCTCCGCCTTTAAACTTCTTAGCTAACCCACGATTCACAATAGATTGTTTAAATTCTAAAAATTCTTCACTGCGAAGCAACCAAGTGATTATTAAATAAACCACCGTACCTACAATCGTCGCTATTACTACTTGCGTAGCCACGCCTAAAAAACTGTTCATATTTACCACTTCAGCCACTAAAACCTTAACTAGCTGAATAAAAACTAGTGCTACAGCAGAAGCTACAGAAAATTTAAAAATCGATTGAATAATCCGCCCCTCATCCAAATTTTCTAGCTCAGTTCTAAGCACCAACCACAACATAATAAAATTAACTATGCTAGAAACAGAAAACGCCGCCGCCAAACCAATCGCGCCCATAGACTGTCCAAACCACCAAGCCCCAGCAATGTTCACCACCACCGAAACTAAACCGACATAAAAAGGAGTTTTAGAATCATGACGTGCATAAAAAACTCGAACTAATAGCGGTATAGTCGCTTGTGCAAAAAATGACACAGCAAACAACGCCATAGCATCCATAGTTAATTGTGTATGTTCCCAATTAAATTGTCCCGAACCTAAAGCCACACGAACAATTTGCGATCTAAGAGCAATAAATAATCCTGTAGCTGGAATCATAAAAAACATAATCTGCCTAAAAGTTTTAGAAAATCTTTCTATTAATTGCTGTCGATTAAAAGCACAAGCTGACAACGCTGGGAAAACAGCAATAGCAAAAGAAATACCAAAAATACCAATCGGAAAAGATTGTAAATTATTAGCCAAATTAAAAACCGTTAAAGAACCAACTGCTAAAAGCGAAGCTAAAGAGGTGGTGACTATTAAATTAATCTGATTAATTGCTAGACTTAAAGTTCGCGCTGTCGTCATTTTAAAAATCTTCAAAACATTTTTATCAGTCCAAGGCAAAGACCAGTGCCAACGCCAACCTAACTGCCACACCGCTGGCACCTGGACTAATAAATGTAGGCCAGCCCCAATTACCACCCCCCAAGCTAAAGCATAAACACCATAAATCGGAACTGCAAAAATCACTGCCGCAATAATTCCTAAGTTGTAAAATATTGGCGCTAAAGAATAAACAAAAAACTTTTTATAAGATTGCAACACACCGCCAAGCACGCTAGACAAGCCTAATAAAATCGGAGACAAAAACATTACCCTGGTTAATTGCACTGTCATAGCCAATTTTTCAGGACCAAAGCCAGGAGTGATTATTTTTAACAACCACGGAGCAAAAATAAAGCCCAAAAACCCAAGCCCAATTAACACTAAACTCAACCAATTAATAATCGCCGACACTAAATCATTAGCCTCTTTACTCATTTTATCATAATTAAACATTCCGATTAAACCAGTAAAGACTGGGATAAATCCAGCCGATAAAGCGCCTAAAACTAACAAGTTAAATAGCAAATCTGGGATACGAAAAGCGGCATAATAAATATCTAACTCATCACCAACGCCAAAATGTCCAGCCAACATGCGATCCCGCAACACTCCTAAAATTCGACTAAGTAAAGAAAAACTAGCCACTAAAAAAGCCGCCACGGTTACATTATCAATTTTTTTATTTAAAAATCCCATCATAAAACATTCTCAATACTATCCTTTTTTTGTCCAAGTAATAAAGGTATTATTTCTCCAATTAATGTTAAATCACCACTCGTAGGCAAAGCACTTAACTCTCCTCCAGACTCCCCAGCACCTAAAGTCTTGCCAGATAATTTATTAGCCACTATTAGTAATGGTAAATTATGATTATTTTTTTGCCAATTAAATTGCTCTAATCGTTCATCCCAAACTGCGTCTAACCAACCATAAGTAGCTGTTATTAATAAATAAGAATCTTCAACTAAAACCTTTTCACTTAACCAAGCCATAAAACTATCTAATAACCTAACTTGTTTTGCGACCTCTTCTAAGCTACCACTACGACCAGCTTGTTCCAACCAACTTAAATTAATTATTTTCACTTTAGCACTAGAATCTAATAATTCTTGAGTTCTTTTTTTAGCTTCGCTTATTTTTTCTTCATCATCAACAACATTATTAATCAATACTAAACTAGCCGGTTTCATATTATTAAACCAACCATGATTCATAACCCCTAATTTATAAGCATCAGTCACCACCGCCGTTTCTTCTGCGGTTATTAATAATTTATTAACAACCTCTTTGTTAGCTGTTAAAACTTCTATTGGCAAATCATTAACCTCTAATCTATTACTAAACCACACCGCTTTGACGGTTTTTAATCGAGTAAACCTAGACCAATCTTCTTTAATAATTGAGGATAATAATTGTCGCCAATCATAATTACTAAAACCTAAACACACTGCCACATCATTATTATCAATCAAACTTAAAGGTTGACCATAACTATCCACTAGAACCACAGGCGCCAAATCCTCTTTAGCTATCACCCAATAATTATTAAAACTTTGCGTTGTTGTGCCTAAACCTAAAATAACCGCTTGATAACTTAAATTAGTTTTAACCCAATCATGATTATTATTATTGAGCCAATTGGTACCAGCTAAAATTGTAATAGTTACTGGCCACTCATTTTGTAAATACTTTTTAAGCCATTTACTGTCAACTAAACCATCCCCAGCCACCGACAAAACAAGCGACACAGAGGTGATTTTTTTCCGCTTAGCAGTATCTAAAAACTCAGTTAATAGTTTGGTGTTTTCACCATCATCCCCATCCCAAATAGCTAATAATTTTAAAGGCACCTCTTGTTTTTTATAATGTCGCCAAAACTCTGTCCACGCCTTACTTTTTAAATAAGTCTCTGCCTCATTTTTTTTAAAAGACTCAGGCCAAAGACCAGTCGATAAAGCACGATAATTTTCTACTGGGCTTAATTTAGAAGATTTTAAAGCAATAATTGGATAATTTACAGCTAAATCATAAAAGGCTGGAAAATTATCAGAATTCAATTGATTACCTGAATAAGCTGGACCTAAGGCCAGAGCATCAGCGATTAAAATTACTACATCTTTAGCTGGTGGCAAAGCCAAATCAGCCAAATCTTCAGTTATCATATTATCTAGACCATACCATAAAACCGCTTAAAAATCAAATAAAAAATACTTTATTCATCTTTTTCTGATACCCACCTTACTCATCTTCCTGTCCACCCAAAAATATTCATAAAATCGCTTGTCTAGCCCCACAATAAACCTGAAACAACTGCTTAATTGAATTATCTATTTTATCTATAAAATAATTTTACATAGCTT